>Ga0209169_10000249_pt1 | contig 32469 bp, 26 predicted proteins | sample HubBroMetageWRM4_FD_188346 | JGI IMG/M metagenome (GOLD analysis project Ga0209169, IMG submission 188346) | Warmed soil microbial communities from the Hubbard Brook experimental Forest, New Hampshire - Hubbard Brook CCASE Soil Metagenome WRM 4... | ecosystem: Environmental > Terrestrial > Soil...
GCGGTAAATGGAGCGAAGGACGATCAAATTCGCGATGGCGATGGCGAAAAGAAAAAATGCGGAGACGAGGGTGCCGATCAGCTCGCCGGTGCTGCGAAACTTTTCGAGGCGGTACTGCAGCGTGAGAGTTGCGCCGGCGATGGCGGCGGCGCCGAGCACGACGACGGTGGAGTGGCCGAGCGAAAACATGAAGCCGACGGCGACGGGGCGCTTGCCGTCTTGCATGAGCTTTCGGGTGACGTTGTCGATCGCGGCGATGTGGTCCGCATCAACGGCGTGGCGAAGGCCGAAACTGTAAGCGAGCAGCGCTGTGCCGAGCAGCAGCGGGAAGTGGCGAAACGCGATAAAGGCCCACGCCCATGCGCTGAGATTGAAGACGGCGAGCAGCGCGTAAATTGCGACGATGCGGGCGCGGACGTCTGGAGATGCATCGTCGAATAGTGATTTGAACTGGAGCGCCATCGATCGTTGGATGCGAACAGGTGCGGGCGTGTTCGCAATTTATGCTACGACGTGCGGCGCGAGTTTACAAAGCGAAGTACCCACAAACCTTCCGAGACAAAGAAACTCCAACTAACACTTTGGTATTGGTGCGGCGGCTGCTCTTCGCGCGGTTGATGTGGCCGGTCGATACCTTTGTCTAATTGCTGGGTTGCGGCGGGGCTGGCTAAATTCGCGGTGTTGAACTTTCAGTTTGGAAGGCACCGTGAATTGCTTTGCTACACAGGCCGTGGCTGCCGCGCACCGCGCGAGGGTCTTTTGCGTCACGGCGGTGCTGTGGATCGCGCTGGCGTCAAACGGCGCAGCTCTCGGCCAGGTGGCCGCCGGGGCGAGTGGCGCGGTGGTGTACGGCGGCGGCGCGCCGTTAATGGTCCCCGATATTTCTTCCGCGAATTCTCAAACGCAGAGTCCGTATTTGGGCGGAGTGGCTGCGGGCACGGCGAGTGCGGCACCGGTGGCGTTGACTTTGGAAGACGCAGTGACGCGCGGGCTGCGGCAGAACCTTGGCGGACTTCTCTCGGGCGACGCTGTTTCGGGCGCGCGCGGCGAGCGGTGGCAGGCGCTGAGCGCGCTGCTGCCGAACTTGACGACGGCGACGAGCTTCAGCGTTCACCAAAATGATTTGAAGGCGATCATCGGGATCACGGTGCCGGGGCATCCGCCGGTGATTGGGCCGTTTGGAGTGTTTGACACGCGCGGATATCTGGATCAATCGATTTTCAACTGGGAGTCGATTGAGAAGGCGCGGTCTTCTGGCGCGCAGATGCGTGCGGCGCAGTACAGCTACAAGAATGCGCGCGAATTGATCGTGCTGGTGGTGGCGTCGAATTATTTGCTGCTGATCGCGGATCAATCGCAGGTGGCGTCGGCGACGGCACAGCGCGACACAGCGAAAGTGCTGCTCGATCAAACTTCCGATCAGCACACGGCGGGGCTCGCGGCGGCGGTGGATGTGCTTCGTTCAAACGTGGAGCTGCAGGCGCGCGAACAGCGGCTGATCGTGGCGCGGAATAATTTGGCGAAGCAAAAGCTGGTGGTGGCGCGAGCGATTGGGCTGCCGGCGGGACAGAAGTTCGACATCGCGACGGATGTAACGTATCGGCCGCTGAGCACGGCGAGCGTCGATGAGGTGTTGCAGGAAGCGTACGCGTCGCGAGCGGATTTCAAAAGCCAGACGGAGCAAGTCCGATCCGCGGAATTGCAAAAGAAGGCGGCGGAGGCGGAGCGGTATCCGGAACTGGGAGCGACGGCGGATTACGGGACGATTGGAACGAATCCGGGATCGACGCACGGGACGGTGAATGCTTCGGCGGTGCTACGGATTCCGATTTTTCAGGGAGGCCGGGTGCACGGCGACAACCTCGTCGCGGAGTCGGCGCTGAACGGCGCGCGGCAACGGCTGGAGGATTTGCGCGCGGCGATCGATCAACAGGTGCGAGATGCGTTTCTGGATTTGGAGTCCACGGCGGAGGAAGTGTCTGTGGCGGGGCATGCGGTGCAGCTTGCGACGGAGACGCTGCAGCAATCGCGGGATCGGTTCGCTTCGGGAGTGACGGACAACATCGAGGTGGTGCAGGCGCAGGAGTCGCTGGCGGATGCGAACGACGCGTACATCGCGAGCCTCTACGGCTACAACATCGCGAAGATTTCACTCGCGCGCGCGGCGGGAATTGCGGAGTCGAATTACGCGCAGTATTTGAAAGGAAAATGACATGGGCGACGAAACCGCGGTGAAAAAACCGGAAGGCGCAACGGCGGTGGGAACGGACGCCGGCGCGGGAAGCACGGCGGCACCGGCGGCGCCGGCTACGGCGTATCCGAGCCGGCGGTCGCGCAAGCGTTTAATTATCGTGGCGGCGGCGGTGGTGTTGATCGTTGGCGGCGCGATTCTGTGGCACTGGCTGTCTGGATTCGAATCGACCGACGACGCGCAGGTGGATGTTCACTTGTATCCCGTGAGCGCACGAATTTCCGGCTACGTGCAGGCGGTGCATGTGGAGGACAACCAGTACGTGCAGCAAGGCGCGACGCTCGTGGAGATCGATCCGGAGGATTACCAGGTCGCGCTGGCGAAGGCGCAGGCGGACCTTGCGACGGCGGAGGCGACGGCGCGTTCGCTGAACATCGACGTGCCGATCAGCTCGGTGGATACGGTAAGCCAGTTGCAATACACGGGATCGGACATTGAAAACGCGAAAGCTGCGATTGCGGCGAGTGAAAAACAGGTGGCTGCAGCGAAGGCGCGTGTGCTGGAAGCCGTTGCCGGAAATGTGAAGGCGCAGGACGACGTACAGCGCTATCACTTGCTGCTGATTAAGGATGAGATTCCGAAGCAGACGTATGACTACGCGGTGGCGTCTGCACAGACGGAGACGGCGGCGGTGGACGCGGCGCGAGCGGATGAAGCGACGGCTGAGCAAAATGTGGCGCAAGCGCAAAGCCGGCTGATCGAAGCAGTCGCGCGCGATCGTTCAGCGCAGGCTGGCCCGGAGCGAGTGGCATCGACGCGAGCGCGTGCCGTATCGGCGGTGGCGGACGTGGAGGAAAAACGAGCTGCGCTGCATCAAGCGGAATTGAATTTGGGATACGCGAAGGTGGCGGCGCCGGTGAGCGGCGAAGTGACGAAGAAAGTGGTGGTAGGGCTGAACGTCGATCCCGGGGAGCAGATGCTGACGGTGGTGCCGCTCGATCAAGTGTGGATCACGGCGAATTTCAAGGAGACGCAACTGAAACACATGCAGCCCGGGCAGCGCGTGGAGATCGAGTGCGACTCAAACGGGCGCACATATAAAGGACGCGTGGATAGCATCGCGGGTGCGACAGGGCCGCTGTTTAGTTTGCTGCCGCCGGAAAACGCGACGGGAAATTACGTGAAGATCGTGCAGCGCGTGCCAGTGAAGATCGTGCTCGACGCGGGCGAAAATCGCGACCACCAGTTGCGGCCAGGGATGAATGTGGAAGCGAAGGTCTATCTGCGATGAGCGCTGCGGCAGCGACATTTCCGGGCGAGGCGGCGATCTGGCGGCCGAAGGTGAATCCTTGGGCGATTGGCGCGACGGTTTCAATCGCGGCGTTTGTGGAGGTGCTGGATACGAGCGTCGCGAACGTGGCGCTGCCGTACATCGCGGGAGGACTGGGAGCGAGCTACGACGACAGCACGTGGGTGCTGACTTCGTATTTGGCGGCGAATGCGATTGTGTTGCCGATGAGCGGATGGCTAGCGGAAATCATCGGGCGCAAGCGGTACTTCATGTATTCGCTGGCGATTTTCACGGTGAGTTCCCTGCTCTGCGGATTCGCGCCGAGCTTGCCGGTGCTGCTTTTTTTTCGCGCGCTGCAAGGGATTGGTGGCGGTGGACTGCAGCCGATGGCTCAGGCGATTCTGAACGACTCGTTTCCGCCTGAGAAGCGCGGCGTGGCGTTTGCGCTGTATGGAATTTCCGCCGTACTCGCGCCGACGGTAGGGCCGATGCTCGGCGGCTACATTACGGACAGCTATTCGTGGCGCTGGATTTTTTTCATTACGCTGCCGCCGGTGCTGCTGGCGCTCTATTTGACGTATGCGTTGGTGGAAGATCCGCCATTTCTGCACCGGATTAAACGCGCGGGCATTCGAGTGGACTACATCGGGATCTCGATGCTGGTGCTCGGTGTGGGTTCGCTGCAGGTGCTGCTCGATAAGGGACAGGAAGACGACTGGCTGGGATCGCACTTTATCACGACGCTCGCGGTTATCGCGACGGTGTGCCTCGTCACACTGGTGATCTGGGAGTGGTTCCGCAAAGATCCGATCGTGGACGTGAGAATGTTCAGAAGTTTCAACTTCGCGGCGGCGAATCTGATGATGTTCATGATGGGGTTCATGCTGTTCAGCACGCTGGTGCTGATCCCCGAATTTCTGCAGACGCTGATGGGTTACACGGCGGGGCTCGCGGGGCTGGTTTTGTCGGGTGGAGGCGTGGTGCTGCTGGTGATGATGCCGATCACGGGGCGGCTGACGTCGAAAATTCAGGCGCGCTATCTGATTGCAATGGGATGGCTGTGTCTGGCGGTGGGACTTTTCTATTCGGCGCACCAGCTGGATTTATTCGTGAGCTTCCGGTTTGCGATGTGGCTGCGGATCACGCAGGTGGTGGGCGTGGGATTTCTTTTCGTGCCGATCACGGCGGCGGGCTACATCGGAGTGCCGCCGGAGAAAGGCAACAGTGTTTCAGGAATTATCAACTTCATGCGGAACATCGGTGGAAGCATCGGAACTTCGGTGGTGACGACGCTGATCATTCGGCGGTCGCAGTACCACCAGCAGATTCTCGTCGGGCATACGACCGTGGATACGCCGACGTTTCGTTCGGCGTTCCGAGCGCTGAGCCACGCGATTGCGCATTCGGGCCTTCGCGATACGGACGCGCATAACCAGGCGATCGCGCGATTTTACGGGCTGGTGAATCAGCAGGCGCGCGCGCTGTCTTACATGGATACGTTTTGGATATTGGGCGCGTTCTGTTCGTTGATGTTTGTGCTCGCATTTTTTCTGAAGAAGAACGATCCGGGAGCGGGCGGCGCCGTGGCGGCGGGCTGAGGACGCACGCGATGATTCAAGCGATCACAATCGAGCGCGAGTTCGGCTGCGGCGGAGCGGCCATTGCTGCGTTGCTTGCGGAGCGGCTGGGGTGGGCGCTGTGGGATGAGCGGCTGACCGAGGAAATTGCGCGGCTGACGCAAAGTTCGCCGGAAGTGGTGGAGAAGATCGAATGGAAACGCGATCCGGCGGTTTACCGGGTGTTCCTTTCATTTCTTCGCGGAGCGTTTGAGGGTGGGCTGCCGCCGACGAGCCGGCTGGCGCTACTGGACGCCGAGCGCATTGCTCGCGTCTCAGAGGCAGCGGTGAGGACGGCGCTTGCGTCCGGACCCAGCGTGATCGTGGGGCGCGGGTCGCAGTATTTTCTGCGCGGGCGCGCGGATGTGTTCCGCGTGTTTCTATACGCGTCGCGCGACTACAAAATCCGGCGAGTGATATCCGGGGGCACGCCGGAAAGCGACGCGATCGAACAGGTGGAGACGACGGATCGGCATCGCGCGGCATTTGTGAAGAAATATTTGAAAATGGATTGGCCGGACCGGCAGCTTTATCACGCGATGCTGAATACGGAGCTGGGGCATGAGAACGTTGCGGACCTACTGGTTGATTGCGTGCGGCGCGCGTGACAGCGCGCAGCTTTCAAAACAAAACAATTTAGGATGCGCGGGTGAAAATCGAGAGGTGCGCGTGTAGCAGGAAACGTCCGCGGGAGATGCGCAGCGCGCGTGGGTGATGAGAAGCGAGCGGTCTTTAGCGCTTCTGGTACGGATGGAAGATGTAGTCCTTCGATTTGACGGCGACGTGGCAGGTATTTCCGCAGTCGGCCGGGGCGGCATCGGGTGTGAACTTGTCGGTGGCGACGTCGTAATTGAAAACGGCGTAGCCCCAACCTCCGGTCTTCGGGAAGCGCTTGCTGTCCTTTTCCATGACGAAGGCTTGCTTGAAAAAGTCCGGCACTTCGACGACGAATGGAGCTTCGGTGCTTTTTTTCTGTTTCCACTGGAGCTTCACGATTTTGGAGCCTTCGGGGAAAAACTGGCCGTTGGTTGGGGAGCCGGACTTGTAGGCGTTGATCATTGTGGGGTTGGCGACGATTACTTTGAGGACTTCGTCGGTGCGGGCGGAGGAGACATCGGACCAGTCTTCGTACCCGCGAAAGTCGGCGAAGGCGATTCCGCCGGGCGACGTGAGGGAGTATTTGTCCTGCGCGAAGGCGGCGGTGGCGAGAATGGCCAAGCCGGCAAGCACGAAGGCGACGTTGCTGATGTGGGAGATGCGCGGGGCGCTGGTGGTGCGTCGGGGCGTTTGTGCAGCGGGTTTGGTATTTGTTTCCGACATGGCGTGTCCTCTCTGCTGGATGCGGTTTCGAACTCCGTGATTAGGCCAGATGCGCGTGTGCGGCTGCAATTGGACGTTGGTATTGGTGACGAAGACGAAGAGAGATCCTTCGGCCGGGGGGCTAGTGAACAGTCACAGAGAGGGACGAGAAATTCTGGAGGTCCACGGAGACGTTGGCATTCAATTTATGATATTCCTACTTAGGTATAATTCGTCTCGGTAACGTGACTCCGGCGCGCGGAGGATTTGCGCTATGTACGCTGTTGAACAATTGGACTGGAACGCGATAGTGTGGAGGTCCACCACCCCCTCTACCCCAAGCGCCCATTTGGAGGAATTGCGCCATGAAAAGCACGGCACCCATTTCTTTTGCGGGCTCGGCGCTCGCGGAAACACGGCATGTTTGCGCATTTTTCAACAGCGAAGAGGAAGAATACCGAGTGCTGCTTCCGTTTATTAAGGGCGGATTCGAGTGCGGGCACAAGGCCGTGCACGTGGTGAATGCGAGGCAGCGCGGCGAGCACATCGTGCGGCTGACAGCGGCGGGCATCGATCCGGTAGCCGCGGAACGCAGCGGGCAATTGGAAGTGAAGACGAACACGGAAACGTATCTGCGCGAAGGCCAGTTCGATAAGAACCGGATGCTCGATGCCTTCGAACAAATGGCAAGCAGCAACGCGGCCGGACAATTTCCGTTGAGCCGCATTGTTTGCCGGATGGACTGGGCGGCGAACGGCAAATCCTACATGAACGATCTGATCGAATTCGAATCGCGGGTGAATCATGTGTGGGAGGATCACGAAGACGCGGTGATCTGCACGTATCACCTGGGCAAATTCGGCGGAGACACGGTGATCGACATCATGCGCACGCATCCGATGATCATCATCGGCGGAATCCTGCAACGAAACCCATTCTTCGTGCCGCCGAGCGAATTCCTGCGCGAATTCAGCGAACGGCGCGCGGGACGAAGCGCGTCCACGTCCGCAGGAAACTAGAATGGCGGCCGAGCCGGAAAGTTCCGCCGAGGCCCGGCACCTTCGGCGGTGCATCAACGATTTGGTGAGCGTACTCGCGCTGCCTGCCACGTGGACCGGCGGCACACCTTCGCAAATTCTGAGCAATTCGCTGGACGCTTTGGTGAGCCTGCTGAGGCTGGATTTCGCCTATGCGCGGCTGAACGAATCGTCTCGCGCAAACCCAACGGAAATCGTGCGCGTAAGTGCGAGTGAAGAGTCTAGGCTGCAGCCCGAAGAGCTTCGCGAGAAATTGCGGGAGTGGCTGGAGAACGACGAGCGAAAATTACCCGCAGTAGTGAGCGAAACTTTCGGAGCGCACGCGATTACGCTTGTGCCCGTGCAACTCGGCCTGCATGCGGAAATCGGAATGCTCGTAGCGGGATCGCGTCGAACGGATTTCCCGCAGCAGACCGAACGGCTGGTGCTGAACGTGGCGGTGAATCAGGCGGCCATCGGGATGCAGGAAGCGAATCTGCTGAGCGCGCAGCGGCTGGTAGCAAGCGAACTCGATCAACGCGTGGTGCAGCGGACGGCGGAGCTGGCTGCACGGAACGAAGAGTTGAAGGCTGAAATTGCGAAACGCCAAGCCGTGGCGGCGAGGCTGCGCCACGAAGAAGAGGAACTACTGCGAAGCGAGGCGCATAAGGCGGCGATTCTGGATTCGTCGCTCGACTGCATCGTGGCCATCGATCATGAGGGACGCATCACCGAATTTAATCCGGCGGCGGAGCGAACATTCGGTTACGAACGCGCGGCTGTAGTGGGAAAGCTGCTGGGCGATGTGATCGTGCCGCCGAGCCTGCGCGCGCGGCACCACTCTGGGTTTGCGCGGCACCTGATCACCGGCGAATCGCGAGTGCTGGGGCGGCGGCTGGAAATGACGGCGCTGTGCGCGGACGGCAGAGAAATTCCGGTGGAGCTGACGATCACGCGGATCCGGCAGGAGGGCCCCCCGAGTTTCACAGGGTATTTGCGCGACATCACGGAGCGCAAGCTGAACGAGGATGCGCTGCTGGAGACGCATGCGAAACTCGCGCGGAGCGAGGAGCGGTGGCGGTCTGTATTTGAAAATTCGGCGGTCGGTGTGGCGCTGAGCGATTTGAACAGCAGGCTGATCGCGGCGAATCCCGTGTTCGAAAAGATGCTGGGATATACGGAAGCCGAGCTGCGCGAGATGAGCTTCCTGGATTTTACGGTCGAGGAGGATCGCGAATCGAACCGGGCGATGGTGCGGGAACTGGTGGAAGGAAAGCGGAGGCAATTCCAGATCGAGAAACGGTACAGGCGGAAAAACGGGGGAGTGGTATCGGTGCGCAACACGGTTTCATTCGTAGCTGGGACGGAGAAGCAGCCGGGATTTCTGCTGGCACTTTCGGAGGACGTGACCGAGCGGCATTTGGCGGAGGAAGCGCTGAACGAGACGCGAAACGAGTTGGCGCACATGGCGCGAGTGACAGCGCTGAGCACGTTGACGGCGGCGATCGCGCACGAGGTGAATCAGCCGCTTTCCGGAATTGTAACAAACGCGAGCACGTGCCTGCGAATGCTTGACGCCGATCCTCCGAATCTGGCGGGCGCGAGCGAGACGGCGCGGAGGACGATTCGCGATGGGAATCGCGCATCTGAAGTGATTGCGCGGCTGCGGACGCTTTTCAGCAAGAGCGAGCCGACATTCGAAACGTTCGACTTGAATGATGCGGTGAAGGAAGTGTTGGCGCTTTCTGCGGCCGAAATGCAAAGAAACCGGATCGTGGTGCAGTCGGAATTGGCCGCGGCGCTGCCGCTGGTGCTCGGGGATCGAATTCAGATTCAACAAGTGATTCTGAACCTCGTGAGGAACGCGTGGGACGCGATGAGCGTGGTGAACGATCGCCCACGGGAACTATCGATCAGGACGGAGCACGACGGAAACAACGGAGTGTGCCTGCGGGTGAAGGATTCGGGAGTGGGAATGGACGCGGAAGTGGAAAAAAAGTTGTTTCAGGCGTTCCACACGACGAAGAGCGATGGGATGGGGATCGGACTTTCGGTGAGCCGGTCGATCGTGGAGCGGCATCAGGGGCGGCTGTGGGCGGAGAGGAATGAAGGGCCGGGCGCGACATTTTTTCTGGCGATTCCGGCGGGTACCAATACTTTCGTCTAATAGACGATTGCTAGACTTCTCCGCATTGTGGAGGGATGAAGGACGCGCAGGCTTTGGTGGTGGTCGTGGTGGATGACGATGAATCGGTTCGCGAGTCATTGCCGGATCTATTGCGGGAATTTGGATTTACGGTGCTGACGTTTTCGTCGGCTGGGGAATTTTTGGCGAGTGACGCGCTGGGTCGGGCGCGATGCCTGGTGTTGGATGTGGTGATGCCGGGGATGAGCGGGATCGATCTGCAGAAGGAATTGAAGAGCCGCGGGAGCAAGTTGCCGATCATTTTCATCACCGCGCAGAAGGATGAGGCGATCCGGAAGCGCGTGCTGGATCAAGGAGCGGTGGATGTGCTGCTGAAGCCTTTCAGCGACACGGCGCTGCGGGATGCTCTGAGCAAGGCGACTGGCGGCGCGTGAGGCGGGCGAAAATTCTATGGCGCAGAGTGAAGCTGTGCGGCGTGAATCTGGACGCACGACAATGCCTGCCGCGAAACCCACCGTATTTGTGGTCGATGACGACGTTTCGGTTCGAGAGTCGCTCGAGCTGCTGATTGAGGCGGCGGGGTGGCGGCCGGAGTTGTTTGCCTCCGCGCAGGCGTTTCTCGAGCGCGCGCCGGTTGCGGTGCCGCATTGCCTGGTGCTGGACATTTCGCTGCCTGGGCTGAACGGCCTAGACCTTCAGAAACAGCTCGTGGCGTTGCGGCCGGAACTTCCGATTGTTTTCATTACGGGACATGGCGATGTGCCGAAGAGCGTGCAGGCGATGAAGGCCGGCGCGGTGGAATTCCTGACGAAGCCATTTGCTGACGCGGTGTTGATTGAGGCGATCCGAAGTTCGCTAGAGCGAAGCCGGAATTTTCTGAGCGAGTCCGCGGAAGTGCAGGGATTGAAGGAGCGGTTCTCGTCGCTAACGCAGCGGGAACAGCAGGTGATGAAATTGGTGGTCGATGGACTGCTGAACAAGCAGATCGGCGGAGAATTGGGAATCAGCGAGATCACTGTGAAGGCGCATCGGGGCAAAGTGATGCACAAGATGAAGGCTGACTCGCTGCCGAGTCTGGTGAAAATGGCGGCGAAGCTCGGAGTTCCCCCGGCGAAAGCCTGAGCAAAGTTTGTTGAATTGGATTTTGTAGTTCCCTGCCCTACTTTCCACGCGAAAGCCCTGCCTGCAAACGACCCTCCGGTCGATACAAACGTATCGGCAATACCTTCGTTCAATTGTTTCGATTTCGTTCCACTGGCTTAATGCGCGTGTTGATGAACTGCTCTCGTTGACCGAAGCGCGTTAAGCCAGAAGCGATGTTCCTCACGTTGACGGCGCGCTGACAGATGGAGTGGGTCGTGCGGGAAATAAAATGAGACGGAGGAAAGTCATGTATGGATCTGAGATGGACCTGGGAGTGAACACGATCGCGGGGCTACCGGTCACCGCATTTGATGACAGCGTGAGCGACGAGCATTCGCTGGTGGCGAAGGCCAAGAGCGGACACGACGAGGCCTTCGGAGAACTGTACAAGCGGCACCAACGCCGGGCGTACCGGACGGCTGTGCGGATTCTTCGCAACGAGCACGATGCGGAGGACGCGGTGCAGCGCGCGTTCCAACGGGCGCTGATGAATCTGCAACGTTTCCGCGAGGACTCGACGTTCTCGACGTGGCTGACGCGAATCGTGATCAACGAGGCGATCATGGCTGTGCGGCGGCGCCGCACGCGAGAATCTCTCCACGGAAACAGCCTGGAGGGCACGGATCGCGACGCGGCGATGGAGATTCCGGGCCACGGACCGTCGCCAGAAGAAATTCTTTGCGAAGGCGAACGCCGCGCGGCCTTGTTTGAAGCGATCGGCCAACTTCGAAAGAGCTTGCGGGTGGTGGTTTTGAACCGCGAACTGAGAGGACTGACGAGCGCGGAGACGGCGCGGGAGCTAGGGCTGACAGATGCGGCGGTGAAAGCCCGGTCGCTGCACGCGCGGAGGTTTTTGAGGAAGCACCTGGAGCGGACGTTCAGGAGGCCGCGCGTTATCGGCAAGCTGCGAAAGAGAATGGCGTAACAAAACGTCGAAAAATTCCCCACCCCGGGTGCCGGGCCGGCCGCGGCGGCGGCTGGCGGCGTCGATGTCGGCCGAAGCACCCGATACTATCGTCTGATTGTTCCGGCACGGTCGTTCTGTTGTGATGTGCGGGCCGCATCATGGACGGAACGGCCGGAGGGCCAGCAGTGGGCGACCCGAACGAACTTCGTTATCGAAAAATCCTGCTGAACAATGGGAAAGCCATGCCCGCGCTCGGGTTTGGGACGCTGATTCCCTCGCTGGACGATACGCGGCGCGCGACCCGAGCGGCGTTGGACGCGGGCTTCCGCCAATTCGATTGCGCCGAGCGCTACCGGAATGAAGAGGCCGCGGGCGAAGCGATCGAAAGCGCTGTGGCCGACGGCATCGCGAAGCGCGAAGAACTTTTCATCGCGACGAAACTCTGGAACAACAATCATCGCCCGGCAGCGGTGGAACCGGCTTTTGATGCGAGCCTGAAAAGGCTGCGACTGAATTACCTCGAGCTGTACCTCATTCACACACCCTTCGCATTTCAACCCGGAGACGATCAGGATCCGCGGGACCCCTCTGGAAATTTGCTGTACGACCGCGAAGTGAGCTTACTCGATACGTGGGGAGCGCTCGAAGCGCTCGTGGATCGCGGCAAATGCGGAGCGATCGGTCTTTCGGACATCGGCTTGGAGCAACTGAAGCCGATTTATGAAGCTGCGAGGATCAAGCCAGCGGTGATTCAGGTGGAATCGCATCCGTACCTGCCGGAAACGGAACTTCTTGATTACTGCAAAGGAAACGGGATCGTGTTTTTGGCGTTTGCGCCGCTCGGACACGGGATGAAACCGGGACTGCTGCAGGATCCCGTGATCACTGGGATTGCAGCACGCGTGGGCAAGACGCCGGCGCAGGTACTGCTGGCGTGGGCGCTGCAGCGCGGGACGGCTTTGCTCACTACGCCGAAGAGCGCGGAACGGGCGCGGGAGAATTTCGACGTTTCCGAGCTGCCGCAAGACGCGATGGATGAAATCAATGGAATCAAGACGAGGCAGCGGCTGAACGAAGTGGTGAAGACGGGCGTACCGGGATTTATTCCGCAAGGGAGCTGAAATGGAAGCGACGCCACAGAGCGCACCATCGCCACTTGAGACAACAATCCGCGCAACGCTGGATCAGCATTGGGCTGCGTCTGACGCCAGCGATTTCGAAGCCGAGCATCGCATCTATCTGGAAGACGCGGTGTTGGAATATCCGCAATCCGGCGAGCGAACACGCGGCCGATCGAACATACAGAATCAGCGCGCGGGCCAGCCGAGCAACAAGCGATTTTCGGTGAGGCGGATCGTTGGAAGTGGCGAGCTTTGGGTGACCGAATTTATTCTGACGTACGACGGGAAACCTTCGTACACCGTGAGCATTATGGAGTTCAAAGGCGACAAGGTTGCGCGGGAAACGCAGTATTTCGCGGATCCGTTTGCGGCGCCCGCGTTCCGCGCGAAATGGGTCGAACGGATGGACTCGTAGTTTCGGGGTATTTTCCCCGCCCGAGGTATGAGCGATGGAATGGAAACGGTTGGTCGAGTTGGCGCTGCTGGGCGGAAGCGGTTTGGAGCAATACGCAATTCTACTGGTCCGCGTTTCGATCGGATTATTTTTCGCCATCTCCGGCGCGTACAAATTGTTTGTCGCCGGCGGCACGAAACCCGTGTATGACACGCTGGTGAAGGCGAAAATTCCGTTTCCGAAACAAACGGCGTATTTCGTGGCGGGTGTCGAGTTTGTGTGCGGGTCGCTGGTCGCCGTCGGTTTTCTTTCGAGCCCTGCCTGCGCGGTGTTGCTGATCGATATGGTGGTGGCGATCCTCACGGAATCGCTTTCCACACTGCCTAAGAATCTTTCGCCGCTTCAGCGGCTCGACGACTTCCTTTATTTCCCGGAAACGCTCTACGTGCTGTTCTTCGTGTGGCTGGTGTGCGCGGGGCCGGGAAGATTCAGTCTCGATTACTGGCTCGCTGGCAAATTACTCACGTGACGGCGTTTTTGTGCGGCAGCTGAGCCGGCGATTTGGCACCGGCGCTATCCGGTTGTAGGATGGCTGGACTGCGGGAGACCTCAAGTTCCTGAGAACCTTTCATGCCGCAGGCACACAGCGCTCTTTAATCGACTTTCCATTGTGAAGATACGCCGTCTGGGAGATTTGAGCGCAGGGGTGTAGTGGCGGAGGGTGATTGTTTTGAAGTGTTCGGGCCAGGAAGTTGCGGTCGGACGGTCCATACGGCGGGCCTTTAGACGTGCGGCGACGGCGTGCGCGTGGTTTGCGCTTGCGATTGGGTTGACGAGCTGTCAACCAGCAACGAAGAGTGGCGCGGAGCCGAAGATTTTGTTCACGCAAGTGCCTGCGAGCGATCCCGGGAACCAGATCGAACAGGATGTGATGGAGGGAACGGTCAGCGGCGCAAAGCCGGGACAACGACTGGTGCTCTACTCCAAAACCGGAGGCCGTTGGTGGCTGCAACCAATCTTGAGCGCTCCGTTTACACCGATCGCGCCGGATGGCGTGTGGAGAAACGAAACGCATCTTGGGACGGACTACGGGGTGCTGCTCGTTGATCCCGGATATCGTCCCGTTGCGGTGATGGATCAGCTGCCGCCGCCCGGCCATGGTGTGGCGGCGACGGCTGAGAGCGCCGGCCAACAGAAGTCGTCTTCTTACTTTGTGAACTTCAGCGGATTCACATGGAGAGTGCGAAAACAAGCGAGCAATCGCGGCGGAAGCTTGAATCCGTACAATCCCGAAAATGTGTACGTCGATAAGGCGGGCGTACTGCACATGCGAATTCTGAAGCGGGACGATAAATGGACCGCTTCGGAGATCAATCTGACGCAAAGCCTTGGCTACGGAACGTATTCGTTCATCGTGGATGACATTTCGAAGCTTGATCCTTCCGTAGCGTTTGGCATTTTCACTTGGGACTATGCGACGAACCACGAAACAAACCGGGAATTCGACATCACGATCAGCCGGTGGGGCGATCCGCAAGATAAAAATGCTGAATTTGTACTACAGCCGACGATCGCGGCGACCAACTCCGCGCGATTTATGGCGCCTGCCGGGAAATTGAAGCTCACGATCATTTGGGAAGCGGGGCGGCTGACGATGATCGCGTCGCGAGTGTCAGGTTCGGGCGATGGACCTGTGGTGTTCAAGCATGTCTTCACGTCGGAGGTTCCCGGGCCGGGGCTCGAGTCGATGAGAATGACGCTATTTCCTTACAAGAAGCCGAATGAAAAGACGTTCAGCCTTCAAAGTCCGGCGGAAGTGTGCATCGATCGATTTGAGTATTTGCCGTAGGTCGCGAGGTCGCGCGCAACGATGAAGTGGCTTTTGCTAATTGGGCTGTTACTGATGGGGAGCGGCGGGAGTTCTGGAACAACCACGGGCGGCGCGTCGGCTGGCGCTCGAGATGTGGTGCATCCGAGCCACAGCCAGGATGTGTGGGATGAGGAGGCTGGATTTACCGGCGGCTACGTTTACTCGATCACGCAAACGAACGACGGGTACATCTGGATCGGCACGAGCAAGGGCCTTGTGCGATTTGGCGGACTGACGTTTTTGCCGGTTCGGCCGGGCGGACCGAACGCCGACTCAAAACGAGCAATTCTTGGCGTGATGGTGGACGCGAACGATCAACTCTGGGCAACGGATGACAACAGCCGGCTCTACCGGTACGAGTCTGGACATCTGTCTGCCCCGCTGCCGGACAACGGCAACCACCGTTACATATTGACGTACCTGGACAAAAGCGCGACGGGTTGGCTGCTTTTCGTATCTGAAACGCAGGGACTAATTAAATACGAGCGAGGCTCGCGACAGGTGCTGCTGACGCCGGAAATGATGCCGCGATTGCCGACGGGAGTGGCGCAAACGGCGGACGGGTCGATTTGGATCGGGACGCAAGCCTCGGGTCTGTTCCGGCTTACGCAGGCTGGAGGCGTTTCTGGAATTCAGCACGTGGAAGCCATCACAAATTCGAAGATCAATTGTTTGCTTCCGGTGGGCACTTCGACACTGCTGATTGGGACGGACAAAGGTTTGCTGAATTTCTCAGATGGACAATTGAAGGAAGTGGCGCCGGAACTGGCGCGCGCCGATGTGCTCGCGCTGGCGGCCGGTCGAGACGGGAAAGTGTGGATTGGCAGCGACGATCGCGTATTCAGCGCGGACGCCGCGAATATCGAGAAAGGCAGTTCGGTGCAGTCGCTGGGGAGTTTTAGCGTGCGGCAACCGGTGACGGCGCTGCTTGAAGATCGCGACGGCGAGCTGTGGATCGGAGAAACCGGGATCGTGGAGCGATACCGGGCGAGCGGCTTCACGAGTTATTTGAGCACGGCAGGCATGCCGTGCAGCAATTGCGGCGCGATCTACGCCGATCACAAGGACCACGTATGGTTCGCGCCCGCGGACGGCGGGCTGTTTCAACTTGCGCAGAATACTGTGGAGCCGGTTGAAGCAGGTGGAATTGAAAAAGACATCGTGTACACCATTGCCGAGGGAGCGGACGGCGACGTGTGGGTCGGCCGAAAACATGGCGGAGTTACCTATTTCCATACGGGCATCAACGGGAAGCAGACGACGACCTATACGCCCGAGAATGGGCTGGCGGAAAACTCGGTGTATTCGATTTACCACGCGCGCGATGGCGCGATGTGGTTCGGAACGCTGGCCGGTGGCGTGAGCCGCTTTCAAAGCGGCAAATGGCGCACGTTCAATATGCAGGACGGCCTACCCTCCAACACGATTTCAGCGATCACGGGATACCGGGACGGAGACATTTTTGTGGGCACGCCAAACGGCCTGGCGGAATTCAAGAACGATCGCTGGAAGATTTTTCAGGCGCAGGACGGACTTCCGCCTGGCGCAATTACGAGCCTTTTTCTAGATAGCTCGAACATACTGTGGATCGGCACGACGAAGGGCATCGCGTTTTTGCAATCTGGGTCCGTTCATGTGCCGCTTGGGGCGCCGAACGCGTTGTACGAATCGATCCTGGGCATCGCGGAATCGGGCGAGTGGCTGTGGATCACGACGAGCGAACACGTGCTGCGCATGAAACGAACTTCCCTGCAGAACCAATCGTTTGGCGAGGGAGATTACCGAGAGTTCGGATTGCTGGAGGGCCTACCGAGCACTGAAGGCGTGAAGCGGAACCGGTCGGTGGTGGTGGACGATCACGGCCGCACCTGGTTTTCGTTGAATAAAGGAATTGCGGCGCTCGAACCAACTGCTTTTTCTACACCGGCGTTTCCTGTGAAAGTTCGCGCCGACGGATTTCTTGTTGACGGCAAATCGCTGCCGACCGACGGGCGCGTGGAAGTTCCCGCAGGCGGACATCGCATCACATTTCGATACGCGGGCATCAGCCCGACGAATCCAGACAACGTGAGATACCGGTATCGGCTGGATACCGTGGACTCGGAATGGAGCGAGCCGACGGCGCTGCGAGAAATCGACTATACGAACGTGCCGCCGGGAAAATTCCAGTTTCACGTGATGGCGCGCAATGCGGATGGGATTTGGAGCGATGAGGAAACTGCCATGGCGTTCGAAGTGAGGCCGGCCTACTGGCAGACGGCGTGGTTCCGTGTGGGAAGCGTGCTGGCGCTTTCGGCGCTCGTCTTTGCGCTGTATCGAATCCGGATGAGGGAACTCAATCGGCAATTTGAGGTGGCGCTTGACGCGCGAGTGGACGAGCGCACGAGAATCGCGCGAGAGCTGCACGACACGCTGCTGCAAAGCCTGCACGGGTTGATGTTTCAATTTCAGGCGGCGCGCAATCTATTGCCGAAGCGTGTCGAGGAAGCGATCGAGACGCTGGATAGCGCGATCGGCGCCACGGAACAGGCGATCGCGGAGGGGCGAGGCGCGATTCATGACCTGAGGGACGATTCGGTGCGGGATCGCGATTTGAGCGAGTCGCTGAAAGCCACAGCACAGGAACTGGCGGCTTCGCGGCATCCGGGATTTCCGGCGCCGGAATTTGAAATGGTGGTGGAGGGCGAGCACAAGGATCTGCTGCCGGCGCTGCAGGATGAAGTGTACCGAATCGCGCGAGAGATCCTGCGAAACGCTTTCATGCATTCGGAGGCGACACGGATTGAAGTGGAAGTGCGATACGATGCGCACGCGTTGCGGCTGCGCATTCGCGACAATGGGAGAGGAATCGACCCGAAGATCTTGCGGGATGGAGGAACTTCGGGCCACTGGGGATTGCGCGGCGTTCGTGAGCGCGCGCAGCAAATCGGAGCGCAATTGGATTTCTGGAGCGAAGTGGCGGCGGGAACGGAAGTGCAGCTGAACGTGCCGGCTGGGCTGGCGTATGAACATCCAGGCACGGCGGCTGAGCGGAAGCGCGCGGCGGGCAGAGCGCGGCCGACGGGTTCGACGGACAAGAAAGCATGAGCGAAAACTCCAACGTGATACGAATTCTGAGCGTGGACGATCATGCGCTGCTGCGGAAAGGCATCAGCGCGCTGGTGAACGGCGAAGCGGATATGAAGCTGATCGCTGAGGCGTCGAACGGGCAGGAAGCGATCGAAGCGTATCGCCAGCACCGGCCGGACGTGGTGTTGATGGATATTCAGATGCCGGGAATGAACGGGACGGAGGCGATCGACCGGATCCGGAGCGAATTTCCTGACGCTCGAATTATTGTGCTGACCACGTACACGGGCGACGCTCAAGTAATGAGAGCATTGAAGGCGGGCGCGCGCGCGTACATCTTAAAGGGACACGTTCACAAAGAGCTGCTGGAGACGATCCGCGTAGTGAAGGCCGGGCACAAGCGGATACCTCCCGACATTGCCGAACAATTGGCCGAACACGCCGCCGACGACGCGCTGACGCAACGCGAAATCGACGTGCTGAGACTGATCGCGGCGGGAAATTCGAATAAGCTGATTGCGGACCAGCTGTCGATTGGCGAATCAACGGTGAAGAGCCACGTGACGAACATTCTTTCCAAGCTGGGCGCGAACGACCGGGCTCATGCCGTGACCATTGGCCTGAAACGCGGAATCATCGAGTTGCATATCCCCTGAAAGTAGGACAACGTTGTCCTACCTTTGACTGTTTCGAATCCCGCTAAGTAAACCTACCGTATAAAGCTGCTATGCAGCGTCTGTTCTCGACTTTCGCCAACGGCTGGCCCGGCAAGGGCTTGCTGGTGCAACGAGCGTTGCTTGCCACAATCGTTGCGTACAGCTTTCTTACGGGACTAGGCGCGCCGGTGTACTCTGCGGCGCTGCTGCCGGACTTTATCGTGCTAACCGCCGCTGTGCTCGTACTGATCGGGCTCTGGACGCCGATCGCCGGATCGGTAGTTGCGCTGATTGAGCTGTACATCGCGTTTTCGCGCGGCGGCGATCCGTGGTTTCCCATCATTGCGGGAGTCCTCGCCGGCACTCTGGCGGTGATTGGGCCCGGGGCGTGGTCGATCGACGCGCGGCTCTTTGGCAGAAAGCACATCGACATCTCCACGCACTAGACTCCGCTCCATCCCCCGAAAGTAGCAGTAAGAACCCTGCCGATATATGGGCAACAAGCACCGACCATTTGCGGTTGTTCGTGTGGTGGCCGGAAGTCCAGAATGCGCGGGTAAGACAGAAATGCGGACTGAGAGTTGAGCGTCGCGAAATTCAACTGGGGCACACGACGAAGCACTTTAGGTGGAACGATGAGCCAGCAAGCGATCTTGATCTGGTACCGAGTGTTGCGAATGCGCTGCCAGCTGCCCATCTTCCAGGCGATTCTGTTCGCCCTTCGGCTCTCACGCTGAGAAAAACCGAGTAGTGACGAAACGATTTGGAAATGACGAGCCAACAAATTACGACTGAGGTGAAAGATGACTTCAATTGCAGCGCTCCCTGGGTACGTAGGTAGTTCGTCGCAGGTAATCGCGTCTTTCAAATTTCCCACCAGTTCCGTTGCCACACCCGTCGTTTGCGTTTTGGGCGATGACGCCAATGTGTGCGATTCGCTGGAAGCGCTGGCGCGCAAGCAGGGCTGGCGATGCGAAACGTTTTCATCCGAGGAGGAATTCTTTGCGTCCTCTTCGACGAAGGCGCCGAATTGCCTAATTATTGACGCTTCGGTGAGAGCTTCGCGCGCACTCGCCCTGCAGGCGCGCATTGCGGCGGAGCGGCCGGGCACGCCGATCATTTTGATCGCGGCGCGAATCGATGTGGCCACGACGGTGAAAGCAATGAAGGCCGGCGCGGTGGAGATTTTCACCAAACCGTTTCCGAAAGACGCGCTTGTGAGTTCAATTGGCGAGGCGCTCGAACGGAGCCGAGTTCGCCTGGCGCGGGATGCCGAGGTGCGGGCGCTGCGCGATCGTTACGAGGTGCTTTCCCGGCGCGAACGCGAAGTGATGCGGCTGGTGTCGTACGGCTTACTGAACAAACAGGTCGGCGGCGAACTGGGCATCAGCGAAATCACGGTGAAGGCGCATCGCGGGCAGGTTATGCAGAAGATGAAGGCGAATTCGCTGGCGGATCTGGTGAGGATGGCCGAGAAGCTTGGCGTAGCTGCGGCGTTGACGGCTTAATTTTTCGCTTTTGCGGGCGGCCTTCGCTTGCCTGGCGATTGGGCCGTGCTGACGTTGCGGAGCTTCTGATTCGCTCGAACAACCCTAGGCTGCATCTTTTGTCCAGCTCCCGTCGAGCAATCGCCAGATTTTCAGTGGATTGCTGTTTTGAAGTTCTTGCGGAAGGCCGCCATCGGGAAAATCCTGATACGCAACGGGGCGCGCGAATCGGAAGATGGCCATCGAGCCGACTGAAGTGGAGCGCGAGTCGGTGGTGGCTGGATACGGGCCGCCGTGAACCATCGCGTGGCAGACCTCTAAACCTGTTGGGAATCCGTTGTAGATGAGGCGGCCGGCTTTCTTCTCGAGAATGGAGAGAAGCTCGGAGAATTCTTTTACGTCTTCTTCCTCGGCATGAACTGTAACGGTGAGATGGCCATCGAGCGCGCGGGCTGCATCGAGCAATTCTTTCATCGCGCCGTAGTGGACGAGCAGCGACGTGGGACCAAAAATTTCCTTTTCCAGTTCGGGGTGCGATAGATAGGTCGCCACCGAAGTATCGAAGAGGATGGGCTGGGCGGCGACGGACTGCGCCGAGGTTTGAGATTCCGACCTTGCGGCGACGGCGACTGTGCCCTCTTGTTCACGATTCGCAATGGCGTTGCTGAATGCGGAGCCGATGCCTGGAGTGAGCATGGTGAACGGCGATGACTGCACGACGGCGGCGTTCAGCGTTGCAAGAAATTCTTTCGTTGCGTTCTGCGGTGGCAGAAAGACGATGCCCGGTTTCGTGCAGAATTGTCCTCCACCCACTGTGATCGATTGAAAAAGCTGGCTCGCGATCTGCGAACCGCGCGCGCGCATCGCTCCCGGCAAAATGAAAAGTGGATTGCAGCTGCCAAGCTCGCCGTAAAAAGGGATGGGGTGCGGGCGGTTGCAAGCGAGATCGTAGAGCGCGCGGCCACCCTTGAGCGAGCCGGTGAATGCGACGCCGCAAATTCCCGGATGACGGACGAGCGCTGAGCCGATGGAAAAGCCGCCGTCGAACAGCATCGAGAAAGTACCCTCGGGCAATCTGCAGGTGCGGAGGGCGCGTTGGATGGCATTTGCTGTGAGCTCGCTGGTTCCCGGGTGCGCGGAGTGAGCCTTGACGATCACCGGAGTGCCGGCAGCCAATGCTGATGCGGTGTCTCCGCCTGCGACGCTGAACGCGAGCGGAAAATTGCTCGCGCCGAAGATCGCAACGGGGCCGAGCGGCCTTAGAACCGAGCGAACGTTGGGCTTCGGAAGCGGTTTACGAGATGGATCGGCGCGGTCGATTCTTGCGGACGCCCACGAACCCTCCTCCGCTACCGACGCGAACATTCGCAGCTGGCCACAGGTTCGCGCGAGTTCGCCCTGCAAACGAGCGAGCGGCAGCCCAGATTCCAAGTGCGCACGCGCAATGAGTTCGTCGCCGCTGGCTTCCATTTCGGATGCGATCGCGCGAAGAAATGCGGCACGTGCTGCGCCGGAGAGCGAACCGTATGAACGGAATGCTTCTTCCGCGAGCGACACTGCGGCGTCGAGATCTTTTTCTGCCGCGGTGAAGAATGAGGGTTCGAGTTCTTGCCGCGTGGCAGGATTCAGAGCCTTGAACGAGCTGCCGCGATCCGTGGTGCGGCGAAAACCAACGAAGGACTGGCCGAGCAGTGAGGATTCCATAGGTTATGAGTCCGAGCGTGCGTGTGAGAGTTTGGTGATCGCTGCGAAATCCTGATCGCCGAGACCGTCCGCTACGGCACGGTGAAACGCGCCGGAGGCAGCCGAAGCAACGGGAAGCGATATGCCTTTGGCGGAAGCTGCGTTTATGGCGTAGTCGATATCCTTAGACATCCATCGCGTCGCGAACACAGGAGCAAAATCCTGCAAAGCGATGCGTTCTGCGATTCTTTTTACGATTCCACTTCCGGGCGCGCCGGAAGTGAGAATCCCGATCACTTTTTCTCGGTCGAGGCCGCCGGCTTCGGCCAAGGCGAGCGATTCTGCGAAAGACGCGGCTTGAATGCCGCACAGAAAATTATTGACGAGCTTCATCAGCGAGCCGCTTCCTGTGGGTCCGAGATGGATCACGTCACGGCCGAGGACGTTGAACGCAGGGCGCGCGAGTTCGATCGTTTCGGGGCTGCCGCCGACGAGGAAGAGCAACTCGCCGGAGGCAGCGTGGGGTTTCGTGCCAGTGACAGGCGCGTCGAGAAAATGGCAACCACGTTCCGCTGCTTTCGCTGAGAGTGTGTGAATCCAGTCGATGCTTAGAGTGCTGCACTCGATCGCTATCGCACCCGCGGATGCGCCAGCGAGCGCTCCCGAATCTCCCAGCCAAACATCGCGCGAAGCTTGATCGTTTGCGACCATGCTGAAAATGATTTGCGCGCCGGCAGCGGCTTCGCGCGGAGTGGGTGCGACCGTTGCACCGGCGGCGGCCAGCGGAGCGGCTTTATCGCGGCTGCGATTGAACACCGCGAGAGGAAAGTTTGCGGAGAGCAGGCGTGACGCCATGCCTGCGCCCATGATGCCCAGGCCGAGAAGTGCGACGCGTGGTCTTGCGGCGGTTTCGGTCATAGAGGTGTGGTCCGGACCAAAGTTGGGATTGAATTCGCCACGCGAACGGAATTTTCGAGCGCGCGGCCAAAACCTGCGGCTTCCACTCGCATGATATCGCCATCCTGCAAACGGATGTGATCGCTGAAGCTGAGAGCATCGGTGCCGAAGAAATGGACGTGGACGTCACCCGGCCGGCGGTGACCTTCAAATTTGAAGTGGTGATGCTCGATGTTCTGCAAGCTGTGACACATCTCGGATTCGCCCGTGCGGAAGGACTTGGTCCAAATCGCGCTGCCACTACGAAGAATCGTCGCTGTGACGGGCACGGATGAAAAGTCGGAGGCGAGGACGAGTTCGGGGCCAAGAGAGCAGGTGCGTAGTTTGGACCCGGCAAGATACAAATAATTTTTCTTTTCAAATTGATGATCTGAGAATTCGTTGCCGACGGCGAATCCGATGCGATAGGGCTGCGCGTCTGGGCCGATCACGTAGAGGCCAGCGATCTCGGCCTCTTCGCCGCCATCTTCGGCGTACCAAGGAACGTCGAGCGGTTCGCCATGCGCGCGCAACACGTCGCCAGTCCCTTTGTAAAACCATTCGGGAGGGTTGCCGATGGAGCCAGCGTCCGGGCGGCCTCCTTCGACGCCGAGGCGGAACATCTTCATGCTGTCGGTCATCTCCGCTTCGGGCTTTTCGTGCATCGACTGGCGGCCGCGCGCGCTCCCCACATGCGTGAGGCCTGTGCCGGAAACGAGACATCGCGTGGGCTCGCTTGGATGATCGATCGGAGGAAGAAGCCGCCATTCGGATCGGCCACTGTAAATCGCGTCATAGCTTTCTGCGGATTTCTGCGCTCTGCTGCGCGCGAGTTCGCCGAGACTTTTGCCTTCGGCGATTGCGGTCTGCGCAAGCTCGTGGATCGCCGAGCAGCCACTCAAGAAATGGACGTTGGGTTCATCGACCAACGCGACGCGCCGCTCGTTGCCGTGTTTTAGTTGGATTAGCCTGGTCATCTCATTGAATCGCTGGGCAGTTTCGCGCGCGTTCTATTCGAAAACTTCGAACTTCTGCAAAGCCTCGTCGTTGAGCTTCAGGCCTAGGCCGGGGGTGCTGTCGTCGAGATTGATGAACCCGTCGTTGGCCTGCGGCTCGCCGTCGAATATGTACCAGAACAGTTCGTTGCCCACTTCCACATCTACGATCGGAAAATATTCGGCCATCGGCGAATTGTAGCTCGCCATCACGACGTGGTAATTGTGCATCTGCCCGGCGTGCGGAATCACCGGCACACCGTAGGCTTCGGCGAGCGAGGCGATTTTGCGCGCCTGCGTGATTCCGCCGACGCGATTGGTGTCGAACTGAATGTAATCGAGCGCGTTGGCCTGGAGCAGGTCGCGGAATCCAGCGAGAGTGAATTCATGCTCGCCGCCGGCGATGGGGATGCGGCCGCGCGACTTCAGCTCGGCGTAGCCGTGAATGTCGTCCGGAATCACAGCTTCTTCGAGCCAGCGGAGATTGAAGGGTTCGAGCAGCGGAAGCATTCGCTTCGCGTAGTCGAGAGTCCAGCCCATGTAAGCGTCGGCCATCACGTCGATTGAGTTGCCAACGGTTTCGCGCACGGTGCGCACCAGCTCCACATTGCGCTGCATTCCCTCTGCGCCGTCAGCTGGCCCCCAACCGAAGCGCAGCTTCATCGCTTTGTAGCCTTCGTCTTTGTAGCGCTTGGCTTCAGACGCCAATTCAGGCAGAGGCGTGGCGTAGAGCCGCGAAGCATAAACGGGGATTCGGGATTTTGTGCGACCGCCGAGCAGGCGAAAGACCGGCTGCTTCGCGGATTTTCCTAACAGGTCCCAGAGCGCGATGTCCACGGCGCTGATCGCCGTCATGCCAATTCCCTTCCGGCCGAACGCCATGGTCTTGCGATACATGTGCTGCCAGAGGCGCTCGACGTCCCACGGATTTTGGCCGAGCAACAGCGGCTTGAGGTAAAGGTCGATGGTTTGCTTTGTGGCTTGCGGTGCGAGGGCGGCGTTGCCGATGCCGACAAGGCCATCGTCGGTGAAAATTTCGACGACGAGCCAACCGTGAAACGTGAACGTCGCCATCGAAGCTTCCGGCAGCTGCAGGAGATCCATCGGATTCGTGCAAAAGTGCGGCGGCAGAGGGACAGTTTTGCCGCGCCAGCGCAACGCTCGAGTGCGGATCTCAGTGATCTTCATGACGCGACCTCGTAATTGGAATGGAGACTGAGCTTCAAAGGCAAAACGACAGGGACCGCGATAAGAATAATCGCGAACGCGACGACGTGGAGGCTGCCCGCGATTTGAAAGACCGTGCTGTAGCCGAAGCCGTGGTCGAGCAAATAACCGGCCAGCTGGCCGAAGACGATTCCGCCGACCGCGCCGCCAAAACCGACGAGGCCGGCGACCGATCCAACGACGGACTGCGGGAACAGGTCGGCGGGCAGGACCATCACGAGCGTGGACCAAGACTGTTGACCGAAATACGCGACGCAGAAAATTGCGATGGCCCAAGTGACTTGGACGTGCGGCACAAGAATGGCGGCGGGCATCAGCACGGCGCTCGCGCCCAATGCGAATTTCCGCGCGAACCCGACTGAGAAGTGGCGGCTGACGAGATAGCTCGAAAGCGTACCGCCGACGAGGCAGCCGATTCCCGCAGCGACGTGCGGCATCCAGGCGAACAGGCCGACGGATTTGATGTCGAAGCCGCGCGCGTCGTAAAGATATTTCGGCAACCAGAAGAGATAGAAATACCACGCCGCGTCGCTCAGAAATTTTGCGGTGACTAGACCCCAGGTTTCGCGGATCAGCATTAGCCGCGTCCAGGGGAATCGCTGCGTCGCGTTTGAGTCGCCCTGCGACGCTTGGGAATTTGTGAGCGGAGCTTCGGGCGCGCGCCGCCACCACGCGACCCACAGCAGGCCGAGCGCACCGGAGGCGAGGAAAATCCAGCGCCAGTTTGCGAATCCAAGTATCAGCGCGATCAGCGGCGGCGCTGCGACGGCACCGACAGCGGTGCCCGCGTTGATGATGCCCATGGCGGTCGCGCGTTCTTCGGTGGGAAACCATTCGGACACGGCGCGCGTGGCCGCGGGAAATCCGCCGCCCTCACCCATGCCGAGCAGAAACCGGCTGATCATCAACATCGCGAATCCTGTGGCGAGAGCGTGGCTCGCGCAAGCGACGGACCAGAACACCATGATCACGGTGAGGCCGCGGCGAGTGCCGAGGCGGTCGACGATTTTGCCGCCGCCGGCGTACATGAACGCGTAAGCGAAGAGAAAAGCGGACTGAAGGGTGGAGAACATCTCGTTCGAGAGAGGAATGTCGCGGCTGATGGCTTTGACGGCGACGGGAAGCGTCTGGCGATCGAGGTAACTGATGGCGATCGCGGCACTCACAATAATGGCGATACGCCAGCGCAAGCGAGTGACCTCCCGTCCGAACGGCGAACGCGACGGACAGCGATTATACACAGACGCGAGAAAACGTTTTCCGGTTTCTGGAGAAGTCGAGGCAGCGGATACGGACCTTGTCATCGGAACTGCTTCCACACCGCGCCGAAACACGAGAAATCGCATCGGACTTCGATTCAGTCAGGCTGCGGCGCGAGGAACGTCGAAGGCGGTACATGAGCGCGTTGAACCTTCGCCCGGGCCTGGTGCCGGACGCGGCGACGTGCGGAAAATTGGCGGCATGATGCGCAACGCTGCTATGCTGTGCCGGAAATCGTTTACTCAGAATCGTGCAGCAGGCCCGCGCCGCGATGGCGTTGAGAGTCGGGGCGCGGTTGTCGTTAGTCCACTGTTTTTTTGCAGGCGGGCGGAACATGGAAAAACGGAAGTTTCGGGTGACGGTCTTCGGTGCGATTTCAACGCTCTGCATCCTTTCCTTTGCAGTGATCGCTCCGCCGGCGCGGACAGGCGACGAGCCCGTCCAGATTCAGGTGCGCGCGGACCATCCGGTCGCGGAGCTGCGGCCCATCTGGAATTATTTCGGCTACGACGAGCCCAACTATACCTACGCGCCGAACGGGCGAAAGCTTCTGAACGAACTTCAAGCGCTAAGCGCCGAGCCGATTTATGTTCGCGCGCACAATTTGTTTACGACGGGTGATGGTTCGGCGTCGTTGAAGTGGGGATCGACGAACGTTTACACCGAAGACGCGAGCGGAAAGCCGATCTACGATTTCAAAATCGTGGATCGGATCTTCGATACGTATCACGAGCTTGGAATCCGGCCGGATGTGGAGCTGGGATTTATGCCGCAGGCGCTTTCCACGCATCCGGAGCCGTATCGGCATACTTTTCCGAATACTTCGGTGCAAGACATTTACACCGGTTGGGCGTATCCGCCGACGAACTACGATAAATGGGGCGACCTGGTTTTTCATTTCGTTCAGCATCTGCGGCAGCGCTACGGCGACGACGAGGTTCGGACGTGGCTGTGGGAAGTGTGGAACGAGCCGGACATCGGATATTGGAAAGGTACGCGCGAGGAATATTTCCGGCTGTACGACGTATCTGTCGAAACGGTGCTGCGCGCGTTGCCGGATGCACGCGTCGGCGGGCCAGAGACCACGGGGCCGCTGGGAGACAGCTCCGGCGCGCAATTTCTTCGCGCATTTTTGCAGCACTGCGCGCACGAAAAGAACTACGCGACGGGGAAAACCGGATCGCGGCTCGACTTCATAAGCTTTCATCCGAAGGGATCACCGGCGCTGGTGGACGGACACGTGCGGATGGGGATCAGCCATCAACTGGCGGTGGTCGAGACGGGATTTCAGATCGTCAAGTCGTTTCCGGAATTCCAGAGCACGCCGATTATTCTTGGCGAATCGGACCCTGAGGGGTGCGCGGCGTGCTCCGCGAAAGAGCATCCGGCGAACGCTTACCGGAACGGGCCGCTTTTTGCGTCATACACGGCCGCGATCATGAATCAGATTTCTGCGCTCGCGCGGAAGGACAATGCGAATCTGCGCGGCGCAGTGACGTGGTCGTTCGAGTTCGAAGATCAGCCGTGGTTCCTGGGCTATCGCGAGCTGGCGACGAATGGCGTCGATAAGCCGGTGTTGAATGCGTTCCGAATGTTTGGATTGTTGCGGGGCGCGCGGCTAGACGTGACAAGCTCCGGCGCGGTTCCGCTGAGTGATTTTCTGGCGAGTGGAGTTCGCGGGCGCGCCGACGTGCAGGCAGTGGCCGCGCGGCGCGATCGCGAAATTTCCGTGATGATGTGGAATTATCACGACGATGATCGGCCCGCGCCGGATGCTTCTGTGAATCTGGTCGTGAGTGGCGTACCGGCCGATGCGAAGCGCGTGCTGGTGGAACAATTTCGCGTGGACGACGAGCACAGCAATTCGTACGCGGTGTGGCAGCATCTCGGATCGCCGCAGCAGCCGACGCCGGAACAATACCGGATGATCGAGGCTGCCGGGCGGCTGGAACAATCCGCGTCGCCCGAGTGGAAAGATACGACGAATTCCGATTTGAAAATGAACCTCGCGCTGCCGCGGCAGGGGCTCTGCCTGGTTCGTATCAGCTGGTAGTTCCGTACCAGAGTGGGATGAGTGTTCGGGCTCTTGCAAGACTGAAGGCAGCATCGCTGGGATTCCCGAGCGCCGTGAAATACGATCACTGCTCAGGGTCTTTTCTCACCCGCAGTCAACGGCCGATTCCGCGCTTCCACCAAATCGACCGAATCATTGCACCGAACAAACGGATCAGAGTTAGCCAGGACACTTCGAACATGTTTGGGTTCCCCGTCGAGGCGGACGACGAGAAATCTTGTGCGTCGCGCCAATGACCTGCGTGATTTTCCAATTGAATGACGATTCGGCGCGAAAGCGCGTGGCGGTCGCGGCAGTACGGGGGAATCAAGTTTCGTCTCGCAATGATTAATCTCCTGGTTCTGCGGGTGCGTTGAGCGGAAAACCTATCAGGTAGGTGATCGGAAGTGGGAGCAGGTCGCCGATCTCTTCTCCAATTTCCCAGCGATAGCAGGTGCCAGATAGTCCGCTCACCATCTGCGCCAGATCCGCGATCGTGTAAGCCCGCAGGCAAGAAACCACGCCATCGAAGAAAAGGACGAATGGAATCACGGGAATCAAATACGTCCAGAGGAGCCGCGACCAACTAAAAGGACGATGGAGGGGCGTGAAGATCCACATCGCGACGGGAATGAAGAAGAGAGCAGCGAGCGTGAGCGGGTGAAGCGCTGGCGCCTCGAAAATGCCGATGCCCTGGCGACGATCGACGCTGTCCTGCAAGAGCCGGATCGCTTCATCGCGGCTGAAATGATGGAAGGACGAAAACAGAGTTCTGAAGCCGCGGAGATTTTGGGGAACTTGTAGCGCGTCGATCGGGTGTTCGACGTAGTAAACGCGCTTCGCGGAAGACTTCTTACGATCCTCCGGATTTCGCGTGGCTGGAAACTTGTCCGTTAGAATTACTTTTAGAGGCGCCGCTCCAAACATTTCGAAGTCGTGCAGCAGGCCGTGCCACGGTCCGCCAGCGCCAGAACACAAATCCACGACGCAATCCGTGCCAGACTCGCGAAGGCGCGTGCGCAGCAGCTGCGAGATCGGTGCGTAGGCGCTCATCACTTCCAGGAGCATCTGAAGGCCATCGACGAATTGGTCGCGAAGAAATTGAGGGAACCAACGTTGCTCGTGAATTTCGAATAGACGGAAACTCATACTCACCTTCGTTTTGATTTCATGAGAAGCGACGACGGGGACGAAGCGCCGTGGCGCCGCGAAAGGTCGACGGAGGCTGCGGTGCCGCGGACCGCAGCCTCCGTGCAGACAGCTAAAACGTGAGCGACGCCTTCACCTGAATGATCCGGACGGAAGCATCGCCGCCGAGTCCCGACCCGAGAATGCTGGTCGGCTCGCTGACGGCCGAGCTGATCGATCCGAGCGCGCCGGTCAAATTGTTGTTGGGAAGGCTAAAGTTCGGATGGTTGAACAGGTTGAAGAACTGGAACGCCAATCCAAGTTGCCCGTTTTCCCAGTGCGGAATCTGCGTGGACTTCTGCACGGTGAAATCCGTGTTCCAGTAGCCGGGCCCGCGGAAGATGTTGCGCTGCCCGGAAACAAAATTCGTCTCCGTGGCTGACGCAACGAACTGAGCGGGAGTGAGGCACGGAGCTGCGCCTGATGCAGCGCCTTCTCCGCAGCGGGTCATCGGCCCGCCGAGAAATTGCGGAATGATTTGTCCGCCGAATCCCTGGCCGGCGAGAAGGCCGCCCAATCCCCCGTCAATCACGGAGTACGGAAGCCCGGTGCGAACGAATACGGTTCCGGACACCTGCCATCCGTCCACAAGCGGAGCCCATCCATGCCCGAACATCGCGCGCCGGATCGGCAGTTCCCAAACGTAGCTCGCGTTGAAGTAGTGGCGGACGTCGTAGTCCGAAGATCCGTAGTTCGCGCGGATATCGAAAGGATTCACAGCGGACGTGATCGACGTAGCGCTGAAGAACACGTTCGGATTTCCGGCGTTCGAGACTTCGTCAAACGCGTGGCTGTAGGTGTAGTTTGCCTGCAGCACTCCCTTGCCCCAGCCGCCGGTCACGTTGTGCTTGAAGGAGAAAGTGACTCCCTCGTAGTTCGAGACGCCGCTCGTGTCCAGCAGGCTCACCGTACCGAAACGCGGATCAAAAGGCTGCGCGGGTAGCCCGACGAAATTCGGAACGCCAGCGCATGCCGTGTTCGCCGCAAGCGAGGAGCAGAATCCGTTCACGCCGTTGCGATCGACCAGATCGTGAATACTGTGGTTTCCGTTGTACGACACATCGAACGAAGTGTTCTGCCCGAGAAGCTGCTGGTACTCGAGACTCCACTTCTGCACCTGCGCGATCTGCGTCGTCTTGTTAGCGCTGAACAAACTCGGCGGCGAAAAGCCCGGCACGTTCGCTTGAATTTGCGCGAGCGTCTCGTTGTTCTTGAAGCCGTTGATGAGGCCGACGTTGTTGGCGGCGGCTTGCGTGAACACGTTTCCGCCGTTCAGCGTTTCTCCCGGCGCGATGTTGCTGCCTTGCACGAAGAATCCGTTCACGCCGGGCGCGTTGGAGGCGAAGTTGTCGGTGAAGACGCCGGGAAACGCGTCGTTGAAAAGTCCCACGCCTCCGCGAATCACCGTCCTCTGCGATCCGCGCGGCGACCACGCGAATCCAAAGCGCGGCTGCCACAGAATCGACGTCAGGCCCTGCAGCTCCTGATGCAATCCCAACAAAACGTCTGTGCCGTACGGAACATTGGAATTGTTGTCGGCTTGAAGGAACGGCGCGTTCAGCCGGTTAAAGCAATTCGTTTGGCAAACAGGATTGGATTGGTGCTCCGCACGCAACGTGAACGTGAGCGTGAGGTTCGGTTTCACTTTCCAATCGTCTTCTCCATATAGGCCTAGCGAATAGAGCGCGATCGGTTGCGAGAGTGCGGTGGGGAAATTTTGCTGCAGCACCGAACTTCCGCCGGCCGGCGCCGGATCCACGCCGCCGTCAAAAAACGCGTTCACGGAAGTGGGCGTCACGAGTCCGCTGGTGAAAACTCCGAAATCCTGATCGCTCACGTCGTAGCGAAGGAATTTCGCGCCGAACTTGAGCGTGTGATTGCCGAGCGTCTTCGAGAGGTCGTCGCCGATCTGGTATTGCGTGACGCTGCGGCCTTGCGGAAAGAACGCGTTGCCTGCGCCGCCCGCCGCCGCGCCGCCGAGGTTGAACCACGGAATGTTGGCATTCCCGAAGAGCAACGTCGTTGGAAACGCCGCGAGCGTTGTTGCGCGATTCGGATTATCAAACACCGCGTTGTACCACTGCCCGGAGAGAATGAACTGGTTCACCATCGTCGAGCCGAACGTGTGCGTTTCGTTCAACTGGCCCTGCCACTGCGGCTGCGTGCTGGTGATGTCGAAGAGCGGCGAGATTGGGTCGGTGTACGCCGCTTGATGGCCTTTGTCGTATAGGACTCGCAGGAATACGCGGTCGTTGGCACCGGCGTTGTAATCCACGCGACCGGTGTATTGCGCTTCGTTTGTAAGGTTATTGTCCGCAGCCTGGAAGAACGACGAGCAAGCGACTCCTGGCCCAAGTCCGGTGAAGCCGTTGCACCCGAGCGGATCGGGCGAAAGAAATCCCGCTCCGGGCACGGCGTTCGCTGCACCCTTCGCGTTGTTATAAAGGTTGAAGAGGTTTTGGTAGAACTTCACCGTCGCCGAGGTGGCCGGAAAACCGCGCTGATTCTCCAGATTGGCGATCGTCGTGCTTTGAAATGCTTGGCTCGGAAACGCGACAGCCGTACTAACCGGAATCACAACGCGCAGGCCCTCTGTATTGAAAAAGAAGAAGGCTTTGTCCTTCTTGATCGGTCCGCCAAGAGAGCCGGCCCACTGATTCGCGTTGCTGAAATTTTTCGGATCGCCCGCCTGATTCGCAAACCAGTTGTTCGCGTTGAACGAGCTGCCGTTCCAGTAGTAAACGGCGTTGCCGTGAAAGTCATTGCCGCCGGACTTTGTCACGTAGTTGACGCTCGCTCCCGCGAGGCTGCCGTACTGCCCGGAGAAGCCGCTGCTCACGATCGTGCTTTCCTGAATGTCGTTCGCACCGAGAAGTAGATTCGTGGCGCCGGAGCTATTCAAATTTAGGAATGGATCGTTG
>Ga0209169_10000250_pt1 | contig 32463 bp, 27 predicted proteins | sample HubBroMetageWRM4_FD_188346 | JGI IMG/M metagenome (GOLD analysis project Ga0209169, IMG submission 188346) | Warmed soil microbial communities from the Hubbard Brook experimental Forest, New Hampshire - Hubbard Brook CCASE Soil Metagenome WRM 4... | ecosystem: Environmental > Terrestrial > Soil...
ATGCTTGAATCTATCTTGCGCACGGCCGGGTTGCGCACAGGCCTGTACACCTCGCCGCACCTGGAACGCATCAACGAGCGCATCCGCATCAACGGCGAAAATGTTTCGGATCAGGATTTCGCCGCCGCATGGTCCCGCGTTCACTCTTCCATCGAATCGCTGATGGCTTCCGGAAAACTCACCGCGCACCCCACGTTCTTCGAATGCGTCACGGCTATCGCTTTTCTTGCTTTCACCCAGCATCCAGTGGATTTCGCGATCTACGAAGTGGGCCTGGGCGGCCGCCTGGATGCCACCAACATCGTCGAGCCGGAAGTCGCCATCATTACTCCGATTGATTTCGATCACGAAAATTTTCTCGGCCACTCCATCGAGGAAATCGCCGCCGAAAAAGCCGGCATCATCAAACCTGGCGCCTGGGTGGTCAGCGCCAGTGAACGCCCGGAGGCTCGCGCCGTGATTGCGCGGCGCTGCACCGCAATGGACGCCCGCCTGGTGGAAGTGGACGCGACAGCGCGCGCAGAAGACGTGCACAGCGACGGCGGCTTGTATAGCGCTGTCGCGGCGTTCACGCATTCGCGCAAACAACTTGTCCTCGCTCCGCGGTTGCCCGGGCGCTTTCAGATTCGTAACGCGCTCACTGCTGTCACCGCCGCCCGCCTGCTCGCGGAACGCATTTTTCCAGTTTCAGACGCCGCGATCGAGCGCGGCATCGCCACCGCAAATTGGGCCGGACGTCTGGAACGGCTCGCCACCCAACCTGATGTTTACCTCGACGGCGCGCACAATCCCGCGGGCGCCCGTGAACTATTGAAATTCTGGCAAGAAAGTTACGGCGGCCGCCGTATTTTTCTAGTCTACGGAGCGATGCGCGATAAAGCAGTGGATGAGATTTCCGGCCTGCTGTTCCCTCACGCAACTGCCGTCATCCTGACGGAACCACACCAGCCGCGCGCCATTTCCGCTCCGCTGCTTTCGGAAATGACCAGCCACGACGCCAAAGAAACGATCGTTGTGCGCGATCCCGGCGAGGCGCTGGAAACTGCCTTGGAACGTGCCGGCCCGCAGGACGTCGTGTTCGCGACGGGCTCGCTGTACCTTGTGGGAGAATTGCGTTCCTACTGGAGCACGCGCGCGGCGAAGCAAAGTTCCGCCAGCCGCCCGAATTCGTCCTCCAGAAGCTAATATTTTCCTCCCGAAAATCGTGGTTTTCTCCGACAATTCGTAGTCCGCCCATTTAATTTGTCGGATTGCAGTTGGCGCGCCGCGCGTTCTCCCAGAAACGTGCGCCGTGGCCGATTGCGAACACGCCTCGCGTCCCATCACCGAACATGTTTTCCCATGCGCGCACGCTGCAAATATCGATTCTGAAATGTAGAACCTTCTTGTGAACAACTCGTCCATTTTCTTCGTTTATCTCGAAGTGATCGCGAGGCAAAACCTCAGCTCGTGCGTCTAACAAAAACAAGCAGGAGGGTCCTATGAGGCAGGATACGAGAAGGCAAAAACTGGAATCATTCGGCCGCGCGCCGGCTTTGTTGTGTGCCGCGCTGCGTCAATTTCCCAAGAAGATGTGGATCTATAAACCGGCCACCGAGCGCTGGAGCATTCACGAAATTATTCTGCATCTCGCCGACAGCGAAGCCAGCGCCTATGTGCGCTGCCGCGCATACATCGCCGAGCCCGCCGTCAGTCAATCGGCAAAATTCAGCGCGTCGCGCTGGGCCGGTTCGCTCGGTTATTTCCACCAGAGCACGCGCGAAGCCTTGGAAATTATCCGCCGCCTGAGAAAAATGACTTATCAATTGCTGGTCGCGATTCCCGAGGAAGTTTGGGACAACACCGTCACTCATCCGCGCGACGGCGTCATCAGCCTCGATCGTTGGGTGGATCTGCAGGAGCGCCACATTCCGCACCACATCGACCAGATGCGTCAGAACTACGAGACATGGCTCAAGACGCATCCTCCCAGGCGCCGCCCTTCGCCATCGCGCGCCACAGGAATTTCGTCAGGGATGGTCTCCATGTCCACCGCAGGAATCTGCTAGCAACGCGAAGTTCCGTCGCAAACCGCGCACCGTAGGTTCGGTGTCCCCCACGCTCGCGCGCGAGTTGCCCGGTTACTGGGGTTGGAAACCTGTCGCCGCTCCTCCGCCTTGGTAGCCCTTGCCCCTAGTCGGCCAACGAGAGAGAATGAGTCACGCTGTGGTGCTCGTTCAATAGCTGTGCCCAGCCTGAAACGGGGGAGGATAGCCGTGGCGGAAAACCAGACACCAGAACAGAAGAACAACTTGATCATCCGCGTGCCGTTGTCGTCGGATGGCTACGTCTCGATTTATTTTTCGAGCAACGATGGCCGCCTGATGAGCGAACGCGAGTGGTGGCATCTGAAACAAGTAATCGAACTGGCGAGCAAAGCCTTCGTGAAACCCGAAGAACGGGCACAAGCCGCCGCAGCCGGCGCGTAATCAACGTAGAATCGATTGGCACGCGGCAAGTCAGCGCCGTGACCCTCTGCAAGTTTGAGCATTCGGCGGCACGAAATCGGCCAAGGAGTTGCGATGTACCCTGAAGAATTGCTTACAGGAATGCGCCAGGAATTGACGAGCATCGGTTTTCGCGAATTGCGCACGGCGCAGGACGTGGACGCCACGCTGCAGAAGGAACAGCGCACCGTCCTCGTCGTCGTGAATTCCGTCTGCGGATGCGCCGCTGGCCGCGCTCGGCCGGCAGTCGCGATGGCTCTGTCGCACCAGGCCCGCCCGGAAATTCTCGCCACCGTTTTCGCCGGCCAGGATCGCGAAGCAACGGAGCGGGCGCGCAGTTACTTCACGGGCTACGGCCCCTCGTCCCCCTGCATCGCCTTGCTGCGCGACGGCAAAGTGGCCTTCATGCTGGAAAGGCACTCGATCGAAGGCCGCGAGCCGCAAGCCATCGCCGCAGATCTCACAGGCGCCTTCGACCGCTTCTGCACCCCGGCCGCTGCGCGTACAAATCAGTAACTAGCTCGCAGCACAAGACCGCGAGCGTCACAAGCTCACGAATCACAGCATAGCGTTGGCGAATCGCGAATTCTCCCAGCGGAATCCGTTCGCAAACTCCAGCCGCATGCTCAATCACCATCACCGGTTGTTCACCACAAGGTACTAACTCGCGCCGCCGGCGTTTCTCCACAACCGATATCAGATTACCCTCTTATCTTGAGGCCAAGCATGACCTGCAACGCTTGCGGAGCAAAGACCGCAGAGGGAAAACCATTTTGCAGTTCGTGTGGCGCGCCGCTGGTAGGTTTTTCCGTAGGCCGCGCCGCCACGCAATCCCCCGCGCCTGATTTTTTGCCCGCGGCGTCTTCGGCGGTATCTCTCGCGGTTGCTTCGGCCGAACAGTATGCCGGTTTCTGGCTGCGCGTGCCCGCCGCAATAATTGACTTGATCATCCTCGCGATTCCGCTCGCGCTGGCCGTCTCCTATTTGTCGGTAGCGATGGGCAGTTGGCGCGCTTTCTTGAGCCTCCATCCGGGGCAATCGCCGGCAGAGATTGTCGCGGCGTTCGGCCACACCTACCTGTTCGCGATTCTTTTTTTCTTCATCGTCACCGGTTGGCTCTATTTCGCGCTGTTTGAAAGTTCCTCCTGGCAAGGCACCCTCGGGAAGAAATTCATCGGCCTCAGCGTCGCGGATCTGCAAGGCAATCGTGTGACGTTTGCGCGCGCCAGCGGACGGTTCTTCGCCGGACGCTTCCTGGCCCACGTTCCTTTCATCGGCTCCCTCTACAGCGCAGTTGATTGCATCTGCGCCGGACTAACTTCCCGCAAGCAGGCGCTGCACGACATGCTCTCCGGCTGCCTGGTCCTCCGCAAGAACGAAGGAATGCTGTATCGCAAGTAGTTCGCCGCCAGCGATTCACTGGGAAATGCGTTATAAGCGCTAAGAGAACGGGAGATTGCCGCGCCCGCCGCGCAATGATAGGATGGCACTTCATGAGCCCGGAGCCAGCCCATAAAATCCGCGTAGGCATCCCCTATCGCACTAGAAAAGAAGAACTTAGCAACAAGCGGGAAGCCTATGACAAGTACGTGGCAGCCGTCGCAGCGAACGCCGCCGAGCCCGTCGAAATCTCGCTCAGCCTCTCTTCGGCGGAATTGCAGCAGCTGGCGCAAACCCTCGATGCCGTTGTCCTCCCCGGCAGCCCCGCCGACCTCGAGCCCTCGCTCTTTCACGCCGCGCGCCATCCCAATACCGCCGAGTCCGATGCCGATCGCGAGCGCACCGATTTCGCGCTGCTCGGTCACGCTGTCACCGAGCACAAGCCCGTCCTCGCCATCTGTTACGGCGTGCAGAGTCTGAACGTTTTCCTGGGCGGGCCGCTGGTGCAGGATATTCCCAGCGCCATCCACACTGAAATCCAGCACGCTTGGTCGGGCCACGAAGGTCCCGAGCCGCATCACGAGGTCACAATTGACGCAGGTTCGCGCCTCGCGCAGTTGGCCGGCGCAACGAAAGCGCGCGTGAACAGTTCGCATCATCAATCCGTGCTGCAACCGGGAACCAATCTTCGCGTCGTGGCACACGCGCCCGACGGCGTGATCGAAGCAGTCGAATGGACCGGCGACGCCAACTGGATCGTCGGCGTGCAGTGGCATCCCGAACGCATGGTCGCGTCGGACGAGCTGGCGCAGTCACTGTTCCGCGAGTTGGCTGCTGCAGCCGCCGCGCGCAAAGCGCCAGTGCATTCTTAGCTGCGCAGCACCATGCGGCAGCGCAGCGCTGCCGGTTGGCGCAAGGTTTCAGATTTAACGAATCAAGCTTTCAATTTTTAACTGTGAACTCTGAACTGATCTCAACACGCCATTCATCGGGGGAAAAATGATTTCGCTCGCAGGCAAGGCTGCACTGGTTACCGGAGGCTCCCGCGGCATCGGAGCCGCCACTGTAAAACTTTTCGCGCAGGCCGGCGCGGACGTCGTGTTCAATTACCACCGCAGCAAGGAAGCAGCCGCGCAAGTGGAGCAGGAAGCCCGCAAGCACGGTACGCGCATCGAATCCTTGAAGGCCGACCTGGGGAAAATGGCCGACGCCAAAAAACTCGTGGACTTCACGCGAGACCGCCTCGGCCGCCTCGACATTCTCGTCGCCAACGCAGGCATCTGGAACGAGCAGGACACGCCTATCGAAAAATTGACCGAGCGTGAGTGGGACGAAATGGTTCAGGTCAACCTGAAGAGCGTCTACTCCGTGATTCATTATTCCGTCCCGCACATGATCGCGCAGAAAAGCGGCCGGATCGTCGCGATCAGTTCCACCGCCGGTCAGCGCGGCGAAGCATTTCACACGCATTACGGCGCCACCAAAGGCGCCATCATCAGCTTCGTGAAAGGCCTCGCCAGCGAACTAGGGCGTTACAACATCATCGTGAACTGCGTCGCGCCGGGTTGGGTGGATACGGACATGTCCGCTTCCGTCCTGCGCACGAAAAATGGATTGAAGTCCGCGCTCGTGCCCATTCCGCTGAAGCGCGTGGGCACCGCCGAAGAAATCGCCGGACCCATCCTGTTCGCCGCTTCCGACCTGGCAACCTTTATCACCGGCGAAGTGATCAACGTTAATGGAGGCTCGGTGCTTTGCGGCTGATTTCTCCAGGCATGAATACGCACGGAAGGAAATTTCATCGCATGACTGTTCGCCCAGCTATCGTTCGCGTCATCGCATCGTCGCTGTTACTGGCTTGCGCCTGTTTCGCTGCTTCGCCGCGCGCCCTCGCGCAGGATGATACCGTCCTACTGCCCGAGCAGAGCGCCGCGAAAGCCAAGGCAATCCTGCAGCAAGCCATTGACGGCCTCGGCGGTCCTGCCTATCTCAACGTCCATGATCTCATCTGTCAGGGCCGTCTCAGCCAATTCGGACATTCCGGCGAACTCAACGGCTTTGGCCATTTCGTGGACTACGCCCAGCCGCCCTTCAAAGACCGCACCGAAAACCTTCCCAAGCGCAACATCATTTCCGTTTTCAACGGCGATAAGGGCTGGCAGCTGGATCGTGGCGGCGTCTCTGAAGCCACTATCACGGACCTCGCCACGTTTCAGGAAGACACCAAGAAGGACATCGACAATATTCTGCGCCACCGCATCCACGAGCAGGGGATGATTTTCCGCTACGCCGGCCTGGACGTGGTGGACTACCAGGAATCCGATTGGGTCGAACTGGTGGATAGCGACAATCGCACGTTCCGCATCGCCATCGCCCGCACCACTCACCTGCCCGTGCGCAAAGTGGTGGACACGCGCAACGCCAACACGCGCATGCGCACCGAGGAAGTGGAATACTACTCGAACTATCACCCCATCAACGGCGTCCAGACCCCGTTTCAGATCACCCGCGAACGCAACGGCATCAAGGTCTACCAGGTTTTCTTCGACAAGTTTGAGTACAACACCACCGTCCCCGACTCACTCTTTACCAAGGAATCCCTCGACGAACGCTGGGAAAAAGTCGGCAAGAAAGAAAAACCATCCAAGAACAACCCCAGCAACAAGAACAACGACAAGAACTGACGATGCGATGAGCATCGTCATCCTAAGGCTGCCGCCTTTGCCTCAGTCCGGCCGAAGCCTGCCTGCCGCAGGCAGAGATCTCTCCCGCTTTCTCTTTGCGTCTTTGCGCCCTTGTCTCTGTGCCTCTGTGGCGCCTTTGACTTAAATCCAACACCTCTGCGTCCCTGTGGCCCATTCCCGCGGCAGCGGGGTATAATCGTCGGATGCCAATTACGCACAAAAGCGAACAGATGCACGGCACCACGGTGCTGTGCGTGCGCAAAGACAATAAAGTCGTGCTCACCGCCGACGGCCAGGTCACTCTGGGCGACGGCGTGATCAAGCACAGCGCGCGAAAAACTCGCCGCCTCTACAACGACAAAATTATCGCGGGCTTCGCCGGCAGCACCGCCGACGCACTCTCTCTGTTCGGCCGCTTCGAAGGAAAATTGCAGGAATTTCACGGCAATCTCGCGCGCGCTGCCGTCGAACTCGCCAAGGAATGGCGCACGGATCGTTCTCTGCGCCACCTGGACGCGCTGCTTATCGTCGCCGACACCAAATCCACCTTCCTGCTTTCCGGCAACGGCGATGTGATCGAACCGGACGACGGCATCTGCGCCATCGGTTCCGGCGGCTCCTACGCCCTGGCAGCCGCGCGCGCTCTTTCCAAGTTCACCAAGCTCAGCGCCAAGGATATCGCCGCCGAGGCCATGCGCATCGCCAGCGAAATCTGCATCTATACCAATGACACCTTCAGCGTGGAAGAGCTATGACGGAGAAATCGGAGAAAGACATGGTCATCTACCTATCCGGAAACGAATCGCAAGCGCCCGAACCGGAGCCGCTTCCGTCGTTCGACGAGCTTACGCCGCGCGAAATTGTCGTGGAGCTGGATAAATACATCGTCGGCCAGAATCTCGCCAAGAAAGCCGTGGCCATCGCTCTGCGCAACCGCGTCCGCCGCCAGAAACTTCCGCCCGAGCTTGCCGAAGATATTCTGCCCAAAAACATTCTGATGATCGGTCCTACCGGCGTCGGCAAGACGGAAATTGCCCGCCGCCTCGCGCGCCTCGCAGGCTGCCCCTTCGTCAAAGTGGAAGCCTCCAAGTACACCGAAGTGGGTTACGTCGGCCGTGACGTGGAATCCATGGTTCGCGACCTGGTGGAAACCGCGATTGACATGGTGCGCGAGGAAAAACTCGATGAAGTCGCCGAGCGCGCCGAACAATCTGCCGAAGACCGCCTGCTCGACCTGCTTCTGCCGCCTTCGCCCATTCCGGCTGACACCACACCCACCACCGAAATTCAGCGCCGCGAGCAGGTAGCCCGCACGCGCGAAAAACTGCGCGCCCAGTTGCGCGAAGGCAAACTCGATCAGCGCATGGTGGAAGTCGAAGTCCGCGAACGCCAGATGCCCTCCTTTGAAATCATCACCAATCAGGGCGTCGAGGAAATGGACATCAACGTGAAGGACATGCTCTCCGGCATGTTCGGCCAGCAAAAAAAGAAGCGCAAGATGACGGTCGCCGAAGCCTTCGACTACCTGATCCAGGAAGAAGAAAACCGCCTGATTGATATGGACCAGGTCACGCGAATCGCAGTCGATCGCGTTGAGCAGATGGGCATTCTCTTCATCGACGAGGTGGACAAAATCGCCGGCCGCGAATCCGGACACGGCCCGGACGTCTCCCGCGAAGGCGTGCAGCGCGATATTCTGCCCATCGTGGAAGGCACCACGGTCAATACCCGCTACGGCATGGTGCGCACCGACCACATTTTGTTCATCGCTGCCGGGGCGTTTCACACCACTAAGCCGTCAGACCTGATACCCGAGTTGCAAGGGCGCTTCCCCATTCGCGTCGAGCTTACTTCGCTCACCGAGGCCGATTTCATTCGCATCCTCACCGAGCCCAAGAACGCGCTGATCAAGCAGTACATCGCGCTGCTCGATACCGAACCCTTCAAGCTCACTTTCACCGACGACGCCATCGCCGCCATCGCGAAATTTGCCGCCAAAGTGAACGAACACACCGAAAATATCGGCGCGCGCCGCCTGCACACCATTCTGGAGAAAGTGCTAGAGGATATTTCCTTCGAAGCCCCGGAAATGAAAAAGAAATCGTTTAAAGTGGATGCCGCCTACGTGCAAAAGCAGCTCGCGAACATCGTGAAGGACCAGGACTTGAGCCGTTACATCCTATAGAAATTAGAAAACAGAAAATGGAAAATCGAAAAGCGGTCGCTTCGTCTCAGTTTGCCCAGAATTCGCCAGTTCCGCCACCCATTTTCCATTTTCTCTTTTCAATTTTCGCTTTTCTAACCCTTCTCGCCGGCTGCGGCGCTCCCGGCGAGCCGGTCGAACGTAAACCGCCGATACCCACCGCCGTCCGCGATCTCGCGGCCACGCAGCAGGGCGACAACGTGATCCTCACCTTCACTTTTCCCAAGGAATCCGTCGAGGGTCGCGAACTCAAACAGCCGCCTGCGATTGAAATATTCCGCGATTTCCAGACGGTTCCCGCCAGTTCCACATCCGCAGCGCCTCCTGCCGCCGTTCCCAAGGCTCCCACCCTGCTCGTGACCATTCCGTCAGCGATGGTGGCTCAATACGATACGCAACGCCAAATCCGCTACGTGGATGAACTGAAGCCCGAGGATTTCACTCAGCATCCCGGCACGCAGGCCGTGTACATCGTTCGCACGCGCACGTCACCAAAGAAAGAATCCGCGAATTCCAATGCCGTGCCTCTACGCGTAGAACCCGCCGCGGATCAGATCACCGACCTCAAAGCCGAAGTCACTCATCAAGGCATCGTTCTCACCTGGACGCCGCCGCAAATAACCGAAGTCGGCGCCGCGCCACCGATCGCCCTCTATCGAATTTTTCGCCATGAAGTGGATCAAGCCACCGCGCCTACAGCCGGCTTGCAACAACCGCACTCAGAAAAACCCAGCGCACAAATCGGAGATTGCCCCACTCCGCCATTCCGCGACACCCAAATTCAATTCGGAAAAACCTACGTCTATACCGTGCGCAGCGTCGCGCAATATCCAGACCTGCAAATCGAATCGCTCGATTCGCCGCCGATCACCGTCTCCCCGCTCGACACTTTTCCTCCGGCCGCGCCGCAAGGCCTCGTCGTCGTGCTGGTTCCCGCGCAAGGCTCTGCACCCGCCTATCTCGACCTTTCCTGGTCCATCAGCGCGGAAAACGATATCGCCGGTTACAACATCTATAGAAGTGAGCAGGAAGGCGCCCCCGGCCAGAAACAGAATCCGGAATTGTTGCGTACTCCCGCGTTTCGCGATATGAATACCGTACCGGGCCACCGCTACTTCTACACCGTCACGGCAGTCGATCGCGTCGGCAATGAAAGCCCTGCCAGCGCAGCCGCATCCGGTGAAGTGCCGGTCGAAGTTCCCACGGGAGCTCCGGCCGCAGTTGCTGTAGAAGTCCCGGCAGAAGGACCACAGAAAGCGCAGCCAAAGCCATGACCGACCCAGCCACCACCGCTCACCCCATTCCCGTGCACGCGCACGTATCAGCAAAAGTAATAAGCCCCGTAGTCCGCGTGGGCCTCTACAGCGGCGTGCTGCTGACGATCGTAATGATCGGCTCGCTAGTCGCTGCGAATCGCCTGTCCTGGCTCGATAATCGCGCCCTCGAACGCAACGGCGCCTCCTACGGCCTGTTCCTCGCGATCATGCTCATTCCGATTTTCCGTTTCCTCAACCGTCCGCTGAGAATGTTTTATTCGGCCATGCTCGCCTGGGGAATTTTCGTAATCGCCTACGACATCGCCGGTATGTTTTTTCACAGCCTGTTCCAGGCGCTGCGCTCGCCGTTCGACGCGTTCCTGGAGGGCGCGGTCGTCTATGGCGTCTGCGCGGTCGGCTCCTGGGTGGGCGGCATGATCCTCGTGACACGCCAGCACCGCGTGGCCCCGCGCCGTCGCCGCTCCGATTTCTTCACCACTCACCACCAATGAAGCTCTGCCGATTTCAACCTCTGGAATTCGACGCGCACCAACTCAGCCGCACCGCGCGCGAATCCCATCCCACGGCCCGCGCTGGAATCGTCGAAGGCGACAAAATCCACGAAATCCGCGGCGAACTAGACGGCTCGCATGAGCGCACCGGCGCCACCCGGCCTCTCAACCAAATAAAATTTCTCCCGCCCTCCACGCCGAGCAAAATCGTCTGCGTCGGCCGCAATTATCTCGAGCACGCCAAGGAACTAGGCAACGACGCTCCTGCCCAGCCGCTGATCTTTTTGAAGCCTCCGTCGGCGGTCATCGCCCCGGAAGAACCGATCGTCCTCCCGCGCATCTCACAACGCGTGGACCATGAAGGCGAACTCGCCATCATCATCGCTCGCCGCTGCTATCACCTGAAAGACGACGAAAGCGTCGCCCCCTACGTCCTCGGCTACACCTGCCTCAACGACGTAACCGCCCGCGACTTGCAAAAACTCGACGTGCAATTCACGCGCGGCAAAAGCTTCGATACCTTCTGCCCCTTCGGCCCCGTGATCGAAACGCAGCTCGATCCCGCCGGCGTCACCGTGGAAACTTACGTGAACGGAATCAGGAAACAGTCTGGACACACTTCGGGAATGATCTTTTCCGTTGATGTTATAATTCGTTTCATCGCACAGGTGATGACGCTGGAACCCGGCGACGTAATCGCCACCGGCACGCCCTCGGGCGTGGGCCCGCTAGCCGCCGGCGACGTCGTGGAAGTGAGCGTCGGCGGAATCGGCACGCTCAGAAATCCCGTCATCGCCGCGCACGATTGATCCACACCCGAAAAGGTTGCCGTTGAAAGAACTCCTGAATGATTGGCACGATTGGCTTCCGCTCGCCGGAGTTGCGGCGGTCGTCCTCGTCGGCATTGTGCTGTGGCTGCGCCGCAAGCCGGAAGACGAGAGCGACATCGAACGCCAACGCCGCGCCTACCTCAATCGCGTCGGCCGCATCGTCGAAGGCCAGGTCCTGGAAATAGTCGAACACGCGCGCGACGCGAACGATCCCGCCGCGAAATCTCCTGGCATGTTTCAAAAACGCGCGGCCCCCTCCGTATCTTCCAACGGCACGCAAAAGCTGCTCTACTACACTTATTCAATCTCCGGCGTAACCTACGAAACCGCGCAGGACATCACCGGGCTCGAAGAAGCCAAGCACCTCGGCCGCGTAGCGGCCGGCCAAACTGCAAGCGTGAAATATGATCCATCCAATCCCAGCAATTCCATCCTCCTCGCCGACGATTGGTCGGGACTGCACTAGCTCGCCGCGAGTCGACAGCCGGCTGGCAGCGTTGGCATCTCACTGAGAACTAACAAACCAACGATGGTAAACTTTCCTGTTCGCTGGAGGACCACCTTGCTTCGTTTTCAACGCCTTCGCGCGGCGCTTTGCCTCATCATCGCCGCCGCAGCCGCCACGGCTCTGCACGCTCAGCAAAATTCCGCATCCGCAACATCCGCATCCGCTACTCCGCCCGTCGCAGATCCCAGCCTCTACTCCGCCATGCGCTGGCGCCTCATCGGCCCCTACCGCGCCGGACGCGTCTCGGCAGTCGCAGGCGTCCCCGGCGACGCCGCCACCTACTACATGGGCACGCCCGGCGGTGGCGTGTGGAAAACAACCAGCGGCGGCACCACCTGGAAGCCAATCTTCGACGACCAGCACGTAGCCTCCATCGGCGACCTCGCCATCGCTCCCTCCGATTCCAATATCATCATCGTCGGCACCGGCGAACAAACTGCCGGCGACGGCGTCTATCGCTCCACCGATGCCGGCGCCACCTGGACCAACATCGGCCTGAAGGATTCGCGCTTCATCAGCACCGTCATCATCGATCCGCGCAATCCCGCGATCGTCGTCGTCGGAGTCCTCGGCCATCCCATCCTCGGCGTCGGCGCCCCCAGCGAAAATCGCGGCGTGTATCGAACCACCGACGGCGGCAAGACCTGGACCAAAACTCTCTACAAGGACGATATGGCCGGCGTTTCCAACATGGCTGCCGACCCCGATAATCCGCGCATTCTCTACGCCGCTCTCTGGAAGCCGTTCGATTTCCGCACCGGCCCCTCCGATTCACCCGCGCAGGATTCCTGGATTTACAGATCCACCGACGAAGGCGTTACCTGGAAGCCCGTCTCCGAAGATGGCCTGCCTTCCACGCCGCGCGGGCGCGTCGGTCTCGCCGTCGCTCCCGGCACCAAAGGTCAAAGAATTTTTGCCATCATGGAACCCGGCCTCTTCCGCTCCGACGATGGCGGCGCGCACTGGCGCCAAATCACCAAAGACCCGCGCATCACTGGCAATCTCTACATCTGCCGCGTCTACGTTGATCCGAAAAATCCAGACATGGTTTTCGTCATGCAGACCACCACCTATCGCTCTACAGACGGCGGCCAGAATTTCACAGCCTATAAAGGCGCGCCAGGTGGCGACGATTACCACGTGTTGTGGATTGACCCGCAGAATTCAAAACGCATGATTCTCGGCGTGGACCAAGGCGCCACCATCAGCCTCGACGCCGGCCTCACCTGGAGCAGCTGGTACAATCAGCCGACGGGCCAGTTCTATCACGTCATTACCGACAATCAATTTCCATACGTTTCCTACGCGCCGCAGCAGGATAGCGGCACCGCCGCCGTTCCCAATCGCAGCGATTACGGCGAAATCAGTTTCCGCGATTGGTTTTCCATCGGCGGATTCGAATTCTGTTACATCGCTCCCGATCCCACGAACCCCGGCATTGTTTATTCCGGCGGCTGGTACGGCAGCATCCTGCGCTGGGACAAAACGACCGGGCAAATCGTGCACGTTTTCGTCCGCGGCACGAAAGATCGCATGTCGCAGATGCCTCCGCTGGTTTTTTCGCCGCAGGATCCGCACACCCTGTATCTCGGCGCTCAATACGTCCTGAAAACTACCGATGGCGGCGATAGTTGGACCCAGATCAGCCCCGACCTCACCACTCCCGCCGCCGCTCCTGGTGCGCCGGCCGATCAACCGCACTCGCAAACCACCGCGCCAGCAAGTGCCGCCGCACCCGCGCCGGCCGCGAACACACATTCCCCTCTGAATGAAGACGCAGAAGCCGTGGACATCGAAGAGCGCGACGCCGGAGGCAAGGACGATTTCGAAATGGCGCAGCGACCGCGCCGCACCTCGCTCACGGTCCTCACCCCCTCGCTGCTTAGCGCCTCGATCCTCTGGGCCGGCAGCACGAACGGCATGGTCCAAACCACACGCGATGCGTCGCAATCCTGGCAAGACGTCACGCCCGCCGGTCTGCCTAAAAACAGCGAGATTGAAGCCATCGAAGCCTCGCACTACGACCCCAGCACCGCATACGTGGTGCTGAATGCGCGCCAGGATCTGCAGCCTTATATTTTCCGCACGCGCGATGCCGGCAATTCCTGGCAGAAAATCACCACAGGCCTGCAGCCCGATTGGATCGCGCGCGTCATCCGCGAAGATCCTGTGCGCAAAGGTTTGCTCTACGCCGGAACCGAAAACGCTCTCTACGTTTCCTTTGATGATGGCGACCACTGGCAATCGCTGCAGCTGAATTTCCCGGCCTCAGATGTGCGCGATCTCGCCGTACATGGTGACGACCTCGTTGCCGCCACCTATGGCCGCGCCATCTGGATTCTCGACGACATCACGCCGCTCCGCCAGGCCGGCCCGGAAATTACCAGCGCCAATGCGTATTTGCTGAAGCCCGCAAACGCCGTCCGCACGCGCTACGACAACGACCAGGAAACTCCGTTGCCGCCCGAAGAACCTACGGCGAAAAATCCACCCGATGGCGCCATCATTGACTACTACCTGAAATCTATTCCGGCCAATCCGCTCTCACTCGAAATCCACGACGCACACGGAAAAGTGGTGCGCCGCTTCAACAGCCTCACTCCTGCCGTGGATTCCACGCCCAAGAACGTTCCGGATTACTGGTTCGGCCCGCCCACGCATCTTCCGAAAGATGCCGGACTGAACCGCTTTGTTTGGGATTTGCGTTACGATCCGCCGCAAGCGCTGAATTTCGGCTATTACGGCAGCCTGCTTGATTACGTCGAGTACACCATCTCCGACCACGCGCTTCCGGCCGACACGCCACGCGAGCAAACTCTCGGCCCTCTGGCCGTTCCCGGCCAATACGAAGTGATTTTCATCGGCAACGGCACGGTCATGAAGCAGCCGCTCACCATCACGCTCGATCCGCGCGTCCATGTTTCGCAAGCGGACCTTGAAGCGCAACTACTCACCGCAAAGCGCATTGATTCCGGCCTCGCTGCAAGCGCCAAAGCGTTCCAGTCCGTCACCAATCTGCGCGCCGCCATCGCCGACCGCCTGAAGACTCTCGGTGTTCCGTCCGATAAGGACTCGCACGCCAGGTTCGGCGAAGATTCGGCGCAAGCAAAGGAAAAATCCCCGGAAGAAAAAGCGCAAGAAGAGAAAGCCGCGGCCGCCAACCCACAAGCCAAAGCATCCGCTGACGCCCTGTATGGTCTGGACAAGAAAGCCGCCGCAATTCTGGAAGGAACCTTCGAAGCTCCCGGCGTAGGCCCCGCCAATCGCGACCTGGCCCGCACAAGCTTCTTCATCCAATCCGGCGACGCCGCTCCCAGCCAAACCGCAAAAGCAGTCCTGGAAGAATCCTGCGCCCAACTAAACAAAAACCTATCAGCCTGGCGCGACCTCGATTCCCAATCTGTCCCAGCCACAAACACAATCATCACTAGATCCAACCTGGCCGCCCTCCCCACAGCCACAGTCATGTCCATCACCAGCGTTGAGCACGACGCGACCCCAGCCGACGCCTGTGCGCCATAGCCGGCTGGGAACGCCAATCTCCCGATTGGCGTTTTTGACGCCATCCTGATCCGGCAGCTGCAGGAGAAGGATCTCTCTTCGCTTTCTCCCGGCCCCACGCTTTGTACGGGTGCGCAGACGCGGCCTTCGTCACCTAGGGGACCCGACCTCTTGATATTCCGGGCCTATTAGTGTATATACAATAATGTGTTCTCGCGGGACGCAGCCGAAATCTGCAACGAATCTCGCGAAGCACCGGGTCTCGTTTGAAGAGGCTGCGACGGTATTCCGTGATCCTGACGCGCTCGATTGGACTGATTCCGATCACTCGGATCGAGAGCTGCGTAGTAAGCGGCTGGGAGCCTCCTCAAAGGGCCGCACCTCGATCGTTGTGTATACCGTAAGGAAGATCGATCATGGCAAAGAAAGCATTCGCATCAACAGCGCGCGCCAAGCCAGCCGCAAAGAACGTCAGACATATTTCGGACCGCCGCATTGATTTCTCGGATATTCCGGAATCCACGGACGCGGAACTCAAGCGCGCCCGCCGCGTTGGCCGGCCCAAGACGGGCAACGCCAAGCAGCTCATCGCCATCCGCATCGCCCCGCCCCTGCTGGCTCGTCTGCGCCGCCTTGCCGCGAAACGATCCAAGCCCTACCAAACTCTAATTCACGAACTTCTCGAGCGCGCAGCCCCACGCTGAAGCAATGTCATCAACAGCGCCCCAATGTACACACAGCACCGTTCGCATTTTCCCGAACAACGTGCTAGCGTGTCCTGTGGTTCACCAACAAAATTCGCGAACGACTCACGGAATGAAGCAGCTGCCCTGCCGCTCCTCACAAGTTTCAACCGTTCCGCATTCCACGAGCCACCAACCACACAGCACCAGTCACTCCTGTCTAATCGGTAGTCGTCAATTATTAGAATTCAACCCAACTTGTTCACAACAAACGAGAATACATTTTCTAATCGGTGGTTTTTCGGGCTGTTTGGCAAATCACCGCTCGCCAATCATTCATCACCAACCCCTCCCATGACCACTCATCGCAAACACCACGACCGCCTCGAAGAGCTTCGCAAGCTCAACGCCGAAGCAGAAGCCGGCGGCGGCGCCGAACGCCGCGAGCGCGAACACAAGCAAGGCAAGCTCAGCGCCCGCGAACGTCTGGACCTGTTGCTCGATGAAGGGTCCTTCGAAGAACTCGACAAATTCGTCCGCCACCACTCCCACGATTTCGGCATGGAGACGCAGCGCCCGCCGGGAGACGGATTCATCACCGGCTACGGTCGCATCGGCGGCCGCCTGGCCTACGTCTTCGCGCAGGATTTCACCGTTTTTGGCGGCTCGCTTTCCGAAGCCAACGCCGGAAAAATCACAAAAATCATGGACCTGGCCATGCGCGCCGGCGCGCCCGTGATTGGTTTGAACGATTCCGGCGGCGCACGCATTCAAGAAGGCGTGATGTCGCTCGCCGGCTACGCGGAAATTTTCCTGCGCAATACTCTTTCCAGCGGGGTGATCCCGCAGATCAGCGCGATCATGGGACCCTGTGCCGGCGGTGCCGTCTATTCCCCCGCCATCACCGATTTTATTTTCATGACCCGCGACACGTCCTACATGTTCGTAACCGGCCCGGACGTCATCAAGACCGTCACGCACGAAGAAGTCACCAAGCAGGAGCTGGGCGGCGCCATGACCCACAATGCCACCAGCGGCGTCGCGCATTTCATTTCCCGCGACGATGCCGAATGCCTCGCCATGATCCGCGAGCTATTCAGTTACCTGCCATCCAATAATCTGGACGACCCGCCGCGCAAACCCACCAGCGATCCCTGGGACCGCGTCACGCCGTCGCTGAACGCGATGGTTCCCGAAAATCCGCAGCAACCCTATGACATTAAAGACGTAATCCACGTCCTCGCCGACGATTCCGAATTTTTCGAAGTCCACGAGCACTACGCGAAGAATATCGTCGTGGGCCTTGCGCGCTTCGATGGCCGCTCCGTCGGCATCGTTGCCAACCAGCCCGCCTTCCTCGCGGGCGTCCTGGACATCAACGCCTCGGTAAAGGGCGCCCGCTTCGTGCGTTTCTGTGACGCCTTCAATATTCCGCTGATCACTTTCGAGGACGTGCCCGGATTTCTTCCCGGCACGCAGCAGGAATTCGGCGGGATCATCCGCCACGGCGCGAAACTGCTCTTCGCGTACGCCGAAGCCACGGTTCCGAAAATTACGGTCATCACCCGCAAAGCCTACGGTGGCGCCTACTGCGTCATGGCTTCCAAACACATTCGCACGGACATCAATTTCGCCTGGCCCACCGCGGAAATCGCGGTCATGGGCCCCGAAGGGGCCGTCAACATCGTCTACAAACGCGAAATTGACCGCGCCCCTGAATCAGAACGCGAAAGCCTGCGCCAGGAGAAAATCGCCGACTTCCGCGAACGCTTCGCCAACCCCTACGTAGCCGCCGAACGCGGCTACATAGACGCCGTAATCGAGCCAGCCCAAACCCGCGCCAAACTAATCACCGCCCTACGCTCCCTCGAAAATAAACGCGACACCAACCCCCGCAAAAAACACGGAAACATCCCCCTATGAGATCGAGCCGTCATGAGTATGGCAAAATAGTCTCAATGAAAACGATGGATCGCGAATTCACAGCTATTATCGAGAAAAAAGGCCGCTGGTACATCGGCACGGTCGAGGAAATCCCCGGCGTAAATTCCCAGGGCTGCACTCTAGTTGAACTCCGGCGCAATTTGAAAGAGGCCATTCAACTGATCGTGGAATCAAACCGCTCCATCGCCCTCAAAGAGCACTCGCAGCAGGCCAAGCGTGAATTGATCACCGTTCGCGTCTGAGTTCTTCATCAATGAAGCGACGCGATTTGATTCGTCACCGAGTGGACAACGGTTGTGAGCTGTTGCGTGAGGGCGGACGCCATTCAGTGTATTGGAACCCGCGCAAGGGATTTACTTCCACCGTGCCGCGCCATCGCGATGTGCACGAATTTCTCGCCCGCAAAATCTGCCGCGATCTTGGCATTCCAGGACCGAGTTGACGCAAGGAATCCGCGCACTTCGGGATGGCATCTTGACACTGCGCGCGGCAAACCTTTAGCATCGAAGATTGCTTTCGGGCCGGTTTAGCTCAGAGGTAGAGCGAGGGTCTCATAATCCCTAGGTCGTGGGTTCGAGTCCCACAACCGGCACCAAGTCTTTTGTTTTGAGAAACTTCCTAATTTGCGATTTGCGGTAAGGGCACTGCACACCCGTCCTTCGTGGCATGGCTGTCTTGAGACAGTAATCGCAAGGCTGAACTCATAATAATTGGGAACTCGCATCCACAGAGAGGTGTCAAACCAGAAAGAGATGAGGCGAACGGCCATTCCTCCGCTGTGTCGCGTTACCGGACTAGGACTTTACATTTCCGATAAGCGTGAATCGGACCTTGACCTCAATCCTGCCCCCCTTGCCCCCTTTGCCCGCTTGCGTTGACTTGCGTTCTGTCCCGAACCTAAGATGTGCTCCACATGTCAGGTACCGACTCGCTGATCGGCCAGACCATCTCCCACTATCGCGTGATCGAAAAGCTCGGTGGCGGCGGTATGGGCGTGGTCTACAAGGCCGAGGATGCCCGGCTGGGCCGTAGCGTTGCCCTGAAGTTCTTGCACGATAATGTGGCCAAAGACGCTCAGGCACTCGCACGTTTTCAGCGAGAGGCGCAGGCGGCATCGGCGCTGGACCATCCAAACATCTGCACGATTTACGACATTGGTGAAGAAAACGGCAGAGCCTTCATCGCGATGGAGTATCTGGACGGCAGGACCCTGAAGTCGGCCATTGCGGGCCGGCCGATGGAACTCGACCAGCTGCTCAGCTTTGCTATCGAGGTCGCCGATGCATTGGACTCGGCTCACTCGAAGGGCATTGTTCACCGCGACATCAAGCCTGCCAACATCTTTGTGACCAAACGAGAGCACGCGAAAATCCTGGATTTCGGCTTGGCCAAGCTTCAATCGAAAGCAGGAACGGATGCCGGTGCGACGTTGACGCAGGAGGCAATGCAATTAAGCACTCCAGGCGCGGCTATGGGGACGCTCGCGTACATGTCACCTGAACAAGCGCGCGGCAAAGAACTGGACGGACGCACGGACATTTTCTCTTTCGGTTTGGTCCTCTACGAAATGGCCACGGGGCAGCAAGCCTTCTCCGGAAATACTTCAGCCGAAATTTTCGATGGCATTCTGAATCGCACGCCAGTAGCTCCCGTGCGACTGAATCCCGCAGTGCCGTCCAAACTGGAAGACGTCGTCACCCGTGCGCTCGAAAAAGACCCAAACCTCCGCTATCAGCATGCATCGGACATGCGATCGGACTTGCAGCGTCTGAAGCGCGACACGGAATCGGGACGCTCGGCGGTGGCGAGTGGAATGGCAGAGCCGGCTAGTCCTGACCAAACTTTTTTGCACACAGCGGCGTCTCCTGGATCAAAATCTGCCGCCGTTTCAGCCGCGCCGGTCAAAACCCATCGTGCGAAGTGGCCTGTAGTCATGGGCGCGGCTGTCGTTATAGCCGTGGCGGCCGTCGCTGGCTGGCTATCCTTTACGCGACATGCCCAGGCCCTAACCGACAAGGACACTATCGTTCTCGCCGAGTTCGCGAATACCACCGGCGATCCGGTCTTCGACGGCACGCTGCGCCAGGGACTTTCAGCGCAGCTGGACCAGTCTCCGTTCCTCAGCCTTATTTCCGACGAGCGTATTGCGCAAACGCTCGCGCTGATGGCCAAGCCAAAAGACGCGCGGCTCACGCCAGACGTGGCACGCGACGTTTGCCAACGCACCGCCAGCGCCGCCACCATTGAAGGCTCCATTTCCAGCTTGGGCAGCGAGTATGTCTTGAGTTTGAAGGCGGTGAATTGCCGCAACGGCGATCTGCTCGCGCAAGCGCAAGTGACGGCCAGCGGGAAGGAACAAGTTCTCAGCGCTCTGGGCGACGCGGCGACCAAGCTGCGCGGAAAAATGGGAGAATCGCTAGCTTCGGTGCACAAGTACAACGCGCTCCCGGAAAACGTCACTACGCCTTCGCTCGAAGCGCTGCAGGCTTATGCCCTCGGCAAACAAACAATGGATGTGGCAAACGACTACGCTGCCGCGATCCCTCTCTTTGAAAGGGCCGTTTCATTGGATGCCAATTTCGCCATGGCTTATTTGCGCCTGGCCCAGAGCTACCAACCTCTCAGTGAAAACGACCGCTGTGCCGAGAATGCGCGCAAGGCTTACGCATTGCGCGAGCGCGTCAGTGAGAGCGAAATGCTGGGCATTTCCTCATTCTACGACCTTGTCGTCACCGGAAATCTTGAGACTGCCCGCACTTCCTTTCAGGCATGGGCGCAAACTTACCCCCGCGATGAGGACCCGCAGGTTTACCTATGGTTTACATATACGTCCATGGGGGACTACCCGAAAGCGAATGCCGCGGCGCTGCAGGCGCTGAAGCTGAATCCCGGCAGCGGTAACAACTACGTAAATCTGGCTTACACCTATCAGTGGATCGACCAACTCGATCAGGCCAAGGCCACAGTACGTGAGTCACGCGCGCATAATATTGATTCGCCTTGGCTGCCTCTCGTTCTTTACGTAGTGAATTTCCTCCAGCACGACGCGACCGAAATGCAGCAGCAGGTCGCCGCCGCGACCGGAAAACCAGGAGTCGATGATCAGATCCTTTTCCTGGAATCTGAAACGGCAGCATATTTCGGCGAGTTCGCCAAGAGCCGCGAACTAACACGCCGCGCCGCCGATTCCGCACAACGCGCCAATGAAAAAGAAGCGGCCGCGGAATATACTTCGCACTCCGCGGTCCGCGAAGCATTAGCAGGCGATATGCCTTCGGCGAAGCAAGATGCCCAAGCCGCCCTCGCTCTAGCCGCCGGCAGACAGGTTGAAGGCTTCGCAGCCGTTGCACTCGGACTGGCTGGCGATTCCGCACAGGCCGAGCGTTTGGTCGCCAATTTGGGCAAACGCTTCAGCGAAGACACCATCGTAAAGTTCAATTATCTTCCGATGGTCCGAGCTGCAACCGCGCTTCACAGTGGTGACGGTAAGCGAGCCATCGACGCGCTGTCTGCGTCTGCCCCTTACGAACTGGGAGAAACGAATTCTTCCTTCACCTTTGCCCTCTATCCAGTTTATTTGCGCGGGGAAGCGTACCTGGCAGCGAAGCAGGGGGCCGCAGCGGGTAACGAGTTCCAGAAAATTCTCGACCATGCAGGCCTAGTCGGAAACGAGCCGCTGGCCGCACTCGCGCATCTTGGGCTTGCCCGCGCGTATGCCTTGGCTGGCGATAGCGCGAAATCAAAGACCGCTTATCAGGATTTTTTCGCGCTGTGGAAAGACGCCGACCCCGACGTCCCGATCCTCAAGCAAGCGAAGGCCGAATACGCAAAATTGCAGTGATTCCCTGCTAGGTTCTCATTCCACCTGAGTCAGTGCCTGGTTAGTCGTTACCGCTCGAACCAGCGGGAATAGCCGGTGGTCTCCATCCCCACGCGCACGCTCGCTCCTCGTGCTGCAAGTCCCCGATAAAACTTCTCGGCTTCTCCATCACCGTGGTTCAATCGCCGTTCGTCGTCTTCTCCTGTCTCGGTATCGACAAACGCGATGTACTGGTCGCTCGGGTGATAATCCGCGCCTATAATGATCATGTTCGGCTCCTTTCTCCCGAACCTTTGGTCGTCAACAACCATAGTCTACTCGGGTCTAAGGAGCCGACGTTGTTATGCAATCAATGAGATCCTGGTTCTCGGTTACCGCTTTTACCGGGAGTTTGCGGGCGCAAGTGTGATTTCTGCCAGACCGCTTTGTTATACTTCGCGGCGCCGCTTGGTCGTGGGCGCCGGGCGGCCGCCTTCGAAGCAGTCGCACGGATGAACGGCGACAAAAGCGAGGTTCGGATGTCACTTATATTGACATGGCAGGAGATCGCGCTTCGGCTAGCTCTTTCGGTTGTAGCCGGAACGCTGATCGGTTTGGACCGGGGCGAGCACGGCCGCCCCGCTGGTCTCCGCACCACCTTATTGGTGTGTTTAGCGGCAGCCGTAGCGATGATTCAAGCGAACCTGTTGCTTGCCACCGTTGGAAAAACTTCGGATTCCTTCATCACCCTCGATCTGATGCGCTTGCCCCTCGGTATTTTGACGGGGATGGGATTTATCGGAGCAGGCGCGGCCCTCAGGTGCGACGGCCTAGTCTTCGGTGTTACCACTGCCGCGACGTTGTGGTTCGTCACGGTGATCGGCCTTTGTTTCGGGGACGGTCAGATTGCACTGGGGCTCGACGGACTTGTTCTCGGCCTAATCGTGGTGTCGGGTCTGCGTTGGGTGGATTACCGCATGAGCCAGGACCAACACGCCACGCTGAGCCTGACAACAGATCGCGACAAGCCGACCCAACAAGAAACATTTGGCACGGTCCAGAGGGCTGGATACAAAATCAAAGTCTCCTCGGTCGCCTATATCAATCAGTCGCAGCAGCGTCAATTCGACTTCCTGTTGCATGTTGCAGTGGCGGACTTCGCCGCAGAAGCTGGATGTGCCGCCGTTCTTGCGAGTACTATCGAGCGATCCCAACGTGTTGACGGCCCAGTGGAAGGTTTCTTCCTGAAGACGCGAGGTATTCTCGCGCCGTTGACGGTCGCCACTCATTCAGTGGGATGGTGGGAGCCAGCTCCCGCGTGATCTCGTTGCCGTACCCTCAAGCAAAAACAATTAGTGCCGAAAATTCGAGTTGGTGTCGCGGGATGGTCTTATGAGGAAACCACAGACCGCGGCGGACGATCACCGAACCTTCGCCGCCCTGCTGGATAAACTAAACCACGGTTATCTGTTTGCGCAGCCCGGCCGCGAAAAGGCTCTTGGGGATCATGGCGTGGACGCCGCGCACGATGTCAACCACCTGAGTTACCCGGAAGCTCACGGCAATGCTGCACAAAGCATAGGCGTCGAGCTTGGTTAGACCGGCGCGCGTGGCCAGGAAGTTGATGGAGTTCTGCGCCGCCAGAGTCATCGCCACGTTCAGGTCTTTGTCCAAGCCCAAGATGATCCAGTGCGTTGGAGTCTCAGCGATGGGCCACGCGAAGTTCTTCTGTTTGTGGAGAACCACCTGGATCCGCAGCTCCTTCATGCGCGTTTCGAGAGCGGTGATAGTTATTTCGCCATCGCCCTGCGCTGCGTGTGAGTCGCCGGTGAAGATCAGCGCCCCAGGCTTCCAAACCGGAATGAACATCGTCGAGCCCTCGGCCATCTCGCTCAAGTCCGTATTGCCCGCATGCGGCCCTGGGGGAACGGAGCTGGTCACTCCCGGACCCAACGGTGGGAAGTAGCCGTCGGGCGGAGCCACCCCGAGCGTCCCCTGGAACGGCTTGAGCGGAACATGAATGTCCCGAGTAAATTCCGCCGTCATTTTCGGAAGGTCGAGGTCCAGATATTTTATCTGTCCTTCGGGAAAATCCTGCGGCAGCAAGCCGGTTCCCAGCGAGCCGGGGTTATTGAACACCGCTCCCCAATTGAAGGGAAGAATGCGTTTGTAACGGACCTCCAGGACGTCGCCGGGCTCCGCATTGTTCACGTAGATGGGCCCGATGATCGAGTGCGGCCCTTTTCCGGGATTGCTCACGCGGATCTTCACCAGGGCTGCGATGGGGACTCCGGGCTGCATCTGGTTCAAATAGTGTGACCAGGTGTTGGGGAAACTGAGCGTGTCGCCAGAATCGATCTTGAGGATTGGCGGGAGCGTCGTGTCATAAACACCTAGACGCACAGTCTGATCGTTGGACTCGACCGCGTGGACGCGGCCTTCTTCCTCTTTGTTCTGCGCCGCAGCATTACCGTCTGGAACGGCGGCGTTCGTTTCCGGTGAATCCGCGGCACGCACAAGTTTTGTGAACCACGGCCCGATAGCCGCCAGCGCACCCATGAAACTGCTCCCACGCAACAGCCGGCGTCGCGAACGGCCGCGAGCGCTGAGATAATCGTCGAATTGCGCTTGGTTGATCTCGTCTAGGTGCCGAAGATGGTCAGCGGCTCGAGTTGTGAACGTAGAATCTTTGATGTCTTCTCGAAGCACACCCGTGCCCTTTTCGTCTCCGCATCCGAACAGGTTGCCGCATGAATGTTGATGCGGTTGAGGCTGGCTTTCCGGGTCTTGATCGTGTGCCATCATTTTCTCCTCAATGGATCCCAAGAAACCAAAATCCCTTCGAGCCGCGGCCGGGATCGAATTGCGCGGATTACCCGGGATTTCCATTTTGGCCGCCCGGAGGCCCAGTCATATACGGCCCGCACTTTGCCGAGTGAAGAAAATTGTTTCTTGGGATCTCATCTTCCAGCTCGGGGATGTCGGGAATCGCGGGCGCGATCAGTTTTCCGCGACTCAACGGCCGACGCCCTTCGCGCGGGCCCGCTCCTGCTGATAAATGCTCAGATTAACGAATGCCGCTTCGACGATCGGCGCGGAGACGCCGTGTTTCCTCCCGCGTTCTACAAGATCCCCAAGAATCGTGTCCACTTCCACCCGCGCATGGTCCGTGAGGTCGCGATACATCGACGAAGTCAACGTGGACCCAGCGGCAGTAAGTAGAGGGCCCTTTTCTGCTAGGAACTGTTCCGACATCGGATAACCGCAAGCGCCCGCGATTGCCGCGCATTCACGAAATGCCGTGAGGCATAAATCGGCGCCACCGGGAACCGCGACGATTTCACCGATATTTCCGCGAAGCAAACACGTGATAGTTCCCACGCTGGCCAGCCATACCCACTTCTGCCACATGTCCCGAAAAATGTCTCCGGAAATGGCCGCCTCAAATCCACCCCCGCTAAACACCTGATGCACCGCTTCGATCCGGGGCGTCTTCCTACCGTCCAGTTCGCCGTAGGTGAGACTTTGGAAATTGGCAAGCTGAACGATCCTGCCCTGCGAATCTATTTCAGTGGCAACAAAGCAAACCCCGCCTAATACAGCGCGTTCGCCGAACCTCTGCGTCAACACGTCCATGTGCTGCATGCCGTTTAGCACCGGGATGATGACCGTCTGTTGCCCGACTGCGGGCGCGAAATCATTTATCGCGGCGGCAAGGTCATAGCTTTTTACGCTCAAGAAGATAACGTCGTACGGAGACGCAATCTGAGCCGCCGTTATGGTCTTGGGTCGAACCGTGAAATCGCCATGCATTGGGCTGAGAATCCGCAACCCTTGCGCCTGAATTTGTTCGGCTCGTTTTGGCAGGACTAGAAATGTTACATCGCGGCCTGCCTGCGCCAGGCGTCCTCCAAAGTACCCTCCAACTGCCCCTGCACCGACGACTAGAATTCGCATATCGCAATCCTTTCGGTTATCTTTTTGATCCCAAAGAATCAAGCGCTCCCAAGGAAAAGCGTGATGCCGATTGACTCAGTCACGAGGAATCGCCGCCCTCTCAGCCAGGTTACCCCCCGTCGCTTTGATAATGCCGGCTACTGGCAGCATTCCTCGGGGAGTTTGATGCGCGCACGGGGAGGATGGTGTCACCTCTTGCGCGATGCCCTTAGTCAGTCCTAATTGTGGTGCTAGCCGTGAGCTGGTAGGCGCAGTTGTAGCCACTCGCGGAAAGCGCGCCCGCGCTGTAACAACCACCTCAAGGATCGCCGCTTAGACCAGACGGACGTTGTGCTCCATCGTCTTGATCACCTCGTCGAACCGGCCCGCCAGTTCCTTCTTAGTGAGACTTAGCGTGTAACTCTTTGCCGTGTGGAACGGGACGAGCGCCGGCAACGATAGCGCGTAAGGGGCAACGACGGCGCGAACCTCGGTGGCCGAGCATCAAGTGAAGGCTAGGGTCGGCTTCGAGTGGCATCGGAAGCGGGAGTCGCGGCGGTAATGGTGATAGCGCAGGGGCTGGCGTGTCCGTTATGGCGGTTACTAATACGCTCCTCGCGATGCTGGCCGGAATGATACTCGTGTCGATTGCGAATGCGCGCGGTGCGACGGCAGCGATGCGCTTGCATCGAATGGTGCCAGCGATGGCAACTCTGGTCGCATTCGCGGGCTTTGCACTGCTCGTCGCCTGCAGCGGAAGTGGTGGCGGCACAATGCCGACGGGGACACCGGCCGGGAACTACACGGTCAGTGTAACCGTGAAGGCTGGCACGCAGACGGCGACGACGAGCGTGTCCGTCATTGTGCAACAGCCACACGCGCGACAGGACGAAGAGTTCGCCAACACGCTGCTCAGCGCATCTGGTTGGAATCTCGCGACTCCGCAAGGTGGGCGTCGCGTAATCGGAAACTTGAATCCACATCATTGCATAACAACGTCGGCTCCTTAGACCCGAGTAGACTGTGATTTGTCGATGACCATAGCGGAAAATGAATGAAGGAGTGTTGCGCGTGGGGCCGGCCAGGAGCCTTTCGATCAGGGTGAGGTGCGAAAAACCAGAGCTCGGCTCATGCCACCGAATCGGATTTCTAGGAGGATTCGCGATCCGTCAGCACTCGCTCTCCACACAACCGCATCAAGTTTGTAAGGAGCGTCGCGTTTCATCCATTTTCCCTCCGCCGTGGCCACAACATCAAAGTTCCGGACAAATTTCACAACCGCATCGGGGCTGTAGGATTCCCAACTGATGGTGTAATCGCCCTGGGGCACATGCGTCCCATTTAGTGTCAGCACAGCAGGAAACATGAAGTCACGCGATCCCTTTTCGAAAGCTCGCGGGTTGAAACCGTGGAGCACCAGATCCTTGCGAGCCGCCTCGGCATCTTGAGTATCGCCATACGGGCCCACGAGCACGGAGTAGGAATTCATCCAAAGGCGGCCTTTCTGAACGACGGCCGCGTGAAACCCGAGCTGCCCCAGTCTGTCCGCCACATTGTTGGCCCACAGGCTATTTTTGAATTTGCCGACTTCGAAGTACCCTGCCGAACTTGAACCGGCACTTGCTTCTCCGGTGATTTCTGCGTGGACATCGGGCAGTTTCGCTGATTTGCCCAATGGAGCTGTAGCGATTTTATCTGGAATGACATTGGGCACGGGAGCGGCGGCCATCGCCGGGAGAGAAATTGCCGAAGGTGCTGATGAAGCCGCGGCTGCGGAGGCGGGAATCTTGTTGGTAACGCCGAAGGTGACAGCGTGACCGGCGGTTAGCGGACGCGAGAGTTCGAGCTTCGCCTGCTGAGGTTTAGGCGGGTCAATCGGAGGCCGCAGCAGAACCTTTTCGGGCGGCGAAACCGGAATCTGTCCATGTGCCGGCGATGATGGTTGCAGTGGCAGCAACACAGCCTGCTGCGCGGGGGCTACCGTTTGGGTCTGAGCGCGGGATTTGGCCGCCAATCGTTCGCCCAAATGGATGAGCGACTCGCCGAGCTCGCGGCGATAGCTGTGAAGCAAAAACGGGAGAGCCACCAGAGCCGAAACGAGAAGGCCCGTGGCCAGGCCGCGCGAAAACACCGTCAGCGAGGCTACTTTTATCTCGGACGAGTCCTCCGCAGGAAGGTGAGGACTATCAGCTCCCTCTGACAAATCCACCGCAGGGAAGACAGGATCGATCGCAATATCGATGTCGGGCGGGATGGCACTGAAGGATGGAGAGGGGGTCCGGACCGACCGAGCGGACGGCCTTTCGACGGCAAGTCGCATGCTGGGTTGGCTTATCCAGTTGCGAATTTGCTCGTGACCTTCCGCGGGCAGAGCAGTGAATCGCAAGCCGCCTGTTTTTTGCGACTCATCAACCCACGCAATTTCGGCGTCGGCTTCGATTCTTTGTTTGTGCTCCGAAAACCAGAAACGGAGCGTGCCCTGGCGCTGCACGGGAGCGACGGAGTGAAAGCAAAGTCCTCCCTCAGAGACGTTCAACACAATGCCGCCGTTATCCGGATCGAAATTGATATAGACGACGCTGTTGAGTGTCGTCCGCGTATTTTGGCGGCGCTGCGGCCATGAAATGTTCGGTGTCATTGGAGACAAAGCAGATTAACGAATGAGCTTCCGGCTCTCGTCGGCGTCATGGCTTCTTTCGGGTCCTGGGCGTCGTGAACTCAGCCCCGAGTATCAAGAGAGCCAGCTAGCGGTCAATAGTACAAAAGTAATGGGACCCCAACGGTGCATACTGCTCGCGCTGTGACCACACCGCCGGATTAACGTCGTAGGCTTTCAATGCCTCAATTACGTCACCTCCAACGGGCTGTTCTTGGTCATTCAGGAATGCATACGCTTCCGGCTTTGATTCTTCCGTCCGAGCGGCTCGTGTATCGCTAAGGGTCCAGAGATTGGCGAAGATAATTTCCCTCTTCGGAGTGGCGATGGCTTGCAGGATTCGCTCGGGGTGTTTTCGCGACCTGGGAATCAGGAAATCTACGCCGTGGTCGAATCGCAAACAAAACGGATTCCGCAATGAGCACGGCCGGCATCCTCGACTGAAGGTTATTTTTTCTTCGCTGCCCACCTACGCTTTTGCGCTATCGAGATTCGTTTGCGGCCTGCCGCCGATATCCTTCCGCGACCCATTCGTTTGGCCCCGCGCTTGGCGCCTTTCTCGAACGCATCAATCAGATGTTCTATTTTCGCCAGCTCAGTCATAAGCGAGTGGTGCCTTTTGCGAAGCGCCTTTTCAAACTTACTTACGAAGTCCACATTTTCTCCTTGCCTTGATGTGTGGGTGCTGGCCTGGCGAAAGAAATGCTAACCTGAGTCCATGGACAAAGCAATTACGGAGGCGCAATCTCAGACCAGGTAGCACTCACCGAAAAACAAAAAGCGCACGTAGCCCGAGAGAATGAACTTGATGCGCTAAGGCCGACGCGCTAATCGCAACATTGGATGGCAGAACGATGCAGCCAATTCCACGAAAACTAACCACAGACCAGAAGGCGGTTCTGATTCAAGTGCTCGTTGCGTTCCCTAACCAGCAGGTCGATGTAAGCTACCATCCCGCAGCAAGCGACGCACGGGATTACGCGCAGGATTTCCTCACCGTGTTCAAGGTGATTGGGTGGAAAGTGAGCGATGGTGCGCCGTCCGAGTCCTTGAACAGAAAATCCTCGGGACTGGCGTTTGTCGTAAGCGAACCAGACAGTCTTCCTCCCAGTGCTGAAGCCTTGCGGGATGCATTACGAGTCTTTGGTGTTGAAGTCGCAACGATTGCCGACTCGGCTTATAGCACACCGCCCGGTGGCTTCATTCTAAGTGTCGGCCCTCGTGAGTGAAATGGGTTTCGGCGGGCAAGCGAACTGTCCGACGAGTTTACAGTGGCGAAAGTTCGAGAAGCTGTGCGGCGCGACCTCCAAATCTGGGCCAAAGAAAACTTCGTTTCATGCCGTTCCGCGGAATGTGGAAAAGAAATCTCGAAAAGCAAGTTAGCGGTTATAATCAGGTTCACCACGATTGTTCCGTCCGAGGCCCCTATGTCTGAACTCAAATTCGTGTCCTGGAAGGAAATATTCCAAAGGGCTATTGAGGAAACGGACCGCGACAAACGGTCGCAGCTTGTGCAACAGGCGGACTTTGCGGTCTTTCAACGTCAGCAACAATTGTTTAACTGCGACCGGCACCGTGAAGAATTAAGCGCCTTGAACGCGGCTACTGAGGCGTTACGGGTCATTAAGCATGCGGCACGCGCCCTCGAAAAATCTGGATGGCGCCAGTACCGCACGAAGTCCGCATGATTACCGAAACCGAGTTCAATATCGAAGAATTCAAAAAACGCATTAAGATTCACGGCGAAACGGGAAGCTCTGCTCAATGGGATATGGGGCGTGCAAATCCCAAGCTTGGCTCGGGCGAGCCGTCGCTTGATTGCAGCAAGGCCCCAATCGACCTGGTAATTATGCGTTGGTACCCCTGCTTGAAACCGGGAGTTTATCGGATGGACGGGTCTGCCCCTTCGCCAGATGAAACAGCACGCTGGTCACAAAGGCTCTCACAGCCTTAGGACTAGACGGAGAGGGCTGTGGCAGCAACGTTCTCAGCGATGGCGTGCTCCCGGAATCGGAACACCCGCAGCCGACCACCGAACGTTAAGAAAAACCCTTCAGCAGACCTGCGCGGAAGTGATTGATATTTCGATACGAGTCAGACAGTTTTCCAGAATTCGGAATTCATGTGATTTTCGAACGGCTTGAGTTCCGACTATGCCACCAATTTAACCCTCAGTGCTGGTAATCGAAAGGCTGTCGTGAATTCGCCCCGTCCCTCTAGCAGTCATTTGGCTTTTTTCTCGCTTCTAATGGTGCTTTCTCTTGCGGGTGGTGTGGTTTCGTTTCAATGGCTGTGGCGCTGGTGCCGCGTCGCGATTGTCGATGTCGGCGGCTACCTTCCACGACCCATCGGCCTGCTTCTTCCAGACGACCACGTACTTTCCTTTCTCATCGATGATTTTGCCCCTCTTGTCTTTCGTCGCGAAATCGTACGTGCCATATTCGTAGGCCATGTCGCCCGCGTGCGCCACTTCCACTCCCGTCGTCGCGAACGTCAGACCTGGGCCGGGAAGCGCCAGCATCTGTTCCCATGCTGTGCGGATATTGTCCTTCCCTTCCGCGAGCGGGCCTCTATCGGCGAACTGCTTCGCGTCGTCGGCGTAGAACGAAACCGCCTTGTTCAGGTCCTTGGCTTGCGCCGCTTTGCTCCACTCGATTACAGCGGCACGTATCGCAGCTTCGTCCGCTGCGCGCGTGTCCGGCGGCTGCGGCGGAGTTTTCGTATTGGAGTTCGAGCAGGCCCCGACAAAATTCATGACGAAAAGTGCGACAAGCAATGACGAAAATGATGGGAGACGTCGCATCACTCCTCCATAGAAGTTGGGTTTGGCGCCAAAGATGCCCTGCCGCCGAGGCAGTTGTCAAGCCGAAGCACAGATAGGTAATCTTCGAGAAGCCAACGATGCCTTCGGCAATCCGAGCGCTTCGTCATCATGCCGCTGCGTATGCGCTACCAGACTGCCCTGCCAGCTTAGTTGAACGATACTCTGAACCAATTTTATGCGCTGGCGACGGATGGAATGAGTCTTCGTAACATCTGACATAACATCTACGCTTAAATCTGCTGGTTAATGCTCATATGAAACGTGGAAAACCGCTTGAAACCAAATAGATTTAACTCCTGAATTTCAATCCCTAGGTCGCGGATTCGAGTCCCACAGCCGGCACCATAGATTTGCGTGCCGTGGAAATGCGCCGCCGCATCGCCAAATGTTGCGTGGATATATTCTGCGCGGCGCCTTCGCTGCAAATCCCCCAAATTGGCATGAGCAAATTATTGCGCCGAAGTCGCGTTGAGGGGCAGATGCTCTTCGAGATAGCGCAGCAGCAAACTGTACAGATGCAGCGTGGTTCCGGAGCCCTGGTTGATCGAGTGCGTGCGATTGGGGTACTCCATAAAGTCCACGGGCTTGTCGAGCTCGATCAGGCGATTGAGCAGAAGCTCAGTGCCGGCGTAGTGCACGTTGTCGTCGCCGGAGCCATGCACCACGAGCAAGTGCCCGCGTAAACCGTCGGCAAAGTTCACAGCAGAACTGCTGCGATAGCCTTCGACGTTCTGCAGCGGCAAGCCCATGTAGCGTTCCTGGTAAATCGTATCGTATAGACGCAGATCGGCCACCGGCGCGACGGCCATTCCCACTTGGTACAGATCCGCAGAGCGAAACATCAGGTTCAACGTGCTGGAACCTCCGCCGCTCCATCCCCACACCGCGACGCGCGATGAATCCGCGAAGGGATGCGACTGCAGAAACACTTTCAGCGCGGCGCTCTGGTCGTGAACAATCACAGGATGGATCGCACCATAGACAACTTTTCGCCAGGCGCGCCCTTTCGGCGCGGGCGTGCCGCGATTGTCAAAGCTGACGACGATGTAACCGGCCTGCGCGACAGCGCGGTTGTAATCGTTGTTCCAGGCGCCCCATGCGTCCAGCACGGTCTGCGCGGCAGGTTCTCCATACACGTAAACGAGAACGGGATATTTCTTCGCGGGATCGAAATGAGGAGGCTTCAGCATCCAGGCGTCGAGAGTGATGCCGTCGCCGATATCCACCTTGAAGAATTCCGTGGGCGAGGCAAGCAGCGGGG
>Ga0209169_10000251_pt1 | contig 32415 bp, 26 predicted proteins | sample HubBroMetageWRM4_FD_188346 | JGI IMG/M metagenome (GOLD analysis project Ga0209169, IMG submission 188346) | Warmed soil microbial communities from the Hubbard Brook experimental Forest, New Hampshire - Hubbard Brook CCASE Soil Metagenome WRM 4... | ecosystem: Environmental > Terrestrial > Soil...
TCCTTGTTCGACACAAAAGAAAAAGAACGTGATAACCCGCTGGTGCTGGTTATGCCGGGTGGGTGGGCGCACCGGGCCGCGAGTGGATCCACCGGCGCATGGTCTCGACGTCCAACTCGGAAAGGCGAGCAACCAAGGGCTTCTGTTGCGCACACCAGTTCAAGAGTCGATCTTCCGGGGTAAGGCGGTACTTTGCACGGGTCGCTTCTTCACGGTTCAAACGTTCGACTTCTTTCAAAAACAGCGCGACAGCATCCGTAATCAGGACCTCGCGTGCCTCGCTTCTTCAGACTTTTGCTTCCAGTTCGCGCTGCAGGGCCTTTACGGGACTCCACGAATCGCGGATTTCCTGTGCCCGCTCCTCCGCTCTTTCCCAACTGCGTGTCTTTGCGCTGACCTGCCGCGAAGTATTCTCCCTTGTAAACGTAGAGGTACTTCATGCAGTGACAGCGCTTCCAGTACGGCTCGCCGTTCTTGGGGCAGGATTCTTGGTGGCGCGTGTAGACGGTAACGGTTTGGGTGGAAAGCGAGGTCAGCGGATGGATGTCCGCCGCTGCTTCTAGACCGATCGGATGAGACCCCATCGACTCAACTCCCCAGACTGAGTTTGGAGAGCAGCTTTTTGTACCGCGAAGAGCCGAAACCACCGACCTTCGAGTTATGAGTCCGGCGTCACGCGACGAGGTCGACGGTGACCCGGCTTTACGGTTGAGATTCTTGCAGCGAAAAGAGATTTATCGCGCAGTTTCCCGAAGATGCTACGTAGCACGGGATGTCTCGACAGAATGGCCAATCCCTGTCTTCCACTGTGTCGTGGTTTCCGCGCTACGTTCGTCCGCTCATGTCCCTGCTGATCGTGGATCTCGGGTGCATGATTGGGGGCAGCGGGCTATCGCTGCTCGACCCGCTCCTAGAGCCGCTGCCAGTTGTTGTTGCAATCCGGCGTTTTCGGCTCTGTTCTGCTGGGAAACCGTACCGGAAAAAGCCGGTCCAGCAAGTGGAGCCCTACTAAACCGGATGGGTGGTGGCGCGTGGAGCCCAGGTCTCGATTTTGAGAGCTGGTCCTCGCCCCACCATCGATTGTCCAGTCAAGAAAGTAGAAAAACTCGATCCTCGAGTCAGTTGTGTTCAAAAAGAATTGGAGTCGGTCCCAGCGGGATTGATGTACCGGAACTACAGGTGTGGGCTGAGTCCTTCGAAAAAGGCTGCGACGTTCCGCTATACGCGCTGCAGTATTGGGTGTACCGACCGGTGCCTGTGCCACAGCTCAAGCTCGATGCGCCGCTCAGATCCCACGCGATTGTGCCTGCGTACGTTGAAGCCGCAGCAGACGAGGAACAACCCATGCTGTTGCTGCTCGACTTCGCTGTGATGGCGTATGTGTACTGCGTGCCACTGGGATTTTGTATGCCTGAGGTCGAAAAAGTCGAGCCAACCGCCCATAGATACAACGATGCGTACGCATAAGCAGTGGCCGTGTAGTTCGAGGAGGTTATCTTGCTGTTGCAAGAAGAAGGACAGTCTGCGAAGCTGCCCCATTCGTCTGAGCCAGGGTTGTACCAGAAGAAGCTTTCAGCCCCGCTGGATAAAACCTCAAGATAGGAACGCACCAGATACGCCGGCGCGGGCGCGTTAATCTCCGTGAAGGAATCGCTCGACCCTCTAATGGATTCGTTGGCCAGGGAATCTGCATCCATGCAAGCGCGAATCGGACTATTGGGCGGTGCACACCCGCATGTCGTGTCACTGCTGCATGATTGGCCTCCGGTATTGGTTTGGAAATTTCTTCCCCAACCGCCCTCGTCAATGCGGAACAATTTGCCATTCATGTGGTTGGCTGAGGTCAAGAGACCGGTAAACTGTCCAATTTTGGTAGGCCAGCTTCGGCAGGGTGTGCCGCAAGTGCCCGCGACCTCGGGTTGCCCCGCATGATTGGGATTCGGGTCACCATATATGTGTCCGACGAGCACGTCGGTATAGTCTCCTGCCATATTCGGTTGGCCGCTGGGTATATAGCTGGAAGCTCGCGACACGTATGTGCTGGCTCCGTCATTCAGCGCATCCGTGAAAGAGGGGGTAGCACAGCCAGTAAAGGTAGAATCCACCCACCTCAGAAGTTTGCACGCGTCAGCCTGCATCTTGATTAACGCATCGCATACTGCAGTGTTAGTTGAGCTACAAGGTGTTGTGATGAAATTGCTGGTGTCGACCTCATTACCCGGCGACAGGCTACGAAAAGTTAGTTTTCCTTGATAGGCGCCAGTCGATGGGGTGCACGTAGCACACTCATGCATCGCAAGGGCATAGACATACTCTTGCCATTGACAATCCCCGTCGAACAGAGCGGCCCCTGAGCGCACCGCTGAAGGGATGTTTGAACAGACGGTAGTTGTATCGGTTGCATCGCACGGCAATCCAGTAGTGCTATTGCTGGCGCAAGATGTCGAATCGAGCGCCCAGCTCGGCACGTCACCGGCGCCAGTGGTGATCTCGATTTTCGCATTCGGATTTCCAGTGGTTGAACTCAGCACGTCCCCAACAAGCGTGTCTAAGTTCGTCCAGCTATAAGCTCCCCGCGACGTCTCCGTATTTTGCCAGCCGGTCGGGGTGTCCCAGGTACGAAAGCGCCCGAAGTTGGAGCCGATCGCAGTGGGCCAAGGATTATTATCTGGAGGCGTAACGACGTTGTTCGCCGCCCAGTTGAAACCGAAGAACGTGTTTTGTACTTGAGCCCATGCTACGGTTTGCAGGAAAAGAACCAGGAAAACAAGTCTTAGCTTCATCACAATTCTCCTTTGGATTCGTGGTTGCTGTTGCGCCTTGTGGTATCCGATTTCACGGGGCGTTCCGGGAAAACGCAAAAATTTGATTGACAGCGGCGCTTTCGTGCAGGGGTGAAGCGGCAGTCGGAATTCTACGGGACTTCGCGGAAGCCGTGAAAAAATCGGGTATTTGTTCAGAATTCGTAACATCGAAGGGAGCCGACAGGAGCCACTAACTTTGATCTCCATATTGCGCACATGTGGCGGGATCGCACTGATACAATCCCCGCGAGGGGGGAATTTAATGACGCACATGGTTAATGTTGTCCGGGTATTGAAGAAAGAACGCGATCGGCTGACGAACCAACTCCAAGGAATTTCTGCGGCGCTCTCGGCCTTCGGTTCGACATACGCAAGTAGTAACGGCGCTAGTCGAACGATTTCAGCGGCGGGTAAGGCGCGGATCGCCGCTGCTCAGAAAGCGCGTTGGGCGAAACTGAAGGGAACGAAGGGGCAGGTGAATAGCGCCGCTGTCGTGCCAAAGAAGGGACGTACGATGTCAACCGCTGCTCGGAAAAAGATCGCCGCAGCGCAACGTGCGCGATGGGCGAAGGTGAAAACAGCCAAGTAAACTGACACCTAATCCGCTTTCCGAATCAGAAAAAGCCCGTTATCCGTTTTGGACAGCGGGCTTTTGTGTCTAGAGGCGTATTGGAGATCTGGAGAGATTCCGGCGAGTACCGGTCAAACGACGGCACCATCCTCAACGACTAGTATTCGATATCCCAAGGGATCATCCATGGTCGATGAGAAACTACGACCATCGTTCGGGACCGGCGAACGTGTTCCAGTCGGCGGCGAACAAGACCTGATTTGGCAAGCTTCTTAAACGGCGTACCTTACCTAGATTCTATTACCCAATCGGAGTCCAGCAAGACGCGCTACTAGAACACTTGTTCGAGCTTTTCGGCGTGCACACGTACCACGTGTTTATAGATGTACCGGTTCCGCTGCCACTGGTGTTGGAGTAGAGACTGCCCACTGTGCATCCGGTAGTGGGAGATGGTGTGCTGCTTCCCACAGCCCAGGTGGGCTGCCCGATGGCGGTCGTGAAACGTGTGTATCCGAAGGCGGTGCCGCTTGCGTCAATTGGGTTGCCGAGAACGTAGATCGCGACCGTGGAGGCGGTAATCGAACTGGCCGGACTGGTACGGTTGTCTTGGATAGTGGTTGAGCTTGTGTTCCCACCGTTTGACGCGGCGATGACACTTATATCACTAACGGTGTTGCCGCTGACATTCGCGATGGCAATCACCTTGGATACATTTGTTCCCCCGCGGATATTCAGCAGCACGTCGTTCTGTGCGCTGGCATTCTCGCCCACCAGTATCCCGTTGCCGAAGCCTTGAATTTCCACATCTTCAATCGAACTATTGGAGGTATCGAGAACCACGGCCGATGTGGGAATCGTCCCGCTTCCTGATGTATTTCCAGTGCAAGTCAATCCATGAATTCCCCGCGTTGATACGCTGAGGATGTGAGCGCAAGTAGTTCCTGCCGCTGCCGTGCTCGATCCGAGTGAGAAGCCAATGTCAGTGTAAGGCCCTGAATTCTGGGACGTGCCCGACAATCCCATGCCCGTTCCAACGATTTGGTAAAGGTTGACGTGCTTCACGTAACTCAAGTCTTCGGAGAAGGTGTTGGAGATTCCATTGACTGATAAACCGTTGCCATCAAGCCAGAGATCCTGGACTCCCACGCCGATGCATCCCGTGGACGGGCAGTTGTAAGCGGCAACCGATGACCCCATCGTGATCAAAGTGCCGCTGAGATTCGCAGAACAGCCGGTCGTACCTGTCACACAAGCCTGGATGGTCGTGACACCATCGGTTGTGCCCGAGCGGGGGCCCGCATTCTCGCCGATGATTCGCGTCTCGTTCGGAAGAGTCCATCCTGCGGGGATGACGATGACTCCTGAGGGCAACAAGATTGTAGCGGGCCGCCATCCCCCGGTCGGAGCGGTACCTCCCCATGGACTTATCGAGCAAACCTGAGTGGTGCCGGAACCCACACCTCGCGCGTCAATCACTGCACCCGCTGTCGGATAGGTAACTGTCGATGATTGCAATACGGCATTGATTCTGGCGCAAACATCGGTCTTCGCGCCGGTCCCGGGAATTACGCTGGCGTCGATGTAGGCCGACGAACCTTGAATGCCAATCGTTCCTCCGGTCCCGCACTTGGCGTAAACTGCCGGGTTACCCGTGCTGCCGCTGCACTGAGCCTGCATCTGGATCGGATGAGACAAGCAAATTGAAAGTACAGCCAGGATTCCGAAAAGCATCCAGGCGCAGTTCATTGTTTTTGTGTTTTGCATAAGTCACTTCTCCTTGAATCATCCTTGAACCATATTTATGTCGATACCATCTGAATAGACGATCGATTACTTCGCCTTCACCCATGCACCACTCACACACACAAAGAGCGTGCCGGTAGTGGAACTGGAACTCGAGTTCGAGTAAAGAGATCCATTCGCCGATGTTGCGTTGCAAGAGCTCCCGGAAGCGGGACTTGTATTTCCGACACCCCATGTCGGATAGGTCGGGCTGGTGCTGAATCTGGAATATTGGATCGGACTGGTCGAAGTACCGAGTTGCTCGCCCAGTATGTACATACCCACGAGAGGGTCGGTGGAATTCGACAGCGACGCGCCCGTTACCTGGTCATCGATCGTTGTGCCGGCCGCAGAAGTGGCATGCAAGATGCTTAGGTCGCACACGTTTTGTGCACTGCTACCCGGGGGACAGCTGCTGGAACCGCCTGTTTGATTTTCGATATTGATCAGGTTGGTTAAGCTGCTGCCCCCGGCAATGTTTGAGAGAACGTCTGCTTGAGCTGGGCCGACCGATCCGACTCGAATCCCATCCCCGAATCCATTGATGTAAACGTCCTCAATGGAAGTGGAATTTCCGTCCAGCGTAATCGCCGCCGCTGGCGGAGTGGTTAAGGAAGCCATGCAGCTAAGTCCATGGATCCCGCGCGTGCCTGCTACTCCTGTAATCGACGCACATTGTGTACCGACGCCGGCATTGCTTCCCGCCGTAAAAATCAGGTTCGAATATGGTCCGGAATTGTTGGCTGAGATCAGGCTGCCGCCTGCGGTATCCGTGTAAACCTTGAGCCCGAGCATGCCATTGGACTGTGCACTCGAGGGCGCATCGTTGAACTCGACGTGGTCGACAAAACTGAGTTCCTGCGACGCTTCATTTTCGACCCCGATGATCAATGAGCCGCCGGTGTAATTCGAGGCGTCGAGAGTAAGATCCCGTACCCCTACGCTCACGCAGTCGGCGGGTCTGGTCGTACCTCCGCCGCAGAAGCAGTAAGTGCCGCTTGTGCACGAGGTGCTGGTGTAAGTAGATCCCAGTTCGACCATGGCATTAACGGAGTCAATGCTGGATGAAAAAGTCGACGCTGTAGCAAGCGTTGTAACACCGGGACCTTCTCCGATGACTCTAGAGAACTCGGGTATGATCCATGTCTTCGAGATGGTGACGGTTCCAGCGGGCAGGAGAATCGTGGCTACGCTGGAGTTCAAATTGGTTCCCTGTACCCATGGTGAACCCGAGGTGCAGTTTAGAGCTAAACCACTAATTCCACGCGCGTCGATTACGGCTCCGCCATTGGGATAGGCGGCATAGCCGTTCGTGCCGTTGCCGGTGAGAATCAGGTAGAGCGTATTGCAAAGATCTGTGCCCTGCGTCACTGCGCTGGCGTCAATGTATGCCGATGAAGCCGAACAACATGTGCTGGACGAGTTGTACACGGCTTTATTGCCGGCACTCTGCGCTTCTGTGCGAGATGGAGCAACCGACATCGCGACCAAAAGGACCGCAATGGCTGCGCAGAACATCCAGCGAACGACGAAATTCCTTGCGATCCTCATACCATTCTCCTCGTAGGTCAAATCTTTGCCATGAATTACTTTTTCTGCTTGAAAGCGCTGCACTCCATAAACCGGCGAATGTTGAAGCCAGCGTTCAAAGCGTGATTGCCGTCCACGCGCTGCTCACGCAGACATACAACGTCGTGCTGGTAGAGCCGGCCGTGTGTGAAAATATGGCGCCGGTAGGACACGACCCAGTTGGAGCGGAACTGCCCGTTCCCCAAACTGGCGACGGATTCGGCGATGGTTGTGACGTTGTGGCTCCGCTCGTGAAAGGACCAGTGGTGAAGCGAGAATGCCCGCCCGAATCCGACTCACCGAGAGCGTAAATGCCCACGGTTCCTTCGGAAGCGTTGCTCGATTCGTCTACGATTGTGCCGGTGACGTCATCTCGTATTGCATATGCGTTGAAGGCGCTGCCGCCGCCCCCTCCGATTCCAAGTCCAAGGATGGTTAAATCTGCTGCTGAGCCTGAGGTTGTGCATGCCGACATTGAGACTGCCGCGCCGTTGCAGATGTGGACCTCATTCGTCACCGGACCGAGGCCGTAACCACCGGTGAGATTTATCAGTACGTTGCCGGCGGCGCCGGCGCTATCTCCAACCACGACGCCGTCATAAAAACCTTCGAAGTGAACGTCTTCGATCGAATTGTTATCCGCGTCGAGTTCGACGGCTGCCGGGGGCGGAGTTGTATCTGTCGCTGTAGAACTCGCGGTACACGTCATACCATGAATCCCGCGCGTAGATGCCTGAATCTGGACGCAAACCGCGGTGGCACAGCTGACGGAAGCAGCACCGGACGTGCAATTTGCTCCCGCGGTGTAGTTCACATTGGTATACGGACCAGAGTTGGCAGCACCAGAGCCAATTTTTAGCCCGACTCCATCAACGCCCACGCCGGTTCCCATGCCGTTGACCACCACGTGGTCCACATAGCTGAACTGTCCAGCGTACTCGTTGTCGATACCACCAATTCCGAGAACCGATGCGGTAGTCCACTGAGTTAGAGTTACGTCTTGAATAACAATCCCCTCACAACCTGAAGGGCAGAACGTCGAGTTTCCCATCAGAATCATGAAAGGATCTGTCGGCGTAGATGCAAAGTCTTCGGCGATCTGCGTATCGCGTCGATCCCCAATGATGCGGGTACCGTTAGGAATGACCCACTGCACGTCGATTACAATTACCCCGGCCGGAAGCAGGACGGTAGAAGGCGGAGGCAGGCTGGTAAGACCGCTCCAGGGGCTTATCGTGCAAGGATTGCTGCCGCTCAATGCAACGCCCCGCGCATCAATGACCCCACCTCCCGAAGGAACTAGATTGTTGACGTAGATGGAGTTGATGATGGAACAAATGTCGGTGTGTCCGCCGGTCCCGGTGGGGAAAGCGCTGGCATCGATGTAAGCGGTTGAGGACGTAACCGCCGATGTGCCGAACACAGCATTGTCGCCCTCCTGGCCCTGCGCTGGGGAACTGGTCCAGCAGGTAAAAAATATAGTTAAGGTTCCAATAAGCATCCACCTTGCCGCGGACGCACGAGTGATCCCCATTTGATTTCTCCTTATCCGGCGCGAAGCATCAAGACTAAAGTTAAGACCTTGCGCAGAAATACAGGCCGTAGGCGAAAACTTGCTGAACGCCGAGAGCCTCTCTGACACAACTCTATAGATCTTTAGAGAGCACAAGAGTAGTCGCGATAGGCTGAGGAAATAACGGAAGTTATTTTTCTTTAACAAAACTGGAACAGGAACGATCCATCCCGCCGCAAATAGAATCCACGGAGTCGGTTCCACATGATTCAACTGAAAGCAAAAACAGCCGTTAGCCGTCTCCATGTTTCGTTATGGTGTTGCCCTGGCGGAATTATCTATCGGGGCCTGACGGCAGATTCTCAGCGGTAAACCTTACGATTTCCGGAACAACGATGAAAACACTAAACCGATGAGAGGGTCACAGCGACTTCAAATTGAAGGCCGCCGTGTTCTTTGCAGGAAATTTCGAGAGGAACAAAACACTAAGCTCTACCGTTGTGTCGAGGACTCCGCGCTTCCCTTAGGGATTATCGTCCGATCTTCAGGCCAGTCCGAGCGTGGAGTGGTTTGAGACACGCTCGAATCGGGAAGAGGCAGCCGCATATGTTTCCCGAACGCTCGCTAACGGTTCGCCTCCTGAACCGTGGCAACTGGAACAGATTCAGTTTCTCCTTGGCCACGCTTCTGTCCAAACAACTGAGCGTTACATAGGGAGCAAACAACAGCTTCAGGATGCAGTGAACGATCGACTCGAAATCTCCGTCGCAGGTGAGACCGCTTGCCCGCCGCGTTCGTTATCGTTCCATGGCGGTTCGTACGGCAAACAATCTGAAGAGGATGTTCTAGCGATCCGATCACTGAATTGGCTGCTTTTTACGATGTTGAGGAAGGAAAGACCAACGAAAAGAACGTGACCTAAGCGGTGGGGACGCGACGTTGAAGGGGGCCGCTTCCCGCGATTCTATAGTTGTCTGTTGAGCAGTCCAGGTGCCCGCTGAAGGGACTGCGCTGAGAACCCTGCCTGACCGTCAATTCTGTCACGATGGGAGTAGTAAAGATGTCGAATCCCGGGGACTGGCTCCGTGAACGTCGCGAGGAACTTCATCTTACGCGTAGCGGTGTTGAACGCCTCACGAACGAGTCGGCAAGTAAAGCCCGAAACGAACGGTATTTGATTCGGCGGGGGAGGATTACCGATCTCGAAGCGGGGACGGCGGTACCCGATACCTTCGAGGTCGCGAGCCTATCCGGATGTTACAAAACAACCTATTCAGCCGTCTTGCAAGCCTACGGGCTTGGAGAACATCACGGTGCTCCCGGAAAGCCAAGCAAGGGCTGACGAGGCCGCTAAACGATGGTCCTTTGATGAGGCTGGCCAACCTTTCTCCTTAGCATTTCAAAATAGCACCAATTTCAGTGAGACCCGTTTGGTCACGGAAAGCGCGGAGGAATTAGGAATCCCCGCGGTTGTGCGGCGGCATTTGGACTTAGGACCGTTCCGACTCGGCATCGTCGCCGCTAACGATGACACCATGGGCGAAATGGTTCCGGCCGGATCAGTCGTTGTCATCGACACAGCCCATCGCGCCGTTGAAATGGGCGACTGGAAAAGCATCCAGGAACGACCAATCTATTTCGCATGGCCTGAAAACGGTTTTAGTTGCTCTTGGTGTTATATGGCGAGGAAGACGTTGTTTATCGTGCCTTATCCGACTTCTCACCAGCCAGTGATGATTTTCAAAACGCCCCGCGCGGCGACGGTCATCGGCCGAGTGATTCACGTTTGGCCACCGCTTATCATCCAGAAACCAAGTTAAGAGTCGCACGCCGCCCGGTTCTAGTAGGTAACAGCCATCTAACCTTCTTTCGACGAGGGACCTACGTGTTCTAGGCGCCGAGAAACCCCCAACCGGACTCATTCGAATCGAATGGGACAACACCCTTGGCTGGATAGACAAAAATGGCGACAGCAGTTCGGGGGCATGGCTGCGCACTCTTGTGCCAACTTTTTCTGGCTCTGTTCTGCGCCATTGCCCCGCAGGGCTGCCTTTATTTAGCCGTCAGGGAACAAATACTACCGTTGCTGACAATAGAATCGCGGCGTCTACATAATACCCTGCCAACTTCCTCCCGGCACTGGACAACCCCACACGGCGTACGTCCCGCACGAACTAGACGAACCGGTGCAACTGTAGACACTGCCCTGCGCGCAACTACCCGACGGGGATGCGGTGCCGGTCGCCCAAGTCGGCACGCTAGGGCTCGTTGTAAAGCGCGCAAAAGTGTTACTCGTAGTTTTCTTACCCAACGAGTAAAGGCCAACAACGGTATCCCCGGTGAGCGGAGTAAGATTTGTTGACGTTGTGTCGTCACGAAGCGTTGACGTGCCTGTGCCGCCCTCATTGCTCAAGCCCACGATTGTCAAGTCACTAACAACATTGGTGGAGGAAATATGAACCGCGTTGATCGGGTTTATGCAGTGAGGGAAACAGGACTGTGTCCTTGTGTCTCCGATTACATTGATCAATACATTGTTATGCGCTGTGGCATTTGCTCCAATGAGAATCCCGTCGTAGAAGCCTGATATCGTAACATCCTTTATGGAGTTATTTGACGAGTCCAAAAGCACGGCAGCTGGAGGGTCAGGTCCTGGAGTGATGCAACCCAACTCGCGAATCCCATTGGTTCCTGTCAAATCCTTAATCTGCGCACAAACGGTTTTTGTCGAAGGAATGGCTGAGCCAGTGTTGAAATTAATATTGGTGTACGGGCCTGATCCGGATGCTGATCCAGAAACCAATAGGCCGGTGCCAAGAATCTGATACAGACCGACATGATTGACGTAGCTAAGATTTCCTGCGAAGGAATTTACTAAGCCATTCGCGCTGGAACCATTTCCGTTAAGCACGACATTCTCTATTGCAACTCCGGTGCATGCTACTGAGCAGAGGTCAATGATGTCACCGGTGAACGTGTTGGCGACTTGAATGATCGTGCTGGTGGCGGGGGCCAGGAGACTATCTCCCTCACCAGTGACATGCGTATTTGGGGGCAATACCCAAGTGCTGGGTGTGACGATTGTCCCTGCGGGTAGCAGTATGTTCGAAGCTGAACTAACGGAAGAACTTCCCTCTTGCCAAGGACTACCTTTTGTACAGGTAAGCGGAGAACCGGAGAGAGCAGAGTTGCCAAGTCCTCGAGCATCAATGACGGCACCCGCCGTATAGCCGGTGGTGATGGTTCCGTTGAGAATCTTATAAATGATGTCACACAAATCCACGCCTTTATTTGTTCCCGATGATCCTAAGAACATGCTCGCATCAATGAAGGCGGAGGATGCCGCGCAGGATGTGCAACTTCCTGAAGAGTTGTAGACTGCGTTGTTCCCCGCCGTTTGCGCGGACGCATAGAAAAGGCCCGAAAACATCACAATGCCGATGAATACTAGGTGTGGGATGTTTAAACAGCGGCATAGAGCGGTAGCTTTCATTGAACTTACTCCTCTTCAGGGAGTGCCTGAAAGATGATTGTCTTACGGGTGGATCTGATAAACAGTGCCACAACCATTCGTGCACGATGTTCCCGAACCGCCGCCAAGTGTTGTACCGTACATATTTCCCGCTTTGTCAAATAGAAGCCCGTCTTGAGGCCAGTGCCCGTCCGCGGGGCCCGTAAAGTTATGAAGTAGAACGAATGACCAAAAGTTCCCGCTCTGAGTTCGGCTTAATCGGAAGACGGTCCCTCGGCCCGTTATTCCCCCGAACGCGGTCCCGTACATCTTTCCCGATCTGTCGAACGTCACTCCAACCGGGCCATCGCCGTCCTGAGAGCCGGTAAAGTTGTACAGCACGGATTCTGCCAACTTTCCCTCTGCGCTGGAGGCAAGTTGAAATATGAGACCGTCCAACGCACTGCCTCCGCTCGCGGCGGCGCCAAAGAGCACGCCATCGGAATTGAAAGTAACGCTGTCGGGACCACCTCCTTCGAACCCGTAATTGAACCGCCACAGATCTTCGGCCCAGGCGCGTCCCTCTGGCTTCGGTGGGATCAATTTAAAAACAACGCCGCAACCGACATTACCGATTCCGAAGTCGCATAACTGATTTCCGCCCATCGACGTGGTGCCGTAAATGGCTCCGCGGCTGTCAAGATTGAGACCTTGATTTGGAACTGCCCCATCAGTTTCCCCAGCGAAACTATGCAAAATAGTCTCCGTCCACTGACCACCGTCGGTTTCAGGCGGGCTCAGCTCAAAAACGGTGCCGCAGTTGCCGCCGTAGAAAAAGTCGCAAGTTGTCCCTTGGCCGCCGCCGAATTCTGTGACGCCGTAAAGATTACCCGCAGGATCAAACGCTAACTGTCCAATGGGAAGATTGCCATCACTTCCACCTTGGAAGTTATACAGTACAGTTTCGCTCCAGGTTTCGCCCTCAACTATGGGCGGGGTGAGTTTAAAGACCGTTCCACATCCTGTCGGCCCGGTTAACACGCACGAACCACTCCCACCATAGTTAGTTACGCCATACATATTTCCGGCTGAATCAGCAAGCAAACCCCCAGATGGAGCAGAACCATCATTTTGAGCGTAACCTTTGAACACGTAAATCACTGTTTCAGCCCAAGCACCGCCGCTCCGCACTGGCCGGCTCAGTCTAAAGACAATGCCGCACCAACCGGGAGTGCACGCTGTCGATCCTCCCTCATTCGTAGTTCCATAGAGATTACCCAGTTTGTCGGAGATCAATACGCCCCCGGGGAAAGCGCCATCGTTTCCACCTTGGAAACTATAAAGCACTCGCTCTTCCGACTGAGCCAGCGCACTAGAGACGCCTAGCGAAACTATTCCTCCCGCGATGAAAATGCGTAGTTTCCGTAAGCGGCCCTTCGATTTCATATTATTTAGCCCTAATCAAAAGCCCATCTTTGACAAGAACCGGAGCGTTCGACGATTTGAGAGTTTGCGTCCCACCAACAAGATTTTAACTTGTTGTATACACTCCACATCTAGATGTGACCCCTAGTTTATTGAATGTGCTTCCAGCCGGTGGAACCTACGCACTCCCAGAGGGCTGCCGTATACCCCCCACTCGTACATTGCGTCGAGGTTCCGATGCAGCTATACAGTGTCCCGATTTGCGAAGAGCAACTCGCCGACGGAGCAACTGTTCCAACGAGCCACGGCGTACCGTTGGTGGTTGTTGGAGCACTCGCCGTCGTATAGCGTGAGTACCCGATATTTGTGCTATTGGTCCCTATGATTTCGCCTACGATGTACATCGCGACCTGGGGATCGGCAATCGAGCTGTTGGTGAGATCATCCTGAATGGTGATTCCGTTTGATACCGAAGTTGACACACCGAGAATCGTCACGTCGCAAACGTTGTAGACTGTGCCACTACCTACGCCTGTCTCGGGAAAAGGACAATTGCCTGTGCCCGTCTGACCGGTCTGGTTATTGCCGCTAATGTGGATTATGTTTCTAAGGCCGGAACCACGTATGTTAAACAGAAGGTTGCCCTGAGCCGAAGCCTGAGAACCGATAAGGATGCCGTCCTGTGTAGTTGAAGATGCACCGGAAATCGAGATATCCTCTAAGCTGTTGCTCGGACCATCGATCGTAATCGCTGGATATGTCGCACTACTGACAGTGCAAGTCATGCCATGCACGCCTCGAGAATTAATCATTACATTTCCAGTGGATGCCGGTCCGATGCTCAAACATTTGTTCACCGCAGAAATTGTGAGGTTACTGTATGGACCCGAGTTTTGCGCGAACATGTCCGTTAACGCTAGCCCCGTTGTCACATTGCTGATCGAAACATCGTTTACGCGGCTAAGCTCTTGCGAACAGCAATTGGAAATGCCCTTCTCGTGGCCATTGCCAACAATCCCTAAATGTTCGATCACAATGCCGGGACAGTCGTACACGCCTGGTTTAATGACGCACGGATTGCCTGGTTGACCCATCTCGATTAGGTCTGAGGTTGGACCGCCCGCAGCCGTCACTACCGTCGTGTTTGGGCCCAATCCAATTACATGTGTGTAATTCGGAAGAATCCAACTTTTCTCGATGATGATCGTACCGGCCGGCAAGAGCACTGTATTGGAAAAGCCCGAACTAATGCTCGTGAGGAACGTCCCCCAAGGGTTTATGTTGCTGCAGGTCAAGGCAGAGGAAGGAACTCCACGAGCATCGACAATAATGCCTTGCGCCGTGCTCGAATTATAAACTTGGAACACGCTAGCGATCATCGCGCAGAGATCCGTCCCGAGTGCCGTGTATTGAGTTGCGTCCACTATCGCATACGATGCAGATGGGGTAACGGAACCCGACGTGGATTGAACGTTGGCACTCCATCCGACCCCAGTTGTTGGACCTGGAGTTTGGGCATTAGCTCTTGCTATCATCATGCCCGCGATCGAAATCGCCACTATGGGGAACAATCCCTTCATCATCTTGCTCGGATACATAGTGCCTGCTCCTGTTTTCGAATCCGATTAGCCTGAATTCTCTACTTATTGGGAATTGTTTTGTAACGCCGTCTCAAAAGCTAGGGGAGCGCAGCCCAACTTCCACCAGAAGTGCACGCATAGATTCCTCCTCCAGTACTTGTATATGAAAGAAGAGTGCCGGGGATGTAACAAGAGCCCGAAGGCAGGGTGCTACCCACTCCCCAAACAGGCACAACTGTACTGGAGCCGCCATATACCGTGGGGTTCGCCGGAGTCGTTGCAAGTCGGGTATATTGGCCGGCAGTACTACCCTCGGAACCTCCCAATACATATAAACCGCTTGTGATCGGAAAGGCGCAACCCGTGCCATTGCAGTTTTCTACTTTCGCACCGGTCACATCATCCTCGATGCTGTAGGCCGGCTTATTAATGTTGGAGACTTCGGTGATTGTGGCGTTGGTCACTCCGCTATATACATGGACAGCATTTACCACTCCTCCGCTAGGACAAGCCCCAGTGTCGCCCGCAGAGACGTTAGAAACAAAAATATTATTGATTGCACCCAAACTCGTGTCGTTAAGCGCGACTCCGTCGTAGAAAGATTCAACATGCACGTCCTCAATGGAATTATTGCTCGCATTCACGAGTATCCCCGCTGACACGGATGACGCTCCAGTTGCTTCACTACCTAAGCAACTTATTCCATGGATTCCTCGCGTTTGAGTTAATACGCTCACGCAACTAACGTTGCTCGGATAACTCGATCCGCAAGTATTACCTGGGGCGGCAACGACATAAATATCTGTATAAGGCCCCGAGTTAACTGCACCAGCACCGATCATCAACCCAACAGCACCTAATGCTGTGGGAGTAGACGGGTTCCCACTAATTTTTACATCACTTACATACGAGCCTTCGCCGGCACATTCATTGTCGATTCCTCCATAGTAGGTGCTAGGTGTAGTTGCTAGAGCTTGAGTGACCACTTGCAAATGCTCGATGCCAATCCCCGTGTATCCCGTGCTGCAAGTCAGAGACCCCATGTCGATGAGATATCCCGCCGTGTAACAACAGGTCGCGGCGCCGAGAAGGACCGTTTGAAAACCGGTTCCTACCAGCCGGACGTTGTTAGGCAAAACCCAAGTACCGGAGCCAGCCCCGCTCGTAGGATTTAGCTCAATGTTATATGCCGGCAACAATATGGTGACTGGAGGATTCAGGCTGAGTGTTTCCAAAGGCACGAACGGGTCACTGGAACAGGGCTCGGTTCCAGCTCCAAACGGCAACACGCCGCGCGCGTCGACGACACCTCCAGCAGGGGAGACCGACAAAAGTTGTGTCAACGCCTTGGAGACCACGGTGCAAAAATCAAAACTTGCGCCATTGCAATTATTTGTCCCACCCCCGGTACCACAGAAAGAAGTCGCATCAACCCAGATCGTAGACGCGGCAAGTACCGTACTTGCACCGCTCTGCGCCCAGACCGTTTTATCCCCCTCTTGCGCAGCTGTGCGCGTGGACCCAGCCATAAGAACGCCCATGATCAGCGCTAACAACATAAGCCTCGAGCCGCACAACAGCCTCGCTCTTGCCATGGAAGAATCTCCTCGACACAGAATGTCTGAACGCCGACAACAAATGCCGCAAGCCTTCCAGCCGCACCATTGCTGAATTCGTATAAACCTTCTGCAATGCGAAGAATTGATAATCGCGCCTAGATTCGCGACGCTCGACTCCGGCGTGAAACTTCTTTCTGACCTAATGTTGGGTTTTTGACACGCTCTCCCGACGCTATGAGAACGGAGAGCGACAGTTAGTTTGACAATGCTCCCGGGAAGCTCGCGATTAAAATCGGCACTCGCGCATGTGACCACGTCTATAGCGCCATTCGAATCCCGAGTGCGAGGACGGTATAGCAGAGACTAGCAGATGTCAATAGTGAAGTTGGTCTTGAAGCTTATCCGCGCATTATTGTTTCTTGGTTCTCTAAACCAATAAACGAACGATCGATTAATTTTTCGCAAAGCTGATTTACCGAATAACGCGAAAAGCCGCATTGCCGGATATGATCTCGCTTCCGACGGTGACCACAATGGTGCCGGTGGTGGCAGATTTTGGCACTTGAGCTCGAATGTAGGTGTCAGAGATGACCTCAAACGATGCGGGCGTTCCGTTGAAGGTTACGCTGGTTGCGCCGGCTAGATTTTTCCCCAAGATGATGACAGCATCTGAACGGTGGCCAAACCCTGGAGTGACCCGGACGAAGGGAGCGAGATTCATCGATAAGTTGAAAAATGTGCCACAGCCGCCCGAGCATGCGCTGTTGCCTCCGCCGGTGATCGTGGAGCCGTAAAAACTTCCATCGGTGCTCTGTACGAGATTGGCCTGCGGCTCGATTCCATCTATGCAAGGTAAACCACCGGCGCAAAAGTTGTAGAGCGTAGACAGCACGCCAGCCTGGCTAAATTGGAAGACTGTGCCACAGCCAAAACTTTCCACGAACGGACAATTCTCGTTGACTCCCCCGTTGGTTGTTGTCCCGTACAGATTCCCATCCGACCCTTCGATCAATCCGCCAAATGGATCCTTGCCATCGCTGCACTCACGCCGGGAGCAGAAACGGTATGACGTAGTAAGCTTGCCCTGCGGAGTGATTTTAAAGATGGTACCAGAGTTCAGAGTGCCCCATGTTGTTCCGTAGAAGTTACCGTCCGTGCCCAACAGCAACTCGTCATAGGGATAACCACCATCTGCGCACTCGGCTTGGGAACAGAAACTATAGAGCGTGGTCAGCTTTCCCGCCGAGGTGATCTCAAAAATGGCACCGACTCCATTGATTCCACCGCCCGAAGTTGTTCCGTAGAAGTTTCCGTTCAATCCGAGCGTCAAACCAGCTTCCGGTTGCTGCCCGTCAGGACAGGGCGAACCAGCGGAGCAAAAGTTATAAAGAATGGTCAACTGACCCCTGGGCGTAATCTCGAAGACCGTTCCCTGTCCGTAGCTCCCGCCAACGCGAGTCGTTCCGTAAAAATTTCCATTCACGCCTTGGGCGAGAGTGCCCATGGGCTCTTGGGCGTCGTCGACGCCTTGATCTGAAAAGCTATAAAGGGTCGTCAACTTTCCATTTTCAGTGATTTGAAATATAGTGCCGCCTCCATTCGCACCTCCGCCCCAGGTCGTTCCATAAAACTTGCCATTTGACGCCAGCAGCAGCCCGCCGTAAGGAAGCGCCCCGTCAACGCAATTCGGTTGCGAACAAAATTGATAGACCGTAGTTAATTCGCCAGATCGTGTAACTCTGAGAATGTCACCGGAGCCGCCACCTCCCCAGGTGGGTCCGTAGAAGTTCCCGTCCGTTCCCTGGGTAAGAGCTGCATAAGGGCCCGCGCCATCGCTACCATTGAGAGGAAAGCTCTGAAGAGTCTGCGCCTGCGAAGCACCTGCCACTGCCATCGAGACGAACAAAATCAACGAAATAATGGTTTCGCATTGGAACCGCTTCATGGTGAGCCTCTTTGTGTCTTCATCCGCGCGCGGGAGTTTCGATCTCAATATAGATCTTTCAGTGAGCATGGAATACCAATGTCCATGCAGTATCCGGAATAGCACTCCGAATCCACCACGCTGCTGAAAGCCGAAGAAGAGGGAACGCTAGTCGGTCAAAAACGGAGGAGGCCTGCAACACGTTATGGTTCCAAATCAAGCCGTCTTTGTCAATGTGCAAGAAACTGCGATGCTACAAAGGAACTCTCGGGAAGGGCTGGTCGAGAATGGTCGCAAAAGCCTGCGCTTCCATGTTCCGATTTCAGAACGAGCAAACAGCAAAAATGTCCAGTCTCACTCGTTCGACTAGAATTTCTGAATAGTCGATCTATATTCAAACATGCCATACGAAAACAGCCGAGAACGAGGCGATCGCTCGTTCCAATTTCGGACTGAAAATTGGCAATGCGGCGCAGTCAGCTTCTGATGTTGTCAGGCGCACAATTCCGGGTCGTATTCGAACATCTTTTATCAGGCGAGTAGCACATCGGGAACGTGTGTCAATATTCTGGGCCAGGGTGAGTTGCGTGGCATTCACGGCATCCTGCCAGGGAGGTGGATCTCCGGTTGGTATCTACCTTGATTCCTCCAATGTCACAATCGATGACGGGCACCTGGACGGATTCACCACGGGAATTCTTCTCAAATATTTCGGGATCAGTCGATAGAGGCTCGATGACATACCTGATCGACCTGTCGAACGCGAATTCTTCGAACACATTGGATCTAACCATTATGGGTGCGTCCAGCCTACACGACACCAATGGAAACCCCAGCAACACGATCTACGAGCAACTCACTGGCTCCACGACGACTTGTCGCTAAGCTGCCAACCGCTCACGCTGCGCCGAAGAATCTAAAAATAGATTGGAGGTTACTGCTTTTGTCAGCAGGGCAACATCCTAGAGAACCAAGATTTCTTGCGCGGGGTATCGTTCGGTCGGCGAATCAAATGCTTGGCTTCCAGTGCCTCAATGAACTCGCTTGCGTCTGAGACAATCTGATCTCCGGGTGCAGAGAATTCCTTTCCCAAAGCGTCCGCAATCTGATCGATGGAACACCGCTTCTTCAACAACTCCCAGATTCTGAGTCCGACCGGGTTGAGACTGAAACAGATACCCTGTTCGATATCCAGGAGCACTGCTCCATCTTCGGAAGCAGTCTCCCGGACGCCTGGTGCGACCGTGAAGTCTGTGATCGTTACTGGCTCGCTCATGTTTGCCGCCCTGCGACAGAGCCGTTTAGACCTGTCGGGTAATACCGGCCAAAATAGCCTCGGTTTCTGGGTACCCGCCAAAATTATTTCTGTTGCAAGAATCTGTGCAGCGAGGAGCATTCGGGTAGATGATTACGACCGGCATTTTGAGTCACACCGATCGTCGGCCTTCTCTCGTCCCTGCACGAATTCGTGCAGCCGACCGGCAGAAACGGGTGGGCAGAGATCCGCTGATTTCCCTGGCGGACGAACCACTTCTCCCGTAGATGTCATTCGCTCATAAGGTTGCCGAGTCCGGTGCTACAGTGCACAGTCGACGGTCAGATCACTTCACGGTTGAGATCCTTGCAGCGAAAAAAGATTTGTCGCGCAGCTTGCCGAGAATGTTACGTAGCACAGGATGTCGGGACAGAATGGCCAATCCCTGTCTTCTGCTATCTCGTGGCTTGCGGGCTACGTTCGCCCCATCATGTCACTGCTGATCGTGGATCTCGCGTGCATGATTGTGGGCAGCGGCCTCTCTCTACTCGACCCTCTCGTCGTGAAGTGGCTGATTGATGTTGCTCTCCCGAAGCGTGATCTCCAACTCGTCCTGTTGGGCACATCGATTTTTTGCGCTGTATACCTGGCAAGCCTGGGGACCAACTACCTGGCTTCCTTTGTGAGCAGTCTGCTCACTCAAAAGATGGTATTCCGAATTCGAGTCTCCCTGCTACGCCAGATCCACAGGTTGCCCGGACAACAGCATGAAGGATCCCAAGTGAGGGACACGCTTTACCGGATCGAACAAGACGTGGACCGCGTGGCCGAACTGAGCGGAGACATCCTTCCCTTAACCATTCAGATGGTGCTCACGGGCATCATGGTGTTGGTCACGATGGGGGTTCTGAACTGGCATCTGACTACGTTCGTTGCCCCAGTATTGCCGATTTTCTACCTCTTGCAGCGCCACTATGCCGCGAAACTGAAGGATGCTGCAGACCAAGTTCAAAGTCAGTCGGGAAGGATCAACGCATTTCTGCAAGAGCACCTGGTTGGGATGATGCAGTTGCAACTGCTCAACCGGATAGGCACGCAGGCCAGGAAGTTTGCTCGGCTTGCAGCCAAAGGAGCGCAGCTTCAGATTCAACAGCGAGCTACAGAAATGGCCTTCGGCGGAGCGTCGGTGTCGGTCATTGTGCTTGGCATGGGTCTAATCCTCGGGTACGGAGGGTACGAAGTCACTCGGGGAGCTCTGACGGTTGGCGGGCTGGTGGCGTTCTACGGGTACGTTTTTCGCCTGTTCGCCCCGGTGAGCATTGCGATTGACCTACAGTCGCGACTGCAGCGGGTGGGCGCAAGCATTCGGCGCATAGAAGAGATTACCGACAGACCGCAAAAGCCGGAAGGACCATCAAATACGGTGCCATTACCACGGGACATCAAACCCGACCTGGAATTTCGTTCGGTGTGGTTTGCTTACAGCAAAGACCGGCCCGTGCTACGCGAGATGAGCTTTCGCGTTGAGGCCGAGGAAACGGTGGCGCTGGTGGGCCTCAATGGCTCGGGCAAGAGCACGATCGGCCTGCTGGCGACCCGGTTGTATTATCCTGATTCGGGATCAATCCTGGTCGGTGGCCGGGACATTCATGATTTCGATCGCCGAAACCTCCGCGCTTACATAACGTTCGTCCCCCAAGATCCGATCCTGTTCGATGAAACGATCCGGCAAAACCTTCTCTATGGGAACCCAAGTGCGACCAGCCGCGACTTGGATGCGGTTGCTGCCCTTACGCAGTTCGACCGTGTCCTACAAAGGCTTCCGCGAGGCCTCGATGAACCACTGGGACCGCTTGGCAACAGTCTTTCCGGAGGCGAAAAAAAAAGACTGGCGCTGGCACGCGCTATTTTGCAGGAGCCGAAGATTCTGATTGTGGATGAAATCACGAGTTCCCTGGATGCACCGAGTGCCGCCGGATTGCTTGAGGGGCTCGATCTATTTCGCCGTAGGAGAACTCTGGTCGTGGTCTCCCATCGTCCGGCAACGATCCTGTGGGCCGATCGGATCTTCGTAGTGGAAAACGGTGTGATCGCTGACTCAGGAAAACATCGGGAACTGATGGATCGGTGCGAAGCGTACCGCAGAAATTGGCAGTTTCTGGATCACGATATTCCCTCCGGGAGTTCGCTCTCCGTTAATGAAAACGTAATGAGATCGGAGACGCCGCGCCACACCTTATAATTCTTGAATGGAACAGTGCATCGCCTGCTCGTGCGTGACTTGTCCCGGTTGTGGCGCATGGATCGTCGTGCAACAGGGCGGCAGAAGAGTCATCAACGATCAGAATGCGACACTCAGTGCCACCTGCACAGTTTCTCAATGTGGCAGAGAGTTCTCGTTCGTGCCCGACGACACTCAGATTTTCGATCTCCCAGTGCCTTTATTCGAACGTCGTCATTTCTACCGCTCCGAGTTGCTGCCTTCGGCTTGACCATTCTTTGCGCAATTTTGTGCAACTGCCAGGATCGAACCTAAATCGTTGTGACCGCCTAGACTCCCTAGTCCTTCTCACTACCCCAGTCACCACGGCGTTCCCTAGCTTCGTCAACTCCTTAGTGCTCATGATGTTTCAACCTCGTACCTTCAGTTCCAAATAATGATTTCCGAGCTTCCCTCAAATAGAGTTCGCCTGCGCGAATTCGTGCATGAAAAAAGTTCTTTAAGAAAGACTCCGTTGTGGCCTTACTGTGCACGCATCGTCTAGCTCAGACGTGGGATTGAGCCCAGTCCTAGACCTGCTACCTCCGTAGCCCTGAATGTTCGGGAGCGTAAGCATATGACTCACGCAGTAGATTCACCTCCGCCGACACCGGTTGAACCCGTAACCGAGTTCCTGCACGGCATCGAGATTACGGACCCTTATCGGTGGCTTGAGGATCAGAACTCGCCTCGAACGAGAAAGTGGCTCGAAGAACAGGCTGCATACACACGCGCGTATTTCGATGCGATTCCGGATCGAGAGCGAATTCGAACGCGGGTCAGTGAACTGCTGGCTCTGAAGGAAGTTATCTCCGAACCGTGGAATGTAGGCGATCGATACTTTTTCCTCAAGCGTCAGGAAGACATGGAGCAACCGGTTATCGTCATGAGAGACGGGTTGTTCGGGCCAGAGACGGTTCTGGTTGACCCAGCCCGGCGTGGATGTGGGAAGTCAATAGCTGTCTCTATCGCTTCAATCTCTCACGATGGTCGTTTCCTCGCGTACTATATAAGGCGGGGTGGTACTGATCACTCATCTCTCGAAATCCTAGACGTCGAGCACGGAACCGTGCTTCCCGATCGCCTTCCGGAAGGCATCTGCACTGGTTTTGTTTTCGCTCCTGACGGCACTGGTTTCTACTACTCTCATCGAGAATTTCACGATCCCCATCCCAACTATCGTGCCGCATTCTGGCATCGCTTCAGTTCCGAATCGGAGCAGGACCAAGAGATGTTCGTCGCTGGCGACGAACCTCAACTGATTCTGGGGATTTTGGATTGCCAAGACACCAAGCGATTAGCCTACGCGGTCTGTTTCACTGGCAAGTCCTCTCGGACTTCGGTCTATCTGCAGGAGATGTCATCAAAACCGTCTGAGGCCAGGCTCGTAGTCGGGGAAACCAAAGGCTGCTTCGTACCGTTTTTCGTTCTTGGTCAATTGCTGGCCTACACGGACTTTGCAGCGCCGAATTTCCGCATCGTCCGAATTGATCTAGCCAATCCTGATCCATCGAATTGGCACGATATTGTACCTGAGTCCGACGACCGCATTCAGGAGTTTGCCGTCGCGGGCAACCAGGTGTTTGTCACCTGGATTGATCGTTTTTCCACTAAAGTTGAAGTGTTCGGGCTCGGCGGAGAACGCAGGGAAGTGCCGCACTTTCCTTCCCGTGGAACTATCGATTTGCTCAATCGGGCGAACGCGACGGACAAATTATTCTATAGCTACACTTCAATCTCCGAACCCGCCGCCGTCCATTGCTATGACGTACCCCGAAAAGACGTCTTCGCTTGGAATATAGAGAACGCACCAGTCGATCCATCTGCGATCGGAGTCGAGGAGACTGAGTACACCTCAACAGACGGGACCTCCGTTCCGCTCTTTCTTGCTGCCCGTAAAGACCTCTTACACTCGGGTCCACTTCCAACTTTCTTGACCGGTTACGGTGGCTTCGGGAGTTGCGTGACGCCTCGATTCACCGCCTTCGCCACTTTCCTCATGGAGCAGGGATTTCTATTTGCTGTCCCGGCTTTGAGGGGCGGTTCCGAACTGGGAGAGCACTGGCATCGCGCCGGCAAGCGCGAACACCGCCAGAACTCATTCAATGATTTTGTGGCGGCGGCCGAGTGGCTCATTCAAGAACAGCGCTCGCCATCGAGCCGCATCGCCATCGGCGGAGGCTCCAACGCCGGCCTCCTAGTCGGTGCTGCTATTACTCAACGTCCCGACCTGTTCCGCGCCGCCATCTGCCTTGGTCCCCTGCTCGACATGACGAGGTATCACCTTTTCGACTTTGCCGCAGGATGGGCTGACGAATACGGGTCGCCAGAAGATCAAAAGGACTTTCAATCCCTATTGGCTTATTCCCCCTACCACCACGTCCTAGATAACGTCGCTTATCCGGCTGTGTTGCTTATCTCGGGAGACGCAGACACGCGGTGCAACCCCATGCACGCAAGAAAGATGACGGCACGGCTACAGACGGCGAATCATTCAGGACATCCGATCCTGCTCGATTACAAGCGAGCGTGGGGACACACCCCGGTGCAGCCGCTCTCGGTCAAGATCGAAGCGCTGGCTGAAAGGCTCGCGTTCATCTGCCACGAACTCGATGTTCCCGTGGAGCCAGGGAGGCTGGAATGACACTTTTCGTACAAGCACTGTGCGCGCTTTTTGCCTACGACGTGATCTGTGCATGCTGTCGCTTCGAGACGATTCACTCCATGGTTCGGCGATGGAAGGTCGCCCGAAAAAACAAAAATAGACAGGACGCATTTGAGCACGTGTGCAGTGCTGTGAACTACGCTTGTATCTGGTATCCCAAACAAGTGCTCTGCTTGCAGCGCTCGTTCGCCACTACGTATCTGCTACGTAGGCATGGTGTCGACGCACGGATGGTGCTCGGCGCCCAGAAGATACCATTTCAGGCCCACGCCTGGGTGGAAGTGAGTGGACGCGCGGTGAATGAGCGCTCGGATGTTCAGGCGACATACTCGATATGGGACCGCTGCTGAAAGAGGAATGAAATGAGCATGCAAGCAGGTGTATGGAATTTCGACGGCAGGGCGGCTGATCGAAAGCTGATTGAAGAGTTCAACGCAGCTCTGCAACAGCAAGGGCCAGATGGCGAATCGCTTTATTGCGAAGGGCCGGCCGCTTTGATTTATCGTCCTTTTCACACGACCCGCGAATCGCGGCGCGAGAAGCAACCGTACATTTCACGGCGGGGCTTTGTAGTCACTTGGGATGGCCGACTCGACAACCGCGACGACTTACTCTGCGAAGTTGGGGGCGATCTGGACCGCGGCGCTACGGACATCTCCATTGTAGCGTTTGCTTTCGACCGCTGGGAGACTGATTCATTCCGCCGCATTGTCGGCGATTGGGCGCTCACAATCTGGCGTCCGGAAGAGAAGGAGCTGATTTTTGCGTCGGACTTTATGGGAGTGCGCCACATTTTCTATCACCTGCAGGCGGATCAGATTCGTTGGTCGAGCGACATCACCCCCCTCGTTCTATATGCCGGTGTCAAGTTTTACGTCGACGACGAATTTATTGCCGGATATTTGGGGCACAACCCCGACGGGCATTCGACTCCCTATCGCGAGATTCGCGAAGTTCCGCCGGGACAGTTCGTTCGCGTTCGGCCCGGCCACGTTACCGTGGAGCGCTTCTGGTGTTTCTCCCCGCACACGAGAATCCGATATAAGGCTGATCGCGACTACGAAGAACACTTCCGGCATGTTTTCCGGCAGGCCGTGCGCCGCCGGTTGCGTTCAGACTCGCCCGTGGTCGCGGAATTGAGTGGAGGACTCGACTCGTCATCGATCGTTTGTATGGCCGATGACATTCTTGCGAAAGAGGGAACAGAAACACCACGACTGGACACGCTGTCCCTCTACGACAGAACGGAACCGAACGGGGATGACTGGCTTTATTTTCAGAAGATCGAGCAGAAGCGCGGAAGGGCCGGGACCCATATCGATGGCAGCAAAATGGCCAAGTCCCCGGCTTCGCTGGAGTTTCGCGAGTTTTGCCCCTTTCCGGGCGCTCTCGGTGTAAGCAATGACCTCGGCGACGAACGCTCCGATGCGATTTCGAAGAGTGGTTGCCGCGTCGTTCTTTCGGGGATCGGTGGCGACGAGTTTATGGGAGGCATTCCCGATCCGCGGTCGCTGCTCGGCGATCTCATTGTCGGATGTCGATTCTTCCGTCTTGCCAGTCAACTTGCGGCATGGAGTCTAATCAAGCGGCGTCCTTGGATGCATCTTCTGTGGTATTCCGCGGTGGACACGTTGCCCGCGGCGTTTGCGCACCATGTAATCCCCGAAAGAACGCTTGCGCCCTGGTATCGCAAAGAGTTTTCCAGGCGCACCCGGCTCAAGAATCGGCAATCTTCTGCAAGCGAGACGTTCGGGTTTTGGCTGCCAACGCGACGGTCCGTTATTGGTGGCGTTCAAGCCATGGCCTGCAACCTTGCGAAAATGTTTGCAATGACGCCGGTTCTTGAAGAGACCACTTATCCGTACCTCGATCAGAACGTGATCGAGTTCGTCCTTGCGACCCCTGCCGACCAATGGCTACGACCGGGCGAACGGCGTTCTCTCATGCGGAGGGCTCTTGCAGACATCGTACCTGCAGAAATCCTTGCCCGTAAAACGAAGCAGCTTGCCGCGCGTACTCCAGCTGTAATGCTGGATCTGCACTGGAAAGAGATACAGGCCGCTTATTGCGCGTCGATCAGTTCAAGGCTCGGGTATGTGAACGATGCGGAACTGCTGAAGATCGTGGCGGAGGTCCGCGCAGGGAAAATGGCGCAGCTCTTTCGCGTGATCTGGACGATTTCACTGGAATTCTGGTTGCGAGATTTGGCGGCGCGTGGCCTGCTGGTGTTGCCAGCATTATCCGTGCCGGCCGTGGGCAAGCGAGAGGTACCCCTTAGCGCCTGACCGCGACCAAAACAAGCTTCCGCCCGTTCACAGCGGACGGAATATTTCAACCAAGGAGAACCACCATGACGTACCGCAAACCAGAAGTAAAGACGCTCGGTGAAGCCACGGCTGTCATCCAAAATCCGTTGACAAAAGCCGCGCCAAACTTCGGCGACGGTGTGAAACCACATATCGTCACACCGGCATATGACCTAGACGAGTAGCCGTTCTAGCCTCCCGGTGGCTGCAGCCGCTGGGAGGCAGCTTTCAACCCCGATATTATATTTACAACTGAAAAGACCGCGAAATATCAAAATCAGTGGAGGCGCAATGAACTACATTAAACGAGAAGTGAAGACTCTCGTCCAGATCGTAAGCCGGGTTAGGACTCCGGTGCAGCGCGTCGACGTAGATTGGCACGAACCTCCTGCTAGGAGTCGATGATCATTGCCTCACCGAGTAAAGAATGGATTTGACATGCCGAAACCGTTCCCGTTGTCAGGGAGTTGACGCTCTGGGCAGTTCCTGGTCCTTTTCATCAAGCTTGCGCAGTTCGCGCCAGCGCTTGTATTGGTCAGCCTTGGTGGGATTGGGATCTTCGTAATCGCGCAGCCAAAAATTCAACCATTCCACATTGCGTTGATAGATTGAGTAACGGTGCTTAGGCTGATTCTTTTCGTGCCGCTCATCCTGGTAGATAAACATCTCGACTGGCTTCATCCGGTCACGCAAAGCGGCAACAAGTTGCGCTTCGTCCATCCACTCCTCATCTGCGGCGTTGATGAGCAGAGGCGTGTGGATGCGGTCGGCGTTGAGGGCTGCCGAGACTTCTTGCCAATTTGGAGCTGTCTCGCCGTCTGGACGTCCCATGTTCTGCCAGTGTAAAAGCGCGTCAGCCCGCTGGTCGTCGGTCGCGAGATAGTACAGGATCGGGTCATAAGCAGGGCCGCTCTCTATCGCGGTCCGGAATGTGTTGGTGTGGCTAATGCCGTAGTTGATGACTGTGCTCCCGTAACTGAGTCCAGTGATTGCGACTCTTGAGCCGTCGACGATTCCCATTTCCGAGAGTTTGGCCACGGCTGCCTGTATGGCTTCATTCGGTGCCTGCCAGAATCGCAACGTGCTGTCGAAATCGCCAAGCTTGGGATTGCGGCTTCGCCCCCACGCGTTGAAATTCAAGACAACGAGACCATTGGCGGCAAAAACGTGAATGGGATATTCGTTTCCCGTGCCACCCAGAAGAAACCCATCGTAGTCCACATAAGTCGTGATGACGAGCGGGTACCGTTTGCCAGTTTCGTATCCCACTGGAAGCAACAGATGCCCCCAAAAATGCTCGCCACGCTTGTCGGTTACATCGATCCGCTTCGCCGGATTTATCTGTAAGTTCCGCAATTCCGGGTTTACATCGATCAAAGTGCGCATCTGGCCGTTCGAGAGATCAACCAGCGCGACTTTCGCCAGAGATTCATTGTCCTCCTGGACGCAGGCCACAAGCCCCTTGGAGTGATCTACCGAAAAACTTCCAAGAATACCATCAGACTCCAGCACGACACGAGGTTTGCCGCCAGTTGCAGAGACGGCCATGATCTTGTACTTGCGCGAAGGGTTTTCTGCGTCATCATCTGCGTAATAGATTTCCTTGCTGTCGGCGCTCCACCAATAAGAATAGAAATACAACGGCCTGCTGGCGACAGCCACCGACGATCCGCCGTCAGTGGATTTGACGATCAGCGAAAACACGGTCCATTCTGACTTAGAAGGGTTGGCCTCCAGCATCGCGTAAGCCACCTTTTTTCGGTCGGGGGAAATGCTGAAACTGGAAACGTATTGCTCTTCGATCTCCTTTTTAGTGAAGAACTGGCTGGAGATTTCTCCATCGCTCGTAACCACCTGACTCGAGACTTCAAGTTCGCGCTGCTCGTCGGAGGCAGCCTTATGAGCGACACCACTCCGGATTTCCTGAATCCAAGCCTCCGTTCCGCTAGGCCTCGCGGCTAGGCGATCGATGATCGGTTGCCCGGTTCCCTCAAAACTACCGTCATACAAAATGCCGTCTTCCGCTAACTTCTTTCTATCAAGGGTCGTAGGTATTACAACCTGCAGGAGCAGCCTCGTGCCGTCCGGACTCAGCGAGAAACTTTGCACGTCGTGCTGCACATGGGTTACCTGAACTGGCGATCCACCTTGCCGGTCCCACCTCCATACCTGCCATGATCCGTCATTCTTCATGCTCCGGTAGACGTAACGGCTATCCGCAGACCATACTGGGTCTTCCGGGGTTCGCTGATTGATGTCGTCCCAGCGAAGAGGTCCGGCATTTCCCAGACAAACGGGTTTGCTGCCTTTCTCGGTTCCGATCACGAGTATGCCGCTGCGGTAATGATTGGTTTCATACACGGCCTGATCGAGGACAAAAGCGACCCATTTTCCGTCTGGCGAAATACTTATGCCTTGAACTTCTCGCAGGGTCAGTAGATCCATGCTTGTAACCGGTCGCGGAGCCGTCTTGAGGATGCTTGGAATTTCCACCGGGGCCGAGTCAAAGCCAGGGTCGATCCCAGCCTGTGTCGCGGCGACAGAAGGCAAAACACCCGATAACACCCCCACAACAAGACTCATTCGCAGGCGATTCAATTCCATCTGTATCCTCGTGGGACAATTCGAGGTCTAGGTTGTCAAATGCGTTCCTTCTTGCCGGAGCCTCGCCTAGAACTCCATCTTGAGGGCCAGTTGAACAGATCGGGGCCCGCCGAATTGATAGAGCGCACTGAAGCCCCCGCTTCCATCATTGCCGGCATTCAGCGTCTGGCCAAGAGTCTGCGCGGACCAACCAAACCCAGTGTTGCCGAGTCCACCTCCAGGCGGGCCGAAGTTGGGGTGATTGAGCACGTTGAACAGCTCTGCCCGAAACTGCAACTTCATCTGTCCGTAGATTGGGAAGTCTCGATGCAGCGCAAAATCCCATTGCCATGCCCCAAAACCACGCAGTCCGTTTCTGCCGAAGTCCCCCTGTCGGGTCGGTTCGCCCGTAGTAGGGTCGATCGGAGGAGGGGTGAAAGAGGCAGGATTGAAGCCCCTGCCACCAGGGCACGGGGAAAACAGAACAGACGGGCACTGCGCTTCGGCGAGGTAAAAAGGCTGTCCAGAAACGACATCAGGACGAACGGCGATTTGTGACATTCCGAGAAGGTAGGATGGATAACTTACGTCAACAGGCGTGGCCGAGCGAATCTGAAAGGTGTTTTGGGTCGACCAACCTTGCGAGAGGGCTGAAGTAAATCGATTCCGACGGGCGGCGGGGATCTCATAGGTCAGGGCGACCGACGCCGCATCGCGAATGTCGAAATCGGAAGGACCACGGTTCGCCTCGGCCGCCATTTGGCGGGTGTAATAATCACCGCTTCCTAGTCCTCCGGCTCCGGTTGAACCGGTATCGATCGAGTGAGCCCATGCATAAGACGCCAGCGCTTGCAAACCCTTCGCCAATCGGCGTCTGAACTGAAGCTCCAGAGAATCATAGTCGGAAGTTCCATAGTTGCCGACGAGGAAGGCGGCTTGAAGGTTCGGATTCGGAAAGGCATAAGCTTCCGTAACAAGCAGGCGGCGCCCCCTTGCTCCAGCGTAGGTCGCAGAAAAGGATTGCACATCTCCAAGAGACTGCTCGAAGGCGAGATTCCACTCCTGCGTGTAGGGTGCCTTCAGGTACGGATCGATGGCGTACAGCCTTGTACCATTGGGGTTCGTTGAAATTGGCTGCGCACTATTAGGGCAAGTATTCGGATCAAAGGAACAATTAGGATTAAGCGGGAACTGACCGGATACAAAATTGCTACTGCCGAATGGATACAGCGTGTTCTGAACCTGAAGCTGAGTTGTGGACAGGTCATAAAACATTCCCCAGCCACCGCGCAATACGGTTTCCCTTCCTTTTCTCTGGAATAGTTGGTAGGCGATCCCGATGCGGGGGGCGATATTCCCGTATTGGGTGGCGAAAACGGGAGTGCCAGGCGGCGCAATGCTCAAGGTAGAAATGTCATTGAAATTCGCCACAGCTGGCAAACTTGGACCGCTGCTCGTCTTCGGAGTGAAATCGATATCCCATCGCAGACCGTAAGTCAGGGTGAGACGTGGCCGCATTCGCCATGTGTCCTGAGCAAAGATACCGAGGTTCTGGAGAACCAGTGGCACTTCGCTGGACACGTTGACTGATGAGTTGAAGCCGAGCGGCGCCAGAGTTCCGGATTCCATCTCACTTACGTTGTAAAAGACTGCAAGCTGCGTGTATGCCGGACTAGCCACTGAGGGTGTGAGCCTGCGATAGTCTCCTCCGAATTTGAGAGTGTGGGAACCGACTTGGCGCGACAGGCTATCAACAAGATTGACCTGGCGTTGGATCTGAGCAGTCACTCCCCCGGCGTTTAATCCAGCGAAGAAACTATACGCATAAACCTGAACTTCCGAATTCTGAACCGTATAGGGGCTCGGCAGCCCAGCCAATGAATTCGAAAACGGTACAGCTCCGCCGAAATTATCGAGCCTGTACGATGAAATGGCGCTGACCCGGCTGTAGTTGACTCGTACATCATTTGTCAAAACGGTGGACAGAGTCCAAGTTGTACCGAATGTCGCGGTCTGAGTGGGAATACGGATATCATCGAGTACATTCAATGCTAACCCACCGATATTTCCTGGCCGTTGCAACAGTCCGGAAGGCGCGTAGTTGTATCGGCCGAACAAGGTCAGCTTGTCGTTCGGCCGATGGTCCACGCGCAGGCTGGCAGCGTCCAGCGTCGAGCGGTTGGAATAAGAAGCATTGAGAGCAGCTAATCCGGTCTCGCCCGACTGGGGACAAGGGAAGTAAGTGGGATTACAAGGAATCTCAGAACTGTTCAGGCCTGGCAGTGGGTACGCATTCATAAATGGCTGCATTGCAGCCGTCGCATTCTGGCGTGAGTTGGTGGTGCCTTGAGTGTAGCTTGCGTCCGGGACCATAGATAGAGATGTCAGAGGCAGCCGAAGGCGCAGGCCCTCGTACGAGAAGAAGAAGAAAGTCCGGTTCTTGAAAATTGGACCACTGAGCGTCCCCCCGAAATCGTTCTGATGCTCCTCAGCTTGCCGCAGAGGCGGCACATTGGTGAATCCGTTAAACCAGTTGCTGGCGTCGAGGAGATCGTTGCGAAAATAATCGAAAATAGTGCCATGGAATTGGTTCGTCCCGGAGCGCGTGACAATGGAAATCTGGCCTCCCGGAGTACGCCCAAATTCCGGCGCGAAGGTTGAAGTCTGGATGCGGAACTCCTGCATCGCATCTACCGAAACCAGACTGTTGGTCCCACCCTGTGCGCTGAACCCACCCAGCGAGCCGGAAAGAGTGTCGCTCGCGCCAGCGTTTGAGCTCATGCCGATGTTGGCGCTCACACCGTCAATCATCCAGTAGTTGGAATCGGCGCGCTGTCCGTTGACGCTGAATTGTCCATCCGAAAATGAGCTGCTGGTTGTCAGAACCACGCCGGGCGTCAGTTCAATCAGAGTCTGGAAACTGCGGCCATTCATCGGCAAATTTTCGGCAAACTGTCGATCAACAACTGTGCTGACCGTCGCAGATTCCGTGTCGACCAGGGGCGCTCCGCCCTCGACTGTGATCGATTCAGAAATTGATCCCACGACTAGTTTGAAATTTTGCTCAAGATGATCCTGGACATTGACGGTAACGCCGGTAACATTGATCACCTTGAAGCCCGTTGCCGTGACTTCCATTCTGTAGCGCCCCGGCCTGACGCTCGGAAA
>Ga0209169_10000252_pt1 | contig 32375 bp, 27 predicted proteins | sample HubBroMetageWRM4_FD_188346 | JGI IMG/M metagenome (GOLD analysis project Ga0209169, IMG submission 188346) | Warmed soil microbial communities from the Hubbard Brook experimental Forest, New Hampshire - Hubbard Brook CCASE Soil Metagenome WRM 4... | ecosystem: Environmental > Terrestrial > Soil...
CATCGACAGCATGATCGCGGTGAGCGGATCGGCCCGCAGGGTGACTTCGATCGAAAACGGCAAAGTGGCGGGCAGCTGGGCGCCGCCGGCCGAGCGGGCCGCCGCGACCTTGTTGGTGGCGAGCACGTTGTCCACCCGCATCCACTGCCACAGATCGACCGTGGCCTCCCAGCCGACTGTGCGGTTGTCGTGCTCGGCGTGGGTGTGGACTACGGCATTTACGTTGTCATCGCCATGCGCCAGGAAGCGCTTGGCAAAATTCTCGAGCTCCCTCAAATTGCCCGGCCAGGCATGCTGTTGGCACGCATCCAGCAACACGCTTGAAAAGCGCGGAGCCGGCACACCGTACCGCCGGGTCAAACGATTCATCAGGTGACCTAACAGCAGCGGAATTTCCTCGTGCCTCTCTCGCAGCGACGGAACGTGCAGTTCAAAAACACTCAAACGATAAAAAAGCTCGTCGTAAACTCTCTTCTCCGCTGCAGCCAATTCCAGATCGCCGCACGTCGCCGCAATAACGCGCACGTCAGCCCGTATCGGAGTCTGTCCTCCGCAGCGAACGAACTCTCCGGTCTCCAGCAACTTCAACAGCCGCTGTTGCACGGCACGCGGCATGGCATCGAATTCGTCCAGCAGGATTGTCCCTTTAGCGCACTGCTCGAACTTTCCTGGCGTCGATTCCGGACGCCCATTGCCAGACGTGTGCTCGTACCCGAACAGTTCATTTTCCAGCAGATCGGAGGTAAGCACCGCGCACTTTACCCGCATGAACGGGAAGCTGGAACGAATCGAAAGCGAATGGATAAGCCGGGCTGCGGTCGTCTTCCCGCTGCCTGGTTCTCCTGTAACCAACACGGGCACATCCGTCTGCGAAAGTAATTCAGCTTGCCTGCGCAGCCGGCGTGTAGCCGGACTGGCCGCAATAAAGTACAGCTCTTCGCTGATGCGCTCAATTTCTGGCTGATACATGCCTAAGGGGCCCAATGGAAAAGTCGTTCTAAAAACGAATCGCTTGGAATTTGAATTACTTGGAACTTACTGATTGCCGGAAGCAACAATTTCTTGTTCTTGCCTTGGCTTTGCGTTTCCTAAGACCTGAGAGCTGACACCTGACCTTCAGACCGGTTCTACGTCGTACCCATCGATTCGCACGGCCATCGATCTCTGAATCGCGTCGACTGAAATAATGAGGCTGTGGTCGCCATTCTCCGACAAGAACACGCCTTCCACTCCATCCATCGCTCCGCCACGTACCCGGACACGCTGCCCGACCTTTAGGAAGGGATACGAACGCCACGGTGCCGTCTGCGTCAGAACCTTCTGGATACTTTCAATCTGTTCGTCGGGAATCGGAAGACTCGCTCCGCGAGAACCCACAAAACCGTGCACGCTCTCCACCTGGTATACGCGCGTTCGATCTTGCGCGCTCAAAGTACAGCGGACAAACACATAGCAGCTGAACAGCGGCACTTCTACTTTTTTCTTGCGATCGCTCCAGCGATGCATTTCTATTGTGGTAGGTACGAATGTTTCCATGCCTTGATCGTGCAAGCGCCGTTCGATCGCCTTTTCGTGGCGCGCCCTGGTGTGCAGCGCGTACCAACGCAATTCATCCTGCGACGTGAATTGGCTCAGCTGGTTTCCTTCTTGGTAGCTCTGATTGGGACTGCTCATAGCTTCGCCCTCTGGGTCCCATTGAACTGGGTCCGCCTGGATCACACACGGATACGCATCAACGCCTTCAGGGGGAAGAAAAGCAAAAGGAACAGCTAGGGGGAGCTTCTAGTTCCCTCAACTTAACGTCACTTGCAAGAGCGTGCAAGTGGTAGGAGTTCCTAGGACGTACCGACTCTATTTGGACGCGGGCTGATCTTCTCCTGACCAATCCAAAGTCCTTAGAGACGTTATTCTTTGGCACAGTAGTGGTATGTGCTCTTTACCGAAATGAAACAAGGGAGTTTCAACCCTCATCAACGACTCTGACTACTAGCGCCATATAACTGACAATATTACAGTTACACCTATGTTTCTCCAGCGTAAACTGCTGTCAAGTCGCTTTGGATGCTTCAGGCGGATATTTGCATTGTCATGCAACTCCTCAGTGCGCAACCAAGTGTGTGACCACAGTGCATTTCCTTGCATACATTGCAAGCTCTTTACTTGCCGACCCGTGGGTTTAGTGGTACATTTTCACCTGTAAGAAGAGACTCTGGCCGTCTTCTTTCTTGCTTCCCACCTCTCCCCCGAGGCGGCAGTACTCATAAATTTACGAGCGAATTGTTTTCTAAACTCCCCCCTTTCGTTCGATTAATCGATTCTTAGCTGGATGTCAGGAGACGCAATGCCATCCCATGAGCAACTGGGCTCGGACTTTGTCAGTATCGTAGTCGCCGATAGCACACGCATTCATACCCAACTCCTCGCCGATGCTCTGCGAAATGATCGTGGCTTGCAGGTAGTCGCGTCTGCCTCGAACTCCGCAGAGTTAATGGCTACTGTCACACGCGTACCCATCGACGTAGTCGTCATCAGTCATAATTTAGATAACCAACTGGGACACGGCACTGAAGTATTGCGGGAGATGCGCGCGCTTAGGCCCCAGATCAAAGGCGTCATCCTGCTGGAGTCCTCCAATCCGCAGGAAGTTCTGGAATGTTTTCGAGCTGGTGCGAGAGGTATTTTTTCCAAACAGGAGCGGTTGGAGAGTCTTTGCAAATGCATCCGCAGTGTCCATGAGGGACAAATCTGGGCACGTAGCGTCGATCTGGATCATGCCCTCGACGCGCTTGCCAACTCTCCACTCGTCCGTGCCACGAACCATAAGGGAATTGAATTGCTTTCCGCGCGCGAACGTCAGGTCATCCAGCACGTGGCCGGGGGCATGTCGAATCGCGAGATTGCGCATGCTCTTCAGCTCAGCCCACATACAGTCAAGAACTACCTGTTCCGCATTTTTGACAAACTCGGTGTCTCGAGCCGCACCGAGTTGCTCTATCTGACGATGAATAATTCCCTGGCCCAGCCCCACCAAGTCGTCACCGGAAAGAACGACCTATTCGCCGCAGTTATCGAGTCCGCAGAGGCTGGCGACCCCTCGGCGCAACTTCGTTTGGCCGAACATTATTGTCGGATCGATGATTGCCAAAGTGAAAATTGTCAAATTGAAGATGTCTCGGCCGAAGACGGGAAGGTCGAGGGAAGTGAAAATGCTGCACAGCAGCCCGATCCAGTATCGGCTTACACCTGGTACTTGCTCGCCGAAAAAACGGCTGCGCCAATGCTGGAACAGATCGAGGCGGGCAAGAAGAATATTCGCCTCACCATGTCGTCTCAGCAACTGGCAGAGGCCGAAGCTAGAGCTGCCGCATGGTTGAGAAACACCAAGAAACACGCCGGCTTCGCCGATAACGTTGAGGCGCAGGGGCCCGGACAGCAAAAAATGCGCGCCATCGCCAGTGCTAGGTAGTGGGCTTCAATCCCGAGCGCCTGATCTTAGCGATCAATAATTAGACGATCGAGCACTCTTCGAACCCTGTCTCGATATACTGCGATTGTCGTTCTGCGGGAGCAGCCATGAAACGCGCGCTTGTTGGTGGAGTAATAACCGTTCTGGCCTTGCTAGCGCTCATTTATGCGGGCGACTATTGTTCTGTCCGATTTCAGATTCCCAGCGGTCGCCAACAGTTTGGACAAGTTAAGATGAACACCCTTTACGTCATCCACGTAAAAGGCGGAAAGATACAATACGAACCCGGACAACCCGAGACCGACCAATGCGTCCACTCACTGTTTCCTCATTTCGGCGACAGCCCCTGCTGGTATCTCACAAGCCATCCTGACAAACTGGTCGACATCTGACCGGCTCGGATGCCACTGAAACGGCTAATTCTTCGCACGCACCGCCGAAGCTTCCGTCTTCGCCCGGCTGAAACCAAACTGTACCTTCCAATCCCTCTCACCTGTTTCACCGGTTTGTGCAGGAGCAAACTTCCAATCGCGCGCTGCTGCGAGCGCGATTCGCGAAAAATACCTGCTTGCTCTGCCCGACTCGATTTTGGCTTGCTGTACGTTTCCCGAAGCGTCAACATTCACTTTCACTCGAACGACGATCTTGCCGTGAATCGTGCGGCGCGCACTGGGCGAAACTTCTGGCATAACTTGTTTGACAACCCCGTTTTCGTTCGGACTCACAGACACCCTTTGGTCGCCGCCCGCCGCTGGCTCCGGCTGTGTCGGAGCCGGCCCGGACTGCGAGGTTGCAGGCTGAGCTTGAGTAGGTTGCACTTCCGCCGGGGGGCTCGATGATTCCGAGTTCGACGACTTCGTACGCGCGATCAAAAACACTGCGATTGCAACCACCGCCGCCAGCAACAGCAAGTAAGGCCACTTAGCAGTAGGCTTCTGCCCGCCCAATTCAACTGGCACGGCAGCTGTTCTTTCTCTAGCATTCGCGCTCACACTCGCGCTCGGCACTTTATCACTCTTGGCTATTTCATTCCGAGGTTTTTCGCTCGCCACTAAGGCCAGTGCCGGCTGAAGCGGTTCCAAACGCTCTGCTCTCAACCGCTCCGGTTCGAAAGAACTCAGAATTTGAGCAATCGTCCACCGTTTCCCCGGATCCACCTGCAAGCAGTGCTTTGCAATATCTCGAAATGGCTCGGGCATCGACCGCGGAATCTCCGGCGATCCCGTCCGAGTGCGATCCCACGCCGGCAGGCGCTGCGTCAACACTTCAGTCAACGTCATCCCCAGCTGCCAAACATCGGCAGCCGGCGAAGCCCCACCCGACGCAGCTTCCGGCGGATCGTAAACGTTCCCATCTGTCGCTCGACGGCTCTTCTCTCCCACCCCAACCACAGCATCGCTCGACAGCTTGACCTGATCCCCAATGGCCAGAATATTTGCCGGTTGGATGTGTCCATGCACCAAGCCCTTGCCGTGCAAATATTGCAAAGCGTGCAGAACCGGCGGCAACATTTCTCGCGCTTCCTCCGGAGTCAGAGCCCGCTCCGGCAGAATCTGACCAAGATTTTCTTCCGCATACTCTTCCACGACATAAAGCAATTGCTTGCCGTCGATCTCGCCCCGTCCGGCCTCGAAAACACGGATCAGATTGGGATGGATCAGTTCGCTGACCGACGTCCACAGCGAAAGTTGTTTTTGCGCATCGATCGTGCTCGCGTAAATCAACTTGATTGCCGCTTCTTTGGAATCACGCCCAACCATCTGAGAAGTAAGAAACACGGCACTAACGTCAGATCCAGCCAGGTAACGTAGCAACTGGAATTTTTCGGCGATGGTGCGGCCTTCTAATCTTTTCCAGGACTCGTTCATATCGCCCGGTTCAATTCGCAACCTTGGTAGCCCGCTCATTGTGCGCCACCTCTCCTACAATCGATCGATAAAAGCCACGGGATTTTAAAATGATATCCATCCGCACCCGTAAGAACCCTTCGCACACTTTACAATATCCCCATGGCTTCCGTCCCCGCTGAAATCCACGGCCAGCGCTACATCAGCCTCGCCACGTTTCGGAAGAGCGGCGTCCCCGTGTACACGCCGATCTGGTTTGCTGAAGACAACAGCAAGCTCTACTTCATGACGAACAGCAAATTGGGGAAGGTCAAGCGCATTCGCAACAACCCGCAAGTCAAGATTGCCCCCTGCACCATACGGGGAAAGATCACCGGCCCCGAATTCCCCGCCACGGTTCGCATAATGGGACCCGAAGAGTTCGCGCCCGTCCGCCAGGCAATCAGACAAAAATACTGGCTCGCGCGTGTTCCCTTTCTCTGGCGCAATACCGACACCTACATCGAGATCACTCCGACATGAATTCAATTAACGGCCTGCAATTCTGGGAGCAGCACTGCATGACATTTACGCTGGCTGCTCGACCCTGTTAACATCAAAACTTGTTTTGAAGTTCCTGCGTATTTCCTAAGGCAATCAAAATCTCTTTCGGAGGCACAATGGCTGTAAAAGTTGGCATCAATGGATTCGGACGTATCGGACGCAACGTTCTCCGCACCGCGCTCGCGGATAAGAATATCGACTTCGTCGCCGTCAACGATCTCACCGATCCCAAAACTCTGGCCCATTTGCTCAAGTACGATTCAATCCTCGGCAACCTGCCAAACAAGATCACCGCAGGCGAAGATACCATCTCGATCGATGGCAAAGTCATCAAAGTCTTCAAAGAAAAAGACCCCGCCTCCCTGCCTTGGGATTCCGTCGGCGCTCAGGTAGTCATCGAGTCGACCGGACGTTTTACCGATGCCGTCGACGCAAAGAAGCATCTGCGCGGCAGCGTGAAAAAGGTCATTATCTCCGCGCCCGCAAAGAATGAAGATCTCACCGTCGTGCTCGGCGTAAACGACGAGAAGTACGATCCGGCCAAGCATCACATCGTTTCAAACGCGTCTTGCACCACGAATTGTCTGGCTCCGATTGCCAAGGTCGTCAACGACAATTTCAAGATCATCAGCGGCACCATGACCACCATTCACTCCTATACGAATGATCAGGTGATCCTCGACTTCCCGCACAAAGACCTGCGCCGAGCCCGCGCCGCGGCAATCAACATGATCCCGACCACCACTGGCGCAGCCAAAGCGCTCAAACTCGTTATCCCCGAACTGGGTGGCAAGCTCGACGGCTTCTCCATGCGCGTCCCCACGCCCAACGTTTCGGTCGTCGACCTCGTCGCTTTTGTGGAGAAGAAAACCACAAAAGAAGAGGTCAATGCCGCGCTGAAAAAAGCCTCAGAGTCCGGCCCACTAAAGGGCTATCTCGGCTTCGAAGAGAACGAATTGGTCTCCTCCGATTTCAAAGGCGACTCCCGCTCCTCGATCGTCGACGCCTCCCTGACCACGATCGTCGGCGGCAATTGCGTCAAAGTGATTTCGTGGTACGACAACGAGTGGGGATATTCCAGCCGCGTTCACGATCTCATCAACCTGATGGCAGCCAAAGGCCTGTAGATGCCCGTGTGGGGCGGACATTCCTGTCCGCCCCGCGGAGCGCAGCTCCGCAAGCTTTAGAACGACGAACGACTAGCGACCAACGACGGGGTTCCCTATGTCCAAGCTTTCTATTCGCGATCTTCCTCTTAACGATAACCGCATCTTCATGCGCGTAGATTTCAACGTTCCGCTCGAAGACGGCCGCGTCATGGACGACACGCGCATTCGCGAAACGCTGCCCAGCATCGAGTACGCTCTGCGTCATGGCGCGCGCCTGATCCTGGCGTCTCATCTTGGACGCCCAAAAGGCAAGCCCAATCCCAAGCTGAGCCTCAAGCCCGTAGCCGAGCGCCTGCGCATGCTGCTCGATAAAGAATTATCCCGCGGAGAAAACGTAGGCTTCTGCCCGCAATGCGTTGGACCCGAAGCCGAAGAAATGGCGCTAAAGCTCGAAAAAGGCCAGGCGCTATTGCTCGAAAATCTCCGCTTCCACGCCGAAGAAGAAAAGAACGATGAGAATTTTTCCAAGCAACTCGCCAAACTAGCCGAGTTCTACGTCAACGATGCATTCGGCACCGCCCATCGTGCCCACGCGTCGACAGTCGGCATCACCAAGTTTGTCAAGAAATCTGCCGCCGGTTTGTTGATGGAAAAAGAATTGGAGTATCTAGGTCGCGTCCTGCAAGACCCCGAGCGACCGTTCGTCGCCATCCTCGGTGGTGCCAAAGTCAGCGACAAAATTGGAGTTATCCAAAACCTACTCAGCAAGGTGGATGTCCTCATCATTGGCGGCGGCATGGCCTACACGTTTCTCAAAGCGCAGGGCGAATCCATCGGCAAGAGTCTGGTCGAAGAAGACAAAATCGAACTCGCCAAAGAACTTTTGCGGCAAGCGAAGACGCATAAGATCAAATTTCTGTTGCCTGCCGATCACGTCATCGCCGATCGCGTAGAAGCCAGCGCCTCGACCAAAATCGTCGGCAAAGGTGAACCCATTCCGGCCAACATGATGGCACTCGATATCGGTCCGCAATCGATTGAAACTTTCTCAGAAGAGGTTGCAGGCGCCCGTACCATTGTCTGGAACGGTCCAATGGGCGTCTTCGAATTGCCGCCATTTGCCAAAGGCACATTCAAGATCGCACAAGCCGTCGCGGAAAATGCCGGAGCGATAACCATCGTAGGCGGCGGGGATTCCGTAGCCGCTGTAAAAGCCGCCGGCGTAGCCGACAAGATCACTCATATTTCAACCGGCGGAGGCGCCTCGCTGGAATTTCTCGAGGGTAAGAAATTGCCGGGAGTTGAGGCACTGACCGACAAAAAGTAGGTCTTAGGTCTTAAGGTGTTAGGTCTCAGGAAAAGCGAAATCAATTTCATTTTCGTCGCCACGGTTTTCCTGACACCTAACACCTAAGACCTGACACCTTGATTTTATAGAGGTACTTCATGAGAAAAAAACTCCTCGCAGCCAATTGGAAGATGCACAAAACCCCCGACCAGGCCCGCGACTACTTCCGCGACTTCCTGCCTCTAGTTCACGGACACGACCGCGACGAGATCGTAGTCTGCCCCACCTACCTCGCACTCGATGCCGCCATCGCCGCCTGCAAGGGTTCGAACGTAGCCATCGGCGCGCAAGATCTTTACTGGCAGACGGAAGGTGCTTTCACCGGAGAAATCTGCGGTAGCATGTTAGTTGCAGTCGGCGCAACCCACGTCATCATCGGACACTCCGAACGCCGTCAGTATTTCGGCGAAACCGATGACACCGTCAATCTCAAGTTGAAGGCCGCGCTCGAAGCAGGACTCGTACCAATAGTCTGCGTGGGAGAAGTTCTAGAAGAACGTGAAGCCGGACTCACCGACGACGTGCTGCGACGCCAATGTCTCCGCGCCTTCAATAAGGTTTCGGCTAAGAAAGCCACGGCCCTCGTAGTCGCCTACGAACCAGTCTGGGCCATCGGCACCGGTAAGACCGCGACTCCTCAAATGGCCGCCGATGCCCATGCCATCATCCGCGCCGAGGCCGCGGAATCCTTCGGCCAGGAATTTGCCGACAAACTCCGCATCTTATATGGAGGCTCCGTCAAACCAGAAAACGCCAACGCCCTTATGTCGCAAGAAGAAATTGATGGGGCGCTAGTCGGCGGAGCGTCGCTCGATCCCAAGTCCTTCGCGGCAATCGTGAAATATTAGCGGCTGCGCGGGGCAGCGATCTAGGCCGATGCTGTGATCTCGTGACTGACTCGGTCACGGCGCTCGACGATCTCCTGAATCGGAGACGTCACAATCGGTCCGCAGAAGGCGGGATGATGAAATTCCAGGTGCATGCCACGACCGATGAAGCGCGCCTTAAGCATGGAACCGCCCCAGGTCGAGCCCGCGATAGTCACCTGAACCGGTTGTGGACAGTATTTCGGATGTCCTGAAATCAAGGCCAAACTATCGCCCAGTAGGAGTGCAGTGTAGAAGTGGTGCTGTGTCCGAATCTGCAGGACCGTGGCTGGCGGCAGGCCCTCAAGGAATACGCCACCCTCAATTTCGGATTGGACGATATTCCGGTTCACTTCGTCGCTGAGGTTGGGATGAGGCGTGAACATAATTCACTACACCCATGGCTTGCTGCTTGTACGCTACTATACCCAAGTTTCGCTCCCAGCCATACCATTAAACATTCCACCCAGCAGCAACATCGTAAAAGACTGTAAATCTTGTAAATCTATGGATATGCCGTCGTCACGGCGCGCTAGAATGTTCGGACATGACAACCGCGCCGATCCCCCCCAACGCTGCCTTTAGCCTGCTTGCCTTTCTTTTGCTCGCCGTCTTCTCTTTCGCCGTCGATAAGCCATCGGAAATAAAGGGTGGCAACGGAATCATGCTTCCACCTCCACCCGCGGCTGCAGTCAAGCCCGTCACCGAGGACATTCACGGAACCACGCTCACCGATTCCTATCGCTGGCTGGAAGACTCGAAGAGCCCCGAGACTCGCGCGTGGATCGGCGAGGAGATGAAATACACCGAGCAATATCTTTCGCAAGTAAAGGTCCGGCCCGAGATCGTCAGTGATCTCACCAAACTCGAACGCGTGGAGAGCTACAGCATTCCCGTCGAACGCGGTGAAGTTTACTTTTTTAAGAAACGGCTGGCCGACGAGAACCAGGGATCAATCTACATGCGCCGCGGATTGCATGGCCAGGATGAGCGTCTGATCGATGCCACAAAGCTAAGCGCCGATCAGAATACGTCCGTGCAGATCAATGACATCTCGAAAGATGGCTCGCTTCTCGTCTACGGCATTCGCTCAGGAGGCGCCGATGAAGAGTCGGTCCGCATTCTTGAAGTTGACAAGACCGACGCCGCCAAAAGTCACGAACTCCCCGACTCCCTACCTTCCGCACGTTATTCCGGCATTCAGCTGAGCCCGGATAGACAAGGACTCTACTACGCTCGCTTTGATCCCACGGGGACGCTAGTTTTCTATCACAAGCTCGGATCGCCCGTGGCAAACGATGAACTAATCTTCGGCAAAAACTTCGAAGGCGAAAACTTCGGAGCCATGGAACTCATCAGTGCCGAGATCACCGAAAATGAACGCTACCTGATGATCAACGTCGTGCATGGCGTTCCGCCCAAGCGCGTCGATATCTATGTAAAAGATCTGCACCAGCCAAACTCGCCAATTCGCCCGGTTATCCACGGCATCGACAACCGTTTTGCGGCAACGAACTACGGCGATGATCTCTACGTGCTGACCGACTACCAGGCGCCGAACTATCGAGTAGTAAAGCTGGATATCGCCAACCCACAGCCAGAGCACTGGACGACCATCATCCCCGAAGGCAAAGACGTCATCTCCGGCATTTCGATTGTCGGCGGAAAACTCTTCGTCACCGGACTCCACGACGTGGTGACGCAAACGCGTATCTTCACACTCGACGGCAAGTCGGCCGGACGTATCGAATACCCAACCCTCGGCGCCGCTACAGAACTGATTGGCCGCGAAGCTGCTCACGAAGGCTTTTACAGCTTCGAATCGTTCATCATTCCGCCCACCATTTATCGCTACGACGTGACCACCGGGAAGACAGAAATCTTCGCCAAGCCAACCGTGCCCTTTGCCTCCGATCAATACGAAGTGAAGCAAGTCTTCTACAAATCGAAAGACGGCACCAGCGTACCCATGTTCATCTCATCAAAAAAAGGCGTGAAGCGCGACGGCAATACTCCAACTTTAATGTTCGCCTATGGAGGATTCCTCGTCGACCTGACTCCAGCATGGAATCCCGAATATGCCTGGTGGATGGAGCAAGGCGGCTATTATGCCCAGCCCAATCTGCGCGGTGGAGGCGAGTACGGCGAAAAGTGGCACAAAGCCGGAATGTTCGAACACAAGCAGAATGTCTTTGACGATTTCTTCGCGGCCGCGAAGTATCTGGTCGATGAAAAGTATACTTCGGTCCCGCGGCTAGCCATTCGTGGCCGCTCCAATGGCGGCCTTTTAATGGGCGTAGCGATGACACAGCACCCGGAAATGTTTGGTGCCATCTGGTGCGGATATCCCCTCCTCGATATGATCCGCTTCCAGAATTTCCTTGTCGGCAAGTGGTGGACCGCGGAATACGGATCGTCTGAGAATGCGGAGCAGTTCCCTTACCTGCTGAAATATTCGCCCTATCACAACGTGAAGCCGGGCATGAAGTTTCCCGCCATCATGTTCAACACTGGAGACAGCGACACCCGCGTCGATCCTCTGCACGCGCGCAAAATGACAGCCCTCGTTCAAGCCGATAATGCCAGCGACCGCCCTATCCTGTTGCACTACCAAACGGTCAGCGGACATAGCGCGGGCGTGTCCATCACCCAGGCGATCAATGACACCGCCGATGAACTGGCATTTTTGTGGAATGAGGTAAGCGGCACGTCCCAGCCTTAGAGTCTTCGAATTGTAAAGATCCCAATTGTAAAGACTGATTGGGTCTCTGCTATGAAGTGGTTGATTTCAGCCACTATACAGAGCATGTACTTCGGTATATCACTTAGCATTCGCGCAACCCGGAGCGTGGCGCTAGAATCCAATAAACAAGAGCGCGCTGCGTTTCCCGGTCTTATCACTAGAATTAGAAACTGCACTCCACGCTCAAAGGAAGTACGGATATGAGCAGATTCAAGTCTCTTCTCGCATTTGCCGCTTTCATCGGTCTTGCTCTCACCCCAATTTCAGCATTCGCCCAGCACGGCGGCGGAGGTGGTCACAGTGGTGGTGGCGGTGGTGGTGGTTTCCACGGCGGAGGCGGGAGCAGCGGCGGTGGCTTCCATGGCAGCGAAGGTGGTGGCTATTCTCACGGAGGCGGCGAAGGATCGCGGGAAGGCGGCTCTTACGGTGGCGGACGATCCTATGGCGGAGGAGGCTACTCCCGCGCTGGTGGATCGGAAGCTGGCCGCGGCATGAGCTCATCGGGCGCTCGATCGTCAGCAGACCGAGCAGCGGCAGACCGGGCGGCGAATATTCATCCCGCGGTCAATGACGGCCAATGGCATTCATTCGGCGGCAGCAGTTCAGCACATGCGAGTTCCGGAAGCACGAACTCTAACATGGTCGCTCACAGCACCACCGGAACGGCGGCCGGATTTCATTCCTTTGGCTCGTCGAACGGAGCCTTCCGAGGGACAGCAGGCTTCGGTGCGCACGGCTACTACGGTTGGGGCGGTGGCTACGGCTGGGGCCATGGTTGGGGTTGGGGAGGATGGGGCTGGGGTGGTTGGGGTTGGGGCTTTGGCTTCGGTGGCCCGTACTGGGGATTCGCCTGGAGTCCTTGGTGGTACGGTCCCTATTGGTATGGTTATGGTCCTTATGGCTATGGTTATGGTCCGTATGCGTATGGCGTAGGGCCGTACGGCTACTATTATCCAGATTACAGCTACGATTGGTCCAACGATCCGCCGCCGTACCGGCCAGATTCCTCGCCAGATAACGACTCGCAAAACGACTCGCAGGGAGACAATCAGACGACGCCCAGTTCTACTCCTGATAATCAACGCATCGGCGTGGATACAGGCGCGAGCCTGAGCACTCCAGCGCCACAGCCCGAAGCTCTACCGAGCAGTCCGGCGCTGGTAGGAACAACATAGCGGGCGCAGAATAACTGGATTGATTGCAATAGACCGAGCGGAAGATCGACGTTACGATATACGTAGCGCACAATCTTTACTAAACGCGAGGCTCTTCGATGAAATTTGGAGTCATAATCTTCCCTGGGTCGAACTGCGATCACGATGCTTTCTGGACGATACAGCAGGTAGCCAAACAGCCGGTTACTTTTCTCTGGCATGATTCGCACGACCTGCAAAACTGCGATGCCATCATCGTTCCCGGAGGCTTCGCCTTCGGCGATTATCTCCGCACTGGTGCCATCGCCAAGTTTTCGCCGGTAATGGAATCCGTCCGCAAATTCGCCGACCGTGGCGGCCTCGTTCTAGGCATCTGCAACGGCTTCCAGATTTTGTGCGAATCGGGATTGCTGCCTGGCGCCCTAATGCGCAACGTCGGATTGAAATATGTCTGCAAGCCAGTCCACATCAGAGTAGAAAATAACGAAACGCCGTTCACTAATATCTGCCAGAAGAGCGAAGTACTGACCATCCCCATCGGCCACATGGAAGGCAATTATTTTTGCGATGAAAATACACTCGCCGAACTAAAGCGCGAGAATCGCATCGTATTCCGCTACTCGAACCTGCAAGGTGAAATCACACCCGAAGCAAATCCTAACGGCTCCCTGGAAAACATCGCAGGCATCTGCAGCCCCGGACGCAACGTCCTGGGTATGATGCCCCATCCCGAACGCGCCGCCGAAACCGAACTAGGCGGCACCGATGGATTTAAGATTTTTGAGTCGCTAGTAGGAGCGATGGCGGAAAGATAGGTTTCAGGTTTTAGGCATCAGGTCTCAGGAAAAACAAAATCAAACAATCTCACAGTGATATCCATCACTGCGGGCTTTCTGCGGGCAGTCTAGTCTGAGCAGCAGAACCTTCATGTCCGAAAGTTATCGAGATCTGATCGCTTGGCGAAAAGCGAAAAACCTGGCTTTGAATGTATATCGCTGCACGCGTCGATTTCCAAAAGATGAAGTTTACGGGCTGAGCTCTCAAATGCGGCGGGCAGCAGTTTCAATCCCCAGCAATATTGCCGAGGGAAAAGGACGCTATTCCAACAAAGAATTCGTACAATTTCTTTATTATGCCCGCGGATCGCTGTTGGAGTTGGAAACGCAACTCTCGATAGCGCGCGATCCCAGTTATATCGATTTGCTCGTATTCGAAAGCCTGGAATCGGAAACTGAAGAGCTAGGACGCATTCTGAACGGCCTAATCAACCGCTTCCAAGTCCGGGCTTCCTAACTCCTGAGACCTAACACCTGAGACCTTCTCAGTACGCCCAACGCAGCAGCGTAGCTCCTGAAGTAAACCCTGCTCCCACCGACGCCAACAGCACCAGGCTTCCCTTCTTCAGCCTGCCTTCCTGTCGCGCAGTTTCCATAGCCAGAGGAATCGTTCCCGCGGTAGTGTTTCCGTATTGCTCAATGTTGATAATCACAGACTCGGGACGCATGTTCAGACGATCGGCCGTCGCGGCAATGATGCGTTTATTAGCCTGATGCGGAATGAAGGCGTCAATTTCGCTGCCCTTGATATTGTTGCGATGAAGAATTTCTTCGCAGAGCGCCGCCATCTTCCGCACCGCGAACTTAAACACCGCTCCACCGTCCTGATGAACGAAGTGCATCTTCTTGTCCACAGTCTCGTGAGTTGAGGGATTCAGACTTCCACCGCCTGGCATGTAAAGCGAGCACCCACCCGCTCCATCTACTTCATGGAGAAAGTCGATCAACCCGAGGGAGTCGTCATCCGCAGGTTCGAGCAACACCGCGCCGGCCCCATCGCCAAAGATTACGCAAGTCGCGCGGTCGGTGTAGTCGATGATCGACGACATCACATCAGCCCCGATCACCAACACCTTTTTATGCGATCCCGTGGCGACGAACTGCGCTCCAGTTTGCAATGCATAAACAAATGCTGAACAGGCAGCTGAAATATCAAATCCCCAGACATTCTTCGCGCCCAGCTTGTGTTGGACGAGACAAGCAGTCGAAGGAAAAAACATATCAGGCGTCACCGTCCCCACGATAATCGCATCCAGATCGGAAGCTTCGATACCGCGCTCCGCAAGCGCTCTCTTCGCTGCCTCGACCGCCAGGTCGCTGGTTGCAACGCCCTTGTCTGCAAGATGACGTTCTCGAATGCCGACGCGCTCCATGATCCACTGGTCATTAGTGTCGACCATTTTTTCGAGGTCTGCATTGGTTAGAAGGCGAGGCGGAACATAAGTGCCGAGAGCGCTGATCTTAACGCGCTGAAGCTGGTTCAATGAGATCTCCTGGACGCATGGTGGAATAGAAAGTGCGATCCGTTAAGTGAATTGATTATTTTCAACGATGAGAGCCAGAAAGTCTAACCGCAAGGGTCGAGTCACCAGAAAACCCGTAACGACGAGTGCAAAATAAATCGATTTTGCTTTTCCTGAAACCTGGGACCTGATACCTGGAACCAGTGGTCTATTTCATCCGAGTCGCCAACTCGCCAAACAACGGCAATTCAAAACGCTCTCCCTGCCACGCCTTAAGCGACAGGACTATCCACAAAAACACCATAGCCAGTGAAAGCAGAATCCCAAACAAAAGAACACCCATGGGAGAAACGAAATTTGAAAGCAGGATCGTGCCCCCAAGCAAAACGAAAAAGACCACCCAGAGCGAAAGACTTTGCCAGGCATGAAAGCGCACGAACCGGTTATTGCGGAATCTCGGCAGTAATAAAATCACTCCTGCAGGAAGCACCGGGAGATAAGCGACAGCCGCGGCCGCCCGCTCCTCCGGTGACAGCGGCGTTAGCGGCCATTTGCAATCCGGGCACAATGAGGCGTCCGCAGCAAACACCGCTCCGCAATGTGGGCATCGTACAGCTTCTACCGAATCTGACGCACCGTTCTCTGAGCTCTCATTCGGGCCATTCGCTGGGCTAGACAATTCTGCGTCCATTCGCCTTCTTTCGGCATTCTTCGCAAACACCATAAATCTGGAAGGTATGGCGGGTGGTTACGTAACGGTGCTTGCGTCCTATTTCCTGCTCGAGTTGTCCCACTTCCTCCGAAAAAAATTCGACCGAAGCGCCGCACTCCGTACACACCATGTGATGATGGCTGCGGCGATTGTACTGGTGCTCATAGCGCGCGATGCCGTCGTGAAAAGCGACTTCACTGGCCAGTCCACAACCCGCCAAAAGCTTTAGCGTACGGTAAACAGTGGAGAAACCGATACGCGGATCCGTCTTCTTAACCAGGCGATGGAGCTCGTCGATCGAAAGATGTTCCCGAGTTTCAAGAAAGGTTCGCAGAATCGCGTTGCGCTGCTCGGTCTGCTTGAGCCCAACCCGTTTGAGATGCTGAAGAAAAATGCCTTCGGCTTCGCGGATGTTCTCCCGCGAGATGGTCAATTGATCGTCAATTCGATTTTGCAACATGTTGGCCGGCGCGAAACTTACCGCAGCAAATGCTGAATACTCTAATGATAATCCACGCCAAAGGTTCGCCAACATGATACTGGGGGAATAGGGGTAGCGCCAACCGCAAGCCGAGCGAACGGGGCCGTTCTCACTTCATTCCGGACATTATGGATTCGTAGACGCGGCGGGACGAAACACGAGATCAAACCAGGGCTTCCAGGTCTTTCCACCATCGGACGAAGTAACGGCAGTCTCGCGGACGCCTCCATTCTCCGGCTTCCATACGCCGCGAACAATAACGCCTTTTGCGTGATCCACTCCGGTGAGCACGATTTCGCCAGCTTCGTTTTGCCCTTCAATCATCAGCAGTTCGCCACGATTGGTGACCCAACTCTGGTGCCAGACCTTCCTGGCAGCATCGTAAATTGTGAAACTCTGGCCTTTGTGCCCGTCCGCGCCCTGATAGTCCTCCCGTAAAACACAACCATCCAGAATGCGGTCAACCCGAGCGTGCGCAACCTTAATCGGATTGCCAACATCGAACGCATCCCAATTGCCAATCCAAAAATCAAACTGTCGATAGACGGGAGCAGCACACGAAGCTGACGTCGAAGATTCTGCTAAGGCGGCAGGAGCAAACGCCATTTCGTTTGCCGAAAAAAGGACAACTAGTGAAGCAATACCCAGCTGTAATCGCCAAGAATTAGCGTTCATTCCAATTTCCTCCTGCCAGGCAGGTTGCTCGCTCTGCGAGACTTTGTGCGTGCCATTTCACCTAACGCAGCGATCTCGTCCGGCGAACCATAACCGCGGCGGTATGCTTGATTCGAGACCGAATACATCTTCAACTCATTCCAGCGCCAGCGACTGGAGACAGGTGGCCTGCGGCAGAAACAGTACAAGGTCCATTCCTCAGAGAATCCCGCGACATGAGGTATCAAGTAAGATCCGTTACCGTATGGACTGAAACCAAGCAAATATCGGGTGCGGCACTTCGGACACTCGATACAATGGCGGACGCGACGTGTCATAGCACAATCGACGGAGCGGCGAGCGTCCCGTTTCAGCAATCCTGTGCGGGACGGACGTACATTCGGCAGTCTGCCAGTGGATCGACATAAACAATTCGTCCGCAATCAAAGCATGCATGTCGATTGTTATCTTCTTTCAACTCCGAAGCAAAGCGTTCATTTTGTTCCCTCGCCCCAAACAAGGCGGCTGAACCCAGTCAACTGCCGCCGTACGTCATCGGGAACAACGACGGTATGCAAGCTCTCGCCTGCTGTTTTAGAAGACTCAGCTTCGCTTTCGCCTCCGTACGACGGAACCGCCAGGTAAGCAACCACCGCACCAGTGCTCGTATCGATCGCGGTACCGACAATCTCACCGCTATCATTGATTCCTTGCGCGATAAGCAAATACAAGGAAGAATCCGGCTGAATCAGACCATTGAGATCCATCATCATGCCATTCTCATATAGGAACGCACGCTGACCGACAGGACCGTCCAACGCCCCATTCGACACACCGACGATCTGGCCTTTGCCGTTAATATCGTAAGCGGCGCTCGTCTTGTCTCCATCAAGAAGAGGCAACGCCTGCATGCCGGTCGCCTGAGTCCACAAGAAAGCATTCGGCTTAAGGCCGGCATTGCGATCACCGCTCGTATTCGCAAATCCAACAATCTGGCCATTGTTGTTCAGAGACACGGGAGTATTCCATGCCCGGCCTCCGATATTGCCCAGATTGATGGGCACGCCATTTTCCCAGAGCAGCGCATGTTCAGCGCTCGCGCCTCCAACTGCATTCGAGCAGAGCCCCGAAATCCCAACCACCCAACCTTGTTCATTAATCGCCGTTGCAGCCGAATCCGGATCGCCGGGGTATGGAGGCAACTGTGTGATCTCGGTCAACTTCGGTCCCCAGATCACAGCCTCAAACTGAAGGAACTGGCTAGCGGGAGGTGCATTGTTACAGGTTGGATCGAGAACCCCATCCTCCGCCCACCCAACCACCTGGCCCTTGTTGTTCACGCCCGCTGCATAGCTGTCATATCCTCCTGGCAAAGCAGGAAGCGCCGTCATCACGCCATCCTGCCACGCGAACCCCAAACACACATCGCCGGTAGGAGTAGCCGATGGAAAAAATGCAAAGCAACTCCAAGGCTCTCCATACGGATTCGCTTGCGCTGTCTCCGCAATCCCAACAATCTCGCCTTTCGTGGAGTGATTCGGCCAACTTACATTGCTGTTAGGCCCTCCAAGCGTGCCAAGATCAAGCGCAGCTCCGATCCAAACCTCAGCATTCACGACGTTGTTGCCCGTAAGATTGGCGCCACCTGAGATCCAGCCCAAATTGTTAATGCCAACCGCCTCCGGAGCTCCACCCAGCGGCGCGCCAAGATTAAATACGTAATACTTGGGCTGCTGACTTTTCGCGGCAGCTTGCGCGGCCAGCCAACCTGGGAACGCCAGCACTCCGACTAACACAATTGCAGTAACGCACGTCAATATCCTGGGTCGCATGATCTGAGGTCGCATGTTGCCTCCATTGAGTTTTATTTTTGAAGGTCGAGAACCTGAACTGCACGACGTCCCGACCATAGCGAAATGGAAGCCAGCAGATTGGACATTTGCGGACGCCGCTACCGAGGGCTGGACGTTAGCGGACCTCGCTACAAAAGATCGCTAATCAGCGGATTTGCATCACGTAAAGCGGTCCGAAAACGTCCAGTTCGCCCCGCAGAGTCAGCTATCATAGGTTCGCGAAAGAATCGAAAAGATTCGCGGAAAATATGAATCTCGATTGGCAGGTATGTTCGCGAGCCCGGCTATCACGCGATGCGCGCTTCGACGGTAAATTCTTTATCGGCGTAGTCGGCAGTGGAGTCTATTGCCGCTCGATTTGTCCCGCGCCCACCGCAAAAGAAAAAAATGTACGATACTACCCAACCGCAGCTGCTGCAGCCGAGGCTGGATTCCGTCCCTGCCTGCGTTGCCGCCCCGAGAGCTCACCCGGAACTCCCGCGTGGCTCGGAACTTCCAACACGGTTTCGCGGGCGTTGCGCCTGATCGGCGAGAGCGGACTCGAAGACGGCGGAGTAGAAGTCCTCGCCGAACGCCTGGGAGTCGGGTCGCGCCATCTCCGCCGCTTGTTCCTGAAACACCTGGGAGCGACGCCGATAGCAGTGGCACAAACACGTCGCCTTCATTTCGCGAAGAAGCTGATCGACGAAACCAGTCTGCCCATGAGTCAAATTGCGCTTGCCTCCGGCTTCGGATGCGTTCGTCGATTCAACGCCGGCATCCGCAAGGTCTATCATCGAACTCCAACTCAGATTCGTCATCTGGCGCGGCAGAAAGACATGCAGCCCGGAAATCAATATCTGTTCCGACTTCACTTCCGCCCCCCATATCACTGGCATGGCATGCTCGCATTTCTGGCTCCGCGCGCCACACCTGGAGTCGAAGTTGTAGAAGATGGCACTTATCGTCGGACCATTTCCCTAAATGGACGAGACGGTTATTTTGAAGTTTCGCTCGACCTGACGCGCCCCGCACTCATTGTGCGGATTGAATTTGGCGATCCCCATTCCCTCTTTTTCATTATCGAACGCGTCCGCGCCATGTTTGATCTAACTGCCGATTGGTCGGCCATCGTGCAAAATCTAAGAACCGACCAAGTATTGGCCACGCGAGTCGAGGCTGATCCCGGGCTGCGTGTACCTGGCTGCTGGAACGGTTTTGAACTAGCGACGCGCGCAATTCTCGGCCAGCAGATCACCGTCAAAGGCGCGACCGCGCTAACAGGAAAGCTGGTCAGCAGCTTCGGCAAACCTTTTTCCGCAGCAAATCGCCTCACTCATCTTTTCCCGGCGCCCGAGGTTCTGGCCGACGCGAACCTAGCCAGCATTGGCATGCCCGGCGCGCGAGCCGAGACGATTCGCGCTCTAGCCCGTGCAGTGCGCGATGGCAAAATCAAATTCGAAGGCGTAGTAGACTCCGACGCTTTTCTGAACCGGCTCTGTGAAATTCCCGGCATTGGAAAGTGGACTGCGCAGTACGTAGCCATGCGCGCTCTCCGGGAGCCCGACGCATTCCCCTCCAGCGACCTCGGTCTCCTGCGCGCCATGTCCCTGGAAAGTTCTCGCGAACTTGAAAATCGCGCGGAAGGCTGGCGACCTTGGCGAGCTTACGCGGCGATGTATCTCTGGAATATCTTCGGCGAAAGCAAGGTTCGCGGAGAGAAGATTTCTTCCAACAGAAAAACGGCCCCCTTACAACAAGACGCTTCCGATAGAAGTTTGGCCATGGTTGGAGATTAATCAGAATTGTGTAAGCGCCATGCAATCAATCTGACTCAGCAGCTTTCGGGAATTGCTCGCGAATAGAGGCCCCGTGCGGTTGTCACAGACTCTACGCACCCCTACAATCTTTGAGTAATGTCCTCTACCGATGCCCTTACTACTTCCCTGCACAATACGTCGGGCTCCGAAGTCCGTCGACGCAATCCTGCGCTCCGGAACCTGTACTACATAATTTGCGTTTTGCTCGTCCTGCTCATCGCGACCATCTGGTGGTTGTACTGGACCGCTCATTCGGCCGTCCCGCAAATGGATGGCAAGATCTCGGTGCCCGGGATTTCGTCCAAGGTGAGAGTTGTGCGCGACGAACACGGAGTCCCAACAATTGAAGCGGCAACACTAGAAGACTTATTTTTTGCCCAGGGATACGTGACCGCGCAAGATCGGCTGTGGCAGATGGACCTGATGCGCCGCGCTGCAGCCGGAGAGCTCTCGGAAATAATCGGCGACGACACAGTAAAAATGGATCGCGAGGAGCGGATCCTAGGCCTGCGCCTTGCCGCCGAAGCGGCGGAGAAAAACATCTCCGTGCGCGACCGGGCTTATTTCGACGCTTACACTCGCGGAGTGAATGCGTTTCTCGAATCACATCGCGACCGGCTTTCGCTCGAATTCCGTTTAATGAAGTACACGCCGAAACCATGGACCGTGACCGATTCCCTCCTCGTAGGCGCGCGCATGGTGCAGGATTTAAATCACTACAGCAATCCACCCGCGCTGACGCGAGAGAAAATTCTGGCGAAGCTCGGCCCAGAGCTGACCTCGGACTTGTATGTGAATTCTTCCTGGCGCGATCGCCCTCCAACCGAAACGCTGCGCATGAACGATGAACCCAAAGCCAAGAGCAGCGATGACGATGACGATGATGACGAAGAGGTTGATCCCGGAGGAGAAAATGGTCGAATAACTTCAGCGCCGCCTTCACATTTGCCTTTTACCTCACCATGGTCGGCAGATTCCGTCCTGTCTTCAGTACAAACATTTACTCTCGAGGAATCCGATTCTTTCCGTCCCGGATCGAACAACTGGGTCGTCTCCGGCCAGCACACAGTCACCGGAAAGCCGCTTCTGTCGAATGATATGCATCTCGATCACCAGATGCCCAACCTCTGGTTCGAGGCGCACCTGCGAACCACCACCGGCAATTTCGATGTCGCAGGCGTCACGCTCCCCGGAGTTCCATTCGTGATCGTCGGCCACAATCAGCGCATCGGCTGGGGATTCACCAACGTCGGTCCAACCGTCGAAGACGAGTTCATCGAAGAATTCAATGCGCAGGGCCAATACAAAACTCCGGCAGGCTGGGCGGACGCACAACATCGGCAGGAAGTAATCCACATCAAAGGCAAGCCGGACGTGACCTTCGATGTAGTGACCACGCGGCACGGCCCAGTCATCACCGACCTGCTTCCCGGAGAAACGCGCAAGATCGCCTTGCGCTGGACGTTGCAGGACGGCGAAGGATTGGTTTTCTTCGACGTAAACTCCGCACAGAACTGGGACGAATTCCGTAAAGCCTTCTCAAATTTTGGCGCACCGGGTCAAAACGTGATGTATGGAGATGTGGATGGTCACATCGGTTATCAAGCGACTGGGCGCGTGCCAATCCGAGTGGCAGGCGATGGCAGCCTGCCCGTGAGTGGCAGCGATGATGCGCATGAATGGAAGGGCTGGATCCCTTTCGACGAGATGCCGCATGTCTACGATCCGCCGGAAGGAATTCTGGCGACCGCCAACGGACGCATCACTCCGACCGGCTACAAATATTCGATCAGCACGGAATGGGAAGCACCGTGGCGAACTGATCGCATCTACCGCGTCCTCGAATCGGGAAAGAAGTTTGCGCCTGCCGACATGCTCGCGCTGCAAATGGATGTGTCGTCAACTTACGACCGCTTCTGCGCCGATAAGTTCCTGTATGCGATCGATCATGCGCCAAACGCCTCAGACCGGGCAAAGCGCGCGGCGGAAATTTTGCGGGACTGGAATGGCCGGATGTCAGCCGATTCAGCCGCGCCCACTATTGAGACGAAGGCACGCCAGGAACTGGCGCGCATGCTGCTCGAGCCCAAACTGGGTGCGCAAACGCATGGACCAAATCGTGGCGAACTGAGTTGGAAGAGCTATCGCTGGGCAATGTCGTCCGTATGGCTGGAAAATGTGCTCACTAAGCAACCCGCACGCTGGCTCCCGCCAGGATATTCCGACTACGGGAGCTTACTGACGGCAGCTGTCGAAAACTCTGTGCAAACAGAGAAACTCGCCGTCGACAATTCTACGAACGTTTCATTAGCCCCGCCCGACCTTAATCAGTGGAAGTGGGGAAAGACTTATCCCGTAGAAATCGATCATCTCGTGCTCAGCCATCTTCCATTAATCGGGCGCTTCACCGGCCCTGGATTGCATCCCTTGAGCGGAAGCGGACTCACCGTAAAGGCCGTAGGCCGGGGATTCGGGCCCTCAGAACGTCTGACGTGGAACTTCGCGAACTTCGACGAAAGCACGTTGAATCTGGTGACAGGAGAAAGCGGAATATTCCTCAGTCCGTATTACTTAGACCAGTGGACGGCGTGGTACGGCGGGACGACGTTCGCATTTCCATTCTCACCAGCAGCAGTCGAGCATCACCGGATGCATGAGCTAACGCTGGAGCCACGGCTAGCTGCAAATCCGTAGCAGCTGTCATCCTGAGCGTAGCGAAGGACCTCATGCCCCAAAAATCCAAACGCGCAGATGCTTCGCAACGAGAAAAATGACGCCCCAACCCACTCGGCTCTAGAAGTCAATCGTTATGACATCAATGAAATTGCCGACGAGCCCGGTGATCCTACCTGGGTTATCCGGATCGTTCGGGTTGTATTCGAACTCATCGGTCCTATCGTCATAGATACCGAGTGATCCGCCCTGAACCACATACACTACATTGCGGCTAGCGATGGGCTGAATACCGGTAGCGTCTCCATTCTCAGGAGGAATTACAACCCCACCCGGGGGAAGGTTCGCTTGGGTGGTGGTCAGCGAGTTATAAATCGAAAGGCATCCCCGAGTCTCGGCCCCCGCGGGAGGCGGAAGGGGCGGAACAATCTCAGTGCAAGTGCGTGCGCCAATGTAGAGCTGTCCGTAGGCTCCCATTGCAATGCGGTTGTGATACCCGTCGGTGATAATGATCGGTGCGGTGTTGACGACGGTCATATTAGCGAGATTGAAGATGGTGAGTAGTCCGCATGTGGTTGCCGCTGTTATCTGCCCGGTACAAGGTTGCGCTGGAGCACCTCCGGAATAGGGAGTGCCCGCCAGATACATGGTCGAGCCAATCACCAAGCCTACGCTTCCAGCCGCCGATTCTGGGTTGGCACATTGCGGCGGATTTGTGCCTGGAGTCGGAACGCAAGATGGGACGGAAGCAACGAGTGTATTAGTCAGCAGATTGTACTGCTGCACGCTGGCCTGGGTTCCTCCACACTCAGCGCCGCAACTAATTACGTAAGCGGTGCTGTCGTCATTGCTGAAAAAGGCGGCCACCGGACGGTCGAAAATCCCGGGCCCCCCAATAGTAGTTACAGCATTGCCAATCCCGATTTGCGTCGGTGTGATCACCGCAACGAAATCGGAATTATCGCTGAAGCCAAGCAGTCGATTACCACTGTTATTGATGGCAAGATAATGAATCGACGAGATATCGACTTGTCCGGTGACCGTGCCGCTGCTCAAGGCGATAGCTTCCACTATTCCTGGAGGCCCTCCAACGACGGGCGCGGTAGGCACGGCAACGTAGGCGGTGGAGCTATCGGGAGAAACTACAAAACTCTCGGTCATTCCCGGCAAAGTCACATGAGCGGCGTTGGATTCGCTGGCATTGTTGATCAGGTTGAACGAGTTATCAGAAGATTGCGTACCATTCCCGCTGAAAACCAGGGTTTGGGCTCGGTTAGGTGTGAGCACCATCACTGTGGGAGTATTGCCTGCTGAAATCGGGGCCACGTTCCCGCGCACATCGTCTAAAGCATTGACAATATACACACCTGCGGATTCAGTCCCCGCACTGACCCAGTTGCTGAGAAAAGCACGGTATTTAATACCACTGGTTTTTGAACTGCTCGGCGTGGCGTTGCCACAGCTTAGCAACACCAAACTGGCGGGCAGCAGGAAGAACAGAAGAATCGCGACTTTTCTCAAACGTAGGACTCCAACCTCATGCCGAATAATCACTTGGATGCAAGAAAGGGATTATAGCAAAGGAAGAAATCCATTGAAGCGCGCCGCTCTAAAACGGCTTCAAGAGACCCCCTTCGGACTATTACGTGAGGACAGATGCAGAGACCTCCTACCTTCTTGTATTCTCCAATAGATGGCGCAAAACCTTATTGAACGACTTAAGCAATCTCCCGTGCTCTGCGACGGAGCCATGGGGACGCTCCTCTACGCCAAGGGCATCTTCATCAACCGCTGCTACGACGAGCTGAACCTGTCGCAGCCGGAACTAATCCGCGGCGTGCACCACGACTATTTGCAGGCAGGCGCAGAGATCATCGAAACCAACACCTTCGGCGGAAACAGCTTCCGCCTGGCCCGGCATAGCCTCGCCGATCGCGTACATGACATCAACGTCGCAGGCGCCCACGTGGCCCGGGAAGCGGCCAAAAGTTTCGATGTCTGGGTCGCCGGATCAATCGGCCCGCTAGGTGTACGCATCGAGCCACTCGGCAAAACATCATTTGAAGAGGCCCGGACGGCATTTCGCGAGCAGGTCGAAGCCCTAGTAGAAGGTGGCGTCGATCTGTTCATGCTCGAAACCTTTGGCTACCTCGAAGAATTGCACCAGGCCGTGCTCGCCTGCCGCGACGTAAATCCGAAGATTCCGATTATCGCCCAGGTCACGATTGACGAAGACGGCAACTGCCTCGATGGTGCCGACCCCGAGGCCTTCGCTGCCCGGCTTACAGAGTGGAATGTAGACGTCCTCGGCATCAATTGCAGCGTCGGGCCCGTCGCGATGCTGGATGCAATCGAAAGAGTAAGAGCGGCGACTTCCCTGCCCTTGGCTGCGCAGCCAAACGCCGGCATGCCGCGGTCAGTCGAAGGACGGAATATCTATCTGTGCTCGCCCGAATACATGGCGAGCTACACCCGAAAATTCGTAGCGGCCGGCGTCCAGCTGATCGGCGGATGCTGCGGAACCACGCCCGACCATATCCGCGCCATGAAATCGGCTTTGCGGGTGGGCGGAGCCCGCAGCAAGACTGCCCTTTCGGAGGCGATTCATTCCGGAGTAGCTCCTCTAGTCCCGGCGAGCATTCCCATAGCGGAGCGCTCCCGCCTCGGTGCAAAGATTGCCGCCGGGGAATTCGTCACCATGGTCGAAATCGTGCCCCCCAAAGGCATCGACATCCGAAAAGAAATCGAAGGTGCAAGGTTCGTAAAATCGGTCGGCGTGGACGCGGTAAACATCCCCGACAGCCCGCGAGCCTCTGCACGCATGAGCAATCAAGCTCTCTCATTGTTGATGCAGCGGGATGTCGGCATTGAAGCCATCTTGCACTACACCTGCCGCGATCGAAATGTTCTTGGCATTCAGTCTGACCTGCTCGGCGCGGCGGCGACGGGAATTCGCAACCTGATCTGCATCACCGGCGATCCTCCGAAGATGGGGAACTATCCCGATGCCACGGCGGTCTTTGATGTGGATGCGATCGGGCTAGTGAACATCGTCCACAACCTGAATCGGGGATTAGATATAGGCGGGAACCCGATCGGCGCTGGCACCAGCTTTGTCATTGGGGTCGGCGCGAATCCGGGGCTCCCTAACCTGGACGAAGAGATCAAGCGCTTCGAATACAAAGTGCAAGCCGGAGCGGAATACGTGGTCACCCAGCCCGTGTTCGACCTTAGCTTGCTGGAAAACTTTCTGAGGCGGATCGAGCAGTTTCGAATTCCTGTGGTGGCCGGAATCTGGCCTCTGGTGAGCGCTCGCAACGCCGAGTTTATGAAGAACGAGCTGCGAGTTTCTGTGCCTGATGAAATTCTCAACCGTATGACCAGGGCCGCAAGTCCTGAAGCGGCTCGCGAAGAAGGCGTGGCGATCGCCCGCGAGATGCTAACGGCGGTTCGCGAGCGGGTGCAAGGTGCCCAGATCAGCGCTCCGCAGGGCCGCTATAGCTCCGCAGTGGATGTTCTCGAGGCTCTCGGATCCAAACCGTTGCGGTAGAGACGGGGCTTGCCCGTCTCGGCAGCGCACCAAACCTGGCTGTTCTCCCATCGGTTGAACGCGAAGCAAGAAGGCAAGCCCCGCAGAATTGGTCCGTTCGCGGCCGTCGGTTAGTTTTGGGAACACTGTGCCGGCAAATTTACAAAATTAAAGAATTTTTTGCTGGACATTTCACATCTAAAACGGCATTACAATAGTTACAGGAGCAACCCGATTTGGTGAAGTTTGAAGATTGCCTCGAGCGTCTGGAAAAGATCGTTCAGGAACTGGAAAAAGGCGAAGTTCCTCTCGAGAAGTCGCTGACGCTATTTGAAGAAGGCATGCAACTTTCCGCAACCTGCAGGAAACAACTGGAGGATGCGGAAGGCAAAGTAGAAATTCTGTTAAAACAGAACGGAAAGTTGCAGACTGAACCGTTCGAGCCCCCGGTCGAAAAAGCATTGCGCAAATAGCGCCATCGCTATTCGGCTCGGATTAACAATGACAATGACAACGCCAACGCCCGTGCCAGCCGTTGCTGTCGCAGCCAAGGCCACCGCGAACTTGCGGTGACAGTCAGGGGGATGTATGGAACCACTGAGTGTAGTCCTCTATCAGAATGACCCCAGAACTGCACAAACTCTGGCGGTTAGCCTCTCTCAACACTTTGAATCTGTCCATTTGGCCCACAGTTACTCAGATGTCAGTTCCGCAGTTGCCAAGCATCGCGCTGAAGCGCTGGTGCTGGATCTCGAAACTTCGGGACCAAGCGAAGTTGAGCGTTTGCATCATGAGTTCCCTAGCCTTTGCATCGTCGGTACCCACCGCTTAGCGGATGACAAGCTGTGGGCCGAGGCCATGAGTCTGGGCGCATGCGACATATGCGAACCGCGCAAAGAAGATGTTGTGCGGTCGCTATTGCACGGACTAACCCGCCCCGCAGTCGCCTGATCGAATAGGTCGAAGGCAATAGGTGTCAGGTCGCAGGAAGAACAAACTCAATTTCCTGAGGCCTGATACCCGATCTTCGTGTTTCCTAACACTGAGACCTGCCTTCCCCTCTTGTTATACTGCGAAGCCATGCTGAAACAAGTTCTAGAGCAGGGGCGCGAAGCCGCCGACGCCGCGCTCGAACAACTATTACCCCCCGCAACCCAGCATCCAACCTCGATTCACCGAGCCATGCGCCACAGTGTCTTTGCCGGAGGCAAACGCCTGCGGCCAATTCTCTGCATGGAAGCAGGGCGCATGATCGCCGCCGGGTCCTTGCCTCCAGGTATCGAGCAGGTCGGCGCAGCACTCGAAATGCTGCACACATACTCCCTCGTCCACGACGATCTCCCCGCTCTAGATAACGATGATCTGCGGCGCGGTCGCCCCACCTGCCACAAAGTCTTCGGAGAAGCGATCGCGATCCTCGCCGGAGACGCTCTGCAGACCCAGGCCTACGAAGTGCTGGCGCAGATCGCCTGCCCAGCCGAGGCGCGAGTAGCCATCATCCGCGAGATCGCCCACGACACGGGCACAATCGACGGCATGATCGGAGGCCAGGTCGTTGACCTGGAAGCCGAACACAAGAAGCCCGACCTAGCCACCCTCGAATATATCCACCGTTCAAAGACCGCTGCGCTCATCACCGCCAGCGTGGTTAGCGGAGGCATCTACGCTGGCGCAACGACCGCAGACATCGTCCGCCTGCGCACCTATGGGCAGTCGATCGGCCTGGCGTTCCAGATCGTAGACGACGTCCTCGACCTGACCCAGACCTCCGAGCAACTAGGAAAAACCGCAGGCAAAGATGCAGCAGCGGAGAAAACTACCTATCCCGCGCTTTTCGGAATCGAAGAATCCCTCCATAAAGCCGACACTCTGGTCGATCAAGCGTGTGCGGAACTTAACCAATTCGGCTCCGCCGCGTCTACTCTTAAAGACCTTGCTCGTTTCCTGATTGAGCGCAAGAGTTGAATACAAGAGTTGAGCGCAAGAAATGAATTGCTCTGATCGTGTGGGGACGGGCGTCTCGCGAGCTTGCTCTGAGCGTAGCCGAAGGGTCCAAGCCGAGCGTAGCTCGATAGCAGCTCGCTCAATCCCGCTAACAGTTGCCACTGTCATTATCGCCACCATCATCAGCTCCATCACTTCTCGGGCGACCTCTCAAACCTCGCCAGCCTGGCGCTACGATCTGCGCCCCGGAGATCATCTGATCTACCGTTACTCATTTCACAGGCAAACAGAAAGTAGCAATAATGACGAGCAATCCCATGTCGACCTGCGCTTCCGCACGCATGTCCTGGTCACTGGAGAAACTGCGGGACACATCAGTCTCGGCTTCCAGCGCAATCGTGAAGCCGCAGACCTGACCCAATACATTTCCAAGGGTAAAGACAAACTCGCCCACGAGCTCCCTGACTTTCAAAAGCGGACGCAGGCCCGTCCATCCCGCTTTTCTGAAGCCATGGAAGTCTCCACGACCGGAGAGCCCCTCTACCCCTGGGAAATGGCGCGCGAAACCTCCAGCCACATCATTGACGCCCTGCATGAAGTGCTGACTCTTCCACCGGTACCACTGACTAAAGGAGAAACTTGGCACGGCAGCACTACGCTAGGATTCGATCTACGCTGGGTAGACGACGAATCCGTACACGGCAAGTCCTGCCATCACGTCGAGGCAACGTCGCCCAAAGCATCGCTGAAACTAAACTACTGGTGGTCGCCGGAATCAGGCGTTATAGAGCAAATAGTTCTGGATGGCACCTACTCAAATTACGGCAGCACAATACATGAAACAGCCCGTATGGAACTCGAATCGCGCACACGGGGCGAGTCACTTGAACTCTGGCTCGGATCGCCAGACACGCGCCTCGGCACGCTGCAATCGACCCTGCTCACTCCCGAAGTGCCCATCTCCGCAGAACAAATCGTGTCGATTCTTCATTCTCCGCCTCTTTCATCCGAGGACGCGCCAGCCCAAGCCCTCGCCCTGGTAATCGCTTCACGCCGCAAAATTAATTTGCCACCTGACCTTCTCCGCAGCCTTAGCCAAAGTTCAAGCACGCTGATCCAGGCCGAAGTCCGCCAACTGACCGAGTCCCATTCCGCTTCCCTAAACGCACAACCACTACTTGACGAGTGCCGCCGCCCCATTCCACCGAAAGCACCACACCCAAAATTCGGCACGGCGTTCGAAGTCGCGTCAGAGACGAAAGACGCTCCAGAAATTCCTTACCTGCTTCACGTTCCACTCTCCTACCATGAAGATCGTCCATCGCCGCTACTGGTCTATCTGAGCGGTGGCGGCGGGCTCGCGATGGACGCCATGAACTCCGCCGAAGACATCGTCTCGCAAACGGACTATCTCGTGCTCTATCCGCAAGCCGCCGCCTATTGGTGGACACCCGAAGTCGCTCGCCGTTTCGAAGCTGTCTTCAACGACGTTTTGCTACGCTATAACGTCGATCGCGATCGCATCTACATCACCGGCTTCAGCAACGGAGGAACCGGCGCACTCTACTACGCCACTCTTTGGCCGCAGCGCTTTGCCGCAGTCGTAACGCTGATGGGTGCAGGCCAGTGCAACGAACAAGTCAAAGCCGGACTCGGCAACGTCAGAAATCTCCCGCTGCTTTTCGTCCACGGAGAAAATGACCCCATCATCACGCCGGATTGTTCAACCACCACTCAGTCAGCGCTGAACGATCTGCACCCGGCGGTTGTTCCCGAACTGAAAATTCTGCCCAAGCACGGACACGACATCACACTCCTAAACGACGACGGCTTGACTCTAGCCTTCTTCAAAGACAAAATCCGCAATCCATTCCCGCGTACAGTTGATTTGAGCGAGACTGAGGCCCTCGCTGCCCGCGCCTACTGGATAGAGATCCTGGACGGCAAGCCCGGCAAATCTGATATCGACGCCCGCGTAAAGCCCGACAACACCATCGAAATTCACAGCCATGACGTCAAAACAATCCGCCTCCATTTGCGGCCGGAGTTGTTGCCCAAACCCGGCGACCTTCGCATCGTCTGGAATGGTAAGAAAGTATTCAGTGGCCCCCTGCGCGACTATTGCTCCCTTGCTCCCATCTCTGTTGGAGATTCGAAACTAGATCTAGCCGATACCCGCGACCTAACCCTCCCCTAGCGCCGCGAGAAAAAATGGACTGAGCAGACCGACGCGCCTGCACTACCGGCCCTTGTATCTGCCACCCTCCGGCAGTACAGTTGAATTGCTCTCGCATTCTCCCGCCCTTCGCATTCCCCATCAGTTATTTACGCGCACTAGCTGCGGTATGTGTGCAACTAAAGGCGCTGCTGGGATGAGTACCACTATATGTGGTGTTTTATTACTTGACCCATCCCCGTATTCGCCGTTAGAGTTGGTCAAAAGCGTGGGTGACGTTCTTGGTTCAGGGGATGGCATCCAATCGAATGACCGGCGAGGAACCACGGGAGTCAACAGCAGCCGTTAGCAGAACGTAGCTAGCAGAGAAAAGCTAATGGCAGAAAGTTAATCCCCCGATTCCCGCAATTTGCAGCGCACTCCAGCCAGCGCCAACCGAGTCGCGGATCGCAAGGTCCGCCCACGAAGGAGTTACTTTGCTTAAACTCAAAAAGCTGCAAATTCTGGGATTCAAATCCTTCTGCGATCGCACCGAACTGAAATTTCACGGCGAAGGCATCGCCGCCATCATCGGCCCGAACGGCTGCGGCAAATCGAATATCGCCGACGCCATCTCCTGGGTACTCGGGGAGCAGTCGGCCAAATCGCTGCGCGGCTCCCGTATGGAAGACGTCATTTTTTCCGGCACGCGCGACCGCAATCCCACCGGCATGGCGGAAGTCTCCCTGACGCTAATTGATCCCGAAATCTACGGTGGCCCCGATCCAAACGCCCCCACCGAAATCGAGATTCAAGACGACCTACCCACCGAAGAGAACTGGGACGAAGCAGAAATCCGCGCCCACGCAGCTGCCGAGACCGAACGTGCCGTCGAAGAAGCGCAGCCCGGAAAAACGGAAGAAATTGAAGGCGAAGCAGTCGCAGCATCGACAGGCGAATCGCCTACTGCTACTGAATCTCCAGCTACGGACGCAGCAGTTGTCGTCCTTGAGCCACAAGTAGTCCTGAAAATTCGTCGCCGCAAATTCAATCAGCAGCAACATCATGCTGGAGAAATCTCGGTGACGCGCCGCCTGTTCCGCAGCGGCGACAGCGAATATCTCCTAAACGGAAAACTCTGCCGCCTGCGCGACATTCAGGAACTTTTCATGGGCACCGGTCTCGGGCCGGAATCGTACG
>Ga0209169_10000253_pt1 | contig 32282 bp, 26 predicted proteins | sample HubBroMetageWRM4_FD_188346 | JGI IMG/M metagenome (GOLD analysis project Ga0209169, IMG submission 188346) | Warmed soil microbial communities from the Hubbard Brook experimental Forest, New Hampshire - Hubbard Brook CCASE Soil Metagenome WRM 4... | ecosystem: Environmental > Terrestrial > Soil...
GCCACTTGCGACGGCTTTTTCTTTTCAGGAAAGGAAATCGTGGTGATCGGCGGCGGCGACTCCGCCATGGAGGAAGCCATCTTCCTCACTCGCTTTGCCACCAAGGTGACGATCATTCACCGCCGCGACAGCTTCCGCGCTTCCAAGATCATGCTGGAACGCGCTAAACAGAATCCGAAAATCCAGTTCCTCACCGACACCGTTGTCGAAGATGTCCTCGGTCACGACAAACAGGAAGTCTCCGGCCTCAAGCTGCGCAATGTGAAGACCGGCAAGGTCTGGGACTTCCCCACCAGCGCCTTATTCCTCGGCATCGGGCACGACCCCAACGCGAAAATGTTTGCCGGCCAACTCGACACCGATGCGGACGGCTACCTTAAGACGCACAACTACGTCCTTACCCGCGTCCATGGCGTCTATGCCTGTGGCGACGTGCAGGACCGCCGCTATCGTCAGGCCATCACCGCGGCTGGAACCGGGTGCATGGCCGCCATCGAGGTCGAGAAGTTCCTGGAAGAACACGCCGGCTGAAACAGTCGGCAAGCCTCGCGCTGGGCTGGCCAACCTAGCCACAATCCCGCTTTTTTCTGGAGAATCGTTGCTCGATTACCGAGGTAATCTACTGCGCGCGTTAGATACCTCTTATTCTGAACCAGAACAAAATTCTTAATACGGAACCACCGACCCCAATGAGAAACCGGATTTCGGTTGCTTTATTTGTTCTAGTCGCGACACTGACGCTGGCGCCCAAGCACGCCCTTACCCAGGAAACTTCTGAAAGCGGCCGCAAGGTTGTCACCAGAGTGGCTCCGCAATATCCCAATATCGCCCGCTCCATGAAAATCCAAGGCATAGTAAGAGCAGACGTTCTGGTTGCTCCGAATGGAAAGGTAACGTCTATCGAAGTCAAGGGCGGCCATCCCTTGCTGGCGCAATCTGCCCAGGATGCGCTGCGCCAGTGGAAGTGGGAAACCGCTTCTCACGAAACTCACGAGATAGTTGAACTTCGCTTCAATCCTTAACTTCGCCGTCCATCCCAGCCGCAAAACACCTCGGGCTCGACCGCTTGTGGTCGCCGGGCCAGGCTGCAGCATGCGCTCGTTGTGATACAACGTTCTGTGCTCTTTATCGAATCATCGCTTCCGGTGGATAATTCCTCAGGTGCGGAATGTTAAGAGCCTTCTTCGTCCGGCTTTCCGAAAACCCATCTCTGCGCACTTTTGCCGAGAGCTCTGCGCTTGGCCGCCGCGTCTCCAGTCGCTTCGTCGCCGGCACCTCGATCGCCGACGCCGTCCGCGCCACCCAAGCCGTCAACCGCGCGAGCATGAGCGTCAGCATCGACAACCTCGGCGAAAATGTTGCTAATCCCGAGGAAGCCCGCCTCAGCGCCCAGCTTTATCATCAGATTCTCGACGCCATCGCCGCTCACCAGCTCAACGCCAATATCAGCCTCAAACTAACTCACATGGGGCTCGATGTAGACGAGAAGCTGGCCCGCGAAATCGTCAGCGGACTGGTCGCCAAGGCCGCAGCCATGGACCCTCCCGGCTTCGTTCGCGTCGATATGGAGGGATCGCCCTACACCCAGCGAACGCTGGACTTCGTCCACGAACTTCATGCCATGCCAGGAAACGCCAACGCCGTTGGTACCGTGATCCAGTCGTACCTGAGGCGCTCCGAGAGTGACGTCGAAAAGCTTCTGGCTGAGCGCATTCGCATCCGCCTCTGCAAAGGGGCTTACAAAGAATCTGCGGAGATTGCGTTCCCTCTCAAGTCCGACGTCGATGCCAACTACGTCAAGCTGATGAAGATCCTGATGAAAAGCGGCATCTATCACGGCCTGGCCACGCACGATGAGACCATCATTCAGCAAGCCCAGGCCTTTGCCATTCGCGAAAAACTTTCCCGCGACTCCTTCGAGTTCCAGATGCTCTACGGCATCCGCCGCGACCTGCAGCGCAAGCTCGCCCGCGACGGCTGGCGCGTCCGCATCTACATTCCCTTCGGCAGCGAGTGGTATCCCTACTTCATGAGGCGGCTGGGCGAGCGTCCGGCCAACGTCCTGTTCATCGCAAGGAATTTACTGCGGTCGTAAAGCAGTGGCCAGTGATCAGTGTCCAGTGGTCAGTAAAACCGCAGCCGGCACCGTGACTGGCCACTGGACACTGATCACTGGCCACTGTACTCATCACTGTTCTGGGACTGCAGCGCCATCGGCGCGCGCGTCCGATGCTCCGTAATTCACTTTGGACTTTGAGTCGTGCAGAACGGCCTGCCCCCGGCCCATCGCCGTCGAGTATGCGTTCCTCACGTCGAATTGATGCCCCATCGCGGAAAGCTTTTGCCGCACTTCCAGCGGCACGCGTGACTCGATCACAATGTTGCACCCACGTTGCGGACTGACGGTAAAGCGCGCATTCTCCACCGCTTCCTGAACATTCATTCCGTAGTCGACCACGTTGGAAACGAATTGCGCGTGAGCCAGCGGCTGGTTCGCTCCTCCCATGATTCCGAAACCAATGTGCTGGTCCCCATGTTCCATGAACGCGGGAATGATCGTGTGAAACGGCCGCTTGCGCGGGGCCAGCGCATTTGGTGACGACGCATCGAGCGAAAACAGGGCGCCACGATCCTGCAGCGCGAATCCCATGCCGCGCACTGCAATACCCGATCCAAATGCCTCGTAATTGCTCTGAATCAACGAAACGATATTGCCTTCGCGATCGACCACCGAAAGATAAGTCGTGTCGCTGAATGGCGGCGTGCCGGCTGCAACGTCGCAATTCGCTTTGCCGGGATCGATCAGCCTGGCGCGCTCCCGCGCGTATTCCTTCGATAGGATTCCCTTCACCGGAACCTTGGCGAATCGCGGGTCAGCGTTATAACGCCCCAGATCAGCATAAGCCAGCTTCATGGCCTCGATCTTTTTATGCAACTCGACGGCGCTCAGAGGTCCGTCGGGCGAAGGCGCAGAGGTCTCCATAATGTTCAGCATCTCGAGCGCTGCCATTCCTTGTCCGTTGGGAGGAAGCTCGTAAACGGTCCAGTCGCGATAGGTGGTTGAAATCGGCTCGACCCACTCCGGCGAAAACTCCGCCAGGTCATCGGCCGCCATCGTCCCGCCCAGATTCTGCGATGTGCTGATAATCGCGCGCGCAATCTCGCCTTTATAGAAGGTATCCGCTCCACCCTCAGCCACTAACCTCAAGGCCTTGGCGAGATCGTGATTCTGAAAGACCTGCCCCACCACCGGAGGCTTGCCACCCGGCAGATAAACCCGCCGAGCCTCCGCATCATTCGCAATCCAATCCGCGGCGTCATTCCAATATGAGGCAATGACTTCCGGAACTGGATAGCCATCATCAGCATAAGAAATCGCAGACTGAAAAAGATCTTTCCACGCGAGGCGACCGAAGCGCTCGTGCAGCGCGTGCCATCCAGCGACCGCACCCGGCACAGTGACGGAATCAATGCCCGCCACCGGCATAGCCGTCGCGTCCCTCGCCTTCAAATGCGCGATGGTCAGCCCGCGCGGCGCCCATCCACTCGCGTTCAACCCATACAGCTTGCCGGTTTTCGCGTCCCAGTAAATCGCAAACAGATCGCCACCCATGCCGTTCATCATGGGTTCGGTTACGCCCAGCACCGCGTTGGCGGCAATCGCCGCGTCTACGGCAGAACCTCCCCGCGCCAGCACCTGCGCCCCCGCCACCGAAGCCTGCACATGGCTGGTTGCCACAATGCCGTAACGTGTGATCACCATCGAGCGCGCGTTGGACCGATCTCGTGCCGACATGGACATGGAAGTTGTAAACAGGAGCGCAGCGGCTGCAATCCGAATGGAAATTTTCATGCTACACCTGTGTCAGTATTTCAGGGCGAGTTCAGGATACCCTGGCTTACCTCTTCAGCCCTGCGGTGAAGCTCGTAACTACCGTAACCGATTGGCTCACCTGTTGCGCAATCCGGTTGAGCAAAATTTTCTTCCCGTCGGGGGCAACATCGTAGAAAGCTAGCGGGGCAGACCAGTTGCTGACCACGGTCTGTGGCACGCCAAATTGGAGAGCTCCGCCCGCATCCCTCACCGGCACGGCGAAGATATCGAAAGTCGCGTCCAAAAAGTAAAGTTCCTTGCCGTCTCTGCTCCATCGCGGCAGTTGTCCGGCATTGGCCGAGACCTGGTATTTGGCCTGCCCGCCGCCAAAGGCCACCACATACACTTCAAACGCGCCGGATTCGTCCGAAGTGTAGGCGAGCCAACGGCCGTCCGGCGAAAACTTGGCAAAAGCGCCCCGCGACAACACCATCGACGGTTTGCGCTCCCCTTGAAGCGGGAGAGCCCAAGTCTGGCCTGTGGGACCACCTCGGGTATAGATCAGGTACTTCCCGTCGTGCGACCAGTCGCTGGGGTCAATCCCCTGGTCATCGGTGAGCAGAAGCTCCTCCGCGCCGCTGCCATCGGAGGGTTTGCGGTAAAGATTGAAACGACCGGTGCGAGGCGAGGCATAGGCGATCCACTTGCCATCGGGCGACCAGACTGGGGAAGTGTTCGCCACTGGTCCAAAGGTCAGTCTGGTGCGAACACCGCGCGACAAATCGAGCACCCAGATGTCGTTCTCTCCCGCGTCAATCTGAAGTGCGATGCGGTCCCCTTGTGGGGAGACGACCGCCCCTTGCAGCTCTTCGAGCTTGTCAGCTACAGTGCTGATCTCTTTGCCGCTGTTATTCATCCAGACCAACTGCAGGTCGCCCGACGCGCCGCTGCCGAAAACCAGCAGCCCACCGCTGGAAGCCGAAGCATCCATATGCCAGGTGCTGGCGTCGTTCATAATGCCCTTGGCCAAATCCTGGGGTTCACCACTCAGTTTTCCTGAGGCGGGATCGAAGGGTTGTGCCATCAATTGATTGCCACGCGCGAACAACAGAAAACCGTCAGCGTAAACCGCGTTCGCTTGAGAACGGAACAGAGGACGATTTTCGCGGCCATCCAGCGATGCGTAATAAAGCTCGTTGTTGGCCGACTTCGAGGGATCGTGGTGCAGCGCGAGATAGAGGAAGTGCTTGCCGTCGGGAAGAAAGAACGGCCAGCGATGCGAGGTGTGGAGCGCCGTATCGATTTTCGTGATCGGCACCGGAGTTCCTCCATTGATGCTCACGCGCATCAGGGGATCGCTCGGACTGGGAGAAAACAGAATCACCCCACCCGGCCCCCAGGCACCCCCGCGCCCGAGCGACGCGTCACAAATCACCTGCGCCGAACCGCCATTGAGGTCAATCGTTTTCAGTTTGCTACCGGCGAAAAATCCCAGCGAGCGTCCGTCCGGGGACCAGAAGGGAAAAATCGCACCCTCCGTACTGGGCAGCATCCGCGCTTCCAGCAAATTCATCGGGCGAACCCAGAGTGCAGCTTTGCCGTCCGCACCCGTGGCGCTGAATGCGATTGCGCTCCCGTCCGGCGAAAGCACTGGCGGTCCGGCAGAATCGCCGGTCAGATTCAGTGTGGTCTTCTCCGGAGGATTGATGACCGTGCGGATGGAGCCTTCAGGCGAAACAGGCGCCCTCAGGAAGCTTCCGGCAACTATGCCTAGCACAATCGCGAAGATCATGAGCGCGCTTCGCGTCACACGATCCCTCGCGGTCGACCGCGGCGGCGCTGCCGCGACCGCCGGCGATGATTTATCCGCCGCGATCCACTGCAGTTCCAGCTTAACGTCTTGCGCCGACTGATATCGCTCTTCCGGATTTTTCTGCAGGCAGGTCGTCACCACATGGTCAAAGGCGAGTGGAGTATTTGGCTTGATGTCACTTACCGGCTCCGGTTCCGACTCCAGAATGGAAGACGCCAGTGAAATCTGACTCTTACCCTGAAACGGCCGCTTCCCCGCCACCATCTCATAAAGCACGGCGCCAAAAGCAAAAATATCGGAGCGCGCGTCCGCTTCTTTCCCCTCAATCTGCTCGGGAGACATGTACTGAATCGTTCCAATGACGCTGCCCGCCGTGGTCAGCGGGGTTAACGGACTCGGCCCGCTCATCGTGGCCGCCGCCGTGAACGAAGGCGCTGCCGATCCTGTTCCTGTCCCCGAGTTCTGCATGCCCAGCGGTTTCGCCAGCCCAAAGTCCATCAGCTTTGCGCCGCCCGCCGTGAGCATGATGTTCCCGGGCTTCAGATCGCGATGCACAATACCGCTGCGGTGCGCCACCGCCAGTGCTTCGGCTACGGCAATCCCAATCTTGAAAACCTCGGCCAGCGGTACCGCGCCTTTGCGCAGCCTCTCGGCCAGAGTTTCCCCTTCCAGAAACTCCATGACCAGATAATCGGTGCCGTTCTGCGACCCGATGTCATAAAGCTGGCAGATGTGGGGATGGTTCAACGAAGAAATCGCCCTCCCCTCGCGCTCCATCCGCTGCTTCAATTCCGGAGAAGAAGAAAGGTGAGAGGCGAGAACTTTTACCGCCACGATGCGGTCGAGGCGGGTGTCACGAGCGCGATAAACTTCTCCCATACCCCCTGCGCCCAGCGGAGATTGGATTTCGTAGGGGCCGAGCTTCGTGCCAGAGGTAAGAGCCATCGTGTCGCGCCATTATAGTCTGAACATCCGTAACGTATCCTGTTCGGAAGGAGTAACCATGCAAAAACGCAAGCTAGGAAAAAGCAATCTTGAGATTTCAGCTCTGGGGTTAGGCTGCATGGGAATGAGCTTTTCCTACGGTCCTCCCAAAGATAAGAAAGAGATGACTGACCTTCTCCACGCCGCAGTCGACCGCGGCGTCACCTTCTTTGACACCGCCGAGGTGTACGGCCCGTTCACCAACGAAGAACTCGTGGGTGAGGCTCTTGCGCCTTTCCGCGGCAAAGTGGTGATCGCCACCAAGTTCGGATTCGATGTGAGTGGCAGCGATAAGCGGCCAGCCGGAGTGAATAGTCAACCTGAGCACATCAAGCAGGCCGTCGAAGGTTCGCTCAAGCGGTTGAAGGTCGGCACCATCGATCTGTTGTATCAGCACCGTGTCGACCCCCACGTGCCCATCGAAGATGTCGCCGGCACGGTGAAGGAACTCATTCAGGCCGGCAAGGTCAGGCACTTTGGCCTGTCTGAAGCGGGCGTGCAGACGATCCGCCGCGCCAACGCGGTGCAGCCGGTCACCGCGCTCCAAAGTGAGTATTCGCTGTGGTGGCGCAAACCCGAAGCCGAGGTCATCCCGACCCTCGAAGAGCTCGGCATCGGCCTGGTGCCTTACAGCCCGCTTGGCCGAGGCTTCCTGACCGGCAAGATCGACGCCAACACGAAATTCGACAGTGCCGATTTCCGCAGCGGGCTGCCTCGCTTTACGCCGGAGGCTCTCAAGGAGAACCAGGCTCTGATCGACCTGCTCGCAAGCATTGCCAAGCGCAAGAACGCGACTCCTGCCCAGATCGCACTGGCCTGGCTGCTCGCTCAAAAGTCGTGGATTGTTCCGATTCCCGGCACAACCAAACTAAACCGTCTGGAAGAGAACATCGCAGCGGTCTCGATCCAACTCGCGCCTGAAGATCTGCGAGACATCGATGCGGCCGCGTCAAAGATTAAGGTAGAAGGATCCCGGTATCCAGAACGCCTGGAGAAAATGACCGGCCTGTAAGCCGTCTGCGTGAGAAGAGGAAACCATGTTGAGCGAGGTAAAGCTAAAAAGAGAGAGCAGGAGGCCGCTACTCTCTCAACCGCACTGCTTTTCCATCGCTTCTTAGTTATAGGAAACTGGCGATTAGCTAACCTCACTTAATCGCCTGTTAACAACGGTTTTACTTTGGAGCACTTGGTACTACGGTTTGTCCAACTGTTCCTGCTTGTCTTTGGGCAGGCTTTGCCTGACGACTTCCAGCTTCTGAAATCCATCTTTGAGCACGGTCTGTTTGGCGTTTTCCTGAGTGACACAGATCGGCGTCAGCAGGATGGCCTTTGTGGTCAGCGTGCCGTTCGACACTTCCGCGTGGCTCTCCGCGTCTTCGTGCCGCGCGAGTTTCATCGCGGCTTCAGCCGCGGCCCGCGCCTCATTTCCGACCGGTTTATACACGGTCATCAATTGAGAACCATCGAAGATTCGCTCGATGGCGGCGAGATCTGCGTCCTGACCTGAGACCAGCACTCTGCCAGACCAACCCTTGTCTTCGAGCGCCTGGATTGCACCGCCGGCAATCGCATCATTTGAGGCAACAATCGCGGTGGGTGCGGCCTTAAGCTTGTTCAGTTCTTTCGTGACCATAACGTAAGCCTCGGCCGGACTCCACTCCGGCACCCAGAGATCGGCAAGGGTATGAATGTCGCCGCGATCGATGAAGGGCTGCAACACTTTCATCTGTCCGGCGCGAACGACTTTCGAGTTGGCATCGAGCGGTGAGCCTCCCAACAACAGGTAGTTCCCTTTCGGCGCGCGATCCACCAGACTTTGCGCCTGTTCGAGTCCGACCGAGAAGAGGTCGAATCCGACATAGAGATCGACCGGCGCACTGGCCAGGCGGTCGTAGCTGATCACCGGGACGTGTTTCGCGTGCGCGGCTTCCACAATGCGCCCGGCCTTGCTGGTATCGTGCGGCAAGAACACGAGGACATCGATGCCACCCTTGAGCAGTTCTCTGATCTGGCGAAACTGCACGTCATCGTCGCCATTGGCGGAGCTGGTGACGACGGCGCCTCCGAGTTCGTGGGCGCGCTGCTGAAATTCGTCGAGGTCGGTCTGCCAGCGCTCGCCCTTCGTGGCTTCGATGGAAAATCCGATCTTGATTTCCTTCTTCTGCGCCTGCGCAACACCGAGCGTCAGGACGATGAGAAGGAAAGAAACTCCGGTTAACAAACGAGGCGAAACTCGCATGAATGTATCTCCCAAGGCGGCAGCTGTCCCCACACCGAGATAGAGCCGCAAAGCACCCTGAGGGGATGGTGGCATCGGCGGTAACCAGGGTCAATTTACCTTCGTAACGCCTCATATATGCGACCACTGCCTGGAAAAGTTCCAGAGCACGATGACTCTTGCTGTCTTGACATCGCGCACCGAGCGTCAATAGCCAGATGATCCCAGTGCCCAGAATCGCGGCCCAAAACGAGACGTTCGGATTCTCAAAATCCGGCAGACCCCCAATTCCTCAATGAGTGTAATCGCTTGTTTGCGACGGCTGACTTCCGATTTGCCCGCGCTCCAGGACTAGAGGTGGCGTTGGTGGTGGACCCACTATCTTTCCGATGCCAATGACGCCACCGATGAGCAACGCACCGCCTAATCCAGTGACCGCCATCCAAACGAAGGGACGGGCTCCAGGCGCACGTAGTGCCAGTCCGCTAACCGTGAGGAACATGAAGCTGTAATTGTTGAAAACGATGGGTAGCGAGGCGTTGAACGCTACGATCGCGTAAACCAAGGCCAGGATGAGGCCAATCTTGCTTGCTTCAACGCCGATATATGGAGCAAGGAATCCAATGACTGGCGGGAACAGCAAAATGCCCGCAATACCGGCGATTCCACCGACAATAATATGCGCCGCCTTCTTCGCGTCCATCTGGTCAACGAAAAAGAAGATCAGGCACATGTATGCCGGCCACAGCGGAAGCTCGAAGTAATCGCCGATGTATTGGGCAATCGCAACCAATACGAGCAGATACAGACCGAAAATCAGAGAGTGACGATTGAATTTCAGCATTTGTTGCTATCTCCCGATCAGTTGGTGGATGACGCCGCGCCAGCGGCTTAGTCCTTTAAGGATGGACAACGCGCAAACCGGACTTATTCCACCGGAGAAGCCGGCTTGTAAGGACTTCTACCATATAGACGCCCTCGTGATCAGGGCCCGTTCCTTACTGGTTCTATTTGTTCAACATCGCCAGATGCGATATTTGAAGCCGTCCACGGAGTCACCAGGTAAGAGAAGGTGAACGAGATTTTCGCTTACAGGTTCGCTGCTTTCTAAATTATCTGTTGTCCCCGGAGTTTGGCTGACTGGCGTACCACGCTGTCTCGATGAGCGTGTAACTCACGAGTCGGAGTGTGAGTGCACCCGGTGAGGTGGAAAGAGATGCGCCGTGAGTGACCAACGGCGAGTGGATGGGCAGTAAGGCCGTTCGCTTTTGCACGATGCGCTTAAGAGGGCGGATCAGGATCGGCGGGAATTTGGAGGCGGTGGAGCTTGGTCCGCAACCCCTCGCGGCTGATGCCAAGAACCTCGGCAGCGCGGGTACGGTTCCCTCCAGTGTGCCGCAGCACGGAGACGATGAGTTGCATTTCCATTTCATGCAGCGACATAGGAGCGATGGGCAGTGCTTCCGACGAGACCGCGGACTGCCCGTTGCCCCGACAACGGATCCGGTCATTTAACAAATCAGCTCCACAGGGGACGTCTGGCGACGCCAGCGCAGCCAACCTGGCCATCTCACTTTCGAGTTCCCGCACATTTCCCGGGAAACTGTAGGCCGTCAAAGCGGAGAGACAGTCCTCCGTGAGGCGCGGCACTGGTCGGCCATAGCGCGCCGCCGCGGTTCGCACGAAGTGTTCGGCAAGAAGCCTGGTGTCATGGGGCCGGTCGCGCAGAGGCGGCAAACGGAGTGAGATAGCGGAGAGGCGGAAGAACAGATCGGCTCGGAATCTGCCGGCTTTTACTTCGCTCTCCAGATTGCGGTTGGTCGCGGCGATGAACCGAACATCCACTTGCTCAACACGTGTGTTCCCCAGCCGCGTAAACTCGCCCGACTGCAGGACGCGAAGCAGATGAGGTTGCAGGTCGAGCGGGAGATCGCCGATCTCATCGAGAAAAAGCGTGCCGCGATGGGCAGCCCCGATAAAGCCAACGCGGTCGCGGTTCGCGCCGGTGAACGCCCCCTGCACGAAGCCGAAGAGTTCCGAGCCAATCAGTGTTGCCGGAATCGCCGCGCAGTTCAAGACGATAAAGGGACCTTTAACGCGTGCACTATGGCGATAGACAGCCCGGGCGATCAATTCCTTCCCGGTTCCAGTCTCTCCCTCAATCAGAACGGGCAAATCGGTCGTTGCAATCTGATGCACGGTCTGCAAGAGTCGTGCCATCCCGGGGTCAGCCGTCAATATTCCGTCGGATTGGCTATGAGCTTGTTCTAACGCCTCCGCGCGGCGCTGCGCCTGGCTCAATTCCACGGCGGTCCGCAATCGTGGCGCTGCCAACGCACAGACTTCATCCAGCAAGTCCCGCTGTTCTTCCCTAAAACAGTTTGAGACCTGGCGATTCTCCAGATAGATGAGCGCGAAGGCTTCATCGCTCGCCACCAGGGGGGCGCACAAAACAGATCGGACCGAGAGTTGCTGTATGCTCAGATGCTTGCTGTAAGGCTCGGTGATCGAGGCGTCGCCGATCAGTACGGCCCTCCCGCTTTCCATCACGGTGCGCGCAATCGAGCGGCTGAACGCTTCTTCGGCTCGGGCAAGCGCCTCGCTGTGAAAGTTCCGCGCGGCAGTCGCTCGAAACTCTCCGCCCTCGCGCACAACCACGAATCCTCTATCTGCCCCCAGTCCTTCGATCAGTGTGTCGAGTAGACCGGAAAGGATTTCGCCATACTCGCCTTCCTTAAGAAGCGCTCGCGACACGCGATAGAGAAACCCCAAATGTTCGGCTGGAGGACCTTCTCGATTCAGAGTCATGCCAAGCCTTTCACTCGTGAATATTACATTATTGAGCGATTGATCGTGGCACTTGTCCCCTCACCGTTGATTGTGGCGATAGATGGCAGTCGAGATGCACGTCTCTAGCTGAAACGCGGTCGTGAATGATGTGGCGGGAGCGAAACATAATGAAAAACAAGGCACGTTGGGTTAGTCGAACTCGGGAGCTGGCAGAAAACCGGGCCAACGCGTGCCAAGTTCCTGGGCGCTCCGCCTCGGTTTCATGCACGATCCGCGCCCTCTTTGGATCCGTCGTCCTGCTGATTGTCATCGCTGGTTAAAAAGAGAAGGTTAAGGAGAGCACTATGAACCGCATCTCGGTCTTGATCTTGTTGATCTTTGTTGTTGGCTGCAGCTCCGCCAGGAACGCTGGAAGTGGACCAACGACGTCGATGGCGGGGACGTGGGCTGTAACTGGGAATCTCGGTTCGCAGGGCGGGTCGAGAACTTACCAGGTGTTGTTAGTTTCAAGTCCTTGCAGCGTCACAACGCCGGTGGGCATGTTCTCAGTGCAAGGCCCGGTTTGCTTTATCGCCAACAATAACACCGGGCAGGGCTCTCTCTCCGGAACGGGATTGCCGAGTACCTCGAAAAATACGGGGCAAGGAGTTCTGATAGGCGTGGCCGCCAACCCCGTTCCCGCTAATGGGGCATTCAAGCTGGTTTTCGTCGCCGGCGACGCGATCGGAAATTTCATCGAGTTCACGGGCAGCGGCACAGTTTCGAATGGCACGATGACAGGCTCTGGCTCTTGCAGTGCAAGCACGCCTATGTGCCAGGGCATGAGTGGGACATTTTCAGGAACTTTCCAACCGTAGCTTCGACTTACCGAAGATATCTGTCGACCTTGGAGGCTTGTTATGACTTCGCGGCTCTGCATGGCTCTTGTGGTTGTCCTCGGGCTTCCTTCCGCACTCTGTGCTCAGAAACAGCAGGGTTCGTGGTCTGACCTGCGCGGCCTGAAGGTTGGCCAAGGCATTGTTGTAATCGAATCCAACATGAAACACCACGACGGAGAATTTATCAGCATCACGGACGAGGTACTCACTCTGCAGGAAAAAGGTTCCGACGTCTCGGTGAAGCGCGAAGATGTCGTCCGTGTGTCAACCGCGTCCGGCGCCCGGCGCGGCGAGCATGCCGTGATCGGCCTGGTAGTCGGCGGGCTCACCGGAGCGGGCATCGGCGCTATCGTGGGCTCCCGATCAAAAAGCTGGATAGGAACTACGGAAGGCATTGGCGCCCTTGTTGGCATCGTGATTGGCGCCCCAAGCGGGGCTGCGGTCGGTGCTGTGATTCCCGCCCACACCACCGTCTACCGCGCTGCCCCAGCTGCCGCCGCGCGTTAGACGAATGTCGATTTACAACGTGATCTCGAACTCGAGGAGAACGCATTCAGGGAAACACTGGAGAATCTATGCGAGCAATGTTTTGGCGAACTGGGTCTTTGAGTCTGTTGGGGTGGTCGGGCTCCGGTTGCGGCGGAGGAAGAGACTTGACCGCGAAGTCAGCCGGGAACCTCGCGGCGAAACCAACATCTCGAGGAAAACGGCGGAACAGCCTTGTAACGCTTTTGTACCTGTTGATCCTGGCTGCATGTGGAGGATCACAAAAGGGGTGCCCGACTACGCCTTGCGCTGGTAACTGTTCGTTTACCACAGTGCCCGTTCCCCAGTTTCTCTACGCCACCAGCACAAATCAGATTCTAGCCTTCACCATCGATCAATCCACCGGGGCCTTGAGTGCGCCGCTGGCGGCGGCCGGACCGAACCAGAGTATCGGGATGGTAGCGTCGATGAACGGCCAGTTGTACGTTTCCGATTTTTTAAACGATGCAGTGGATGGTTACTCGATCTCGAGTTCGGGAGCACTTACCGCGATCGCAAGCTCGCCGTTTTCTCTAGGGGGCACGCCTCCCGGGGCAGGTGGTTTGACTGCTTTTGTCGAAAGTGGCACCTATTTATACGCCACTGACTTGAATGCCGGAACCGTGGCTGGGTTTCTCTTTAACTCATCCACCGGAGTGCTTGCACCAGTTCCGGGATCGCCCTTTCCTGCAGGTGACAGTCCGGTGCAAGCGGCGTTGGCGGCGCCTCAGACCAACAGCCCACTGTTTCTCTATGTAAGCAATCTGAATGACCCGGTGGGCGGAATTTCAGCCTACGCTATTAACCAACAGAATGGGGCGCTGTCTCCGATCCTTGGCTCTCCCTTTCCCACTGGCGCTCCTGGATCTTACCCGGGACCTTCGGCGATGGTGGTCAGCTACGGCAACAACTTTCTTTATGTCGCTCTGGCTGGAACTGCCAATGCGAATAACCAGATCGCAGCGTTCTCCATCAACCCAACTACCGGCAGCCTTACTGCGTTGCCCCAGTCGCCTTTCACCACTGGCAACGACCCGTTGCAGATGGCCTTTGTGCCAGTCACGGCCATTGCGCAAGGGTTTCTTTACACCGCCAACGTTCAGGACGGCACGATTTCCGCTTTCACGGCGGACGATGCTACCGGCGTCTTAACACCCGTGAAGGGCTCTCCCTACGCGGCCGGGACTTCAGTCGGCGGGCTGAGTCAGGTATTAACGTCTTCGGGAAACTTTTTTCTGTATGCAGCCGATCCCGAAGCGGAGACCATCACAGGCTACACAATTGACCCCAGCACTGGAGCGCTCACTCCCCTTCAGGGCTCGCCATTCGCCGCAGGGGCCGCACCCATGCTGCTGACAATCACAACTCAATAAAGGCTTCAGGTAATTGCGCAGGCGCAAATGACGAGACGCACTGCGATTGGAGGTCTTATTGTGAGATTAGATTGACTTGCGCGTGGGGCCGATCTAACATCTGGCCGCATTGGTTGCCGATTCGACATTACCGGGTAGAACCTTCGGCCGTTACGAACTCCGAGAGTTGGTGGCTGTGAGCGGCATGGGTGTGGTTTATCGTGCCTGGGACCCCACGCTCGCCTGCGTCGTCGCCATCAAACTGGTTAGCGAAAATACGATTCCTGACGAGTCCGCCCGGCGCCAACTCTACACCGAAGCCCGCATTGCTTCGTCTCTGAACCACACCAATATATGCCGGATCAAAGATGTAATCGAAGAATCTGGCCAAGCAGGCATTGTCATGGAGTATGTCGAGGGACAGGTTCTCACCAATGCCATTCCCGCTAATGTCGGGCTTCCGTTCGATCTTGTAGTCGAATACGGCATCCAGATCGCCGACGCTATTTCTCATGCCCATGAAAACGACGTGATCCACCGCGATCTCAAGAGCGGCAATGTAATGCTCAATCGGGATGGCCAGATAAAGCTGCTGGATTTCGGCCTGTCGAAGATACAACGCCGCAGCGAGCTTCCCAGCTCTCTCCAGAACCCGGATACCAAGGACAGTTCAGACACGATCGTGGGAACCCCGCCCTACTGGGCTCCGGAAGTGCTGAAACATCGTCCGAGCGATACCCGGAGCGACATTTGGAGCTTTGGTGTGTTGCTGTACGAAATGGCCAGCGGGCAAATGCCATTCAAAGGGGCCACCATGATTGAGCTCGGCTCCTCGATCCTGCGAAACTCCCCATTTCCGCTGCCCGAACACGTGCCGGAGTCGCTCTCGAGAATCACCTACCGCTGCTTGCGCAAGGAAATGGGCCAGCGTTATCAGCGTGTCGGCGAAATAAAGGCTGCGCTCGAGGCGATCGAGCAGAACGCTGATCGCCGCTCTCCGCGACCGCCAGCTGACGAGAGGACACAACTGCCTGCGATCCGCTCGGTTGCCGTGTTGCCCTTGGAGAATCTTTCGGGCGCTCCCGACCAGGAATATTTTGCCGATGGCCTGACCGAATCTTTGATCACTGCACTGGCGAAAGTCCCGGGGTTACGCGTAATTTCGCGCACTTCGATCATGCAGTATAAGCATGCCCAGAAAACACTCCCTCAGATCGCCCGCGAATTGAGCGTGGATGCCATCGTGGAGGGCTCCGTGCGTCGCGATGGCGACCGGGTGCGCATCACCGCAGAGTTGATCGAAGCCCGCACCGATCAGCATCTCTGGACCGAAAGCTACGACCGGGACCTCAGCGACATCCTGAGCCTGCAGTCGCAGGTAGCGGCTGCGATCGCTAACGAGATAAGGGCCAAGCTAAGCCCTTCGATAATGGGAACAGCTTCCCCGTCGAGCAGGTCTGTGCTCGATCCTTCGCTCCTGGAGACGGCAAACCCCACCGCCGTGACCACCAAACCATCTGCCTCGATAAATCCCCTGGCATACGACCTCTACCTCAGGGGCCGACATTTTTGGAACAACCGGGTTACTGACGAAGATTTCCGAAAAGCCGTCGAGCACTATCAGCGCGCTCTCGAAATTGATTCCCAATCGGCGCTGACTTACGCGGGCTTGGCTCACTGTTCTCTTTTGATGGGCACAGGGGAATATGGCCTCCGGGCGCCTTCCGAGATGATGGAGAAAGCGAAGGTTGCCGCCCTCAAAGCTCTGAGTATTGACGAGTCGATTGCGGAAGCGCACTTGGCGTTAGCGATGGTGAAGTTTCGCTTCGATTGGGACTGGGAGGGCGCGGAAAAGGAGTTCTTGCGAGCCATTGAACTCGATCCCGGCTATTCCCATGCCCACTCCTGGTATTCGGCTTACCTGGCAGTCCAGGCGCGCTTCGATGAAGCTTTCGTCGAGGCGAAGCTCGCACGGCAACTTAGCCCCTTCTCGCCGGTGGCGCACTTTAGCCTGGGATTGTTGCTTTATCTTTCAAGCCAGAATGAGGAGGCTATCGAGCAGCTTCGCGATACCGTGGCCATGGATGCCAAGTTTCCGCTTTCTCACGTTGTCCTGGGGCTGACGTTTGGTCGGAAAGGCAGATTTGATGAAGCAATCGCCGAATTCAACCAAGCCTTGGCGGTCGGGGGCGCGAGACCTCTTTGGTCAGGTTTCCTGGGACAGGTGTACGCCTTGGCGGGGAAGACTGAAAACGCGGTCGAGATTCTGAACGAGTTGCTCGCTACCGCAAAAAAACATTTCGTGCCGCCCGTCGCTTTTGCCGTCGTGTACGCCGGCTTGGGTCAAATCGATGATGCGTTTCATTGGTTGGGGAAGGCGGTTCACGAACGCGACGGACTATTAATCTACCTCAAAGTCGGATCGATTTTCGACAGTTTGCGTTCGGATCCGCGCTTCTCCTCGATTCTGACTCAGGTGGGCCTGCAACGGGATTCGGGGCTCGACGTCGTTCATCCTCTGCCCAAGCCAATTCCGCCGCCCCCTCCAACGCCTCGGCCGCCTCTGCAGAAACTGCTTCTTGCGATCGCCGCCACGATCTTCGTTGTGATCGCCGCGTCGGTCGTTATCCCGCGTGTCAGTGAGTTGCTTTCGCCGTCGAGGACAGTCTTAGCTATCCAGCCTTTCAAGACCCTCGGTGGCGATCTGGATTCTCGCCGTCTTGCCGAGATTGTAAGAGAAGAAGTCTTTACGCGATTAAGTGAAGTTCATCCCCTGAGGTTGGGGGTGGTCGAGCTAACCACCGCGGATTCTGAACTCAGTTTTGAGCAAGTTTGCGAAAATCACAAACCAACCTACATTCTGGCGGGTGCGGTTCATCGCGACGGCAATCAATTGGCGATCACCGATCAACTTGTGTCGTGCAAAGACCAGACCGGCTTGGTGGGCGACCGGCATGCAATGAATCCAGACGAGGCAGGCACGGGTGCGATTGTCGACAACATTGTTCAAAAGATATTGGCTGCGCTTCCCAAGGACATACAGCCCGCGCATCAGGTGGACCCCAAAGCATACGAGGCTTACTTGCATGGGCGTTTCGAGTGGAATCTGCGCACTACACAGAGCCTGATGCAGGCTAGTTCCTATTTTCAACAAGCGATCGCATACGACGCATCTTATGCACCCTCATACGCTGGTTTGGCGGACTGTTATGCTCTTTTGGGATCCGCACCCAACACCGCTTTACCGCCGAGCGAAGCCTTTCCAAAAGCGAAGGACAATGCGTTAAAAGCGCTTGCATTGGACAAAGACCTGGCCGAGGCCCATGTTTCACTGGGATATTCCGCGCTGGTATACGATTGGAACTACCCGGAAGCTGAAAAGGAATTCCGCAAAGCGATCGAACTCCGCCCGGATTACGCAACCGCACATCAGTATTACGCTTACTATCTGACCGCCATGGGCGACATAGACCAGGCAATCGCCGAGCGGCAGCGTGCGGTTTCGATCGAACCTCGCTCTCCTCTGCTCAATGCTGCGCTGGGAGAGGCATACTATGAGGCCCATCGCTTTAGCGATAGCATCGGACCAAACCAACAAGCTCTGTCAATCGATCCCCGCTATGCCATTGCGATCATCAACATCGGGCGCGCCAACGAGCAAATGCGAATGTATCCCCAGGCTCAGCAGTATTACCAGTCAATTCTCGCGTTCGCACCCCACGAACCTGCTCTGCTGGCGCTGCTTGGACACCTCTATGCTGTTACCGGGCGGCAGGCCGCAGCGCGTGAAATCATTTCGCAGTTGCAGCAGTTGAGCGGAAGCCAGTACGTCCCAAGTCTCTATGTGGCACTGATTTATATAGGTCTTGGTGAGAAAGACGAGGCGTTCGTCTGGCTCGACAAGGCCTACGAAGAGCGATGCGATTTCCTGGTTTATCTGCCCACGGACCCAATGGCAGATCCGCTGCGGAGTGACCCCAGGTTTCTGGCGTTGCTGGGACGCCTGGGGCTTAAGAAATGAGAGCCTCGGCGTGCTGTGACGATCTACGCCTGGAGCAGTCAATTCCTTTCCGGTTCCTCCCTCGAGCATAACAGATAGATCGGCGCTCGCTATCTGGTGTGCGGTCTGCAAGACGCGCCATTCTCGCGCCCGCGGTTAATATTCCGTTCTTTGTGCCGTGAATGTGTCCCAGAGCATCCGCGCGTCGCGGCGCCCAGCTCATCGCCACAGCGGCCCGCAATCGCTACGCCGCTAATAGACAGACTTCATCTGGCAAGTCCCGATCTTCCGTAAAACCGAGTCTGGTCCAGCCATCTGCCGCCAAGCCGAGTGGCAGTCGCACTGCACTACTACCCACCGGACGTCGCAGTCGGTTAACTCGCGGAAGACAAACACAATGAAAAGTAAGGACTTTGCAGTTCAGTTAAGTTCAGCGATGACAGAGAAGTTGTCCAAGGGATGCCAGCTTTCTGGGCACTTCCCGTTCGGGGCTCCCGCCGCAATAAGGTGGGCGGCCGGTATGGAGTTATTCAATCCTTGGCTTCAAAACTACGACTTAGGAGAACTCTCATGAAACGCAGCATTGCATCAACAACACTGATGATCGTCTCTGTCGCGGCGATTTGGACAGGAACGGCCGCTCCTGCCACGGCTCAATGGATCCCTGGTGTCGGCACCGTGATGACATACAACGTGAATGAAGGGACCGACTTCACACAAGTGGTAGGGGCCCAATCCCTGCCACAATTCCTGATTGGTGTCGGCCAGATACTGACGCAGGTTCAAGGTACCAATCCTCCAGAACGGATGCAGGCAGTTGCAGGGAAGATCCTGGAGGCCCAGCCGGAACTGCTAAGCCTGCAGGAAGTGGACCAGTGGTACACCGGAACCTTCGACCCGATCGCAGGCTCGTGCGGAACCATGACCCTCCAGTACGACATGTTGCAGGAACTCCTTACTGCTTTGGCCGCGCAAGGCGGGCACTATGAAGTTGCCGTGCAGGTCACCCAAAATGCATTTCCTCCAACCCCTGGACTGATTCCGCCCGCCACTTATCTTTGCGTTGCCGTGACTGATTACAACGTTGTCCTGGCCCGTACGGATCTTCCGCCCTGGATCTTCCAGTGGAGTAATCCGCAATCCGGACAATTCGTGAATCAACTCGTTCTGCCAACTCCGGTTGGCCCAGTTCCGTATCCCAGAGCGTGGGCCTCGGTCGATGCACAGTTTTTCGGACACTCTTTCCACTACATCAATACCCATCTAGAGTCCTTCGACGCGAATGTCCGCGAATTACAAGGGGATGAGCTGCGTGCGGGGCCGGCGAATAGCGCCTTACCGGTGATTATCGCGATGGACTCAAACGCGCAGGCATTCCCCTTGCCCCGAGACCCGACATATGTGGATTTCAGGTCTGCTGGCTATCGCGACGTTTGGTCTAGCCTCTTTCCGAAGCGCGCAGGATTAACGTGTTGTCAGGATGAAGCGGACAACAATCCGGTCTCGCAGCTTTATCAGCGGATAGACCTGGTGTTAACACACGGCAGAGTAACTCCGTTGGCAGCCGTGTTGCTTGGGGCCGATCCGCGAAGCCGGCTGTCGGACGGACTCTGGCCTTCGGATCACGCAGCATTATTGGCGGCTGTTCTCGTGGGGAGCGAGTAGGCAACTCTTGACTGCGCCATGCGTTATCAACACTGTTCCGCAGAGGAATGACGGTCACGCGTAAGGTTCAGTGATTAAGGACCGCCGAAAGGCGGCGGCGGTCCGTACTGAATGAGACGCGGAACCTGAGGAGGTATGGCATGAACAAGTTGATGACTTTCTGTTTGCTCTTGGCCTTGGCTGCGCCGGTCTTCGCCGTAGACGACGGCCAGGTAATGTACGCGGGTGGTACGGTTCCTGGATTGCCCGCAGGAGCAGTCGGGCGACTGGACACCACTTCCGAGGAATCGCTCACGTTCGAGTACTCCGGAACGAAAGTACTGATTCCATACTCGCAAATCGAGTCGTTCGAATATTCGACAGAAGTGACTCGCCACCTGGGAGTCATGCCCGCCATCGCGGTCGGACTGATCAAGAAACGCCAGCGCCGCCACTATTTCCGCATTTCCTATCGCAGCGCTGATAATGTGCCGCAGGTTGTAGTTTTCGAAGTTCCCAAACACATGCCTCGTACTCTACAAGCCGTCCTCATGGTTCGAGCCCCGCAGACATGCAATCTGCAAAGCGCGTGCCCCACCGGCGCAGTGAAGGCACCGTTTGCCGGTCGCAACTGAGGAGAGGCGAAGGGACGGAGGTGCCACCGAGATGCGAAGCGAGGCCGAACGCCCCGGACTCCTAATTGCCGAAACATCGCTATTACACTCATTAACCTAGACCGGCCAATCTCAATGGGCGCAAACGCCTGCTTTCAACCGCCAACCTCCCCGTTCCTTGCCCGTTGTGTCAGCACTGGCGTAGAGTTTGACAAGCTCAGCTTTTTGCAGGTGCCCATGCGTAAAGAACCCCCTGCTAAGGAGCCCAGCCCATGATCACCAGCAACCGCTTCTTCTGTTTCATCCTTGTGACGGTGTTGTGCACCGCTGCGATCTCAGCGCAAGAGCCCAGCGCCGCGCCCCCGCCCACCGCCGCCAGCAAGATCTACCTGGACGTCGTCGTCACTCCTAAATCCGGTCCGCCAGTTGCCGACCTGCAGCATCAGGATTTCACGCTCCTCGATAACAAGTCCCCGCGGACCTTCACCTCATTTCAGGCATTCACTGGTCGCGAGGCTGCCATCAAGGTGGTCCTGGTGATTGACGCCGTCAACACCGGCGCCGAGCGCATCGGCTACGAGCGCATACAGATAGACAAATTCCTCCGTGCCGACGGAGGCCATCTCGCATATCCCGTCGCTCTCGCTGTCTTCACCGATAAAGGCATCTCGATTGCGGCGGAACTCTCGAGCGACGGCAACGCCCTCAGCGACGCATTGGATAAGCAAGATATCGCCATCCGCGCCATTGGCTGCTCGGCGGCCTTCTACGGCGCGGCCGAACGGCTGCAGTATTCGCTCGCCGCGCTGCATCAGCTGACGGCCAGCCTCGCTCCGCAGCCGGGACGCAAAATTGTTCTCTGGGTTTCGCCCGGCTGGCCTCTGCTATCCGGACCGCGGGTGGAGCTAACTTCCAACCAGCAGCAACACATCTTCTCCGACGTCGTCAGCTTCTCCACTCAGCTGCGCCAGGCGGGCATCACTCTCTACAGCGTAAATCCCGCCGGCAGCGCCGAGTCTGTGCTCCGCGCCTCGTACTACAAAGATTTCCTCAAAGGCGTCAGCAAACCGAACCAGGTCGCCGCGGGGAATCTCGGGCTTCCGGTGCTCGCCCTGCAGAGCGGTGGTCTCGCTCTCGAACTCAACAACGATCTCACTGCACTGCTCCAGGAATGTATCTCGGATGTGGCGCCCTACTACGAGATCTCCTTTGATGCAGCTCCAGTTGAGCGCCCCGATGAATACCACCAGCTCGAAATAAAACTCGCCAAGCCCGGCCTCACCGCGCACACGCGGCAAGGCTATTACGCGCAGCCTTTACCCAAAAACTAGCCGCATCCTTGAAAGACGCGATAGAACACGGCACGGCCTCGTCAACAATACGCGTGATCAGGCTGTGGGCAACATTGCGACTACGATGATTCAAAGTTATAGGGTTTCGCGCAGGCCGCTCGTTCTATCGCGTCAGTTGGCGACCCCGTGAAACCGGTCGCAGTGAAACCCTGAACAGAAGCTTCGCGTAAAAGCTAGGGAACATCCACTTTGACCGCGGCCGACTTGCGGCTTTCTTTTCCTTCGATATTGACTGCTGTCGTCGCATAATAGTACGTAGTGTTGTTCGCGACAGTGGAATCGCTATAGAGCGTCGAACCAATCAGGCTCACGTTGATCTTCCTCCATGTCGTCCCGTCTGGGCCACGATAGACGTTGTAGCCGCCGAGATTGTCCGAGGTCGAACGCTTCCAACTCAGGTCCACGACATGATTGGCTGTACTCTGGATGACGACCTTATACGAAACTTGAGACACGTGTCCGCCGCACCCGGTGACCTTTACAACGAAAGAGTAGGTCCCTGCCTTGGTCGGCGTTCCAGAGAGGTTCAGCGAAGTCGTCGTGCTGGACACCTTCGCGGTTATGCCGACTGGCAGCGCTCCGGAGGCGATCACCCACTTATAGGGAGTGCAACCGTCGCTGGTGTGGATAACCGCAGAATAGCCGGTTTTTACCGTGCCGTTAGGTACGCTGGTGGTTGTGATTTCAATGGTGGCTGCCACGTACCGGGACGCGAAGACGAGCAACAGGAGGGAGAGTCGCCAATGCTTCATGACTCCATGCTGGCGCGACTACAGGGGTTCCCAACAGATATGGAAGGTTCCCAGACCTCTCACTTGTGCATTCGGACACTCCGGACCCCTAGGCATCTCAAAATTTAATGAGCGGTTAACATTTCGGTCCGTTCTGTGGTCACAAACCCGGATATGGCTATACAGGCGGAAAATTCAACGCCAGCCCCGAAACTCGGCGGCTTAAGGAGACGTTTGCGATGGGGTAATTTAACTCTAGTCCCGGTCAACTAGTAAGTCGGGATTTTTCTGTCCAACATACTGCTAACTGTCTCAATCGCCACTACACTCATTGGCCCTCCCTAGGGTGAAGACCCTAACCTTGCAGTTTTGAGTGTAATCGCCTGTTTACAACCGCTGTGACCAGTGTAAACTTCGCCATTTCCTTTGAGAGGAGAACCATGGACTTCTGCAAGCTGAACTATGCGCTCTATTGTTCAATGACTTTCTCCCTGGCGCTCCACGCGGCGGCACAAGCCGCCCCGCCTATCTCCCCGCAAACGGACCCCTCTACTGTCGCCGCCGAGGAGCAAATCATCTCCGCTGCTCGGGCTCGCGCCAACGCCTGCGCATCGGGTGACGCGCAGACGTGGGCAACGTTTGTCGACGCGAACTTTCGCGATATAGAAGGCAACGCCACCACCACACGAAAACAGATTATGGACGAGTGTCGGGAGGCGGCCCGCGTAATTCCGGGCCACAAGATCGAAAGACTGGCTTCGGGCTTTCACTTCCAGTTCGTGGGCAACATCGCGCTGGTGGATTACCTCTATGAATTCAAGGAGCACTTTGGCGACATTACCCTCGTCGACAACATTCGCCAGGTCGACACGTTTGAAAAACAGCAGGGAAAATGGATGGCACTGCTAGCGGTGTCTGCGGCAGTAATGCCCGATCCTCCGGTTGCCAAAATCGACACCGCAACCCTTGACGACTTCACCGGCGAGTATGCGTGGGCGGGATCACAATTCGTCGACACGGTCACCCGTGAGGGAGACAAGCTTTACGTCCAGGGCTCCTGGGAAGACTCACCGACGGAACTATTGCCAGAAAGCGCGGATACGTTTTTCAACCGCGGAGGCGGCGTCAGCCCAATGGCTCGTTCGACTTTTGTCAGGGACAAAACCGGCCGGGTCGTTGAGGAACGAGTGTACTCACCCGCGGATGGACAGGGATACCACGCCAAGAAGATCAAGTGAATCGCCGCGGCCAAATCTCAATGAGTGCAAACGCCTGTTAGCGTAAACGGGCGCTATACTCGCATTCAGCGCGCCGATTTCGCGGCAGAGGTGCCTCGTGGATCTCTACTCTTCCGTCGCTCCAGGTCTTGTTATCGTCTTTGCGCTTTTTATTTCCCTGCTTTGCTTTCGCCGTATCCGCGTGCTTTCCGCCAAGCCTTACGCAAGGTGGCGCCGGATTTGCGAGTGGATAGCTCTTTCGGCGGCTATTGTCGTGTTCTTGGCTGCGGCAGCGAGTACCCTATTCAATGCTCTTGCCATTCACCACTACCGCGCAATCTATCCCCCTCAGGGAAGACTCTACACCGTTGACGGTTACAAGATGCATTTGTACTGCACGGGCGAAGGCTCTCCCACAATAGTTCTTGATGCGGGCCTGGGGAACGATTCGCTCATTTGGGCCAACGTGCAACCCACGCTATCGAAAACAACACGAGTCTGCTCTTACGATCGCGCCGGATTTGGCTGGAGCGATCTACAGCCCCGCCCGCGTGACGCCCACCGGATTACGGATCAATTGCACACGCTTTTGACCAACGCAGGAATCAAAGGGCCGATCGTCTTGATGGGACACTCGATTGCGGGCCTATATATCCGTGATTACGCTGCCCGATATCCACAGAATCTGTCCGGCCTGATATTTGTGGATGGCTCCACGCCCCTACAGGAAGACCGTTTCCCTGGCCGGACCAAGTTAGTGCTTCTCAAGGCCAAGCTTGAGCTTCTGCAAACGAAGTGGTTATACGTCCTCGGTATACCGCGTATTACGAGGGACTGCAATATAGGAGAGGGATTCGAAATCTCAGCCGGGAAAATGTTATCGGAAGATCAGTGCCGTGCTGGGATGTACACCGCGCTGGAGCGCGAGGATGAGGATTTTCCCCAATCCGGCAAGGAGACAATCCATACCGGCCCGTTCGGCGATCTCCCGATCCTGATCTTTTCGCAGGATAATCATCCCTCTGACAGTGAGCCGCCCTCAAAGGTAGATGAAATCTGGGACCAGATGCAGGAAGAGCTCAAAAGCCTGTCGACACGCAGCCGGAGAATCGTCGCAAAGGACAGTGGCCACTACATACAGGTTGACCGGTCCGATCTACTGAATTCAGAGGTTACGGCTTTTATTCGGCAGATTCGGGGTGAGGCGTTGCCGTCAATCGACTATGGCACAACGAAAACAGAATAGTCGAATTCCAGCAGTGTTCCGCTCATAACATCGCCATTACACTCATTGACCCGGATTGGTGAGCAAACGGCGCAAGCTCGTGTAAATACCCGATTGCGACAGTCAATAATTTGAACAATCAGCACACCGCGTCCTGCTGCAACTTTCCCTCGATACATGCATCTAGAAACGTGGCCAATTCCTTTCCTCCGGATCTATTCCTTTCCTCCGGATCTGATGACGAGAGGAGACAAGACATGTGCTACAGCATATCGACCTTGCTGCTTCGTAATCTGAGCGACGTATTTGGCGAAAATGACCCCGTGCACCGGCGCGCCGCCAGCGACGACATCTGGAATGAAGATGGTGTGTTCTACGATCCCAATGGAGGCATCTACCGAGGTCGTGACGAGATTGATCGTATTGCTGGTGTGATAAAAGCAACCCATCCAGATTTCAAATACCAACATCTCTCCCCTCCCGAGGAATTAAGTGATGCCGGACGAGTTCGATGGGTCTCTGGCACTCCCGGCAAACCTCCAGCTTATGCGGGAACCGATTTTGTCGTTGCCCGGAACGGTCGCATTGCTGCGATCTATATGTTTTTCGACAGCCTGCCCTGAGCTGGACCCGGCCGCCCACGATACAAGAATGACGAACGTTTTTCGGCGACCCGGACCGTGCGTTAGTTGGCGAAAATCGCCATTACACTCATTGACCCGGGCCAGCGCGGCTACCCAGTTCTCAACGAGTGTAATCGCCTGTTTACAACAGTTATGATGTAGACACGCACTCTGAAGCGCTATGAGTGATTCGTTTCCCAAGTTCTCCAGTGAATTGGCCGCTCATCCGGGTGGTTACCATCACGGCTACGGGCGAGTCGATCGCCTGCTGGCTACGAAATGGTTTTCACAACGGTCGGTGCATTGTCCCAGCTCATATTTGGATTACCTGAGCGAGATTGGCCCGGGCAAATTTTTTGCTGGAGGACTGATTCTCTTCTTGGTTGAACCGCAAGGTGAGATTGACCGGTGGACAGAGAGACTACCTGTCGAAATCCGAAGCCATTTCTTTGTGATTGGCTACGACGGTACCACCGAGGGGTGTTACTGCTTAAAAAGCTCTGGAACGGACAATGCCGTTTACTGGCATAACTGGGAAATGGGAGTAGCCGAACCGTACGGCCGCTCATTCGTCAATTGGATCGAACAGTCCCCATCTGAGCTGTTTAACAGTTCGGTTTACTCCGGATACAAGAAGATCAAGAACCTGGAAAAAGTGCACGAGATTATCGAGCAACGGAGAGCCTTCGACGTGCGCCTTTTGTCCTTTGAAAAGAAACTTGTCCGCCCTCCCGGCAAGGAGAAGGATTTTCTACCACGCTACAACCGAGTGACTTGCGCGGTACGTAAACGCAGCGAAACTGGACTTAACCAGCTTACGTTCAAGATCCACCGCAAAGGCAGTTCTGTTGGCGCTGACAACGTCCAGCACGTAACAGTCTCTCTTCCCGATTTCGCAGCCGGGCAAGAGGTCAGCGTCGACGTCTTTGCCTTTGATCCGTTCAATGTTGCATTTGAAGGAATCGTTGTCGATTACACGGTTGACATTGATCTACGCTCCCCGACGCGGTCTCACTACGCGGAGCTGAAGCCGTATCTTTAGGGGTCGGACTGAGCGATACATTGCCGAGGTGAATAACTGGCGATAAATCCCCACTACACTCATTGACCATGGCCGGGGCGGCTACCCAGTTCTCAATGAGTGTAATCGCCTGTTTACGTCAACTATGCGTTAACATAAACCGTAGCCTATATGATGCCGTCCTCGGGAGACCATGTTTCGGGGAAATCAAGGCTGCAGAATGTCATCTTCTTCACAGGCCTTGCCTTTTACGTGCTCAGCTTCTTCCTGCCCGTTTTCAAAGATACGGTCGGATCGAAGTCGATCTCTGGATGGCGATGCGCCTATGCTGCCCTCTTCCTCTGGGTTGTCGATCTAGGACCCAACACGATTCCTTGGCTGAATGTGGGGTATCGGCTAGGTGGCTTCGGAGGTGTTGTCAACCCTCTTGCCCTTGCCTACATAATCCTGCGCATTTTTGATCGCGCTGGAAGAACGCAGCGAGTTCTTGCCGCACTAATTTTGTTTTGTATTTTGCTCACGTGGGCCTCTCTTGTCATCCTGTGTTTGCAGGATGCGGACTGTCCTGGCTTGGGGCACGCGGTTTGGGTTGCGGGACTCCTGCTGATGATTTCAGCACCATTTTGGAAGTCATTTCGCCAGAGTCTTTAGCAAGATCACATCCGCCACCTGCCTCACATATTGCCGGTCGGCCTGATACTCACACTCGCTCTCCGCCGAACCCGCTCCAGACCCACCATCGAACTCGGCAAACTCTAGTTCGCAAAGATTTTTCTTGTATTCCCGCCACGCCCGGTCAGCATTATTCAGCAGGTCCAATTGCCTCACCCCACAGGCAGGTTTGATGCCCACGCAGGCACCACGCTCATCTGCCACAATCGCACGAACTGCATCCAAGAAGGCATTCAAGTGATTCTTGGTGAACTCCACTTCTTCACCAAAGCATTGCTCAAAGCCAACGGTGGTCGATTGTTTGGCACATGGATTCTCTCCATGAGAAAACACTGCCTCATACTCACGATCTGCGTCGGCCACATGGGGGTGATCCTTCGCATTCGCACCTCCTATTAACGCCAAAATGACGACTCCGCGGCCAAGGTACTTAGAGAAATTCGACATGGCAGTCCCCGGAAAAAGCAAGAAAAGACTCGAAGAGTAAACGCCTGGTTACAACAGTCGTCTTCGAGTTTGCTCGTTTATAAAGCATTGAACCGTCTCGGATAGATTTTCCGGGCCTTCTAATGAGCGGCGGCCGAAGGTATCATGGCGAGAAAACTCCCGACCCTGTTGGCGAAGGCATCAGGCTCTTCGGTAAACGGAAGGTGTCCACTCTTCTCGAAGACGGCGAACTGTGCACCTGGAATGGCGCGGTAGAGTTGATAGGCGAAGACAGGCGCCACATTCATGTCGAAGCGTCCGGTGATGACTAGAGTGGGAAAATGAAATTTAGGAAGCTCCGGTGTTAAATCGAAGCGAACCAGGTCGTGCGACACGGCCTCATTTACTTCCCAGTTGAATTTTATAGGCATGAGAGCCAGGAAAGCATCGCGCTTTTCCGGCGAATAGAAAAGCGTAGAGAAATCCTCACGGTTATACTGATCCCTGGCAGCCTCGTCATGGAATTCCATGGCGAACTCAAGGCTTTTTTCCCGCTCGACGACGTCCGGGTAGACCTTGTCGTCAAGATCCGATTTTTCATCCCACTTTGGCCCCGCAGAATCCACGAGGATGAGGCCCGCGACGCGTTTGGTGTGGCGGGCGGCATACGCCATACTCAGATATCCACCCCATGAACTCCCGAGAAGGATCATCTTTTCGAGACCAAGATGAGCTCGAAGCGCGTCCAGGTCGTCAATCTGGTCGGCGAGGGTGCACGATTGCCCTTCCTTGAGGGGAGAAGAGCGACCGTTTCCGCGCTGATCGTAAAAAATGACGCGGCGACCCTGAGCGAGCACGTCCCACGCGGTCGAGGTATGCAGATACATATGGTCAAGACCAGGCCCTCCGTTCACCAGCACCAAGGGAACCGCATTACCGCTGCCGATGACCTCGTAATAGATCGCTCCACCTGGACCATCGAACGTATTGCCATTCTCGGCTCGGGACGCATGGACGGGAGGAACGACAATGAGGGCCGCGACAAAAAGGAACAAGCGGAAGTTAAGGGACCATCCGTCTATTCTGCGACATCCACCGCAAGACCGTAAAACGTTCATAGACATCTCGCGACCTCCTACCCCGCTATAGAGGCTGAGGATTGTATATCAGATAATTTCCCAACGTCGCGATCTGCTCGTAGTTGGTGAAAAATCCTCATTTCACTCATTGATCTTTTGTCCAAGGCAAAGACCTGGGCGGGGGCCTTGAGTGTAATCGCCTCGTTACGTCAGTTATTCCAATTCTGAAACCCGCTGAGATCAGGAGACTACTTGTTTGCGGGAGCAGCGAGCGACGGTTCCTTCGCACCCATAATCAACAGCCAGAGCATGGCGGCAAGTTCGGCCATAAACACCGGCTGGAAATAGCGGAACAGAGCGTCCGTGTGATTCGGAGCGAGGAACCAGATCGTACTCAGGACAACCCATGCAATGCCGTCAAGCAAGAGCCAGTACCCGAGCCAGCGCGGCAAGAAGCGCGACCTCACGACCAGCCATCCAAAAGGCAAAAGCCACAATCCCCAGAACATCTGGTTGATGCCATTCGCCTGCCCATGCATCCGGATCAGCAGCATGCCGAGCGCCACGCGAGTCTGGCTGTCAAAGCCCGCGAAGGCATCGCCTCCGCGAAAAATGAGGAGTGCGGCTGCACTGAACACCACGCTCGTCAGGCCAAGGGCAGACGAAACCAACACAAGAGCCACAAGTTGTCGCGCGCGGCGGCGGTCCACATCCTCGAAGAGCCGGTAGAGCGCCAAGCTTAGGCCGATGAATATGACCGCACCAAGCGTCTCGGCAAGCATGCCCCAACGGTAAAGCGTCTCGTGTCCGAGTATCCGGGCTCCGGTGGCGACAGCGTCGTTGTGCACGATTGTCTGCGAAGGGACATATAGCAGGTAGAATGGCCCCAACGTGAAGCCCAGATACCACAGGCCAGCGATGCGGGCCGTTCTCCTCAGCGACGTCATACGGACCTCCAGCATTGGGAGTAGCGATAAAGGCTAAGGGTTTTACCATTACAACTCTATCTAGCAAGGACAATCTGGGAAAGGGATTCTTGAATGCTCGACAAAGTCATGGGTCACTACACTCCCAGGATTTCAGGCGTAACATCCCGACATTGTTATGGAATCATTACACTCATTGACCATTAATCGGCACGATTCCCAATGAGCAACAAATCGCCCGATTCAATGTCTATAGATTTCAATGTCTATAAATGATGTGCCAGTTAAGCCCGAGGGGCGGCCTCTCGCCTTGGGCTGGAACTATGGGCTGCCGATCTTCGTCCAATTGGCACGCAAGAACTCCAGACGGCTCTGAATGAGAAGAGCTTGTGAGATGACAGAACCTTTTTCATCCTGTTGCGCGGTGACTATCGCCACGTGCCGGCGGTACTTATAGCTGCAACAGCCGACGTACAACGGCAGCCATTTTCTGCGTGTGCTTGCGTCAAATACTTGCTCAGTAAAGTCGGGCTCCATCGTCGCAAGTTTACGAGGCGTCCGGCATACAACGATCTCCTGGAGCGCGAGCCGATAAAAGCTCCGTTGGTACTCCACAATCCTCAGGGCTTCGGGTGAGGGTGTCTCCATAGCAGCTGATAGCACAAGAGACTTGGTAGCGCTACCGGGAATCGAACCCGGGTTTGAAGATTGAGAATCTTCCGTCCTAACCCCTAGACGATAGCGCCATCGGAGAGCTTCGATTATAGCAAAGCCATCCTTGGCGATTTCTTCGCGAAGGCAGGTTTCCACAGCCTGCAGAGGTCTATAATAGGTTCACTTCTGCCACAAATTCTAATGCTCTCCTAAACGTTGCGGGACAAGTGTATGTGGTTCGTTCAACAGTTCGATTCATTCCTAAATTTAGGTATATGTAAGGAGTATCCGATTATGGCAAGGTCGAAATCTACCCCTGGTAGCAAAGCAAATCGTACAAATGCGAATCAGAACCAAACCGATAACAGCAATCTGCCCGAAGTGAACGCAGTCGTGGCTGGAGCCACGCCTGCCGAAGTTGCAGCGGCAGAAGTCAAGAAGGCGCCCGAACCCCGGAAGATGGAAGTCGTCAGGAGCGAACCCCGAAAAAACTCCGCGCTCCCGACTCCCATCAATCTGGAAGACGAGATCCGGCGCCGCGCCTATGAACTCTACCTGCAGCGCGGAACCGCGCCGGGCAGCGAAGCCGAGGACTGGCTGAACGCCGAGCGCGAAGTCAAACAGCGCTACCGTCAGCAGCAGAGCGCCTAGTCGTGTCCTGCTGAGACGTGCGGCGGCGCAATTCGGCCGCTGCATGTCCCTTCGCGGTTGCCTTGATGGGACATTTCTGAAAAAATACCCGGGGTTCCCCTACCATGGCGGAAATTGGAAGTTTCGCACTTCTTCTCGCTTTGGCCCTGAGCGTTTATTCGTTCCTCGCCGGGATCATTGCCCTGGTTTTTCAGAACCAAGCCTCGCTGGCCGCGACGCCAGGGGCTGGGGCCGCGCACCGCGCTAGCGCAGCGCTTTCTGCTGAAGGAAATTGGCTGGTCGCGATGCTCCGCCGAGGTTCGGGACGCATCGGCGAGACTGCGCGCCGCGCCGGCATCGCCACCTTCGCCTCGGTTTTTCTCGCTGCCTTCGTTCTCGTCGTCTGCGCCTTCCAGGACAACTTCTCCATCGCCTACATCTTCCACCACAGCAATCGCGATCTCTCCGCTCCTTATAAGTTCGCCGTGCTGTGGTCCGGCCAGGAGGGTTCGCTGCTGTTCTGGTCGCTCTTGCTCGCGGCCTACGGATTCGTTCTCCGCCTAAGGTACAAAACTGACCCGCGCCTTTTCGCCTACGCTTCGGTGGTTCTGGCTGGCGTGCAGATTTTCTTTCTGCTCCTGGTAAACTTCGCCGCCAATCCCTTCGGCATTCTCGAAGGCCCGCTCCGTGCCGATGGCAGCGGCCTGAATCCGCTGCTGCAGTATCCCGAGATGGTGATTCATCCGCCCATGCTCTATCTCGGCTACGTCGGCTTCACCGTCCCGTTCGCTTTCGCCTTGGGCGCGTTGATCATGAAGTATCCCGGCGAGAAGTGGATCAACATCACCCGCCGCTGGACCATGGTCACATGGGCTTTCCTAACCTGCGGCGTCTTCCTCGGCGCCCACTGGGCGTATTCGGTCCTCGGCTGGGGCGGCTACTGGGGATGGGATCCCGTCGAAAACGCCTCGCTCATGCCTTGGCTCACGGGCACCGCCTTCCTGCACTCGGTGATGATGCAGGAAAAGCGCGGCATGCTGAAGATGTGGAACATGTGGCTGGTCTTCGCCACCTTCTGGCTCGCCATCCTCGGA
>Ga0209169_10000254_pt1 | contig 32273 bp, 22 predicted proteins | sample HubBroMetageWRM4_FD_188346 | JGI IMG/M metagenome (GOLD analysis project Ga0209169, IMG submission 188346) | Warmed soil microbial communities from the Hubbard Brook experimental Forest, New Hampshire - Hubbard Brook CCASE Soil Metagenome WRM 4... | ecosystem: Environmental > Terrestrial > Soil...
TTAATATTGTGAGCAGTCAGTAGGCCCGTAGCTCAGTTGGCTAGAGCGCCACCTTGACACGGTGGAGGTCTGCGGTTCGAGCCCGCACGGGCCTACCATCCCCTTCAACAAGTTAGCGCCATTCAGTTCGCGTCCAACCACAGAGTTCAACACAGAGTTCAACACACCCAGCTTAATTCACCTGTTGAGCGCTAGGAACCGGTTCGCATCGGGTGGTCGTTATCGGGGTTAGCCCCTCTAGAGCAACGCGTTTCGCTTCCATACGGATGTGGCTGTAGTGCTCCATCATCTTGCGGGATACGTGGCCAGCGATGCTTAGGACCGCGGCCTCGGCTGCACCGGACTCGAGCAATTCCGTGATGCACTGATGCCGAAGATCGTGGAATCGAAGTCCTTTCAACCCAGCTGCTCGTGTGAGATTGCGCCACGACGTACGCCATGTCTTTTGCGGTCGTGTTCCGTCGATATGGTTGTTTTCACACGCAGGGAACACATAGAACTCCGGTGCTGATATTCTAAGTTTGGTCGCCCGCTCAAGAAGTATGCGGAAGCCGAGCATCGCATCGGGCACCTTCGGGAGCTAATGTCGCCAACGAAGTTTCCCGAGTTCTTGATTCGGATCAGCTTTTTCCGTAAAAACCCCAAATCCAGTTGGCGAAAATTGCTCGCCCCTGATGCCGAGTTCGCCCAGACTCGGGAACAAAACAGGAACGCTTTTATAGGCGGTCACGCCCGTAGAATCTCCGCTGATATCTTCATTAGCAGACCCGCGACTCCCCTAGATTTGCTATTACGTTACAATATGATTACGTAAATTGTGAGTTTATGATTCTTCTTGACATTGATGCTTCTTGAGCATAAGAGTTCCATGCACTTCGGCCCAAGCTTCATTTCGGTGAGGTTCGGCGAGATCGGCGGCATACACCACCGGTCTGCGTAAATGACCGCTAGTTTCCACGGAGGCCGACATGTCACGACCGTTGGGCTTCAATTCTGCTTTCCCCCCATTGAGTGAAATGAATCGTTCGACTAAACCGATCGGGTTATCAGGCGGCCGTTGGAGGCGGGTAATTGCCACAACTTTGGCAATATTGGTAATGCTGGCATCCACGGCTCAGTCTTTTGCAGAAACGTGCAGTCCATGCCCGTGTCCCGGATCGCCAATAATAGTTGATGTGAACGGGCGGGGCTTCAATTTGACGAATGCAGTTAATGGGGTCCGCTTCGACATTTCGGGCACGGGCCATCCAGTGCAAATCGGCTGGACGACGCTCGATTCAGGCAATGCCTTCTTAGCTCTGCCCGGAACCGATGGCCTGGTCCACAACGGGAAACAGCTTTTTGGCAACTACACGCCGCAGCCCCTCTCAGATGATCCCAACGGCTTTGCGGCATTAGCGGTGTACGACCAGCCGGCGAATGGCGGAAACGGCGATGGGACTATAGATGCCCGTGACCAAATCTTTTCGTCTCTGCGACTGTGGATCGATGCAAATCACGACGGCATTTGCCAGCCGGAGGAATTGCACACGCTTCCGTCGTTGGGGGTGTATTCAATAAGTCTAAACTACTGGCTCTCCCGGAAACGCGACCAATGGGGCAATCAGTTCCGTTACAGAGGTGATGTGAATCCGTGGGATGATCCTACTAATCCCGCCGCCGCAAGCGAACGCACCATCTACGACGTTTTTCTGATCTAAGTCTGACGAGATGAGGCGGAAATCCGTGAGAGCCCGTAAATGGATAGTTGGTCTGACACTTCTCCTCGCTCTCGTACTTGGCTATCGAATCGCCGCAGGCCCCGTGGCACTGACATCTCAATGTGAAGCCTTAAGCAATGACAGGCGGAGTGAGATCGCCGCATATCTAGCCAAGAGATGGAAGGTCGGAAAATCCGAACTCGTTAAATTGACGGGCCACGAGTTTGTTGGGAGTACGTGTTACCAGCGATTGACTCTGGAGGGCGGATCTCTTTCCTTTCCGGTTACTATCTACGTCTCCCCCGATCACAGATTCGTTTTTGGATCGCTGTTTGACACAGCCATATCCCCCGATGAGGATGCCCGGGAAACTACTGAGCGCAGCGAGAAACTGCTACTTGCCGATAACTCTCCCTCGCGAGGCTCACTGGACGCACAGGTAACGATTGTCGAATTCTCCGATTTCGAGTGTCCCTATTGCAGTTTTTTTCACGAATGGATGCAGGCTGTCACCGGGCAAGGTGGCCCGAGCGTTCGGCTCGTTTACAAGCACCTGCCTCTGCCCGCTCATCCGTGGGCTCGGGATGCCGCAGCAGCCGGTGCGTGTGCCGGGGTCCAATCGCCGGATTTTTTCTGGCAAATTCACGATTTCATTTTCAAGGAGCAAGAAAACCTTACGCTAGCGAGCTTACATGATCGGATTACCCAATTCGCAAGTACGGTCCCCACACTGGACGTTCAGAAGCTAGAGAAGTGCATAAGTAGTGGAGGAGCTGAGCAAATTATCGGCCGGGATGAAACGCTCGCTAAGCAGTTCCGCGTTGGGCATACTCCGACCCTGTTCATTAACGGGAGACGCGTAGACACCGTTCGCTCGAAAGAAGAATTGAAAGGTCTTATTGAGGATGCGAGCAAGCGTCGTTGATTACCCTTGCTCGGTGGAGATTGGAAATGAAAAATGCACTGATAGTTGCTCTGGCTTGTATCATCGGGGCAGCAATTGGTTCCACATGCAAGGCACAAGAGATGCCTAAATTAAATCTGAAAGAAAGCCCGAGTCCAGAAGTTGTTTTTGTGCCTTTCACCGAAAGCCAGTTCCCGGATTTCGGTCGTATCTTCGCGCGCACAAGAGCCGCGCTTCAGCCAGCCGCCTTTGTTGTTGTGAACCAGTCGGATCGTGCAGTCATAGCCATCGCAGCGAGATGGACGGTCGTCACACAAGACGGTTCCAGGGCGCATTATTGGTCGAGCACCCATATGTATCTGTCGATCCCTCCTGCTCCATTGGCACCTGCCGGTGGGCGACTGCTCGTTGCTCCAGATACATTCGTACCTGAATCACTGGTCGTGTCTGGACGCGGGATGATTGGATTGGCTCCAGACCCAGAGATTGTTTCGAAATTCATGGCCGCTTCACAGATTTACGCCGAGGTTGATTGCATAATCTTTGGCGATGGTGAAGTAGTCGGGCTCGATCAATCTCAACTTGTCGCTGAGATACAAGACCGAAAAGCTGCCGTCGATGTGGTCCTAAAGCAAGTTCATGCGGCACGAGCCAACGGTGAAAACCTGTCAGATGCGCTTTCGCAATTGGCGACATCCGCGAGACCGGCAAATGATTCTGTCGGGAGGCGCGCGGCGCAATTCGCACGCCAGTGGGCTGGAACGCAACATCGCGAGGCTTTTCTCTCGTATCTCGAAGGTATTCCAGCCCCGGTGAGTTTTTACCGAAAGGACGGAGGTGCACTACGATGATGCTCAAGGTTGCCGTCAGGTTCTGTGGAGTTTTAGTCCTGCTGCTATTACCTGGATTCTCGACCAGCGTGCGCGCACAAAGCGACGAGGACGCTATCTACGAATTTAGTTGTGTGCCGGATTCTTGCGCTGATAATTATGGACCATCTACAACAGGAGACGCATTCACATCAATCAAGGCTACGTGTAATAACGGCACCGTACTCGGACCGAAGACTGTGACTCTTGATATCACAGTACCGTGCACGCACCCAGTGTTACTTGAGACTTCGGCCGAGGCTAACGACGAGCTAGTGGTGATCGAGCTTGACTGCGGCCACTACCTCAGCTATTACCTGGGAGACATAAGCGTTTCCGGCATAGTCATAGACACGGTGACGAACACCGAAATCTACAATGGCGGTGCGCTTTCGGATTGCCTCGGGGGCGTGTCACCTCCGGTCCCGGTGATGGGTCCATGTTAGGGTTAGAGCTCCGCTCCCGATGGTTCCATTAGTGCTAGATTCACTGTTAATGAACGCGCGTGTGCGGTGCCTGACGCCCAAGCAAGTGGCTTGAACTCGCGCCGTGCACGAAGTGCTCCAACCGAACGATGCGTACCATCACTCTTGTCCAAATTAGCTTTTCGCCATCGCTACCTTGACACTGGTTCCAAGAACCTAATTGAAAGTGACATGGGATCAAATCCTCGCACCCGCTGCCGCGCTGTGCGCGTACCCCGAACGTCTTTGCGAAGCACATCAATTCATCATTAACATTAACCGGAAGTAAGGGCGAATGCTATCGCTGCTTAATTCCGGTTCCGACGCACCTGCATGTCGATCTCCGACTGATGATCCAGATACAGCACACCGCGCGCCAAGCAGTAGAGGCTGACGGGTGCTTCAGGAATCTTCGTTTAGGCAAGGCCGTGTCGGTTTGGAGGTGTATCCCCGTGACGGGTTCCGATAGCGTCGAAGCTTGCTCGCTCAGGCTGCGGCGCAATTGCGACGTCGCTCCCGCTTCGACCGCCATCGGCTCGCCGGCGAGCCACAAACTGCAGTCTTTCATCCATTACCGAACACTCCTTCCAAGGCATAAGTCCCTCCCCGTTACGGGGAGAAAGTGTCACCCATGTGTCCGGTACAATGTGTTACCTATGTCTCAGGCCGCTCACTGCAGCTGGAGTTGAACACCGAGTTCAACACAGAACGAGTTTTATCACCGAAATTGACCACCTGTGACCGATTATGACGGATGCACCAATGTGCGCGCATCTTCTTTACGCACTTGCGCTTGGTCGCTTTCGGTAGCTGTCCGTAATCATCCGACCAGCAAATTGACACGGTGGAGGTCTGCGGTTCGAGCCCGCACGGGCCTACCATCTATCCCCTTGATTCTATTGAATAGTGGTAGGCACTCCCTCCGCAACCAAGGAGGAGGCGAGGAATGGCTAATCAGCGCGACGCTTTTGCGGTATCGGGGCCAGTTTCGCGTCAGTTGTACAAAAGGCTGCTGGACGCAATAAACCCTCTCGGAGAGTTCCGCGAAGAGATGAAGAAAACGTCGGTTCATCTGGTTCGTGGCTCGGCATTCGCCGGCATTCATCCACGAAAGCAACACCTGTTGCTCACCATCAAGGCCAAGAAGCCCATCCGAAACGCCAGGGTCTTCAAGACGGAGCAGGTTTCGAAGAATCGCTGGCATGTGGAGGTGAAGCTTGCGACCGAGAAGGACATTGATGGCGTGTTACTTGGTTGGCTGCGCGACGCTTATGACCTCTGCCCGTGAGCGACTATGGAGAGACAAGTTCAATTCGTGACCACTGTGATTGTTGCATTCCGGGCGGAGCTGAGCCGTGAAATGTGCTTGCGTGTCGTTAGACCGATCACCTAAGCGATTCGCAACCGGCTGTACGAAAACTGTACCAAAACCCCATGTACTTGCGGTCTGGGGGCGTACTCCGAGCAAGGAGCAGACTCGCCGAAATTATTGAAAACATTGACAGCGCCCACTTTGGGTTCGTGTTTCGAACGGGTTAGACGGACTGTGGCTGCCTCGGCGACGCGACTATTTCGTGTCGCAGGACGGCGAGTTGCTCCAGAAGGATTTGGGAACCGATACAGGACAGACAGCAGCGGCAATGACCGAGTTCGATCCCGATCCGAGTTGGACCCCAGCACAGCAATAGCGGGCTGCAACACCATCCAGCGCGTTGATTCGACATTGCTCGCGCGGGAGAGCCATCTGTTTGGTCATACTCGTGGTTACTCTCACGATTTCACAGCTCAGGTCTATCCAGAGGGTACACAAGACCATCGTCAACACGCCTGCGATTTCGATCTTACGTGTCTTGCGCAATTCGGGGGATGCAGAGGCATTTGCGAGCTTATGCCGTCAGCGTGGGTCGACTATCAGAAGGAAGCGCAGAAGAAAGGTTGGGAGGCGGCGCTTCCCGGCTGCTAGAAGGGAAGCATCTACCTTTTCCGGAACGCAGCCTGCAAGAACATTACGAGAGTACCGAAGATCAAGATCGAGCCGAGGACTGCCGCAATGATCCAGCCGACAAGCAGAGCGACGGCCAACACTGCGAACGCTAGCGCGGCCACGACGATACCGAGCAGCATGAGTTTGAAACGTGAAATCGGTCCAGGCCATGAAGGTCCGCCGGGTTCGCTGACGATCGGCGAGTCATACAAAGTAATTTTGAACCGCTTGCTCATCGAGATGTTCAAGAGCCCGGGCCCTCGACAACCGACTGTTTCATCGGCACCCGTCTGCTGTCAACTGGCACGGCCTGTAACCAACGCTGCGACTGAATGCCTTCCTGCAAATCGTGCAGTGCATCCTTGCCGCGGCCAGTCAAAAGTATTCAGCGCTAAGATTTATGGCGATGCGGCTTTGGCCATATCTTGGACAATATCAAAGCGCAGGCCCGACCAGCCCGGTCCGCGCCCGGGTCCGGATTTGCGCGCCATCCAGACGTACGTCGTTCCATCGGCCGAACGCGTTCGGCGGAAATAGCGGTCCACGAGAATTCCGGTAGGAGGCAAAACGCGGTCCGCCAGGAAGAACGGTACGCCCGGATCGAGGATCAAGGCCCGAGGCACGACGTACAACAGCCCCTGCGTCGTGGGAATTTCCATGGTGCCGCGGCGCAAATAGAGCGAACCTCCGGTGGTTTGCACCGGAACCATAGGGATCCAGTTGTCGGGGACGGGCTGCTCCACCGTGTAGTAAATCTGCGGCCCTCCCGCGGTGACTTGCGGCGGAGGCGGCGGAGGATTTATTTTTAACCGTTGCAGATATGCTTCCTGGCCGTTTACGGGAGAATCCAGGTCCCCTTGGAGTTGTTGCTCGACGGCCCAAGCCATCGCCGCCATGTTATCCCGCAGGAACATGACTTCCTCGACGGCGACGGCATCCTGCACCAGTCCGAGTGTGGGAGCCAGCATGATGAAGCTGGAGCGCGTTCCATCGCCTGAAAGCTTGAACATGGACCAGGGGGATTCACCCGGTGTGACGACCGTTTGTTCCGAGGGGCGGATCAGCGTCCTGACTCCGAAAGTGTCGGTCACCACCAGGGTCGAGATGCTCGCAAGGTTGCCGATCGCGGCGGGAATGGGCACTGAGAACCAATCGTTGCCGTAGACGAGCGCGAATTCCATCACCAGAAGTTTCGCCAGGTCCACATTCTGCGCGTCCAGTTGGCCGAAATCCGTCACGCTATCTTCGAAAGCCCACCATCTTGGGTCGTGCACACCGCGAAACGTCACGTGATTCGGGAAAAAATTGAAATTAACCGGCGTCACTTGCGCGGGATTCGCGGCGGCAACCGGATTTGCGGCGCCATTGGCGAGCGAGAAGGAATACCAATCCAGGCGCCCGCCGGGGAAGCTGGGCGCATCGAGCAGAAGATTCTGCGCGGGCGTGGGAGATCCCAGTGAGAAATCGTAATCGAGTTCTCCGCTTTGCCATGGAGCGTCGCCGGCGGGAGGTTCACTGAAAAGACTAGCGCGATACGCAACGAAGGCTGTGATCACCGCCGGCATGCCCGACGTACCCGCGGCGGGCGGCAGAGGTATAGGTGGAGTCTGACCCGCGGCGACGGCAACGGCGGAAGTATAGAGCGCTTCACCGTCGGTGACACGGCCAGCCATCAGAGACCGGAAGCGGACAGCGTCAACCGGCGCGTAGGTGGGATCAGGAGGCGTCGCGGCAATCGCGAACGATTGGCGGAACGCGGTGATCACCGCGCTGGCGCTGAGGGCGGGGGTGATACTTTGCTTTACAAGCGATTCGAAATAGAAACCCAGCTGCACCGAGCCGCGCAATTTCAACTCCACGTCCTCTCGTTCCACATGCACTTCCACCGGCAACTTTTGATCCAGCGGGATCGTTGCAGCGGGATCGCTGCCTGGGCAATACGTGGTGATCGTCTGCAGCTGACCGGCGAGGGTGGCCTGAACGGGCGACCCCGCGTCGGCGCCGAGGAATTCGCCCACCTGCCATTGCCGCGCCAGCATCCAAGCCGGATCTCGCACCTGGGCCTGCAGGCTGCGTTCCATGGACGCATCGCGCGGGAGAGGTTCAAGCCTGGTCCAGGTGGTGATGGACGGGGTGACGAGCGATGATTTAGCTAGCGCTTCGAGCGGCACTGATTGGTTCCTCCTTCGGTACAGCGAACTGCGTTGAGACGGTTGCGCCTTGCAGATTCAGCGCGAAATAGAGCGCCGGCAGAATTTGGCCCACCCCTTGAACGCTGGCCAGGTCCACGGTGCGGATCTTCGCGAGCTGCAAAGTTTCGGTGAGCACCGCCTGGAGAATCGGATCGTCCCATGTGGCTCGGTTGTCCGGACAAACTGCCAGCAGCAGGGCTTGCGGCGCCCGTGCGCTGGGCTCTTCGAAGTGGAAAGCCACCGATGCGGACTGCTGCGTGCTCGGAATCCGCTCGGGCCATTCATCCACGATCAATCCGGCGTAGGAATTCTGCGCCACGGGATTTCCTTGCGTCACGCAGGCGAACGCGACTCGCCCTTGTTGCGGCATGTTCGCCGGGTCCACGGGCAAAGCGAGCCAGCGATCTGGCGAAGTGGCCGGCGGCGGCACCTGCCCCAGTAGAAGGGACGGAGGATATAAGGATGAGGATCCAGTGTTCAATGCCTGTGCCGCGCTCAAAGCCATATCGAGCCGGGATATGCCGGGGCGAACGTGCGTCAATTGGCGGAACCAGCGCAAGGGGGCCAGTGCGTCGGTGGAGACGAGCGCAGCGGATTGGCCGAATGCAGATTGCAGCGTCGCGAGATTGGGAGGTGTGAACTGGGGAAGAACGACAAAATCATTCCCGAAAATAGTCTGGAAAATTCCTTCCAGGTCCGCAACCTGCGCCGTAGCAACGTTGACCGCCGCAGCCTTCGTATATCGAACCTGCAGACTTGCAAGGACGCTTGCTGCCTGCGTCGCTAGATTTGGATCTGGCCCGCTGGTGGTGTTCGGGATGGCGCCCGCCACTCCGTAAAAGCTGCATTGAATGAGCGCCGAGCGAGCCGGATCGGGAGCTGCGGGCAATCCGGCGGCCGCGGTAGATAGTAGGTTTATATTGGATTCTAGGTTCTGCACCGCCGCCGTCGCGCGCGATTGCAGGTCGTGAATATTCACAACTCCGCCTGCATCGACGACGTTTGTTTCCGGCGTCGTCATGTCCTGCGGGGCAAGCGCGCGGCCGGCGCCCAGCAGCATGCGCAGTTTTTGCGCGAGGTAAAGCACGTCGGGAAACGCGAGAGAGCCCGGTGGCAATCCAGTGATTTGAAACACGATTTGCACATTTTGTGCGCCAGCGGGAACGGCCGCATCGTAAAGAATGCGGTTCTCCAGTTCCGACTTCTGCGGAACCTCGGCGGAGTCCGACATCGCTAGCAGGTCCAGCGGCCCGACGTTTAAATCACGCAGGCTTACAGTGGCCGTTTGATGGGCGCCCCCGTTCTGATATTGCACCTGGCAGCGTACCGTCGCTGGATCTGGCAGCATTTGCCCGAGCCACGCGTTCAACCAGGGTTCAGCGGCGGCGCGCGGATGCTGCGTGATGGCGCTCCATGCGGCGTTCTGCGCGGGAACACCGGCGAATAGCAGAGCGACGCGATGCGTCAGGTCAATTCCTCCGCGAGGAGTCGTCACAACGTCGGGATCGGGCGGCCTGGAACCGCGCGAAATAGCATCCATCAAGCCGCCGCCGCTCCCGAAATTTCCACGAACGATTTGAAACACCGCTTCGGATATGGACAGGTCTCCCAGAGCGTCGGCGTAGTCGTCCAAGACTTGCAGAATGGCGACTACCGAGTTCTGATCCGCGCCCGGCGCAGGCAGCCCTGTGCCCCAATTCTGGCCGGCCACGAGTTTTCCGGCGTCCCATGCGGTGCGGAGAGCGAGCCCGTCGACAACTTCGGATGCGGCGACAGTTTCGCTGGGCGCGCTGGACGGAGTCAGCTTGCTGCCGACCAAAGGATAAGCGTCGCGGAATGGCTGCACGTACTTATCGAGACTTTGATCGTGCAGCGCGTCTTCAAACAGGTAGCCGAGCAACGCGTTGAGACTCTGCCCTTGCTGGACGCCGTCAATGAGCCACAAAGCCTTTTGCACGCGCTCGGAAGAGAGGTCGATCGAGAGCAAGCCCTCCTCCGCCGTATCCTGGTGGGTCATGTAACCGTTGCGCAGCACGGCAGCAACAGCGGCCTGTACCGAAGACGGGGCAAGAATATAACCGCCGTTGTCAGCGGGAGGTTGAAGTGGAACCGGAAGCTGAACGGCTTCGCGGGACGTTTGCGATCTTGCCGCATCGAGCGCTTGCGCTTGCTGCAGTTCGGCGCCCGCTACGGCTGCACGGCCGGTTTCGGGCCGCACATCTTCCACCCAACCGTAGCAACCCAGCCACACCGAGCCATTTTGCTTTGCGCGCGTTCGCTTAAGCAGCGCGGTCGCGATGGCCGTGGCCCAAACATCTAATCGGTGGCTGCACGCGTCCAGTGTTTCGGTTAGCAGGCGATCGAGTTCGGCGGTGTGCAGCGTAGCCAGACGTCCCAAGCTCGCGCGCAAGTCATTGAGTTGCGCGAAGGGAGATTCGGCGGAAAAAGTCGGCGTGAGCAAATACTCGGCCCAGGAAACGTGCGGATTCGGAATCGAAGGCCGCGCCAACACCTGCCATGGAGTCAGGGTTGTGGCTGCGGGCTGAACACTGACCATTTCACTTTCCTGAATCTGCGCCAGGCCCAGCCTTCCTGCACTCACTTCGTTGCGCCCCGCCAGGTTGGCGTATTCGAGCAACATTGATTGACGAAGGATCTTATAAAGCAGCGACGTCGGTTTCGCGCCGGGATAATTCTCAGCCTGAATATCCGCCACCGCAGCGGTTTGCAGCCAGTTGATGTAGTTTCCTTTGACGCCTCCGCTCAACGTGGCATCCGCGTTGAGCGTTTCGGTTTCCGAAAGCGGCCCGTCTTGAACCGTGGAGAATCCGACGGGAAAACTGTTCTGGCCAAAACCTAGCGTCAGAATTCGCGGATTCCATTGCGTATAGCCATAGCTGTTCAACAGCGCGCGGCCGGGAGACAGAAAGTCCTGCAACCAGGTGGCTTGGAAAGCCTGCGGCGCGCCGAGGAAGCCGAGCAGATTCCAAAGAAATAGGCTGCCCATCACCGGCCGGCCCTGAAAATTCATGGAGCTGGCATCCATACCGAGCACGGACAGCAGATTTTGATCCGGATCGCCGCCCCGCTGCATCTGCGGCGCTCCCGCCGAACTCGCCAGCCACGTGGGCCAGAGCTTCTGCACAAAGTTGACCAGGCCCGTCTCGACCGGGCCGGCGAGCTTGGGATCCACCGCGTAACTGCGCAACGACGTGACGGGCAGCACGCCGTAAGGAGTTTGCCCGACGCGTAGCGCCGGGATCGGTCCACGCGGATACGCGTTCGCAAGCACGTACTGGCGCGCTTGCTCGATCACGTCCGCGGAAAAAACATTGGCCATCATCTGGTTCAGGAAATATCCCAGCGTCGCCGGCCAGAGCGAACGCAGCATGTCCGTGCTGTCCAGTGAATCTGTGCCGTCGGCGTCGGCCACGTGATCGAAAGTGGTCGAGGGGATTCCGACCAGGCTTGCGAGCGTCACACCGTCGCAAGCAGGGTTGGACGTTAACGGCCCCTCACGCTCGGTCTCAAAACTAATTTCGTAATTGGGATCCTTGCGGCTGTAGGCCGACGTGGCGTCGGGCGTGTTGTTGGTCGGTGAGCCCTGTGGGACCAGCGCAAGCCCGTCCGTGTAATGATGCGCGTTTAGCAAAGCTGCGAAAGTTTGGCCCGCTTGCGAGTCGCTGCCGCGCAATCCGTACACGAAAATCTGGTCAATCCCCTTCGCGCTCAGTTCAGCCGTCAACGGAATCTTCAGCGCCATTCCCGCTTGCACTGCCGTCGGAAAATCCACCATCCATTGCAAATCTGCGTCCACCACGTTTCCGGCCGGGAATGCGCCGCTGTTGGGCGTCAGGCTTACGGCGAGCGGAACTACAACCGGGCTGCTGCGGAACACCGAAGATTGGCCGCCGGAAACGAGTACCACGGTCCATGCGTCGGGCAGCGCGTCTGCTACGGCCGGTTTTTCCCACGATGAGTTGCGAATGGTTACTGTCGGAAATAGGGGCGCCGGGACGGGAGCGGTGCCGCTCGGCGTCGGCTCGACAGGTTGCTGCGCCAAATTCGTCGGAGTGAGCTGCGAGCAAATCCATGCGGCTCGCTGCGGACCATAAAGAGAAGCAATTGTGCGCCACGGCGCCTGGGCGTCGTCCGGATCGGACGGAGGATTTCCTGCCTGCCACAGCGCATTCCAGTAGGCCTGCCCATCCGAAACTTCTTGATTGGTCAGCTCCGGCTCGTGCGAATCCACAGCAATCTGGTCCGGATAAATTCTTACCCACAATTCGGCGCTGCCCTTCTGTTGATTCATGAAGCGCGTCTGGATATTGACCGGCAATAGCAATAGCGGAGTCTGCGCGGAGAGGCCAATGGGCTGCCGGCTCGCGGATGGTTTTGTGACGACAGGGTTCGGGACGACTGGTTTCGTGGCGATCGGTTTGGGCGGAGTGGTCATGATGGAGGCAGCATCAAATCCGCGTGCATCAGAATGCGGAACGGGAGTCGCAGCAAGATGTAAGCAGTCTGCGCGCTGTTCACTCCCCACTGATTGTTTGTGTCGTTCGGATTGTCGCTGTCGGAGACGATTGCGGTGCCCGTCGGTTGCAGTGTAGGCGTCAGAAAAGTTGGCAACTGCGTGCTCTGCAACACGTTTGCAAATACCTGGGACGCAAGACGCCACGGGCTGGTGGCCATGATGGCGGCAGGAGAAGCGCCGGCGATCGTGGGCGCAGGTTCCGGCGGCGTTCCGCCTGAAGCTGTGAAATTGGTCCACGCCAGATCAGCCCAGTGCGGTACCGGAGAACTATCCGGCGTGGGTTCCAAGCCGAATCGGGGCTCGGAGGGTTGCTCCTGGAAAACGAAAAAGTATCCGTCCGGTGAATTCGTGGTCCCGCCGCGAGCATCCGCGGCGGTGATATTGAAGCCAAGGAAAGTAATGTCGGGAGACAAAGTCCCGCGGAAGAGCGGATAGAGTTCGGCAGTATCGTCCAGGACTCGCTGGCCATTCAGGAGGGTTTTGGCTTTTCCGGCGTAGACGATCGCGTTTGGATAGCGTTTGAAAAGTTCTCCGCGGACCAGCAGCACCAGATTATTCGTCACGATATTCGTGCGGTTCGGGTGCTGACCGAGCGGCAAGGGCAACTGCCAGGTGTTGATTGGTGGAATATCCTTCAAGTATTCCGACAGCTGCGTGGGGTCGGTCGGATCGCCCGGCTGCGGCACGTACGCGCTCACATCCCAGAACTGGCGGAAATAGCTGCCACGTTGGTCGGTGGGATAGCCGAACCACAAAAGGTCGCGGCCCATCTCGCTATTCAGCCCCACCATGTAGGCTTCGATGAACGCTTGATTCGATTGCAGGAGGCCTACGCTGTTCGCGGGAATATTTTCGACTCCGGGCAAAAGATATTCTTGCGAAAGATCGCGCAATGGCGCGTACATCGGTTGCGGAAATTCCGGAGCCGCCATTATTGTTTCCAGCGGATCAACGGGCTGCCACGGAAAACTCTCGGCGACAGTCAGCAATCCCGAAATCCGTTGCGGAATCGTGCTGACCGGGTCGATGCGCGTCAAGATTGTGCTCTGCAGGGTCGCGAGATCGAGTGCTGGAAGCGGTGCAGGATTGTCAGGTAGCGATTGATAGTCGGCGAAGATTTGCGATGCGGCCTTGCGGAATGCGGCGGCTTGCGTCGAATCCGTGCCGCCTGAGCCTGCCGCCGGCTGCGGCGTTCCCGGCGGCGTGATTTGAAAACTTGACCGTGCCGGAACATCCGCCACGACCGCCGGCGTGAGATTCGAAACTTGCAGCGCGCTTGCGGACATCGCGCTGGCAATCGAATTTTTCACCGCATTCCACACAGCGACGCCCGCGGCTACAGCTACAACCCCAACGCCGAGAGCCACCGCCCACCCGGCTGCGAGACCGACGACCACCACCAAAGCCGCGAGCAACACAATCAACCCGAGCAGAATCCATTTCCACCATTTCAGTGACTTCTCAGCCCAGGAAGGGGCGGACTGATTGGCGATCTGTTCGATGGGTACCATTCCCGCGGGGGGTTGAATCGGAGGCACGATTGCGATGCTGCCGCTGTTCAAGCGCGTCAAAAGCGAAGGCGCGCCATTCTTCGCCATTCCCAATCGCCATGGTAGTCGCGCCGCCTTGCGGAATGCTCCGCAGAACATTCGCTGCGGAATACGGCTGGCGCGAATCTTCGCAAGAATCGTAGTCGGACTCGCGAGTAGCCGCGAATGCAGCGGCGCCGTGAAATTGAATAATGTTTCGGGCTGAGCCGTCTGCAAATGTTGCCGGTAAAGCTGCTGGCTCACTGCGCGCGCAAGCTGCGCTTCCTTCAGCATCTGGTTGGCCTGCAGCACGCCGTCCACTTGCTGCCACGCCGAAGCCATCAGCTGCGTCTGCTCGCCCTGTACAATTTGCGTACCCATGCCGGCGATGCTGCGATCGCGCGGGTCGAGGCTCAAATCGTTCAACCATCCCGCCGCGGCGCGATTCACGGTGGGTACGGCCGCCTGCCATCTTCCGTAAATCGGCGGCACGACTACGGGATCGCCCGGAGGCGGAGTCGGATACTTATTCGGATCAGTCGGATCGTCTGTCGCGGGAGCGGTTTGGTTAATCCAAGTTTGCAAAGCGGCTTGGAATGCGTCTTTGTCCGCGCCGCTCCACGGCGTCTCGTTGGGGGTGACGCTTACAAGCGCGCCATCCAAGCCAAGTGGACCGCCCGCCGAAGGAATCCCTGGATCGGGATGCTGCACATCCATCATTCGCTGGCCGACGGTCGCAGGCAGCACGGTGGGCGTCAATTGGCGAACCAGCGATTCGAAATCGCCGCCGTCGCTCGTGTTGAAATCGAAGCGGAAATAAAACGGCAGGGTTAGCGGCGCCTGTGTGTCCTGCGTCCATGCGGGACCAGAGGTCGTCACGGCGGAGACATCTTGGCCGAGCCCGGCTTGCACGCCATTTTGAAATGCCGGCACCAGGAAGGCGGAATAGGAAGTCTCCGGATCGAGCCGCCGCGGACATAGCAACCGCGAGATTACGTTTCCCGGCGCGCTCGCGAGCGAATCCGCAAGCGAAGCATCGCCGCTGATCTGCACGTGCGCCCAATTCCACGAGCCGGAAAGATCCTGCAGCGCTGACATTGTCTGCACGACAATCGTGGGCAAAGGATTCGGCGCGACAGACGGCACAGTGAATTCGGTCGACTTGAGAACAAGCAGCGCCACCCAAGGCCGCAAGCGATCTCCATTGGGTGCCGCGGGCGTGAACAGCCAGGGAAAATCCGGCGTATCAAATTCAATGCCGCTCAGATAATTTGGCTCGAAATTAACCGTGAACTGCCGCGGTTCGGTCCGAATCACCATGCGCGGATCAACGCCGACGACATCGCCGGGTCCGAACAACGCCACGGGCGTCGCCGGCGGCAACACCGGATTCGGAGCGGCACCGCCTTGCACGTCAAGAAATAACTGAACGCTCAAACCCGCGCGGCTCGGCAGAGAGCCGCCATCCGGATTATTCAGGCTCGCAGCGATGCCGCGGCGCGCCCACGCTTGAAAATGATAGCGTCCGAGCGTGGGAGCGCTGCTCATGCGGCCACCTCGTGCAGCGGCATGATTTGCAAATCGCCAGCCTCGGCCGGATTCGCAGCCAAATAGGAATCGAGCGCCGCTTGGGCCTGGAAGTAAGTGCTGCCGGTGCCTGCCAGAATATCCGCGCGAACACTCAGGTCCAGCACGCTGGTGACCACGTATTGCGGCTCGTCCACCACGATCGCGGGCGTCGTGGGCCCGGCGCCGTACTTTTGCAGACCCGTGTTCTTGACCTGCGAGGTAAATCCCGCGCCCTGCGCGCTGAGCGCCAGCTGAATATTCGACGGCATCCGATACGGGCCCGAGGGAATCGAAAAGTTCGCGGGATCGTAGATGTAAAATTCCTGGTACACCACCGTGCGCGGCGAATCCTGCCCGTTCAGAATCGCGCTGGAGCCGATATTCACCCCCGCGTCCATTTCCTCGAAACTGGGTTTGCTCAGTTTGTCCGCGTCGCTCAGATTCAGGAACTGACCTGGCGCGAAGTAATCCTGAATGGTCTGAATCGTCTCCGTTTGCGCGTTGATCTGTACGCTCTGAATCGAAAACTCGGTTCCGTCGGACGGTGCGGCGTTGCCGTACTTGGCGATCGGCAAATCGAGCGGCACCACCGTTTCCTTCACCTGCAGCGTTCCCATCGGATGTACGCAAAGCGTCTGGTCGGTGGGTTTCTGCGTCGCTAGGGAAACAGCCACGGTCGTTGCAGGCGGCAGCGCGGCGCTCCAACTTTGCGGATTCTTGAACGCGTTGAACAGATCCGGCAGTACAGGTTGTGCGGGAATCGTCGCTTGCGTGCTGCTGCCCCACGTCAGATCCACCGAAGCGCTGACGCTGAAAAACAGCAGACTGATGGAAGCGTCTCCATGAAAGTGCCAGGGCGTGGGCCCTTGGAACGTTCCGTTCACGTTCAAGCCCAGCAGCGTGTGGCCATCGTAAGCCACGTCGAACGAAGCCGAGAAATCGAACTCGAATGAGAACGGAGAAATAATGATGAGAACGTCGTAACCCAAATATCCCTGGATGCTGAATCCGCCGGCTGAAGCGTAGGCCTGAACGTTCGCGCCAAACTGCACAGTATTCGACGTCACCGCGAAGTAGCTGTCGGCGCTGATCCGCGGATTGCTGCCGCTTCCCAGGCTTACGGAAAGCCGCGCCAGCTTTGGAACATCCAGGCCATCGGTATTGAAGTTGGGATTGAACCCGCCCAGCGAGAACAGAAAATTCGGATTGCTGCCCCAGGAAACGCGCAGCGCCAGATCGCCGGCCAGCGCGTAGACCAGCACGCTGGAATCAAACAGCGTGCCATCAATCGAAAGCGTCTTCGCGCCGAAATCGATGATGCCGAGAACTTCGATGTGCAACACCAGCAGCGCATCGTCTTCCGTCGGCAGCCCCGCATCAATCAGTCCCAGGATCGCGATGCGAATCGGGTCGGGCACTTCGAGCAGCACGCCAAGGGTCAGAGTAATCAGCGTGGGTGTGCCCCATCCCAGCTCCAGCAGCGGGCCAAACAGATATCGTCCTTCGGCAATCGGGAAAAAGCTGCGAATGTCGCTGATAATCTGCGCAGCGTTGTCGATCGGATCGGGAGGAAACATGATCGCGCCCAGGGTGTGCGCGCGAAATCCGGCTTGCAGCGCGTCGGTGTTCATCGTGCGGTTCACGCCGCCGAGCCCGCCTACGCGGTTCAAAGTGAATCCGAATCCCAGTTGAAGCGGCGGCAAGGTGAAGGTGATGACCAGCACAAACGAATACCCGCTCGAACCATCCGGCATGACCGTATCGAGCACGCCGATCACGGTGATCCCGATCGTATCGACGAGCGAAAGTTGCAGGATTCCCGCGTACTGTCCTTTGCTCGGGTCAAAAGAAATATATCCGCCGCCCGCCACCAGGCCCGCATCCACGGCAATGCCCAACCCGTTAGGCGGCTTGAATCCCAGCTGAAGATTCGCCGGGCCGAGGTTGCCGCCCTGCTGCGGGAACGTCACCGTCCCGAGCATTCCCACGCGGTCCACCGAAATCTCAAAAGGCCCAAGCGCAAGGCCCAGCGCCACCGAAACTTCCAAGGTAATCGCGCCGTTCGCCACGCCGCCAATGAGATAAAGAATCGGCAGCGTCACCGGCCCCAAATCGAGGTGCAGCGGTAAATCAATTTCCAGCTGGGCGCCGCCGGTAATATGCATCCCCGTATCCGCACGCCAAGTCGCAGCAAAATCAAATCCCGCCTGGACATTCACGCCCGACAAAACATCAGCCAGAAATCCGTCCGCGTCGGTGGTGTCGATGATGACTTTCCCGCCCTTGACAGCAAACGTCACCGAGGGATCCGCCGTTGCCGCAGTCGTGTTCCACGTTATGTTCAGGGCCGCGCCCAACGAGAAAGAGTTGGTTTGCACCGCGCTGCCACCTGTCTGGCCGATCAAGATGATCGGTTGATTGGCAACCGGGGCGGTCGCGGTCAGATCCATCTCCAGCAGGCCGGTCAACGATCCCGTGGGAGGTTGCAAGCTCACATTCGCGGGCGGAACGATCGTCGCCGCGAGTCCGGCCGAGAATGTTCCCTGTGCCTGCACGCGAACAGACCAAGTCGCGGTGAGTGGCAGCGTCAAATCGATCCCGCTCGGAAGACTGTCGCTCACGGTTGCCGTCAATCCAGGTGGATTCGTAGCTGGATTGGCTTGAATCTCGAGCCAACCCGCAGCCATCGCGGCGGGCGCCGCCGTTGAGGTCACCGTCGAATTAAATCCCATCAGGTCGAACGAAGCGCTCAACGCAGGTATCAGCACGGTGCCATCGAATCCAGGCAAGCCCCATTGGAAAATTGTTTGCAGCAAGGCCGAGGGCGATTTCAAAACGTTGCCGAGATTCGAAAGCTGCAGCTTGCGCGCTATGTAGGGAGGATGCGTGGGATCGCCCGCAACTCCGGGATTCGGTGCGTAACTCACCAATCCCAACAGATTCAGAACTGCCACTGCGCCCGGCTGGGTGCTTTCCAAATAAGAAATCAGAGCGTAGCTCAGTATGTTGGAGGCAAGGTTTTCCACGAAGTTCGTGAGTGCAGTAGAGTCAATGCCCAGGCTGCCTGAAAGACTTTGAATCCCGGCGCCGATTTGCGGCAGCGTCGAGATGAGGCTGCTGATTTCCTGGATAAGTTTTAAGCCGTCGTTGACGATTGCCGATTCGTCGTCATTGGTGATGTCCGTCGCGAGTTGCGTCAGCGTCGTAGTGAGCGCTCCGGCAGCCGTCGCCGCGGCGTTCAGGGGAGTCAAGAAACTCGGTTGCAGGAGAGCCGGAGGGAACTGCAGTCCCAGCTGCGCCAGAAACGGAAGGACGCCATCGGAGGTGAGTTGCGACTCCAGCGGCTGCAGCGCCTGCCCGAGTTGCAGCGCGAGAGTCTCGAGTGTTCCTGCTTTACCCGGCATCTTTACTCCGTCGCTTCTGACTGAAACGCGGCCAGCAATTCCAGATAGCTCATGCGCGCGAAGTCTTTCGCCCTGGGGGCGTATCGGCTGAGATCTCTCAAAAACGCCGGGCTGGCGTATCGCGTTACGATGCGCTCGATCCGGCTCAGGCACTCGGCCAAAGGCTTACCGTTGATCTCAGCCGGCAAGCGTTCGTTGCGGAACTGAATCATTCGCGCCAGCGCATTAAGTATTTCCGGACCGCCGCTGCGGTGCCACACCGTAGCCACGCGGCGATTCTTGTTAACCAACGTGAAGCCTTCCTGCAGGTGCCGCCTCACCACCTCAGCAAATTCCCGCCCCAGCGGCGTCGCACGGATCTCGTTCTCCGCTTCGTCCAGCCCCTGCGCAAATTTGTCTCCGCCCAAGATTACGTGAGGAGTCGATGCCGCACCCGCAACCGCCCCGTCGACCGAACGCAAAGCAATCGACGCAGGAACCGTTTGCACGGTATCGGCATTGTCTCCGGGGGCCGGCGCAAAGGAAAGTTGTAGCTTTGGAAAAGCGTCAACTAAAGGACCGATCGCCGTCCCGGTTCCCCCGGCATTGGAATGTCCCCATAACAGCCCCACCAGGGAGTTGTCTGCGGCCGACAGAATCGCGGAACCTGAATCTCCCGGAAGACTGAACGCGTCTGCGGTATCTCCGGATATGATGAACCCGTTCTCCAGTAACCGTACAAGACCATTGTCTTCCTCAACGTCGGTAGAGACCTCGACATAGTTCACGCTTCCCGTCGTCGTGCCCGTGGTCCTTCCGTGTTTTTGCACCTCCAATCCCTTCTGTAACGCCGAGGAATTCGCTTTAATCCCCCCAGAAATGCCCTGAATCTCTAACTTGTACTCGAGCTTCGGATCCAGCTGGATCAGAGCCACGTCAGAATGCACTTGCGCATCAAGGATCCGGCCGATGCGATGACTGCAACACTGCGAACACGTCGAGCCAAAATCGTCATCGGGTTGACCCACGCGAATATCGCTTAGGATTCTGCACTCCACATGCTCAATGTTGTTGATCTGGACGGTCTTGCCCGACGAACTGGCGGTTATCGTACCCAGTAATTCGGCAGGCAAACCGGTAATTGAATCGCATACCGCTTGCGCCACGCTTTCCGGAGTCTGGCCCTTTTGGGGGTTAGTGAACGAACTCACGGTAAACTTCAGCCCGCCGGGATTGATTTTCACAAAGATCCCGTAATCTTCCGTTGATACCTGACCTTCAAACTTGATGGTGCTTGCGTTGAGAATTGGCCTGCTCACAGAGCTATGAAGATTTGCGTCCGGATCAGGTATGGGCGGTCCAAATGTCTTGCAACCGAGCGTCCCCCGCCCTGTTAGAGAAATTGTGGGTGGGTCATCGTCTGTTTGATCCGCTTGACTCAGGTTCGACCCGGTGGGCAAATTCGTTGCCATTGCGAGGATCGCGCTCACTACACTCGCAGCTGTGTCGCCTTGCTTGGTCACATAGAAAGCGCTGTAAATCAGATTCGCCGGGGGAGGATCGTCGTTAATTAGGAGTAGTACCAAGGTCCCTTCGTCGACCGTGTCTCCATCAAGCAGAAATTGCACACTCATCAAATCACTTTGAACATCCGCACTCAGGTTTGTTTCGTCGTCTGCCGAGGGGCAAACGACATGAAAATTTGTGAGTCCGACGACCATACCCTCCGGGTATTGCTCGGTGGGCGCGGTGGTTGCGATGCACCCTAAGGTGCCACTGCCGTTCCCCGTACCTCCAGGTTCGATACTGATTCCTCCCCGGACATAGTCTTTGAAGTATTTGTTGATGTCGGCGGCAAGGACATACGCTCGCGTCACATTGACGGTGTAGTCGGGCATTGCTGTGATCTTCACCACGTTCGGCGTAGCGCTGGCAATTTCCGCTGCCGCTCCCGTGAGTTGATTTACATTTTTATCCAGCTCCTTCGCGAGCTGCGCCAGCGTCTGGTGTTTACTGGCCTCTGCAAAAGCGCATTGGTTCTTGGCGGCATGGTCCAAATGTTGAACCGTCAAATCTACGACCACGACGATTCCCTCGTCCGGAATCGCTTGACCCGAAAGCGTGACGATTCCCCCCGTGTCGTCTTCGCCTGGAGGAAGCTGCGATACAGTCGCCTGAACACTCGTCGGATCGGCGTTCAAGAGACGGATGCGCGGCATCTCTACCACATCGGTCTTAACACCGTCGATTTCGGAGGGCACAAGCTCTGCTTCCGACAACTCTTCTGGTTTCTTTTTCGTTAACACGAATACGGCGACGGCCAACTCGCCCGAGTCCCTGCCTCCCACGATTTTCCCGCCCACACCGACGGCGTGAACTCCAGGGATGGCATGAAGACGAGCGGCCGCGCGTCGCTTCACCCCACGGATTCGATCAACATCAGTCATTGGAGTTTCGCGCGCCTCCGCAGAAAGCCATCGCGGCCGATCCTTGCAACGCGCTTGCCGCGATTACCAGCTTGAATTTGAGTTCGCGCTCACATGAGAAAATGTTTGCACGAGCTCGCGAAATTGTCGTGACAGGCCATTCGCTAGAAGCTAAAACACATTGGCGGACCCGAAAACTGGCGTCACGCGAACTTTGTAAGAAAGAACTGGAACATGAACTCGCTTGCACGCATCGCGCCGACCGTGGTTCGGCTTTCTCAGCGCATGCCGCGAATTTTGCCCTCGCCGGGTGTTCCGCAATTATCTAAGGATGTTGTGATATTCGTTGACGAATCGTTTCACTTAATTTGCCGCGCATTTCTGCCCCAGAGTTTGGCGCTCGTCAACCCAGCCTGGTTCCGGGTTTCCGCACAGGCCGCATTGAAAGCATTCGCGTTCGACGGAAAAACGAATTTCCAGCAGGCAGCTGGAAAAAAATCACACCACACCCAGCTTCCACAAGGATTCGCTCCGAACGCGCCGTGCAAGGACGGATGTCGCGCAACGGCTTACACTGACCGGCTATGTACATCGGACCTGAAACCAGTGTCAAGCAGAAGTTCGCAGGATCACATTGCTGACCTTCAACGCAACAAACCACCGCGCCCGGTTGTTTTCGGACAGACAATGCTGGTTCTGTCCCTGTCTTTACTTCCGCGCAGATCTGTTCCGTTCATGCCGGCCTTGCTCGGCCCAGCATATCCACCAGTTCGTGTACGCTGTCGCTGGCATTCACGTACCGCGTCAACTCCTCCAGACGTCCGCACAGCGCTCGCATCCCCGCGCTGCCATGCGCGTACAAAGCGTTCGCCATATTTCGAAGGAGCGTTTCCCGCGAAATGCCGTCGACTTCCCGGGGCATGCGGTGATCGGGATTCATGGCGTTCGCCGTGGCTTCGCTCAGGAACTGCGGGCCTTTGTTACGGTGCCATGCCACCATCACCGCTCGCTCGTGATTCACCAAATGCACAACCTCGGTTTGATGTTCCGCGATTAACGAAACGATGCGCCGTCCGTTCTCCGTTTCGCTCAATCGCTGCCGCAACATTCCGCCCGGTGTCGCCGCTCCCGGTGCCATGGCCTGCGCCGCCTGCGTCGCAGTTCCGGAAAACGCCGGGTTGTCCGGCTCGTTCGCAGCTGTGATCGGGGTCACTCCCAGAATGTCCAGCACGGGCCCGATGTGGCTCGCATACGACCACTGCAATCCCGTCGCGTGGTGCAAGAGTCCCACCAGTATTCCGTTTTCATCCACGACCGCGCTTCCCGAATCCCCGTAATTAGGCGAATCGTCGCTGACGATCTCCATCACGTTCGTCCATTCGTTATTGGAATACAGGGGTTCGTTCAGTGTGCCTTCGATCACGCCGCTCGCCGCCCCCACGATGTAAACGGATTTTCCCTTGTCGGCCGCCGTCATCCGTCCTACTCCCGTGATTTTCGAGGCCCCGCCTAGGTCCAGTCCGCGCTGCACGTCCGAAAATTTCACCCCGCAATTCGTGTGGCATAGAGGCGAGACGCAGATGTTAAGCAGCGCCGTGGCGCAGTCCACCCAATATGCTTGGCCGGAGTTCGGCGGGTCTCCGGGGTATTGATAGGTGTGGGGCTGCTCCTTCGGCACCTGCTGCACCACTCCCACCGCGTTCGATTGGTAATTCTCCGTCCAGTTTCCAGCTGCCTCCGTCCATGACGGCTGATAGACCGTGTCGCCCGCCTTGCCACCATGGTCGCCCAAGACGTGCGCGTTGCTTACCAGCACGATGTTGTTGTACTTGGGCTTATTGTTAATCGAGGCGAAGAATCCCAGTGTGCCGAGGCCGTAAGTATTGTCGGTGCCCCCCCGTATAAACGTCGTGACGGTACTTCCGCCTATTAACGGAGAATGTGCCTGGTGGTCTTGGTTGTCGTCCTGCGGCGCCACGTTCTTGCTCCGTTCTGAGCCGGCTTTGAAGCTGACTGACCGCGGAAATTATTCACGTGCGCCACTGGCGCCTTCGCGTGTGCCGCGATTGTCCCACGTGCCCGGTAAATCTCGACCTTCTCGGTGAATTGTGACGGTTTTTGGCAGAACGTTTCAGTGAATCGTCTGGGCCGTCATGCCGGAAAATTCCCACTGTCCGGCTCAGCACCACTTCTCGTGCGGTGACGGCTCAGGACGGAAATCTTCGAGTGAATGGAAAGAACGACCGTCGGGAATCGAACTGGAAATGGAACTTAAAAGGATGTCCAGCTTTCCACGAGAAATCGTTCTGCAGATGCCCGTTCGGGGGCGGATGTACTACAACGGCTGACACTGGTTAGCTATCTACATCCGACCGGAAAGCACTGTCAAGCGGAAGTTCGCGGGAATATCAAAGCTGTTTAGAAATGTCCCCTTTGTGTGATTTGCGTTTTCTTAGGTGGCCAGCAGCTCGCTAAATGTTCTTTGAGGTTTCCAGCCCGGGCTCTTATGGCGGAATGATGTCGCGTCCGCATCAATCAGTCCAACCAGCACTTCGGCCACAATCCGGCCGCCAACGGGACCGAGGCGATGGCCGCCTGTACATGCGTCGGCTTCGCGCAGAATGTAATACCAGAGCGGAGTCTCGCCGTGCCAATCCGCGGACGCGATGCCAACCTGTTCCGGTGTGAGTGGCGTAATTCCCATGTGACGCGCGGCTGACTCGCCCGATGGCAGCCCGACGCCCTGCCCGCGCTGCAAATCGCGGACGGCGAGCGAGTGATAGTCTTCGATCTCGCACTCACCAGTCACCGCTACAGGCAGTTCGATGAGCGCGCGCACAAGCTTTCCGTCTATTTTCTTGCAGCGTTGCGCTGTCGTGGCTCCGGGTGCGTCGAAGAACAGCGTCCAATCGAGCGCGCGTTCCCGCGGTACCGGGCGGAATCCCAAAAGATCAGGAAACAGCGGAACGAAATCCGTCTGCAAGTTCAGCCGGTAGCGGTGGCGAATTTGAGCGTGGCCATAGCGATAGGCCGCGTCGGCAAATTCGAGTGGTATAAATACTCCGTGATTCGGGCGAAACCATCGCGGCCCTTCTTGCAGCACTTGCTCTGCAAGCGTCTGCCCCACCAATGCGGGCAGGAACTCGTGGAGAATGATCCATTGATGGTGCCACCGCAAGTTCCGCGCTGCCGTTTCGAACACGCCGTCGGCGCGTGTTCCGTTGAGCCGCGCTTCATCCACGAACGCGTTGTGAGCCTTAAGCATTGCCAGATGCAATTGCGAGATCAGCGTGTGCGAATCGTTCCGCGGGTCGCCAATGATCGCGATGCCGTCCGCATTGCGTTGCACGTCGGCTCCGTCGAATCCAAGCAGAAACTTCGCGGGATCATCGCGTTGGAACAGGAACGGATGACCGGTCGGTCCGTCGCCGTACAGGCATTCAAGATTGATTTGCGGGCTGCGCGCGTTGCGCAATTCCGTCGTATTGGCGTGGCTCCGCAAAATGGATCGGTCGGCCGTAATATCGTGAGCCACGAATTGACCGAAGATCGGCCATCCAGCTCCGACGGTGCCTAGCGAGTCGGGAGTGTCATCCACATCTCCGCAATCGCAGATGCCACCGGCGCGGCCCAGCGCGTGCAAGAACTGCTCATCTGCCTGAAACGACGGTAACTCAGGAAACATCCGGCCGTATGATGTGGGACCAAGGGGTGCGTCCATGGCCACTCTGGCTCGCGCCGACGACAAGCAATGACTGCGCACCGATACGTTAGGAGCATCCATGAATTATCTATTATAACGTCGTCCCGGGCGGACTCGTTCCAGCGTTTTCTCAACGCTGATCGTGATCGCAGTCGCCCAGGATCGCTGTGGGTCTCAGCTTCTTCTGCGCTTCGTCGAACGCACAAGCCAAGGAGCAGAAGATGAATGAAGCGAACCCGCACGAACTTACCATGCCTTACGAATTCTTTCGCTGCTGGGCCCGGGCTGTTGAGGGCGGAACATGGCCCTTCAGCCGCATGTAAACGGCGAGGTTGCCGTAATGCTCGTTGTTGTGGGCGATGTTGTACATCAGCACGGCGCCTCGGACAGTCTTGGTCGATCCCTTGCCAACCACGTGCGCAATCTGCATCGGCTGAATGAAGTTTGCCTCGGTGGTCGCTGCATACACCCGGTCGCAATAGGCGAGCGAATCGTGAAGCGCTTTAACCAGTGTAGCCTTGTCCGCGATTTCCTCGTAGTCAGCGGTTGCTGGCGACTTTTCGTCCGCAGCTTGCGCACAGAAGAAGAAATTCGCATCGATCACGTGACCGATGATTTGACCGAAAGTCCGCACCTGCGGCGTCGGTCGAAAGGCATATTCATCCGCAGGCATGTTTTCTGCCGCTTCCGCTAGATCTCGCCGAATCATCGCGTGCATCGCCTTGGCACTGCCCGCCAGCGAAGGCGACAACTCATCGGGATAGCCAGCGTCCGTCGCCTGAGCGGAGGCAGCCGGCAAAGTCACATATGCAAAGACAAAAGCCAACATAATTAGGCGCAGCATGGGGTCGTCTCCCTTCACCGTGCGATTCGTTGTGGCCAGCGCAGCTTACTTATTTGCATGTCGTAAACCAAACGGCTATCCGCTTGTCCACAATGACCCGGGTTCCTTTATGCCGTCCCGGCTACTGCTTGAGGGCGTAGCCCAGAAGCGCTTCTCGTTTGCCCATGTTGTTGCAGTCCTCGCTGTTCGAGGCGAAGTGGGAGTGTTCGGCTTCGGAGTAGCAACGGTATAAGGGCTGCGTATTGGGCTGAGCGGCGGAGTAGACGAAACCCGCGCTGCGCAAGCGTTGGTAATCATTCTTTTCGCAGACGCCTTTCTGGATGAGGATGCGGTCGGGGTGGCCGGGCCACTTGCTGATGCACTCTTCCAGTTCGACGGTGGACTTCGCGGGATCGGGCGCAGTCAGCATATAGCCGAGCTGGGCGACGAGACGGTAGGCGGAGTAGTTGCCCGGTACGGGAGCAATGGTGGCCCAATGATCGTGCTGGGCGGCGTCGTACCAGTGAGTGAGCATTTCGCCGACTTGAGGTTCGCCAGCAGAGCGGGCCCAGGAGATGTCGACGGGCCGGAAAATCAGATAGCGCTTATCAAAATTCTCGCCGGGGTTGAGGTACGTATAGGCGAGCAGCCAGTGATCGTCGAGCTGGTTGAGGCCGGTTTTGGCGTCGATGAGATCGGCATAAGAGACGAGTTCGAGGCCGTTCTTACGCGACCAGTCGCCAGGTTCGGTGAGAAAGAGCGGCTGCGACACGATGGCTGTGAAATGCAGGCGGTCCTGAGACGCGATAAGCCCCATCCCGCCTTTGACCCAGTTGAGGCCGATCGTCTCGCCGGTGGTGTTCCAGAAGGCGGACCCAGCACCGTCGATGGGGCTTGATTTGCCGCCTATTCCAGGTTCGGACCAGGCTCCATTGAAGTATTTTTTCCATTTGCCAGGGCCGGGATTGGAGGAAGGTGCGCGCGCGGCGAAAGTGTAACCGCCGTCCCAAGAGTGTCCACCGTTGTGCGCGCAATAGGCGTAGTCGTATTCATCCTGCCCGCGCACGACATTGCCGCAACTGTCGCCGGTCTGTTTGCCGTCTTTGGGCGGATCGGTGCCGGTGATAATGGGGCCCTCGATTTTCCAGGTGTGTCCGTAGTCGGAGGAGCTGGCCATGGTCATCGAAGCGTGAGTCTGACCGTCTTTGGCGTAGTTGCACGCGGTCTCATTGTGGTTCCAGCCAAGGAGCGTCTTGCCTTCCAGCTCCACATGCACAAGCCACTGGCCGCAGGAGTCCGTGCTGTTGGCAGGACCGGCCTTCAGAACCGCGACGGCTGCGCCGCTCATGTCGTAAGGATGATTGCCGTCGATGGCCCATGTGGTGCCAGCGGCGGTGAAGCCGCGGAATTTACCGTTAGGAAGTTGGATCGCGGTGAACGGCGCATCGGCAATGTTGGGCGCCGGGCCGCGAGCGACCAATGGCACCCCGACTCGTACACGTAGCGAAGCGATGAAATCGGGATGCTTCTGTTGGCCCTCCGGCGCGATAGCCTGCTGGCCGCTTTCCGTGAGCGCACCGCAGCGATACACGCTGTCGGCGTCAACCTGTTTCGACCAAGGATCAGAATCCCAAGAAAAGTAATCAATACCTAGGAGCCGGTGCTCGGCTGAGACCTTGGCAAAATCGCCGCGCAGTTCTTCGATGAGCAGGGTGCGGCCAGTTTCCTTTGGGGGACACGAAACATCCGCGTTTGGGAATCCCCACTCCGTGATCCAGCAGGGCTTGCCTCCGGCCGTTCCTTCTGCGCGGCACTCAGCGAGATCGACGCTGTTGAGGCGGTCCGCCCGTTGAGCCGCGGCGGTTGGGTTGCCGGGCTGCCCAGCGGAAGGGTAGCTGTGGACGCCATAGGCCTCGACGAGCGAATCGAGGCCATGGGCGCGGAGAAACACAATGGTTGCGGCCAGACTGACCATGTCCTCTTTTTTGTTGTTGTAGAGTTTCTCGCCGTCCTTGGCGCTCACCAGCCCGCCCAGGATGATGGGCGTGCTGCGGTTTGAGCGCGAGTGGTCACGAACCTCTTTGAGGACCGCCAAAATCTTAATGTACTGGAGAAAGCCCTTCGCGATCTGCTTGCCCTCGGGATCGTGGGCAAGATCCTCGAGGCTGAGAATCTTTCCCTCGCCCGGCAGCGGAAACTCCGGATTAAAGGCGGCCCAGTTGATTTCGTTGCCCAGCTCGATGCCGGCGAGCACAATCCCGTTCGCGTCAAGGTCATCAAAAAGCTTCTGAAAGTCTGTCTTGGAGATCTCTGGATCGGCAAAAGAGAGCGGATGTCCGCCCCACATCGAGGGGAACACATCGGGCTGGTAGGGCCGTGTCGGGGCGTTGGCAGCGTACTGTGGGCCAACGATCAACTGGATACGAATGCCCTCCGCGGCGGCGCGCTTGGCGAAATCAATGCCCTTGTCATCGTTCGAGATACCGCAGCGGATGACGCGCACTTGCGCCGCTTGGAGCTGGCCAAGGAGAGTATTCTGATTGGGGACGCTGGCGCGCAAGGGGTTGACCACGTTCACGCCCACAACCATCTCTTGTGCCGGGCTAGGCGCGGATGCGAGGAAGAAAACCGCTGCGAAGAGAGCAGCCACACACCCCCACCGTTTTGTGCTGCGCACGCTGCTTTCCTGGACGATCACGAGGGCGTGCAGATTCATGCAGTCACCGCCTTCCGGCCTCGGCTTTCCCACTTAAACACCATCGAACTGTCGAAGTTTTGTTTTTGAGCCGCAAGAAAGTCGAGGCGCTGCAGGTGCCAACCAGAATGCACGCAATCACAGCCATCCACAATTTCTGCATAGTTGCCAGCTATCAGCGTGAGTTCGAAGATCAAGGTAGCGATGTCAGCCTCCGCAGAACAGAAGCCCATTTCAGGATCGAAGCGAACGGATTCGTGTCATCTCAGCGAGACATTCTTCGACACCCTTTAGGTTTCTCGATTTTGCGTTCATGATTCTCCCAAGCCAAACGCCAAGACTAGGATTCCAGCAGAGCTCGTAGCTTGTGAGCATATCTGCGACTCGAGGTGACCACCGTTCCTCCTGCCAGTATGATGTCGTATACCCCATCGAACAACGGACGAATCTCGCTAATGCGGGCACTGTTCACGATGGCCGATTTCCGCACTCGGATGAAGTGGTGTGGCGCCAGCTTCTCTTCCAGGTGTGCCAGGGTTTCCCGCAACAGATGACTGTGGCTGGCGGTGTGTATGCAGGCATAGTTTCCCGTGGCTTCGATCCACAGAACGTGGGAAACGGGAACAAAGAAAATCCGCTTCTTGTCCTTTACCACAAAGCGTTCGAACGGGCGGAGACTACGGAGGGATTGGAGCAGTGGTTCGAGATCTCGATTTGCTTTCCCGCGCTGTAGCAGGACCTGGCGTGCGTGAATCAGGGCCTTGGCAAATCGCTCCTTATCATACGGTTTCAACAGATAGTCAACCGCGTGCACTTCGAATGCGCGAATGGCGTGCGCATCGTGAGCCGTGACGAAGATATATACGGGAGCAGGGCCGGTCGATGGCTCCACATTTTCGATGACTCCAAAACCATCCAGATCAGGCATTAACACATCGAGAAAAACGATGTCGGGATGAAGTTCATTGATCTGCTCCACGGCACTTATTCCGTTCGCCGCCTCGCCTACAACTTCAATGCCGTTGTGCTCGGCCAGATAGCGACGGATACCGCGGCGGGCGATCGGTTCGTCATCGACGATGAGGACTCGTGTCTTCATGCGAACTCCTCAGTGGAAGGGTGATGATGGCCGCACAGCCTCGACCGTTGCCCCCGGTAAGTTCCAGCGACGACTCGTCCCCGTAGAGCTGTTTCAATCGTGACTGGACGTTGGTGAGTCCGACGCCGAATCGCAGGCGCGATCCCGGTTCCGGGCCCGGGCCATCATCGCGGACGCAGAGCCAAATTCTGCCGTTGTGGCGTTTGGCAGAGATCTCTAGCCGGCCTGCGGCGGAATCGACGCTGATGCCGTGCTTGATGGCATTCTCAACGAGTGGCTGAAGCGCCAGGCTCGGTACATAGACTGCGAGAAGGTCAGGTGGCACGTCCAGGTGAACTTTCAAGCGATCATGAAAGCGTGTCTGTTCGATTTCCAGATATTTGCCGACGAACTCGAGCTCGCTCTGCAAGGTGATCTCGTTCTCGCGCCGTTCGAGGGCCATGCGCAGTAAGTCGCCGAGGCAGACGAGCAGATGGCTGGCAGCATCGACATCTTCCTGCATCAGGATTCCAATGGTGTGAAGACTGTTGAACAAAAAGTGCGGATGTAACTGACTCTTCAGGTTCTGAAGTTCGGCATGGGAGAGCTGCATCTCCAGTTGCGCTGCTATCGTCTGGCGCTCCATAGCGGCCTGGTAAAAGTGGATCGACTGGTACAATCCCACAACTAACCAGTAGGTAAGCATGCCGGTGAAGCTCATAGATAAAACACTGACTGCGAACGGCGAGAGAAGCTGCAGCTCAACCGAATCAGGTATGCGAAAAACTGACCGCAGAAGTCCAAGGCTCAGAGCGTATTCGGTGACAGCTGCCAGGGGAGCCATGATGAGCGATGCGATTATGTGGATCGCTATATGACGTACAAACGTCGTCCCCGTTAACGGGAACCGTTTGGCCAGACCAATCACAAGCGGTGTGTACGCCGCCCATACGTACCAGTAGACGAGTTCGAGCGCACCCAGAGTCACCCAGCTGACCTGGGAACCCATTAACTTCACCAGCACGATCCTGCGCACGGCAAATAACAGTCCTACGATCGTCCACGCGCACAGGATCAAAATCCATCTGGCTCGTCCCATATCTGATGTGGCCTGCAGCAATGGGTGTGTCGAACCTCCGGCACGGATTATAGCTGAAGCTTCGAAGGAGAAATCACTGAGACCAGGGTCATAGCGCCTTTGTCTAGGTCGATTGCGGAGAAAGGTAAGGAGCTCAAGACTCCACGTGCTGCCGTTCCAATGTAACGAAGAGTTTGAAACAGAAGGCACAAAGTGTTTGCCCGCCCACCGCCCAGACGATCGTGCTGGATACCGCTGCCACACTTTGCATTCCGGTTTTGCCCCGTGAACGCATCCGTGGCAACAGTGTTTGACTGCCAACTCTGACCGCTTGTCTCATTTCGGGCGCCGCATGTCACTTTTCCTGCGCCCGCTGGCTTTTCGCGGCATATCTTCGGCGAGCAGGAGCATCGCCAAGAACACAGGAATCCGAGGGACCGGCGGAAGCGCGCCGCTAGGCGGTCCTGAAAACGGCTGGCCGGTGCGCTGGCGCAGGGGAGTTAAAAAAACGCCGCGTTGAGACCTGCATTCGGCGTTACGAGAAGGAAACACGATTCGTTTAACGCGACATCAAGGAGTTCCACATGAAGAGGATTCTGACTCAATACGCAGTGTGTGCGGTTGCGGTCGCTCTGACGGTGCTGTTGGCACAGGCACAGCCGCAGCCGGCAGGAATGCAGGCCGCCTTCGGAAAAGATGCCGGAACGCTTTCCGACAAATTCACCGGACTCGCGCGGGTTATGTCGGGCAAGTACGACTGGAAGCCGGGCCAGGGCGTTCGCTCCGTCGGCGACGTGTTCAACCTGATCGTTAAGGAGAATGGCTTGCTCGCCGGCGTGCTCTCGGGCACACCGAATGCGGGGGCAAAGCCCGAGCCCATCACCGATCCCGAGAAAATGCAGGAAGCTCTGAAGACTTCTTACGTCAATCTGCAAAACGCGATCACGGGGCTTTCCGACGACGATCTGCAGACGCCGGTGAAACTGTTCGGAAGAGACATGACGAAGCTGGACGCGCTGATGCTGATTCTCGAAGATCAACACGAGCATCTGGGGCAGTCGATCGCCTACGCGCGCACCAACGGCGTGGCTCCGCCCTGGTCTAAGTAGCAGCGCCGCGCGGTCTGGTCCGGTTCTCATCGCATAGCGCACCGGTTGACTCAATAAAACAGGGAGATGACCTCATGATTCGTAGCTGCAATCTTATATTGTGTTGTTTTCTTATGGGACTGACGCTCAATGCGAGCGCACAGCAGTCTACTCCTGCCCCATCTACGCCGCCTCCGCCAATGGGAACACTTGCGGGGCATCCAGACTGGCCTGCGGCAAAGAACCCCGGC
>Ga0209169_10000255_pt1 | contig 32203 bp, 27 predicted proteins | sample HubBroMetageWRM4_FD_188346 | JGI IMG/M metagenome (GOLD analysis project Ga0209169, IMG submission 188346) | Warmed soil microbial communities from the Hubbard Brook experimental Forest, New Hampshire - Hubbard Brook CCASE Soil Metagenome WRM 4... | ecosystem: Environmental > Terrestrial > Soil...
GCTCACAAACCGTCGACTAACTGTTTGATTTTATTTGCAACGCGCAAAGCATTGGCGACCCCGGCAGGATTCGAACCTGCGACCTTCAGCTTAGAAGGCTGTTGCTCTATCCCCTGAGCTACGGGGCCGCGTGCCGCCAGTTATATAGCCTAGCCCGCAACAACGCGCGGTAAATCCCCCCGGCGGCTAGTGGCAGGCTTCTCAACACCGCAAACGGTATTCGATCGGCCGTCGCCCAACCGGTCACGACCTCGACACGATCATTGCGCCAAATTGGGAGTTCGTGTCCCGATTCCGAAGTTCGCAAGGGGTTGCGGCTCGCTATCGTGCGAACTTCGGAATCATAAGGGACACGAATAAGATATAAAGCTAGTCCGGCTTTAGGATTTGAAGTTCCTACGCAAGCTTGCCCCTACCTTTTAGGAACTTAAAATCCGCCGCACTACGGGTGAAATTGCGCACCCTCGGGAGGAGATCAGCGATGCTACCGTTCATTCGCGCCGGCGTTGCGGCCGCGCTTTTGGTTGTTGTACCGCTTGCCGCGGGCGCCGCCGAAAAGCCCTTCCAAGACCCGAGGCTCGCCGACGCCGCGGTCACGCTGGAGGCGCAGATCAAGCAGGACGCCGGCACGCCGGCCAAGCCGCTTGCCCAAATCCGCCGCGACGCCGATGCGGCGTTTACGAAAAATGATTTCCGCGGCGGCATGGCGCTGCTCGGCCAAATCGTCGCTTCCGCACCCAACGACAGTGCCACTTGGCTCCGCCTGGCGCGAACAGTCATGCAAATCCGCCCGGCTGACGATAACGAGAAGAACCTCCTGCTCGAACGCGCCTCTACGGCCGCTTACATCGCCTATCAGCGCACCACCAACCGCACCGAGGAGGCCGATAGTTTGGCCTTCCTCGGCAATGTGATGGGCCAACGCGAACAATGGCGGGCGGCGCTCGACGCGCTTCGGCTGTCGCTCGAACTGCGCGAAGTCGCCGACGTGCGCGGTCGCTATGAGAAAATGCGCGACGAGCACGGCTTCCGTGTTTTGGATTACACTGTCGATTCCGATACAGCTTCGCCGCGCGCCTGTTTCCAGTTTTCCGAGGATTTGCCCCGGCGCACCGACTTCTCGCCCTTCGTTGTGCTTGCCGGCAGCGACAAGCCGGCGCTGTCCGCGGCCGAAAAGCAGTTATGCGTCGAGGGATTGCAACACGGCGAGAGTTATAGCGTCACACTGCGCGCCGGGTTGCCCTCGACGGTGCACGAAACTTTGTCGAAATCGGCCGATTTTTCGATTTATGTGCGCGACCGCAAGCCGGCCGCGCATTTTTCCTCCACCGCTTACGTTTTGCCGCGATCCGGCCAGCGCGGCATTCCGGTTATCTCTACCAACACGCGTGCTATCGCGGTCGAAATCTTTCGCATCGGCGACCGCAATCTTGCCGACACGGTCGGCAGCGACGACACCGGCCGCGGCGATTTTCAACGAAGCCTCAGCCGCTACGAAGTCGATCAACTGCGCGGCACCCGCGGCGTTGCGGTATGGAAGGGCGAGCTTGCAATCGAGGCATCACCGCTCAACACCGACGTAACCACGGCCTTTCCGGTCGATCAGGCGATCGGCGACGTTTCACCTGGCGTCTACGTGATGGTGGCGCAGCCGCAGGAAACCAAGAACGTCGACAACAACTTCGACTCGCTTGCGACCCAGTGGTTCATCGTCTCCGATCTCGGGTTGACCGCCTTTTCCGGCAACGACGGCATCCATGTCTTCGTCAACTCGCTCGCCAGCGCCCAGGGCAAGACCGGAATTGAGGTGCGGCTCATTTCCCGTGCCAACGAAATCCTGGCGACGCGCCGCACCGACGCGGCCGGACATGTGCAATTTGAGGCGCCGTTAGCGAGCGGCGAGGGCGCAGCCGCACCCGCGGTGGTGACCGCGAACGACCTTAAAGGCGACTACGCCTTTCTCAGTTTCAAGGCTCCGGCTTTCGACCTTACCGATCGCGGCGTCGGCGGTCGGCCCGCGGCGAGCGGACTTGATGCCTTCATCTATGCCGAGCGCGGCGTCTATCGCTCCGGCGAGACGGTGCATCTCACCGCGCTCCTTCGCGACCCGCAGGCAAATGCGGCGATTGGTGTGCCGCTGACAGTGGTCATCGAGCGCCCGGACGGCGTCGAATTCCGCCGCGCTTTGATCGCCGACCAAGGCCTCGGCGGGCATGGCCTTACGCTTCCGCTCCCGGCGTCGGCGGCGACCGGCACGTGGCACGCGCGGGCCTTTAGCGATCCCAAGCGTCCGGCGATCGGCGAGACGAGTTTCCTGGTCGAAGATTATGTGCCGGATCGGATCGAGTTCGACTTGACCTCGGCCGCCGGACATATCTCACCGCAAAGCCCGGCCAAAGCTGAGGTGTCGGGACGTTTCCTCTACGGCGCCCCTGCGGCCGAGCTTGACCTGGAAGGCGACGTCACCGTCGCCGTGGCGAAAGAGCGGAGCGGCTTTGCCGGCTATCAGTTCGGCCTGGCCGACGAACAGCTTCAACCCGTGCAGCAACCGCTCGCCGATCTGCCAGCGACCGATGCGCAGGGCAAAGCAAGTTTCCCCATCAATCTCGAGAAAATGCCGTCGAGCACGCATCCGCTGGAGGCACAAATTACTGTGCGTATGGCTGAACCGGGCGGCCGCGCAGTCGAGCACAGCATTACGCTGCCGGTGACTCCTTCCGCCAACATGATCGGCGTGAAACCGCTATTCTCCGGCCGCTCGCTGGCCGACGGTGGCAGCGCCGCCTTCGATGTCGTCGCGGTCGCGCCCAGCGGCGCCGTCGTGGCGCAACGCGGTCTGCGGTTTGAGTTGTTGCGTATCGATACGCACTATCAATTCTACAAGCGCGACGGTAACTGGCACTACGAGCCGGTGAAGATCACCAAGCGCGTCGCTGACGGCAGCATCGATACGACGCCTGACAAGCCGGCACGTATTTCCGCGCCGGTGAATTTCGGCCGTTACCGGCTCGAAGTTTCGACCGGCGATCCAAACGGTCCGGTGACCTCGGTGACTTTCGATGCCGGCTTCTACGTCGACGCCAGCGCCGACACGCCCGACATGCTTGAACTCGCTCTCGACAAGCCCGAGTACCAAACTGGCGACGTCATGACCATCGCGGTCACCGCCCGCACTGCCGGTCGTCTCGCCGTCGACGTCGTCGGCGACCGGCTGCTGGCCAATCAGTCGACCGACATACAAGCCGGGCAAGCCCAAGTGAAGGTGACCGTGGGACCGGATTGGGGCGCCGGCGCCTATATCGTCGCAACCTTGCGCCGGCCGCTCGATGCGCCGGCCGCACGCATGCCCGGCCGCGCCATCGGCGTGCAATGGTTCGCTATCGGCCGCGCGGCCAAGACGTTGACCGTCGATTTAAAGCCGCCCGCGCTGCTGCGGCCGGATTCCGCCTTGCACGTGCCGGTGAAGATTTCCGGCGTCGCCGCCGGTGAAGAAGCGCGTGTTGTCGTCGCGGCGGTCGACGTCGGTATTCTCAATCTGACCAACTACAAGCCGCCATCGCCGGAAGATTATTATCTCGGCCAGCGGGCGCTTTCCGCCGAAATCCGCGACCTCTACGGCCAACTGATCGACGGTATGCAAGGCGCCCGCGGTCTGATCCGCTCCGGTGGTGATCAAGGCGCGCAGCTGCAGGGAAGTCCGCCGACCGGACCGCCCGTGGCCTTCTATTCCGGACTGGTGACGGTCGGTGCCGACGGCAATGCCGAAGTCGTCTTCGACATCCCCGATTTTGAAGGCACCGTTCGCGTGATGGCGGTGGCGTGGAGCAAAGACAAGGTCGGTCACGCGACGGCCGACGTCGTCGTGCGCGACCCCGTCGTCCTCACGGCGACGTTGCCGCGCTTTCTCTTACCAGGCGATCACTCGAGCCTTCATCTCGACCTCGACGATGTCGAGGGCCAAGCCGGCGATTATGCCATCGCCGTGACCGGCGCGGGCACGCTGTCGGCGACCACGACCCAGAAGCTGACATTGCGCACCAAGCAACGCGGTGCCGTCGCCGTGCCGCTGACCGCGGACGCCGCCGGGCGCGGCGAAGTCCATGTCAGCGTCAGCGGGCCGTCGGGCTTTTCGCTGGAACGAAGTTACGCCCTCACCGTGCGCCAGCCAGCCCAAATTCTGGCGCGGCGCACCGTGCGCTCCATCGCTAAGGGCGGAAGTATCACGCTATCCGGCGACCTATTCGCGGATCTCGTGCCGGGCACCGGCGCGGTGTCACTGTCGGTCGGCGCGTCGACCGCACTCGATGCGGCGGCGCTCTTGGCCGCGCTTAATCGCTACCCGTACCGCTGCTCGGAACAGATCACGAGCCGTGCGCTGCCGCTGCTCTACATGAGCGATCTCGCCAAGGACGCGCATGTCGCGCTCGATCCGTCGACCGATCAGCGGCTTCGCGAGGCGGTTGAGGGTCTGCTGGCGCGCCAGGACAGCAACGGATCGTTTGGGTTGTGGAGCGTCGGCGGCGAGGATATTTGGCTCGATTCCTACGTGACCGACTTTTTGACCCGCGCGCGCGAACGCAAGATTGCAGTGCCGGACGTCGCCTTCAAACTCGCGCTCGACCGGCTGCGGAACGCGGCGGCTAACACGACCGATCCGGGAAAGAATGGCGGAGTCGATCTTGCCTATGCGCTCTATGTGCTGGCGCGCAACGGCCTCGCGCCGGTGGGCGACCTTCGCTACATCGCCGACGCGAAGCTCGACGCACTAGCGACGCCGATTGCCAAGGCGCAGATCGCGGCCGCGCTCGCTATGGTTGGCGATCGCGCCCGCGCCGAGCGCGTCTACAACGCGGCGCTGACGGCAATTTCGCCGCCGGTCCAGGCCGATCCCATCGGCCGCGAGGATTACGGTTCGGCGCTGCGCGACGCCGCCGCCCTAGTGGCGTTGGCGAGCGAAAGCGGGGCGCCGCACGCCACCGTTCAAGCCGCGGTGCAGCGGGTCGAGTCGCTCCGCGCCGATCTGCATCCCACCTCAACACAAGAAGACGCTTGGCTCTTACTGGCGGCGAGCGCCATGGCGAAGGACGCGGGAAAGATCTCGCTCGATGTCGGCGGCGAGCAGGTCCAAAGCCCGCTGTATCGCACCATCGCCGCGGCCGATTTGAAGGAGCCGCTGCGCGTCAGCAACAACGGCGAAGACGACGTCCGGGCCGTGGTCACTGTCACCGGTGCGCCGCTGACACCGGAGCCCGCCGCGGAAAAAGGCTTCAAGATCGAGCGCCAAACCTACACGCTCGATGGCGAGCCGGCCGACGCGAAAAAGGTCAAGCAGAACACGCGTCTCGTCGTCGTCTTGAGGGTGACGGAAGGGCAGCCGCAATTCGGACGTGTCATCGTCGCGGACTATCTGCCGGCAGGCTTGGAGATCGACAATCCGCACCTCGTCTCGTCCGGCGACACTGGCACGCTGTCGTGGATTACGGATGCGGTCGCACCCGCCAACGCCGAATTCCGCGACGACCGCTTTACCGCCGCCTTCGATCGCAAGAAGGACGATGCGCCAGTGTTCACTGTCGCCTATGTCGTGCGCGCCGTCGCCCCCGGGAAATATGTCCGCCCGCAAGCCAGCGTCGAGGATATGTACCGTCCCGATCGTTTTGGCCGCACCGCGACGGAAACTACGGAAGTCACGGCAACAAAATGACCGCGACGGCCGACAAAGCGGACGGGCACCGCCCGGCCCGCCGCCGACTGGCGGCAATATTTGTCGGCGCGGTTCTTTGTTTGGCAATCGTATCAGCCTTCGGGTGGTGGATTGTCGCGCTCGGTCCGGCACCCGACGGCAGGGATTTGCGGTTTTCGCCGCGGGTGACCGATCGCAACGGACGGCTGTTGCGCGCTTATACGACAAACGACGGCCGCTGGCGGCTGCCGGCGCGCAGTGCCGATGTCGATCCGCGTTTCTTTGACATTCTGTTCGCTTACGAGGACAGGCGTTTTCGCGAACATCACGGTGTCGATACGTTGGCGCTCGTCCGCGCTGCCGTCCAGCTCGTTGACAGCGGCCGCATTCGCTCCGGCGGTTCGACGCTGACCATGCAGGTGGCGCGGCTTCTCGAGCCGCGCAATGGCCGCACCTTGGCCGCGAAACTTCATCAGATCGTGCGCGCCGTAGAAATCGAGCGGATACTCACGAAAGATCAGATTGTTTCGCTTTATCTCGAACTCGCACCCTATGGCGGCAATATCGAGGGGATCCGGGCTGCTTCGCTTGCTTATTTTGGCAAAGAGCCGCGGCGACTGACTCTTGGTGAAGCGGCGCTGCTGGTGGCGTTGCCGCAATCGCCCGAGGCGCGAAGGCCTGACCGCTCGGTTGAGGCCGCGCGCGCTGCGCGAGACCGGGTGCTCGACCGCTTTGCAGCGCTTTCAAACGTGCCGGCTGACGAAATCTTGGCGGCCAAGGCCGAAGCCGTGCCGTTGGGCCGCCGGGCGATGCCGATGCTGGCGCCCCACGCAGCCGACCGGGTCATCGCTGCAAGCGGACGGGGCGGCGAGGTGCGCCTCACCATTGATGGCGATCTGCAACGAAACCTGGAAGAGCTTGCGCGTGAGCGGGCGCGGGGACTGGCGCTCGCGCTCGGCCCCGACGTTTCGCTCGCCATGCTCGTCATCGACAACAAGGACGGGGCGGTCGTGGCGCGCGTCGGCGCGCCCGATTATTTCGACACACGGCGCGCCGGACAGATTGATCTTACGCGCTCGGTCCGTTCGCCGGGCTCGACACTCAAGCCGTTCATTTATGGCCTCGGCTTCGAGGACGGCTTCATTCATCCCGAGACTTTGATCGACGACCAGCCGACACGCTACGGCGCCTACGCGCCGCAAAATTTCGACTTTACTTTCCGCGGTACCGTGACGGTGCGCACCGCGCTGCAACTCTCGCTCAATCTGCCGGCGCTCGCCGTGCTCGATCGCGTCGGCGCCAGCCGGTTGACCACGCGTCTCGCTAACGCCGGCGCTGCATTGATTTTGCCCGAAGGTGAAACGCCAGGGCTCGCAATCGGTCTCGGCGGAGCTGGGATTACGCTGTCCGATCTGGTGATGCTGTATTCAGGCATTGCCCGTAGCGGCGTTGCTCTGCCGGTCACCGAGCGAGTTGCTGACCAACCCTTATCGACGGTTAGCGAGGAGCGGCGGCTGATGGAGCCTGTCGCCGCTTGGTACGTGGCGAACATCCTCGTCGGCACGACGCCTCCGGACAACGGTGCGCCGGGGCGGATCGCATTCAAGACCGGCACTAGTTATGGGTACCGTGACGCCTGGTCGGTCGGCTTTGACGGCAGCCATACCATCGGCGTCTGGGTCGGCAGGCCCGACGGAGCGCCGGTGCCTGGGCTGATCGGCCGCAACGCCGCCGCGCCAATTCTATTCGATGCATTCGCGCGCCTTCCGGCGCCGCCAACCGCACTGCCGCGGCCGCCGGCCGGGATTTTGATCACGACGAGTGCAAAGCTGCCGCCGCCGCTCAAACATTTCGCGGCGTCCGGCCGCTTCGGCGAAAGCGGCACGGGGTTGCACATTCTTTTCCCGCCCGACGGCGCCCGCCTCGAACTCGGCGCGGGAAACGCCGGCCCGGCGCGGGTCCCGCTTAAATTGACCGGTGGGATTCTTCCGCTCACCGTTCTGGTGAACGGCAATCCAGCAATCGCGCAAGCACGGCAAGATCTCTTCTTTCAACCGCAAGGCCCCGGATTTGCTCGCGTAACGGTAATTGATGCGTCCGGTGCGGTCGACAGCGTCTCGGTGCGGCTCGATGACGCCAAAGAAGCCGCGATCTCGGCTACGCTCGTTTCAACCCCGCTCCTTTCCAGAACGCCCGCGCCCCGCTAGCTTGAAGACGGTATGCGGCGCGCTCAGGGACGGGGAGGCGCGCAGTGGCGAACGAGGCAAGCGGGCAAAGCCGCGCGCGGGCAGGCGTCCGAACCTGGCCGGTTGAGCGCGCGCGCCGTGCCTTCGGCGCAGCGTCGCCCGGTGTCGAGTTTGCCTTTCCGGCGCGGTTGCGCGAATGGGCGGCACTCGAAGTCGCCGCCGGCCGCCTGCTGCCGTGGTTCGCCGTGTCCTTCGGCGCCGGCATCGTCCTTTATTTCACCGCTGAACATGAGCCCGCTGTTTGGGCGGCATCGGGGCTGGCGGCGATCGGCGTAGCCGTGGCGATCTTCCTGCGGGGGCGCCCCGTCGGGTTCGTGTTGGCGCTCGGCCTTCTCGCATTCGCCGCCGGCTTCGCCGTCGCGACGTTTAAGACCGCCCTGATTGCACATCCGGTTCTGCGCTATCCGGCCTATGGCGTATCGCTGGCCGGCTTTGTCGAGCTGCGCGAAGAGAGCCAAAAGACCGACCGGTTCGTGCTGCGCGTCGACCGCATCGCCGGCAACCGCATTGTCGAGACGCCGCAGCGCGTGCGGCTCTCAGTGCGCCGTGGCAAAACGCCACCGGCCGGCGCATTTGTCGAAGTGAAAGCGCAGCTCAATCCGCCGCTACAACCGCTCCGCCCCGGCAGCTACGATTTCGCCCGCGATCTTTATTTCCAGCGGCTCGGCGCCTCCGGTTTCGTCCATGGCGCGATCAAGATCGTTGCGCCGCCGGTCAAGGCGGGATGGCGCTTGCGCGCCAACGCCTACATTCAGGGATTGCGCGACGCCATCGACTTTCGGATTCGCTCGGTGCTCTCCGGTGATGTGGGGTCGATTGCTTCGGCGCTGATCACCGGCAAGCGCGACGCCATCTCGGAACATCTTTACGACTCGATGTTCGTGTCCGGCATCGGACACGTGCTTTCGATCTCCGGCTATCACATGGCCGTCGTCGCGGGCGTGGTGTTCTTTATTTTCCGCGCGTTGCTGGCATTGATCCCGGGCCTCAGCGAACGCGCGCCAATCAAAAAATGGTCGGCGTTCGCGGCGCTGCTGGTGACGACGTTTTATCTGGTCCTCTCCGGCGCCGAGGTCGCGACGCAACGTTCGTTTATTATGATAGCGATCGTGCTCATCGGCGTGCTGCTCGATCGTCCGATCCTGACGCTGCGCACCGTGACCATTGCCGCATTGGTGGTGTTGCTGTTTGCGCCGGAAGCCGTTGTGCATCCGAGTTTCCAGATGTCGTTTGCAGCGACGCTGGCTCTGATCGCGGGCTATGAACGCGGCATTCCGTGGGCGCGTGCCGGCGCCGACACCTCACTCGGCGCGCGCGCCGCGCTGTGGGGAGTGCGCGAGATGCTAAGTCTCATCGTTGCCTCGCTGCTCGCCGGCCTTGCCACCACGCCGTATGCGGCATTCCATTTCCACCGCGTGGCGCCCTATGGCGTGCTGGCCAATCTCCTCGCCATGCCGATCGTTTCCGGCTGGGTAATGCCTATGGGCATCCTCGGCGTCGTCACCATTCCGTTCGGGTTCGACGGCCTGTTCTGGCGCCAGATGGGCTACGGCATCCAATGGATGGACTTGGTCGCGCTTTGGGTCTCGAGCCTGCCGGGCGCATTCGGCCGGGTTGCCTCTTTTGGCACGGGACCGCTTCTTCTGGCGACCGCGGGCCTGCTGCTGGTCTGTTTGTTCAAGACGCCACTGCGCTGGAGCGGACTTTTCTTCGTCGCATTGTCCATCGGATTGGCATTGCGTACACCGTTGCCGGACGTCGTGGTCGCCGCGGACGGGCGCACTGTTGCCGTGCGCGGCGCCAACGGCAAACTCTCTTTCCATCGCACCGCCAGTGATGCCTTCGCCATCCGCGAATGGCTCGCGGCCGACGCCGACGGCCGCGACGTGACCGATCGCGGGCTAGGCGAGGGGATTGCGTGCGATCCGGCAGGCTGCGTCGGCAAGCTTCCCGACGGCCGTTTGCTGTCCTACGCGCTCGCTGCCGAGGCGCTTGAGGAGGATTGCCGCCGGGCTGCCATCGTCATTGTCACGACGCGCGCCGCGCCGCCGGACTGCAACGCCTTGGCTATTGGCCGTGACCTATGGCGCACGCGCGGTGCGCTTTTGCTCCGGCGCGATGGCGGAAATGGATTCGTTATCGATGCCGCGCGGCCGGAGAATTTCGATCGGCCCTGGGCGCCGCGTCTGAACCGCGCGCCTAGCGGAGCGATTTCCGAGAGTGAAGCGACGCCGACGGCCGCGCCGACCGTGCCGCGTGACGCGACGCCGAAGCCCGAGGATTTGCAGGCGGACGATTGAGACGCGGGATAAATCAATACCGGCGAAACAGCCCGACGAGCTTGCCCTGAATGCGCACGCGATTGGGCGGCAGAATGCGCACCTCGTAGGCGGTATTGGCCGGCTCGAGCGCAATCGAAGCGCCGCGGCGGCGGAAGCGTTTGAGGGTGGCCTCATCATCGTCGATCAAGGCGACGACGATGTCGCCGGTGTCGGCGGCTTCGCTGCGCTTCAGAAGCGCGATGTCGCCATCGAGAATGCCGGCATCGATCATAGAATCGCCGCGCACTTCGAGCGCGAAATGTTCGCCCGCGCTCAACAAGTCCGGCGGCATGTTGATGACGTGACTGCGGGTCTGGATCGCTTCGATCGGGGTGCCCGCCGCGATGCGGCCCATCACCGGCACCGCGACCGGCCGGCCGCTGTCGTCCTCGGAGGCCGCACGTACCCGGCCGAGATTGCCCTCGATCACGCTCGGGGTGAAACCGCGGGTCCGGTTCGCCGCCATGCCATGGGCAACGGATTCAGGAAGCTTGATCACCTCAATGGCGCGAGCCCGGTTCGGCAAGCGGCGGATAAAGCCGCGCTCTTCAAGGGCGGTGATCAGCCGGTGGATGCCCGATTTCGAGCGAAGGTCGAGCGCATCCTTCATCTCGTCGAAGGACGGCGGAACCCCGGCCTCCTTCAGTCGCTCATGGATAAAACGCAAGAGCTCAGCTTGCTTGCGTGTGAGCATCGGCGCTTCCTCTCTGGCTGCCCTAATAGTCGAAACAAATCATGAACGGACACTATCCGTTCCATATGTGTTCTGCAACCATTTAATTTGAAGTGAAGAAAACGAGGGGTGGCGCCAAACACCCGCTTAACGCTCGAATTTAACGATGCGGCAGGCGCTGCCGGCTTTCGCCGCCGGCTCATAAGGCTCTCGGAGCAAAAGACAATCCGATTTGGCGAGCGGCAACATCATCGAAGAGTCTTGGATCGGGAACGGCGTTGCTACCAAACCCTCGGGAGACTCCCTGAGTGTCGCGCGCAAATAATCGGCGCGCTCATCGTTCCCGGAGAGGTCGCAACCGAGCACAGCCGATTCGATATTGAGCGCCACATCGCGGCGTCCGGCGAGCGTTCGGATTAGCGGAACAAGAAAGAGGAAGGCGCAGACATAAGCCGAGACCGGATTGCCGGGAACGCCAAGCACGTGTGTCGTGCCGATACGGCCATGCATCAGCGGCCGTCCGGGACGCAAGGCGAGCCGCCAGAACGAGAGCGTCATTCCCTCGGCGGCAAAAGCTTTCTGCACCAAATCATATTCGCCGACCGAGGCGCCGCCGCTGGTCACCAAAATATCGGCGCCGGCCTCGCGTGCCCGGCGCACCGCCGCAACGGTGTCGTCGAGCCGGTCGGCGACAATGCCCAGATCGACGGCGTCAGCGCCTTCGCCGCGCGCCATAGCCACGAGCGCAAATGTATTCGACGACACGATCTGGCCAGGCGAGGGCTCAACGCCGGGCGGCACCAGTTCGTCGCCTGTCGCAAAAAACGCGACCTTCGGCCGGCGGTATACCGGGACGAACGGATGGTTCATGCCGGCCGCAAGCGCGAGGTCGCGCGCGCTCAAACGATGGCCGGCGGAGAGCAAAATTTCGCCGGCTCTAAAATCGAGCCCCTGAATACGAATATGCCGGCCCGGCGGACTCGACTTCTCGATATGGACGCAGTCGCCGTCGCGCTTGGCGTGTTCTTGAATGACGATGGTGTCGGCACCCTCGGGCACCACGCCTCCGGTGAAGATCCGCGCCGCTTCGCCCCGCTGAAGCTGCGCCGCGAACGGCCGGCCAGCGGCAACCTCGCCGACGACCTTCAACTGCACCGGCGCCTCGATCACGTCGGCGGCGCGAACGGCGTAGCCGTCCATGGCGGAGACGTCGGCCGGAGGTTGCGTGCGCCGCGCGGTGAGTGGATAGGCAAGGACGCGCCCCTCGGCGTCGCCAAGCGGTACCTCTTCAGCCCGCAGCGGGGCGGCCTGGGCGAGCACGCGGTCGAGCGCCTCGGCTACCGATAGAAGCGCCACCTGCTAATCCTTCGCGCGGTAACGGCCGCTGCGGCCGCCGCTCTTCTCGATAAGCCGAATACCCTCAATCCGCATGCCGCGTTCGACCGCTTTCACCATGTCGTAGATGGTGAGGCAGGCGACCGCGACAGCGGTCAGCGCTTCCATCTCGACGCCGGTTTGGCCCGAGACTTTGACGCGGGCGCGCACCTCGATCCCCGGCAGCTTAGCGTCGGGCGTAAGTTCGATGGCGACCTCGGAAAGCGCAAGTGGATGGCATAGCGGAATAAGCTCGTGCGTGCGCTTGGCGGCCATGATGCCGGCGATGCGCGCGACCGAGAGCACATCGCCCTTCTTCGCATTACCCTTGCGAACAATGTCGAGCGTCGAGCGCCGCATGACGACGCGCCCTTCGGCCAGCGCCTCCCGCTCGGTTGTCGGTTTCGACGACACATCCACCATGCGCGCTGCGCCGCGCGCGCCGAGATGGGAGAGTCGCCGGCGATGGGCCATGTCTCTATCCCGCGCCCCGCAGGCCCTGCTGCAAGACCGCCGTAGAGTCGCTCGCGGCCCGCGCCAACAGCGCGCGCGTGGCTTGTGCCACATCGTCCTGCCGCATCAAACTTTCGCCGACCAGAAAAGCCGACATTCCGGCGGCGGCGAGCCGGGCAAGATCGGCCGGAGTGAAAATGCCGCTCTCGCCGACAATGATGCGGCCGGGCGGCACCAGCCGCGCGAGCCGCTCTGACGTGGTAAGCGTCGTCTCGAAGGTCTTGAGATTACGATTGTTGATGCCAATCAGCCGGGATTTGAGGCGCAATGCGCGCTGCAGTTCCGGCTCGTCATGAACCTCCACGAGCACGTCCATTCCGAGCGTTGCGGCAGCGCTTTCGAGCTCGGCGGCACGAGCGTCATCGACCGCAGCCATGATGATGAGGATGCAATCGGCCCCGGCGGCGCGCGCTTCGAACACCTGGTACGGATCGTACATGAAGTCCTTGCGGAGGGCCGGCAGCGTGCAGGCTTGGCGTGCGATACGCAAATGCTCAAGCGAACCTTGAAACGAGGGCGCGTCGGTCAACACCGAAAGGCACGCAGCGCCGCCGGCCTCATAGGCGGCGGCCAGAGCAGGGGGATCGAAATCCGGGCGGATGAGGCCGCGCGACGGGCTCGCCTTCTTTATTTCGGCAATCAGCGCGTATCCGCCGGCGTCGAGGCGCTGCTTGATCGCCGCCAAGAAGCCGCGCGGCGGGCTGGCGGAATGGGCGGCTTGCTCGAGAGCGCCGATCGGCCGGGCGCGCTTTGCCGCGGCGATCTCTTCGCGCTTATAGGCCGCGATCTTGGCGAGGATGTCAGCCATCGTTCGAAACTTTGATCAGCCGATCTAGCCGGCCTTCGGCTTCGCCCGAGTCGATGGACTGGGACGCTGCGTGCAAGCCGTCCTTGAGGTCCTTCGCCTTGCCGGAGACGACCAGGGCGGCGGCGGCATTAAACAACGAAACGTCGCGGAACGCCGAAGCCTTGCCCTTGAGCACATTAAGGACGGCCTGGGCATTTTCCGCTGCGTCGCCACCACGCAGCGCTTCGGGCTTGACTTTGCGCAAGCCGAACTCTTCCGGTGAAATCTCGAAGGTTTTGATGTTGCCGTCTTCCAGCGCGGCGACGCTGGTCGGCCCCGACGTTGTGATTTCATCGAGTCCGTCGGAGCCGTGCACAATCCAGACCCGCTCGGCCCCGAGGTTCTTGAGGACCTGCGCGAGCGGCGTCGTCCATTGCCTGGAGAAAACCCCGACCATCTGCCGCTTCACGCCCGCCGGGTTCGAGAGCGGTCCGAGCAGGTTGAAAATGGTGCGGGTGCCGAGTTCGACGCGCGTCGGTCCGACGTTCTTCATGGCCGGATGATGCGCCGGCGCAAACATGAAGCCGATGCCGGCCTCGGCAATGCAGCGTCCGACGGCTTCCGGCGAAAGATTGATGTTCACGCCAAGCGCGGACAGGACGTCAGCGGCGCCGGACCGCGACGACAGCGCGCGGTTGCCGTGCTTGGCGACTGGAACGCCGGCGCCGGCGACAATAAGCGCCGCGCAAGTGGAGATGTTGAACGAACCCGAGGCGTCGCCGCCGGTGCCGACGACGTCGACTGCATCCGAAGGCGCGGTCACCCGCAGCATTTTGCCGCGCATGGCGGCAACCGCCCCCGTTATCTCGTCGACGGTCTCGCCGCGCACGCGCAATCCCATCAGGAGCGCGCCCATTTGCGAAGGCGTTGCCTCGCCCGACATCATTTGCTCGAAGGCTCCGGACGCTTCCTCGCGGGTCAGCGTCGCGCCGGTCGCGACTTTGCCGATCAGCGCTCTGAATGCGTCGGTCACGATTGCACTCTCACTGCGCCTGCGCGCACACGCTGCGGCGCGGACCGCGCGGCGCTGACGTTGCGGCCGCGCCGGTTTGCGGCGTTCCATTGCGTTGCAATCTCGAGGAAATTCCGCAGCAGCAAATGGCCATGCTCCGAAGCGATGCTTTCCGGATGAAATTGCACGCCGTGAACGGCAAACCGCTTGTGGGCAAGCCCCATGATCAGTCCGTCGTCGGTATCCGCGGTCGCAGCGAGTTCGGGCGGCAAGCTTTCGCGCTCAATCACAAGGGAATGATAACGCGTGGCTTTGAACGACGAATTGATGCCACGAAAAATTCCCGTGCCGTCGTGGCGGATCTCGGAAAGCTTGCCATGGACCGGCTTGGGAGCGCGCACCACCTTGCCGCCGAACGCTTCGCCGATCGCCTGATGGCCGAGGCAGACGCCGAGAATAGGAACGTTGCCACCCGCGGCCTTGATGAGGTCGAGACAAATGCCGGCCTCTTTCGGCGTGCAGGGACCGGGCGACAGCACGATAGCGTCGGGCTCTGCGGCGAGCACCGCGGCGCTTTCGATCTTATCGTTGCGATGGACGCGGACCTCCTCGCCGAGTTCACCAAAATAGTGAACCAGGTTGAAGGTAAAGCTGTCGTAATTGTCGATCAGGACGATCATTTGAGCCGGCGCTTCCCGCCCGGCTCTTAGCGCAATTTCGGCCCGTATGAAACGTACTTAGGCCGGCCGGCGTTAGTTGCCGGCCACTAGCGTGAATCGGTCGGTCGAAATCAAGCGCACATCGCGGGTTTGCCCGAAGGGCTTGCTTGAATCGCGAAGGCAAGAGGCTTCGAAATAGGGCCAAGCATGCTGCGAGCAATTCGCTGCAAGCGGCCGCATATCGGCCCGGTCACCCTTTAGGCCGGGCACATGCGCGTTGGCCTCGAGGTTCATCGAGAGGCTGAGAAAGGCCAGGAAAGCGGCGGAAACAATCGCCGCTGCGACTATTGCGTAAACTGTTCTGAGCATGACACCCATCCCTTTGTGCCGCGCCCTTCTGAAGGCTGTTATTCAAACGTTCTTGTCGGGCGGCGGTTCAACGCTTCTTCAAATTATTCGGGATGGGCTCGGCTTTCTTTGATGGGGATCACACTTTGCGGCTTTATGCGGGCGGTCGCCATTCGCTTTAACGCCTTGAGTTATCTATAGAATTAAAATAGCGAACCCCGAGCCTCGTTCGGATCTACACAGTTTAGAACTGCCTTGCGGGCGAAAGGAGCGGCGGTTAAACCCGGACCATGCCGCGCGTCGCCCTTTTCGCCGGGTCCTTTGATCCGATCACCAACGGTCATCTCGACGTCGTCGCAAGCGCCGTGCGCCTTGCCGATCGGCTTGTCCTGGCCGTCGGGGTACATCCGGGGAAGACACCGCTATTTTCGCCCGACGAACGGGTCGCCATGCTTGAAGAGATTTGCACGCCGATCGGGCGAAAGGCCGGCTGTGAAATCACCTGCACCACCTTCGCCGACCTCGTCGTGACGGCCGCGCGGCGGGCCGGCGCGACCATACTGATCCGAGGCCTGCGTGACTCCGCTGATTTCGACTACGAAATGCAGATGGCCGGCATGAATGCGGTCATGGCGCCCGAAGTGCAGACGCTATTTCTTCCGGCTTCGCCCGAAGTTCGCCCGATCACCGCCACGTTGGTGCGGCAAATCGCCGGAATGGGCGGGGACGTTTCGGCCTTCGTACCGGCCGTGGTCGCCGCGCGGTTGAAGAAGAAATTCGCCAAGAAATAAACCATAAGGCCTCGGCGAAAACGCCCTGAACGATTCACACGGGAGATGACATGACCCGCCTTCTTGCCGTACTGTTTGCCATCATGTGTGCCGCACAAGCTTCCGCAGACCCGCTGCCCGCCGGACTTGACCCGCAAAATACGCTGTATCTCGACACCAAGTACGGCCGGGTGATCATCAAACTCTATAACGACATCGCGCCGAAACATGCCGAGCGGATGAAGCAGCTCGCGCGCGACGGTTTCTACGACAACGTGCCGTTCCATCGCGTGATCGACGGTTTCATGGCGCAGACCGGGGATGGTCAAAACGGCAATGGTACCGGCGGGTCGAAATATCCGAACTTGAATTCCGAGTTCTCCAAGAAGGAATTCAAGCGCGGCATCGTCGGTATGGCGCGGACCAGCAATCCCAATTCGGCCAACAGCCAGTTTTTCATTATGTTCGCCGACGGATCCTTCCTCAACGGCCAATACACCGTGGTCGGCGAGGTGGTCAAAGGCATGGACGTCGTCGACAAGCTCAAGAAGGGGGAGCCGCCGAGCGATCCCGACCGCATCACCAAGATGCAGGTGGCCGCCGACGCGAAATAACCGTGCACCAGGCGCGCGGGTCGCCGCGCCCGCGCTGGTTCTCGCGGCTGTCGGGCTCGCCGTTCTCACGTCTGCTGCTTTTGCGTCCGCTCTCAATCATGTGCCGCCGGCGCGGGCGCCGTGCAGCGTGTTGAGCGGACACCCCTGCCATCCGTCGTTCTGCGGCGTATTTCATCGCGGACCTTGTTTTCCGTACGACGAGCCGCCGCTCGGCGAGACGCTGAGATTAACGATTGTCTCGACGGATCAGGACGGTGCTGAAATCCGCCACGATGGCGCAAGGACCGGACAGAAAAGCCCGGACGAAAACAACGAAAGCAACAATTCGGAGGATCACAAGCTCGACACCATCCGCGACATGTTCGTCGCGCTGCGGGCCTGTTGGGAGCCGCCGCCGAAGGACGCAGCGCGGCACGGCATGGAATACACCATTCGTTTCGCCTTTCGCCGCGACGGTGAAATGATTGCGGCCCCGCGCATGACCTACGCAAGCCACGACGCACCGGCGGAAGTGCGCGACAAATACCGCGGCGCCATCGACGCGGCGCTCAAACGCTGCACGCCGCTGCATTTCACCGATGCCATGGGCGGCGCGGTGGCCGGACGGCCGATTGCTGTTCGCTATGTCGACGAGCGGACGATCGGCTCTGACAAATAAGCCTGGATTGTTTCGTCGCTTCGACGCCGTCCATGACGACGGCTATAATCGCTCGCAATGCGCACCGATCTTTTCGATTTCGACCTACCGGAACACCGCATCGCGCTACGGCCAGTAAAACCGCGCGATGCGGCGCGGCTTCTTATCGTGCGCCCGCGGGCGCAGCCGCTGTACGAGGATCGCCTCATCCGCGATTTGCCGGAGTTCTTGCAGCGCGGCGATATCGTCGTCGTCAATGACACCAAGGTCATGGCGGCGCGTCTTCACGGCCGCCGCATCGGCCGCGGTGATCGCGAGCCCTCGATCGAAGCGACGCTGGTGAAGCGGCTCGATGGCTCACACTGGAACGCGCTGGTGCGGCCGGCAAAACGCCTCGTGCCCGGCGATGTAGTGCGCTTTGGAGCCGAAGGCCGCGTCTGCTTCCTGGAGCAGCTCGACGCCATCGTCGAAGCCAAAGCGGAAGGGGGCGAAGTCACGCTGGCTTTTGCCTTCCACGGCCCTGTGCTCGATCAGGCGCTGGCCGAGCGCGGCGACATGCCGTTGCCGCCTTATATCGCCTGCCGCCGCGCCGCGGATGAAGGCGACCGTAGCGACTACCAGACCATGTTCGCTCGCGAAGAGGGCTCCGTCGCGGCGCCGACCGCCGGGCTGCATTTCACGCCGGCGCTGGTCGAGGCGTTACGTGAACGCGGTGTCGGTCTAGAACGCGTGACGCTGCATGTCGGACGGGGCACTTTCCTGCCGGTGAAGAGCGAAGATACCTCCGGCCATCACATGGAAGCGGAATGGGGCAGCGTGTCCGCCGCGACCGCTGCGGCGCTCAATGCAGCCAGAGGAGCTGGAGGACGTATTGTGGCAGTCGGCTCCACAGCGCTGCGGCTCGTGGAGAGCGCGGCGGCAGGTGACGGCACGCTATCCGCATTCTCCGGCGAGACGGCGCTTTTTATCACGCCGGGTTATCGCTTTCGCGCCGTCGACGGGATGCTGACCAATTTTCATCTGCCGCGCTCGACGTTGTTCATGCTGGTCTGCGCGCTCTGCGGGCTAGACACGATGCAACGCGCTTATGCGCACGCCATCGACGCCGGCTACCGGTTCTATTCATACGGCGATGCGTGCTTATTGTTCACTGCGAAAAACGTCGCGAGTGAAAGACCGTGAGTAATACGCCGGCTTTCTCTTTCCACGTCACCGCGGCCGACGGCGCCGCTCGGACCGGCAAAATGTCGACGGCGCATGGCCTCGTCCATACGCCGGCCTTTATGCCGGTCGGCACGCAAGCCACCGTCAAGGGCGTACACCACGACGACGTGCGCGCCTCGGGTGCGGAGATTTTACTCGGCAATACCTATCATCTGATGCTGCGGCCAACCGCCGAGCGCATCGCCGCGCTCGGCGGCCTGCACACCTTCATGCGTTGGCCGCATCCGATCCTGACTGATTCCGGCGGCTTCCAGGTGATGTCGCTGGCGCCGCTGCGAAAGATCAGCGAAGGCGGCGTTACCTTTCGGTCCCACCTCGACGGCGCCATGGTGGATTTGACGCCGGAGCGTGCCGTCGACGTGCAAATCCTGCTCGGCTCCGATATCGCCATGCAGCTTGACGAATGCGTCAAACTTCCAGCCGAGCGGACCGAGATCGAGCGCGCAATGAATCTTTCTTTGCGTTGGGCCGAGCGCTGCAAGCGGGCCTTCGAACGCTCCGCTCCGGACCGCGCGCTGTTCGGCATCGTACAGGGTGGCGACGATCACGCGCTGCGCGCCGTGAGCGCACGCGGCCTGGTCGATCTCGGTTTCGATGGCTACGCCATTGGCGGCCTGGCGGTCGGGGAGGCGCAAAGCGTCATGCTCGAAGTGGTCGCGGCGACGGCGGCCGCGCTACCGGCCGAGCGGCCGCGGTATTTGATGGGCGTCGGCACGCCCGATGATCTCGTTGAAGCGATCGCCCGCGGTGTCGATATGTTCGATTGCGTCATGCCGACGCGTAACGGGCGGCACGGGCTTGCGTTTACCCGCTTCGGTCCGATCAATATCAAGAACGCGCATCATGCCGACGATGCCCGGCCACTGGACCCGGAGAGCCATTGTCCGGCGGCGCGCGAATTCTCACGCGCCTATCTGCATCATCTGTTTCGCAGCAATGAGATGCTCGGCGGCACGCTGTTGTCGACGATCAATCTCTACTACTACCAGGAGCTGATGGCCGGAGCGCGCGCCGCTATTGCCGCCGGGCGTTTCGCCGATTTCCTCACCGCCACGAAAGAACACTGGCAGGCGAAGCGTGACATCAATGCCAAGACCACGTGAAACAAGGGAAACCCGCCGGGCGCATAAAACGCGCAGCCCGGCGGGTCGCTTCACACTCATGCCCGACCGACGCAACGAGCCGGCACGATCAAAAATTACTCAAATAAAAACGACAAACAATCTTGTGCCAATAACCAGACTTCATCGCGCGTAGTCACGACGGCCTTTAGCAGCAAGGCAACGCAATTGAGGTCGCGAACTGGTGAGCGCATTCGTCGCAGACCCAGGCGTGGCGGATGCGTCCTCTGAGATTGAATTCGGACTCTTCGGCCATCAGGAGCGCATTACCGCAGCGGGGGCAGTTAGGCCGGCCGAAATTCAGTGTCGCATTCGATTCGGCGTTGCAAGCGAACTGGATGCTCATCGTGGAATCTCCTCGACGGCTACCCCATCGCACCCCAAATCACCGTACGCCGGCAGATTGCCGAGAGTCTATGGCGGCGCTGCGACGCGTTTGTGAAACTCTCGTGTTCGTTGCAGCGCAGCAAGATGGATAAAATCTATTCAATTCGCATCGGTCATATCCCGTTGCGATGCAGCGCTGCGAATGGAACCACCTCACTCGGCGGCTTGCGCCTGCGCGTGCTGCAGGAACTTTGGCATAACTTCTTCGGCGAGAAGCTGCATCGCCTGGCGCTCCCACGCTTCGTTCGGACCGGCCCAATCAAGGCCGGTCATGAGCAAAGTGCCGAATGGACCGACCTCTTCGCGGAAGGCGACGAGCTTGTCGAGCAGTGTTTTGGGCGAGCCGTAAAGGCTGCACCCTTCCGCGATCGCCTCGACGGTCGCCTCATCATCCGACATTTCGGGCCGCGGTTTGAGGAGATGCAGAAGTCCGACGCCGCTCAATGCCGCGCGGATGTAGGTCCAGAAATAGTGGTGCGAGGATTTTTCCCCGTAGACGCGGTCGTATGCTTCAGACTCGGTCGGCGCCACCATGACATTGCGCGCCACGCGCCAATTTTCGCCGTCGGCCGGCTTGCCGATTTCGGCACGCGCCTGGCTGTAGATCGACCAGTGCGAAGCCACCGCATAGGTCGGAATGATGTTGGCGGAAATAATGGCCCAATCCTGCAGCGCCGCGGTGCGCGCCGACGATGAATTCGGACTGGCGAGCGACAGCGAGATTGGCGGGCCGCCTTTCTGGTACGGCTTCGGCATGTAGCCAATGCCAAGATCGGCGATGACATTATTGGTCAGCCGGACATTCCAGAACTCGCCGGCAATGTCGTATGGCGGCTCCTGCGACCAAATCTGGCGCATGATGCGCACCGCTTCGATGACCTTGCGGTTGCGCACGTTGACGTCGGTGTGGCGAAACAACTCGAAATCGGAAAGAAGGCCGCCAGGGCCAACTCCCAACAGGAAGCGCCCGCGGCTCATGTGATCGAACTGAGCGGCTTCAGCCGCGACGATGACCGGCTCGTGATTGGGCAAGTTGATGACGCCGGTGCCGAAGCGAAGGTTTTTGGTGCGCGAGATGAGATCGGCGAAGAACATCAGCGGCGAGGGGATCGGCTCGCTGGTCGCGGAAAAATGCTCGCCCATCCACAATTCTTCGAACCCGAGCCGATCGGCGAGCAGCGATTTTTCAGCGTCTTCGGCGAGCGTTTCGGTGAACGAGCGCGCCGGCGGATGCACTGGCATCATGAACAATCCAAGGCGCATGTTTCCCCCGTTGACTTGGAGCGGCCGGCGCTGCCGCAATGTTTCAAAGATCATGACACCTTAAGACGACGGCAATCAAGCGCGGCGCAACCGTTCGCATGAGCGCTTGATTCCCCCGGAGTGCTGACGCAATGTCGTTATCAAACGGAGGAAACCCCATGAGTGTCGCGGAACTGCGCTCCGCCCAAGCGCCACAGCAGGACGTGCCGAGCGCCGATGAATTGATTGGGCGTGCCAAAAAACTCGCGCCAAAATTGCGCGAGCGCGCCGTCAAAGCCGAGCGTGATCGGGAAATTCCGCAGCAATCGGTCGACGAATATATCGAGTCCGGGCTCATTCATGTGCTGCAGCCCAAACGCTGGGGCGGTTACGAGCACGATCACGAAGTGGCTTTCGACATCGCGGTGGAGCTCGGCAGATCGACCTGCACATCGTCGGCCTGGGTGTTGAACTATCTGGCCGATCACGCCGCCATTCTGGCGCACTTCCCCGAGGAAGCGCAGCATGACGTTTGGAGCGTGAACAAAGCCGCATGCATTGCCACGTCGGCGGCGCCGACCGGCAAAGTCACCGTGGTGCCGGGTGGATACCGGCTCGACGGCCGCTGGTCGTGGTGCAGCGGGCTGCGGCATTCGCAATGGATCATGATCGGCGGGCTTGCCTTCCGTGAAGGGGAAGACCATCCCGATATGCGGCTTTATCTTGTGCCGGTGTCGGAGGTGAAACAGGACGACACGTGGTATTGCGCGGGTCTGCGCGCGACCGGTTCAATCACGTCCATACTTGAGAACGTATTCGTGCCGGAGCATCGGACCGTCTCGTTTTCGACGCTGCGGGATGCCGAGTCTCCCGGCTCGAAAATCAATACCAATCCGATCTACCGCACGCCGTTCATTGCCGTGCATTCCTACGCGCTGCTCGCTCCCGCGCTTGGTTCGGCGCGCGGCGCCTATGCCGATTTCGTTGCCTGGACGAAACAGCGCTACCTGACCTACACGCAACTCAACATCGCTCAGCATGTACCGGTGCAGCTCAAAGTAGCCGAGATCGGCGCGCATATCGACGCCGCCGAGCTGTTGGCGCGCCGCGCGCTGGCTACGGCGCGTGCCGACTATTCCGGCATGACGTTGCAGACCCGCACCTTGTTGCGGCGCGACTTCACCTACGCCATGCGCATGCTGCGCGACGCCATGGACGACCTCGTCAAGATCAGCGGCTCGAGCGGATTGATGGACAACAATTCGGTGCAGCGGAGCTGGCGCGACGTGCACGCCATCTCCTCGCACGTGGTCATGAATTGGGACGTGCCGGCGGAGAATTTTGGCCGCATGGAGCTCGGCCTGCCGCTCAATCCGGCCTATCCGATGTTCTGATCTGGACTGCACGCGCCCATCTTCCCGGGCGCGTCGTCAGTTCGTCGGCGGTTCATCAATCAGACAAATAAAAAGTCCCGCGCGCCGATGATCGGCGGCGGGACTGGACTCCAGAAACTCTGAACACATGCGTGGCCAGAGCGGCCGGCTTCCCTTGCGAGAAGCTAAACAGCCCGCAAATTGTCAGCCGAGGATTTGCCGGTTCGACGATCGGCAACGACTTCAAAAGACACTTTCTGACCCTCGGTCAGAGTGCTCATGCCGGCGCGTTCGACCGCACTGATATGAACGAAAACGTCCTTGTCGCCGTTCTCCGGCTGAATAAAGCCAAAGCCCTTTTGGTTGTTGAACCACTTCACGGTACCTGTCGTCATAAAGTTTCCTTTCCTTGACGGTGTGCACATTGGGGCGGCGGATTAGCTGTCGCGGCCGTCGTCCCGACTTGTCGATTTTGGTGAAGTTCTGAACGTGCGCGCCCGTCTTTAACGACGTGAAGCGGCCCAGTTGTTCGGCCAAGTATCGATTCCGCCAATTTAAGGCTGTAATCAACCTACTGCAAGAGAGGACCGGCTATCGATTCCGAAAGCGCGGCCTTCATCGAGCTCGCCTTCTGCGCCTTTAACGCCGCGTTAACGACCGCGCCTTCCGGGCGATTACGCCCCCGGCCGGTTATGCCCAACCGTCTTCAGATATTGCAGGGTTTCGTCGAGCGAGACGACGTCGGCATATTTGGCGTTCAGGTCAAACAAGCTCTGCTCGTGTGCCGCCACCGAACGGTCGCCGACCGCTTCGCGCACCACCATGGGACGGAAGCCGTTCTGCACCGCGTCAACTGCCGTCGCCCGGACGCAGCCCGACGTCGTACAACCGGTCAGGATCAGCGTATCGATGCGCCGGGCGTTGAGCCGCGGCACGAGGTCGGTGCCGAAGAAGCAGGAAGCGTATTTCTTGACCAGCAGAAGATCGGCCGGCCGCTTATCGAGACGGGGATCGACCTTGACTGCTTCCGAGCCGGCAGTCAGCGTGCGTGCGCCTTTTTGTTTGAGCGCCCAGATGCCGGCATCCTTGATGTCCGGTTCGTCATACGTGACCGTCGTGAAAATCACCGGAATGTTGCGCTCGTGGGCGACCGCAACCAGTGGCTTCTGCGCCTCGAGTTCGTCGTCGAGCTTCGCGCCGAGCGGCATGGACGGATCGGTGAAGCCCTTGACCATGTCGATGACCATCAGCGCCGGCCGCTCGCCGAAGCCTATCTTGATGCCGAAACCGCGCTGGCGAAAAAATTCCTCGTCGTCTTTACCGCTGGTCACGATTGTCACTCCCATCTAACTGGCGTGCCGGAGATGCATGCTTGCCGCGCGTGTGAAGCCTTCACGCTGGACCCCTTTATATGCGAACAATCGGACCACGAAAATGGGAGGAAGTGCATGGCTAAGCGGCATGAGGGCAAGACGGTGGTCATTTCTGGCGCCGCTTCGGGAATTGGGCAGGCTTCGGCCGTGCGACTAGCGGAGGAGGGGGCACAGATAATTATCGCCGACCGCGCCAAAGCGGATCAGACGCTGAAAATGATCGCCGATGCTGGTGGCAAGGCCAGCGCGGTGAATTGCGACGTGAGCAATCCTGCAAGCGTCGCCTCGCTAAAACAGGAGGTCGAGAAGAACGGCGGTCGTTGCGACATCCTGGTCAACAATGCCGGCATCTATCCTATGCAGACCTTCGATGACATCACCTTCGAAGACTGGCGCCGGGTCATGTCGATCAATCTCGATTCCATGTTCCTGATGACCAAAGCCCTGACCGGCGGCATGCGTCAGCGCGGGTGGGGACGCGTCATCAATATTGCCTCGGACACCGTCAGCCTCCTGGTGCCGAACCTGGTCCACTACATTGCCAGCAAGGGCGGCGTCATCGGGTTTACCCGGTCACTCGCTACCGAGCTCAGCGAACATGGGCTGACGATCAATGCCATCGCGCCTGGATTGACGCGCACGCCAGGTACCACCGGCCAGACAATGCCGGGCGATATGACGCCGGAAAAACTGTTCGATATCATGGCTCACTCGCAATCGATCAAACGAAGCGAAGTGGCGACGGATCTCGTCGGCGCAGTGTCGTTTCTGGCGAGCGACGACGCCGCGTTCATCACCGGACAGACGCTCTACGTCAACGGCGGGCTGACTCGCACGACATAGCCTATGTCGCGAGAGGCGCCACCGCGCTAATGTGTTACAAAATTCGATAACGCGGGCGGCTCAAAAACTCGACCGGCGCGCACGGGGAGGGGCGATGTCTGCAATCGATGCGGCGGCGCGGCCGCGCACATGGATCGGCGTCGTCGTGGCGCTGGCGGCCGCGGCCTGTTTTTCGCTCGCTAACACGGCTGCGAGCATCGCCGAGGGCGGCGGCAGCTCGCCGCTGACAATCTCTGCCATCAGATTCCTCGTACCAGCGGCGGCTCTCGTTATCTGGCTGCGCCAGAGCGGCGTTTCCCTGGCGATGCCGCGGCGGGCGGCGTTGGTGTCTATCGCAATGGGCGTCGTGAGCGCGCTCTACACCTGGGCCCTGCTCAGATCGTTCGGTCTTATGCCGTTCGCTTTGGCGGTGCTGATCTTCTACCTGTTTCCGCTCATGGCGGCCGTCATTGTCGCGGCCTTGGGCTTCGAAAAGTTTTCCTGGAGAACCGGCGCGGCGACCATCGTTGCACTGGTCGGACTGGCGCTCGCGCTTAAAGTGCAGGGCGGCGGTTTCGCGCCCGCGGGCCTCTTGCTCGCACTTTTCTCCGCCTTCGGTCTCGCCATTGTGGTCGTGGTGTCGAGCCGCGTATTCGGCAGCGGCGACGCGCGGCCGATGACCATGTACATGGCGGCGTCCGCTTCAGCGTTGCTGTTCATTATTTGCGCCGTGACCGGAGACTTTGCCTTGCCGCAGTCGAGCGCGGCATGGCTCGGCTTCATCGCATCTTCAGCGATTTACGCCTTCGCCATGATCGCGTTCTACATCGCCGTGTCGATGATCGGCCCGGTACTGAGCTCGATCTTGTCCTACGCGGACGCGGTGATATCGGCTTGTTTAGGCGTGATCGTGCTCGATCAGTCGCTGACAGCAGTACAGATTGCCGGAATAGCGCTGGTCATCGTCGCGCTGGTCGGCGCAACCATCCAGAGATAGGCTTCGTTGCGATGCAAACGGTTGAGCGTGGATGATCGGCGGGGTCGCAGTGCGTGTCGCGGAGCCCACAAGCGCGCTGGGCGGGAATGGACCGTCTGCCGAAGGGGCCACCGCCTCCATCTTGGGCGTCCGCCATTTATCGAAGAGCTTCGGTCCGATCGCCGCGCTCAAGGACGTGTCGCTCGACATCGGAGCGGGCGAAATCCGCGGCATCTGCGGGGAAAACGGCGCCGGCAAGAGCACGCTCGTTAAGATCCTGACCGGCGTCTACCGGCCGGATCAAGGCGCCATACTGATCGACGGAGCGCCTGCGAGCCTCACCACGCCGAGGCAGGCGCAGGAGCGCGGCCTCGCCATTGTCGCGCAGGAATTGAGCCTGTGCCCGGATTTGTCGGTAGAAGACAATATCTGGCTTGGCTCGCTGCGCGTTCCGTTTTTGCACAAGCGGCCAGCCTTACGGAGGCGCGCCGCGGAAACGCTGGCGCTCCTCGGCGCCTCCCACATCAAGCTGGACGCGCCGGTTGCGACGCTTGCCATGGGCGAGCGTCAGCTCGTGGAAATCGCGCGACTGCTGACCCGCGACGCGCGCGTGCTCATTCTCGACGAACCGACCGCAACGCTGACCGACGTTGAGATCGAGCGCATTTTCGCCGCGCTTGTTGCGGTCAAGCGCGAAGGCCGCTCCGTACTCTACATCACGCACCGGTTGGCCGAAGTCTACGAGATCTGCGATCAAGTGACGGTATTGCGCAACGGTGAATTGGTCGCGACCTCGCCGCTAAGCCTGCTGTCGCGCGCGGCGCTAATCGAGCAAATGCTGGGGCGCCCGAGCGGCGAGATGTACCCCGAGGAGACGCCCGCAAGCGGCGCGCCGGCGCTCGTGGTTGAAAGCTTGTCGTTGCCGGGCAGCGTCGACAATTTCGCCATGAAGGTTTGCCGCGGCGAAATCCTGTGCATCGCGGGGCAGATCGGCTCGGGTTCGGCCGAAATCATTGCCGCGCTCGCGGGCCTTGTGCACGACGCCAAGGGCCGGGTCACCGTCAACGGCCGCCCACTCAAGCTCGGATCGCCGGCGCGCGCCGCGCGGCGCGGGATCATGTTCGTGTCCGGCGACCGGGCCGCCGAAGGCGTGTTTCGCCGTCTAAGCGTCTTGCAAAACCTGGTGGCAACGCGGCTGCGCGAGTACTCGATCTTCGGCTTTTTGCGCGGTGGCGCGCTACGAACGGCCGCCAGCCGGCTCGCCAAGCGGGTCGGCGTCGACCGGCGCCGGTTGCGGGCGCGCGCCGAGGAGCTCAGCGGCGGCAACCAGCAAAAGCTTGCATTCGGGCGCAGCATCGAACGCCGCAACGGCGGGGTGTTGTTGATGAACGAGCCGACGCGCGGCATCGATGTTGGGGCGCGAGCCGAAATCTATCGGCTGATGCGAAGCTTCTGCGAAGAAGGCTACGCATTGGTGATGGCCTCGAGCGATCTCGAGGAGATTGTCGGATTGGGCGACGTCGTGATTACGCTCTATCGCGGACGCCAAGTCGGACTTTACCGCCGCAGCGAAGTAAACATGCATCGCATCGTCGCCGACATCACCCACCCGGCAGAAGCGGCGATATGACCGACCAAGGCTTGGCAATCGCCTGGCGGGAGGCATGGCGGCTTTCGCTGCCGACTTCGCGCCGCGGACGTGTGCTGGTGGGCATTCGCGTCGCTGCCCTGTTGGCGCTCCTCGCCATTGTCGCGACCACGCCCGGATTTTTTACCGCCGTAAGCCTGTTCTCGCTGTTGAACACGACATCTTTCATCGGCTGCGTCGCCGTCGGCATGACTTTCATCACGCTGAGCGGCAATATCATGTCATTTGCGCTAAGCGTCACGCTCTCCACGAGCGGCATGGTGTTCATGGCCGCGCTGCCGCTCGGATTGCCGGCGGCACTCTTAATCGCTTTTGCTTACGGCGCAGCATTGACCGGCTTTCAGGGCGCCGTGATCGGTTATTTCCGCGCCAACCCGATCATTGTCAGCATGGCGGCGCTGGCGCTGATCACCGGCGGTGCAACGCTGATCACGCAGGGGCAGGGCATCTATCCGCAGGGCGACGCCGCGGCCGCTTTGAAGGGCCGCATCTTCGGCGTTCCGATGCCGCTCGCCGCCTTCATCCTCACGGTCGTCGTCGCCCAAATCGTCCTTTCATTCACTCGCTTCGGACGGCAGCTCTACATGGTCGGCAGCAATTGGCGCGCCGCGCTCGCGGCGGGGTTGGAGCCCGCGCGCGTCGTACTCGGCGCCTACGTCGCCGCCGGGCTATGCACGGCGCTTGCCGGTATCCTGATGGCGGCGCGCTATTCGAGCGGCGATCTCGAGATTGGGCTCGGCTTCGACTACAGCGCCATCAGCGCCGTGCTGGTCGGCGGCACGGCAATCTCCGGCGGCGAAGGCTCGGCGATCCGCAGCCTCATCGGGGCGTTCATTATCGCGGTCTGCCAGGTGCTGCTGCTGTTGCACGGCTTCTCGACGCAAATCCAATATCTAGCCATCGGGCTGATAGTGCTGTTCGTCATCATGCTGCAAACCCTCGCCGATTCCGACTGATCGAGATGCGCGCCCTTTTCGCCAATCGCTCCGTGCGTCCGTATCTGCTCCTCGTCTTCATCACGTTGGTGCTGTGGGCGCTCGACCGTGGGCAAGGCAGATTCCTCACCACCGGCACCGCCTACAGCGTCCTGCAACAATTCGCCACCATCGGGCCGATCGCGCTCGGGCTCGGCCTGTCCATGATCATCCGCGAGTTCGACCTTTCCGTCGGCGGCATGCTCAGCCTCTCTGGATGCGTTGCGGTGTTGACCGGCGCTGATTATCCGGCGCTCGGCGTAGCACTGGCGGTGCTCTGCGGTCTGGCCTGGGGGCTGTTTCAGGGCGCGATCATGGTGTGGCTGCGGCTCGGCTCAATCGGCGTAACGCTCGGCGGTCTCTTGACCCTCGGCGGGCTCGCCTACGTGGTCACGGGCAACCTGTCGATCAGCTATCCGCGCATGGACGTGGCGATGGCGGTGAATCATCCAGTGCTGGAGATTCTCTCGCCGCGCAGCCTCGTCGCGCTCGCCGCTTTCCTCGCGGCGGCATTTTTCATGGCGCGCACCCGGGCCGGGCGCGATGTTTATGCGACCGGCAGCGACCGCCGCGCCGCAATGGTGGCGGGCGTCCGCACCTCGCTCATCCTGCCGGCGGTTTTCGCCTGCTCGGGCATGCTGGCGGCGCTGGCTGGAGCGCTCTTGAGCTACAGCCTGGCGGCCGCTTCCGGTGTCGCGCTCACTGATGCGCTGGTGCCGGCGACCGCAGCCGCAATCATCGGCGGAGTTTCCTTGACCGGAGGCAAGGGCACCCCGATCGGCATTGTCGGCGGTGTGTTGGTGCTCGGCCTGCTCAACGCCGGACTAAACGCCATCGGCACGCCGCCGGCGGTGCAGGACGTCGTCACCGGTGGAGTCTTGTTCATAGTGGCGGTCGCCGACGCGGTCGATCTCGACCCGAGGCTGTTTGCGATGCGCCGTACCTGGGTGGAATTATTTTATCGGCCGCGCGAACCGTCGCCGGCCGAATAAATGAAAAGCGGCGCGACGATTTACGCCGCGCCGCTTCAGTATTTGTATCGACTTTAGAACGTGCACTCGGTCTTGTATTTCTCGACGTTCGCCTTGGTGATGATGTCGAGCGATCGTGACTGCTTCTTCGGCACTGCTTCGCCTTTGAGGATTTTGGCGACCGTATTGCCGGTGTCGCGTCCCATGTTGATCGGCGTGTGATAGAGCGTCGCATACATGGTGCCCTGCTCGATATCGGCGATCCCCATGGCCAGGCAATTGCCACCGACGACCACAAGTTCGCCCTTGCCGGTCCCGAGCTTCACGCCGGCCGACTGCGCGCCCTGAACGGCGCCGTTGGCGAGCGGGTCGTTCATGGCGTAGATGCCGTCGAGGCCGCCCTGACCGGAAAAGCGGGCGAGCAACTGGCCGGCGGCGCGTTCGGCTTCGGGCGGTGCCCAATGGGTTTCTTCGATCGCGACCACGGTGATTCCCGGATGACTTTCGATCTCCTTCTTGAACGCGGCGACGCGGGCCGGAGCGATGCCTTCGTCCATGCTGCCGGCGATGACGGCGACCTTCGCGGATGCACGGCCCTTTAGACCGTCCGCCATCGCTTTCGCGGCCGTCGCGCCCATATTGTTGCTGTCCTCGCCGACGAACGCCGTATAGAGGTCCTCCTGCGGGATCGGCGTGTTGATCAAAATGACCGGAATGTGTGCTTCCTTGGCGCGAGTGAGTGCAGGGAGCAGCGCTTTCTGACTCATGATCATCATGACAATGGCATCGACCTTTTTAGCGATGGCGTCATCCATCTGCTGCGCTTGCAGTGCCGGGTCGAAGGGGCTTTGCACCACCGACACGTCGAGCCCGTTAGCTTTAGCGGTCTCGGTGAAGCTTCGCGTCAGGCCACCGACATATTTATCGGCTACCGGTCCGTCGAGAAAGGCGACCCGTTTGCCTTGCGCCGAAGCGCATTGCGGCGCGAGCAAAGTAGCCGCCGCGAGACTTGCGCAAAGGGCGATTGTGCGCGCTTGCATGTGTGCTAGTCCTCCCTATTGATTTTGTTCAACGAAGCGAAACGCCGCGCTGGCGATCCGTCGCTCGAACAAGCATGACCTTCACTCGGGCAAAAGGCAATCAGCCCGACGCCCAGCGCTAAGCCGCGCAGGACGGTAATTCTTGGAATGGCGCGCCATCCGGAACATTGACCGGCCATGTTGAGACGTTTTGTTGCCCTCGCGGGAATACTGCTCGCCGGTTGCATAACCGCATTTGCACAGTCGGATGTGGTGGATTCCTACGGGGAAGCCGTCAGCCGCTTCAAGGCGATCCTGAGCGAACGGCGTGCCCAAATCAGCTCGCACCACTTACCGGATTTGCCGGGTCAGGCGCTCTATCATGCGCGCAATGACGTGATCAGCACGTACAAGGATCTCACTGACGCGCTTCCGGCAAAAATCGGACGGCCCAACAAATTCGGTGTCCCGCCTGCCTATTTCGATGCCGACAATACGCCGCTCCTCGATGAGTATCGCAGTCTCTTTAACGTCATGCAGGCGCCACCCGCTGATGCGCAATATTCCGAGACGCCGTTCAAGGACGTGGTCGCGCTTGGAACCGCGATTGCGCGCGCCAAGGGGCTCGACGCGGCGGACGCCGCGGTAGCCGGCCGCATCAGCCTTGGGATTTTCTTTGCCGAAACGAACGGGATGCAGAATCTGGGGAACGCGCGCTCGAACGCCTACAAAGGCAGCTTTCAGACCGGCGTGTCGGAAGATGCCAACGGGCGGAAAAAATGGCTGGCAATAAAGAACTCAATCGCTTCGTTCGATCCGGCGCTGATCGTCCGCGACGACAGAGAGGAAGCGCGCGTCGGCAATCTCGATCGCCGGTATAATCACTGGATCGCGGCCCGCGACGGCCTGATGAATGCGCACGCCGAGTTGTTCCGGCAAATACCCGCCATCGTGAAGGCGCTGCCGGACCCCATCGATCAGATGAAGGTCTTTGAGCTCGTGCAGATCGTCCCGACGCCGACCCGGGCCGCGCTTAAATCCGGCGACCTCGCCGGCTATCGCATCTCCGATCCGACCGTCATGCGATATCTCCGCAACAACAGCATCTTCACGTTCGGGCGCGCTGACCGGGCCAGGATGTCCGCCACCTTTCGCCAAATTCTCGATGCCATGTGGCTGTTCAACGACAAATTCGCCACCGCATTGGCGAAGTTCAACGAGATCAAGACGTCGAGGTAGCGCCCGTGCGATCGACGCCGCCGTCAATGCCATCCATCACTGCGGCTTGGCGCTGCCGCGCACCGTTGCCGAAACCCGCGCATCGCTAATTCCAGCGCCACACGCCGTAGGCGTGACCGCTCTGCATCTGCGGCGCGATATAGGTCGGCTTGTGATTGCCGATGGCGCCGAGCATTGCGATCCAGTTGAGCAACTCG
>Ga0209169_10000256_pt1 | contig 32186 bp, 29 predicted proteins | sample HubBroMetageWRM4_FD_188346 | JGI IMG/M metagenome (GOLD analysis project Ga0209169, IMG submission 188346) | Warmed soil microbial communities from the Hubbard Brook experimental Forest, New Hampshire - Hubbard Brook CCASE Soil Metagenome WRM 4... | ecosystem: Environmental > Terrestrial > Soil...
GCACGCGAGCGCGCCGTTAACGCGGGTGCCCTGGTATTCGATCCGATTTCGGTGCTCGGATCGCACCTGGCCGAAATCGCGCGAACGCACGCGCCGGAGCTCGTCGGGCGCCAAGAGTTGCAGGCGCTGCTCGAGCATTTGCGCTCCACGGTGCCGGCGCTGGTGAAGGAGGTCGGCGGCGACGCGTTATCCGTCGGCACGCTGCATCGCGCGTTTACGCTACTGCTCCGCGAGGGCGCGTGGCCACGCGATCCGGTGACCGTTCTCGAGGCGATGGTCGAGGCCGGTTCGCGGGATCCCGGCGAGCTCGCCGAAGCCGCGAGACGCGCGATCGTTCCCGATCTGCTACGTCGTCGCGTCGTTGGGCAACTCGAACCGGCGATCGTTGAGCCCGGCTTCGAGGCGAAACTCATTGGCGCTTGGTGCAGGTACGGAAGCGATGCGCTCGAGCCGGCGAAGGCGCTGGCGCTGCGCGCGCAGGTCGAACGGTACGCAGCGCGCACACCACGCGATCGGGCGGCGCTGGTCTGCACCGCGGCGTTGCGGCCGGTGCTTGCCGATTTCTTGATACGATCCGGCGTTCGGCTGAGCGTCTACGCGTATGGGGAGATTCCCAACGAGGTAGCGTTGGCACCCACCGAGGTCATCGCCGATACCGAACCGAACGCGCTCGTTTCATGAAACTGGCGACGCTCGATTGGATCATCGTCGTCGTTTCCTTAGGTGTGAGCTTCATCCCGGCGATCGTGTTCGCGCGCAGGGCGGGGCGTAACATCACCGAGTTCTTCGCTGCCGGACGGCAGGCGCCGTGGTGGCTGATCGGCATCTCGCTCGTCGCAACGACCTTCTCGACGGACACGCCGAACCTGGTTACGAATTTCGTGCGCGACGGCGGCGTCGCCGAGAACTGGCTCTGGTGGTCGTTTCTACTGACCGGCATGGCGACGGTTTTTTTCTACGCGCGTCTTTGGCGACGTTCGCGCGTGCTCACCGATCTGGAGTTCTACGAGTTGCGCTATGCAGGGCGCGCGGCATCGTTCGTGCGCGGTTTTCGCGCGATCTACCTCGGCCTCTTCTTCAACTGCTGGATCATCGCAACGGTCAACCTCGCGCTCGTGAAGATCGCAAGTGTGCTCTTCGGATGGCCGCGCGCCGAGACGCTCGCGATCTCCGTGGTGGTTCCGATCATCTTCGCCGCAACCGCCGGGCTGTGGGGCGTAATGGTCACCGACTTGATTCAGTTCTGCATCACCATGACCTCGGCGTTTGCGGCGGCCTACTTTGCGATCCACGCGCCCGGCGTCGGCGGCCTGCGAGGCCTCATCGCGCACGTCTCGCTGCATCACGCGCCCACGCTCGCGATTCTGCCCGACTTTCACAACTGGCAGACGGCACTCGGTATCTTCGTGATTCCGCTCACGGTCCTGTGGTGGTCGGTCTGGTATCCCGGCGCGGAGCCGGGCGGCGGCAGCTACGTCGCGCAGCGCATGCTGGCCGCGCGCAGCGAGTCCGACGCCTTTTTCGGCACGTTCGTTTTTCAGGTGATGCACTACGCGTTGCGACCCTGGCCGTGGATCGTCGTCGCGCTCGCATCAACCGTCGTCTATCCCAACCTGCACGACATCCAGCTGCGGTTTCCCACCGTCGCACCGAGCCTCATCGGTAACGATATCGCCTATCCGGCGATGCTGGTCTTTCTGCCGGTGGGGTTTGCCGGGTTTATGGTCGCCGGCATCTTCGCCGCGTATCGCTCGACGATCGAGACGCACCTCAACTGGGGCACCTCCTACCTCGTCCACGATTTCTATCAGCGCTTCATTCGCCCCGGCGCGAGTCAGCGCGAGCTGGTCTTGGCGGGCCGTCTCGTCACCGCGCTCCTGATGGGGCTCGGCGTGCTCTTCACGCTCTTTCTCGACAACGCCAAGAACGCGTTTACGCTCTTGCTCTCAATCGGCGCGGGCACCGGTCTGATCTATCTCTTGCGCTGGTTCTGGTGGCGCATCAACGCCTGGAGCGAGGTGAGCGCAATGCTGGCATCCTTTGTCGTTTCGCTAACGTTCTTCGTCGCTGCAAAGTTGGGCCACGCGGTCGACGTTACGACGGCGCTCCTGACGACGATCGCCGTCACCACCGTCGTCTGGGTCGCGGTGACGTATTGCACGCCGCCGGTCGATGCCGGCGTACTCCGCGCGTTCTACGAGAAAGTCCGGCCGGCCGGGCCGGGCTGGAGCGTGGTGCGGCGGGCAAGCGGCCTTCCGCCCTCGCCGGATTCGCTCTCGCTTGCCCTGCTCGGGTGGGTGCTCGGGCTCGCCTCGGTCTACGGCGCGCTCTTCGCGGCAGGGGGTTTCGTCTACGGCAGGCCGCTAGAAGGAACGCTCTGGAGCGTCGTCGCCGTCGCGGCGATCGCCGGGCTTGTCCTGGCGGGACGCCATCTTTGGTCGCCGGCGGCAGGCCCGGCGGGCGCCGAAGGCTAAACTCGTGCCGCTTCAATGAACTGGAAGAAACTGAAGGCGCCGTTCAAGGCGCTGGTCATCGTCGCGGTTTGCGCCATTTCGATATGGTCGGTCATCCCCATTTCGAAGACGATTCATCTCGGCCTCGACTTGCAGGGCGGCGCGCGTCTCCTGCTGCAGCTCTCGCCGACCGCCGAGGTTCCAACCATCACGCCGCAGATTCAGGCCCAGACGCGCGAGGTGATCGATCGGCGCATCAACGGTCTGGGGGTCGCCGAGCCGTCGATCAGCAACGTCGGCAGCGATCGGATTCTCGTCGAGCTCCCGAACGTGAAGAACCCCGACGAAGCGGAGCGGCTGCTCAAACAGGCCGCGGTGCTCGAGTATAAGATCGTCCCCTTCGACGTCCAGCAGAAGGCCGATGCGGCCGTCGCACTGCTTGCGCAGCCGAACGTCCCGGCGAAGGATCGCGCCGCGGCGGAACTCTATGTCTCGAAGACTGCCTACGAAAAAAGCGGCGACATCGTCTATTCGGGCAAAGACTTGAAGTCGGCGCAGGCCAGTTACGATACGGCGAGTCGTCCCGACATCGTCTTCCAGACGAAGGATCCATCGAGATTCGGCAAGCTGACCTCGGCGAATCTGCAGAAGCCGCTCGGCATTTTCCTGGACCATCGCTACCTCTCGGCGCCGATCATCCAGGGCGCGATCTACGACAACGGCCAGATTACCGGCGACTTCACCGAAGAGCAGACGGTCACGCTGGCTAACGAGCTCAACGCCGGCGCGCTCCCGGTCAGCATCAGCATCATCGAGAACGAGACGATCGGCCCGACGCTCGGCAAGATCGACCTCGTTCAGTCCATGCGCGCCGCCGCGCTCGGATTAGGATTGGTGCTCATCTTTATGATCGCGGTCTACCGGCTACCCGGCCTGCTCGCCGACCTCGCGCTCGCCGTCTACGTGCTCGTGATGATGGGGATCCTTGCCATCTCGCACGCGACGCTCACGTTGCCGGGCATCGCCGGCTTCGTGCTCTCGATTGGCATGGCGGTGGACGCCAACGTCCTGATCTTCGAGCGCATCAAGGAGGAGCTGTGGAACGGTAAGACGATGCGCGCGGCAGTGCGCGTCGGCTTCCAGCGCGCGTTTTCGGCCGTATTCGATAGCCACTTCACCACGATCGTCGGCGCCGGCGTCCTCTATATGCTGGGCACCGGCACGGTGAAAGGCTTCGCCTTCACGCTCTTCTGGGGAACCGTCGTCTCGCTGGTCACTGCCGTCTTCGTCACGCGGTTCTTCGTCGACGTGCTCGTCGACAACAATATCCTGAGCGCGCCCGAGTTTTACGGCGTTAAGCGCGACGATGTCGGCATCTTCGCGAAGGGCGCCGCCGCGGAGGCTGGAGCGTAAGCGATGCTCTTCCGCCGGTTAAATTGGAATATCGTCGGGTGGTTCCGCATCGTTTCGTGGATCTCGTATCTCGTGATCGCGCTCGGCATCGGTGCCATGATTTACCACGGCTTTGCCGGCGGCAACGGCTTCCACGCCAACCGGATGTTGCGGCTCGGCCTCTCGTTCACCGGGGGCACCGATATCTCGGTGAAGTTCACGCAGCCGACCAACGCGGATAAGGTCAAAGCGGCCCTCGCCGGCCTCGGCATGACCGAGGAGTCAGTGACCACCGCCGGTACGGACGGCAAGCGCTTCGTGATTCAAACGCAGACGGCGTACGCCAACGATGCGGCGCCGGTCTGGAACGCGCTCGACACCGTCGCGCCGGTCGATCGCGCGGCCTCGCAGATTACGGCCGTCGGCCCTTCGCTCGGCCGCGAATACTTGACCAAGGCGCTCTGGGCGCTGGTGATCGCGCTAAGCATCCAGTTCATCTACATTGCCTTCCGGTTTGGCTGGAACTACATCTTTGGGTTGGTCACCGTCATCGCGCTGGTTCGCGATGCGTTGATGATGATCGGCATCTACGCCCTGGCCGACAGGCGCGCCGACGACGCCTTCTTGGCGGCGGTGCTGACGGTCATCGGCTACTCGGTCATGGACACGATCGTCATCCTCGACCGAATTCGCGAGAATACCAAATTGATGGCGGGGACGGCGTACGACACGATCGTCAACGAATCGATCAAGCAGACGATGACGCGCTCGTTCAACACGCTCGCGACGGTCGTCATCACGCTGGTCGCGCTGCTCGCGCTCGGCGGCGACAGCCTGAAGAACTTCGCCTTCGCGTTGCTCGTCGGCATCTTATCGGGCGGATACCACTCGATCTTTTTCTCAGCGCCGCTGGTGCTGGTCTTCCGCAAGCGGCAGCTCGAAGCCGCGGCCAATCGGCGCCGTGCCGGCCTCGCCGCCGATCGCACCGTGACGTCCCGCTCGCGTTCAGAATCGACGGCCTTGCAGAGCCGCAGCGGCGTCGCCCGCGAAGACATCGTCGCCGCGCGGCGCGAGCGTCGCGCGAAGGCGAAAGCGGCGCGCAGCACCACTGCCGTCGCCCCACAACGTTATCGGAAGAAGCGCGCCGAGAACGGCGGAACGGTCGCCGTCGAGGAACCCTATACCGGCGAAGAGATGATCGATCCGCTCGACGCCCAGCAGGCCGGCCTGCACGATGCGGCCATGGAGCAAGGCCACGAAGAGATCGCGCTCAACCTCGACGACTTCGATTCCTCGACCGGCTCAGAAGAAGCCAAAGAATAGGGCCCTGCCGGCCCCCACGCCGTCGGAGCTCGCCTTCGAAGCGGCGCTGCGCGCCTTTGATGCTCCCACAACTTTAGGCCCGGCGAAGTTAGGTCCACGGGTAGCGGCCGCGTTCGTCGAGCGCGTCTTCGCCAAAAGCGACGAGTATCTCCGCGATTCGTATTCGACGATCGCCGATGCGCCGCGATTTCACACCAAGATCGCGGGCGTTTCCTTCGAAGGGCGCCAAGACACGATCGCCGGATTGCGCGCCGGTGCGTCGCTACAGTTAGCGCGGCAGCCCGAGAATCCCCACGATCGAAATGCGATCGCGGTCCACTACGGCAACCTTCAAATTGGGTTTTTGAACAAACGCTTGGCCGCGCATATCGCGCCGCTGATCGATGCCGGCGCAAGCTACCGCGCCCGCATCGCCTCGCTGACCGGTCCTTCGACAAGCTCGGGACAAGCTGCGGACGAAAAGAAATTTCGCGGGGTCAACATTTTCGTCGAGCGCGAGAGTGATTCGACTCCGCTTCGGCAGGCTGCGCATCGCGGTGGAAAGGCTCTCTCAAGTGAGTTGGATGACGAGGCGGCAACGGCCGAGCTGGTGCGCTCGGCATTGATCGGCAGCTCGCAGCCGCACCAAGCGCAGCGCGACGTGATCGACCGCGTTGGCGCGGGAAAGAACGCGCTCGCGGTGATGGGAACCGGTCGCGGAAAGTCGTTCTGCTTTCAGTTCTCCGCCGCGATGCGTGCCTTTACCGGGGGCGGCCGAACGCTGGTCGTCTATCCGCTGCGCGCGTTGGCGAACGATCAATGCGAAGCGCTGCGCCGAACGCTTGACCCGCTCGGGCTGCGGCTTTTTCGCGCCAACGGTTCGATATCTAACCAGGAGCGTGAAGAGCTCTTCGACGCGCTGCGGGAGGGCGCGTGGGACGTCGTGCTCGCCACCCCGGAGTTTCTCGAGTTTCATCGCGACGCGCTGCGCGCGAGCGCGCCATCGTTCGTCGTCGTCGACGAAGCGCACCACCTCCACGAATCGCGCCACCGGCCCGCGTACTCGCGCCTGGCGGCCACGATCGCCGCGCTCGGCAATCCGCAGGTGCTGGCGCTGACGGCGACCGCGCGCGACGTGGCGTTCCGCCGGATCGTCGAGGAGTTGCACATCGAAGCATGGGTGATCGATCCGACCGTGCGCGAGAATCTGCAGGTCGTCGACGCGCGCGGAACGCGCGATAAGATCGCGTATCTCATCGAGCTTTTCGGCGGCGCGGCGCGCGAGCGGCCAGAGAAGGGGATCGTGTACTGCAACTCGCGCGCCGAAGCGGTCAAGATTGCGAAGCGTTTGCGCCGCGAGCTCGACGACCGCGTGCTCTTCTATCACGCGAAGATTCCCAATGCGGATCGGCTCGAAGTCGAGCGGCTCTTTCGCGAGGGGCAACTGCGTGTCGTCGTCGCAACCTCTGCTTTCGGCGAGGGTATCGACTTGCCCGACGTCGCCGACGTCGTGCTCTACCATCTGAACTTCGATTTCGCCGAGTTCAACCAGCAAGCCGGTCGAGCGGGCCGCGACGGCGCGCCCGCGCGCATCCATCTGCTCTACGGCGAAGCGGACCGGACGCTCAACGAGTGGCTGATCGACGTCGATGCTCCGACGATCGAGCGGCTGCGCGAGATCTATCGCGGGATGAGGAGCCTAGCGACCAACGGTGTCGTTCGAAGCGGCGACGCCGACATCGCCGCGCTGCTGGATATCGAGCGGGTGCGCGATCGCACCATCTCGGCGGCGTTACGTATCTTTCGCGATTCCGGCCTCGTCGAAGTCGACGAAGACGACGAGGGGCGTCGCGTTGCCTTTCTCCCGGTGACCGGGCGCGTGGATATGGAATCGAACGAGCGTTACGCCGAAGGCGAAGCAACGCGCGAAGCCTTCGCGCGGTTCGCAGAGGTAGCGCTCAACTCGCCGGCGGCGACGCTCGAGCGCATCATCAATCGCCCGATTTATCCCTCGAGCGTTCCGCTGCGCCGCTAGCCGGCGCGAGGGAACCGAGATGGACCTTGGAGGCAGCCAGTTCTGCGTCGACGGCTCCGTCGTCGCGGCGCCGTTCTCGAGCATGAAGAGTGGACACGGTCGCAGCCGCGTTCCCACGCAGCGTTAGCAGGCCTAGCCGTCTGCCGCGCCAGCGAGAATCGCCGCGACGATCGTTGCTTTGGCGTCGGCATTCTGCCGAAAGCAGCCGGCTTGACATGTGACCGTTTAGTCACATATAATCGCGTAACGTGGACGAGGTGTTCAGAGCATTGGCCGACCCCAGCCGGCGCCATCTGCTCGACGTACTTTATCAACGCGACGGACGAACGCTGACCGAACTCTGCGCCGAACTCGATATGACGCGTTTTGGTACGATGAAACATCTGCGCGTGTTGGAAGACGCCGGGCTGATCACCACCCGCCGCGAGGGCCGGGAGAAGATGCACTTTCTCAATCCGATCCCGTTACAGATGATCTACGATCGCTGGGTCAGCAAATACTCGGCGCGCATCGCGCGCGGACTCACCACCCTCAAGCGTACCCTTGAAAGGAAATGATATGACCGATTCGAGTCTCCTTATGCCCGGTGCCGACGAAGCCTATCGCCGCTCGCGCGAACGCCTGCGTGCGGCAGAGATCGATTTGCGCGACCGGATCGAGGCCGTGGCGGCGATGCGGCGCAGCCTGCCGCCGGGGCCCGTCGTCCCCGACTACACGTTCGTCGAAAACGGCAGGCACGTGCGTCTATCGGAGCTTTTTACCGAAGACAAGCCGTACTTAATTCTCTACCATCTGATGTACTGGGCCAAGGACGACGATTTCTGCCCAATGTGTTCGATGTGGATCGACGGGTTCAACGGAATCGCGCCGCACGTCACGGAGCGCGCGAACTTCGTCATCGCCTCCCGGGCGCCGTTGCACCGGCTGCAATCCTGGGGAGCCGATCGCCAGTGGAATCGACTGCGGCTGCTCTCAGACGACGGTCCGTCTTTTGCGCGCGATATCGACGCCGAAGATGCCGAAGGCAACCCCGACTCTACGGTGACCGTCTTCGCAAAAGACGGCGATCGCGTGCGCCACGTTTATACCGCGCACCCCATGCTGGAGGATCTCGAGCGCGGGATCGATTTGCTCTCTCCCGTTTGGAATCTCTACGATCTCATGCCGTCGGGCCGCGGCGACTGGTATCCGTCGAACGATGCCTTCGATGCCTCGCTGCGGACGCTCGTGGGGCACGCGTAAGCTCGATGCCGCAGCCGCTGCGCCACGTTTATCAGCTCTATATTCGCACGACGCCCGAGCAGTTATGGCAAGCGCTAACCGATCCCGCGCTGACCAAGCTCTACTTCTACGGAAGCGCGATCGAGTCGAACTTGAAACCCGGTGGACCGCTCAACCGCCGGCGCGCCGACGGATCGTTTATGCTTGAAGGCGAGGTGCTCGAAATCGATCCCCCGCGCCGGCTGGTGCATAGCTTCATCGTCTCGCATCGTAAGTCGGAAGATCGCGATCCGCCGTCGCGCGTGACGTGGGAGATCGAGCCGATGGGAGAGGTTTGCCGGCTCACGCTCACTCATGAGCATTACGCCGGAGTTACCGAGACGTCGCGAGGCACGCTTACCGGTTGGAACCCGGTTCTATCCGGGCTGAAGACCCTGCTCGAGACCGGACTTCCATTGGAAATCACGTTCCCTCAAGGCGAAGAGGCGTGAAAAGCTCAGCACGCGCTATTTCAAAAGCTGGTGGAAATCGAGATGGAAGTCAGCAGGCGCCGCGCCATCGGTCCAGATGACGTCGCGATATGGGTCGACGAGCACGACATATGACGCGCCCGCTTGACGTATGCGCTCGAGCTTCGCCCGCAGCAGCGCCGGAGTATCGCTGTGGGAACAGAGTTCGACGGCTACGGCCGGAGGGCCCGGAAAGAATCCGTCGCGCTCTTCGGCGCTCAGATTCGCCCAGCTCTCGTCCGAAATGAGCGCAGCATCCGGAGCGACAATCGACGTGTCGGTCAAGCGAAAACCGCCGTTGGAGTCGAACGCAACGTAGCCATGCGATTCAGCCCATTCGCTAATCATGCGCGTCAGCAACGCGTTGCGCTTCGACGTTTCGATGCCGGTCGGAGGCGTCATGATGAGCGCTCCGTTGGCATCGCGCTCGATCCGCCAGCCCGGATTCTCCGCCGAAACCCGCAGAACGTCAGCATCGCTGACGACCAGCGGAACGCGTGCTATCACGCTGCCAGTATACCACTCCCGTGCGGAGGCGCTCAAGCGAGCACGCGCGTCATCGCATCCTCATCGACCTTGCGGTAGAAGGCGTTGTCGGTCTCGCTAATTCCAGCACCGGCCCAGGGATCGATCTGATGGCGCGTCGTCGGAAGGTGCACGGTCGGTCCCGCGGCGTCTGAGTAATCCGCATCGCCGAATGGCGTGAAGTCTTTGCGTTCGCGGTGCGCGAGCACCAAGTTGCGCACCGCACCGGCGGCGTCGCGCGCATCGGTGCGCAGGCTGTCGTCGAGGCGGCCATCGCTCGCGAGCCTGTCGTAGAAAGCGATCGCGGGCCGATCGGCGTGCCACGGCATGTCCTTGGGCGCATCGGGAAAGCGCACCATGCCGTCGACGGCGCCGGCATCTTCGCGCAAGACTTGGCGCACACCATTAGAAGCCGCTTCCCCGGCGGCATCGTCGTTAAGGCGTTTGATCGCCGCTTCGGCACGTCCGATCTTCGCCGGATCGAGATCGAGCACGTCGAACGCAGCGGCGGCGTACTTCGCGCGCATCACGTCGCTAACCACCGATTTCGCCATGGCAGCGCGATCGTTTTCGTTCGACGCGATCGCATGGGCGACGTCGCTGGGAACGCCGGGGGCCAACATCGTCTCGGGACTTGCGGCAAGATACTGCACCCCGGCTTGTGACAACGCGTCGGCAAACCCCATCGTATCCATCAGACATTGGTTGGCGACGACGCCGTCGACGCCGCGCCCGGCATCTTCGGGATGCGCGGCCGCATGCAGTGCCACGCCGTCGGCGATCGCTTTGGCGATATCGGGCATCGACATACAGCTGCCGTCGCGTGTTTCCAGACCGCCGCTATCGCCGCCGCCGTGATCGACTAAATCGATCCAGGTCTGCTTGGTGCCCGATGCCTGCGCGTTGTCGAGGGTGCGCGCGACAAAGCGCGCCAGGTTTGCTTCGTCGCTCATCGTGTCGGCTTTGCCGACGTGTACGTTGGCGACGTCACCGTCGGCGATCGAATACCGCTCGGTGTGGAGCTTGCCGGAAGCGATCGCGTCGCCGTCGGCCCGCAGCCGCGTCGTATCCTCGATGGTGAACTCGATGCGGCCATCGCTTGCACTCGTTCGGAGCGCCTGCGCCAGCGTCGCTTCCTGGATCGCGTCGAGATTGTTGTCGCCATCGCGGTAGATGCCGAACTCCAGCGAGCGGCGCGAGGGCGTGACGGTAATGTTTTGTAGCATGCGGCCTCCTGACGTGGTGAGTCGCGAGGCTTACTGCGACGACCGAGGCCGGCGACTAGAGCCATATGCGCGCCGGGACCGCTTTGCTACGATGAGGGGCGATTCGTGAATGAGAAGTATCGAACAAGCGTTCGGAATGTAGCCGGGCGTTTACAGGAAACTACCGGCTCGTGATACGCGATCACGACGTTATCGTGCTCGGCGCCGGGCTCGCTGGCATGCGGGCGGCGCTCGAAGCGGCTCGGTGTGGCGCCGACGTGGCGATCGTCACCAAGGTACACCCGATTCGAAGCCATTCCAGCGCCGCGCAAGGCGGGATTAACGCCGCGATCGGCGAGGGCGACAGCTGGGAGTCGCACGCCTTTGACACGATCAAGGGCAGCGATTACCTCGCCGACCAGGACGCGGTGGAAGTCATGTGCCAAGAGGCGCCTGGCGACATCATCGAGTTCGAGCACATGGGCGTCATCTTCTATCGTGGCCCCGACGGAAGGCTCGGTACTCGCGCCTTCGGAGGTGCATCCCAAGCTCGTACCTACTTCGTCGGCGACATCACGGGCCAGGCGTTGCTCGTGACCCTTTACGACCAAATCCTCAAAGCCGGCGTAAAAGTCTACGAAGAGTGGTTTGCCACCAAACTCTTCATGGACGGCGGCGCGTGCCGAGGCATGGCCGTGCTCGAGATGGTCACCGGCGAACTGCACCTGCTGCGCGCCAAAGCGGTCGTCGTTGCCAGCGGCGGCCTCGGACGGCTCTATGAGCCGAGCACCAACGCACTCATCTGTACCGGCGACGGCTACTCGCTGGCCTATCGCGCGGGTGCGCCGCTGATGGACATGGCGATGGTGCAATACCATCCAACGACGCTCGCGGGCAGCGGCTTCTTGATGACTGAGGCGGCTCGCGGCGAAGGCGCCTATCTTCTGAACTCACTCGGCGAACGCTTCATGAAGAAGTACGCGCCCAACAAGATGGAGCTGGCCGCGCGCGACGTCACCTCGCGCGCCGAGGCGACCGAAATTGCGGAAGGACGCGGCATCGACGGCAACGTGCTGCTCGATCTGCGCCATCTCGGCGCCGACGTTATCCTGAAGAAGCTTCCTCAGATTCACGAGATGGCGCTCGACTATCTCGGCATCGACATGATCAAAGAGCCGGTCCCGGTGCGTCCGGGCATGCACTATCAAATGGGCGGGGTCAAAACCGACGTCGAGGGTGCGACGATTATCGCCGGGCTCTACGCCGCCGGCGAAGTCGCATGCGTGAGCGTGCACGGCGGAAACCGCCTCGGCGCAAACTCGCTGCTCGACACGATCATCTTCGGACGCCGTTCCGGACGGGCATCGGCAGGCTACGCAAAGGGAACGCCGGCCAGTACCGGCGGTGAAGAGCTCCTCCGCTCGGAGCAGCAGCGTTTGCAGGCCCTCTTGGACCGTCCATACACGGGCGAGACCTGCGCCGGCCTGCGGCTCGAGCTCGCGACGATGATGGATCAGAAAGTCGGGCTCTATCGCAGCGACGTGGGCCTGCACGAGGCGCTCGAGAAGCTTGACGAGTATCGCAGACGCTACGAAAACGTGGCGGTCGGCGATAAGGGACGCGTTTTCAATCAGGCGCTCACCTTCGTGCTCGAGCTCGGCTTCTTGCTCGACTGCGGCGAAACGATCATTCGCGACGCGATCATTCGCAAAGAGAGCCGCGGCGCGCACACACATATTGACTATCCCGAACGCAACGACACCGATTGGCTCAAGCACACGTTGCTCACGCATCGTGGTGACGGCCGCGAACCGGAAGTCTCGCACGTTCCCGTCACCATCACTCGCTGGAAGCCCGAGGTGCGGACCTACTAATGCAGTTTACGATCGAAGTCGGCCGGTACAATACGGAGAATCAATACGATCCCAACGCCGTGCCCGGTCCGCCGTTCCCGCCACCGTGGGATTCGTCGCCCGCGCGGCGTTACCAGACCTTCAGCGTCGATCTGCCCGAACACGCGGTCGTTCTCGACGCGCTGATTCAAATTCGCGAGTACCAGGATCCGTCGCTGGCGGTACGTTGCGCCTGCCGCAGCGCGATCTGCGGATCGTGTGGGATGTGGATCAACGGTCATGCCAACCTGGCTTGCAAGAGCAAGCTCGCCGAGTTCACCGTTGATGGAAAGACGCGCGTCGAGTCGCCGCCTTCGATGCCGATCATTCGCGACTTGGTCTGCGACATGAAGCCCTTCTGGGATAAGCATCTGGCGGTAAGGCCGTGGCTCGAAAACAAGCAGCCGGTGCCGCCCTCCAACCAAGAGTACCGCGTGCCGAACGCCTCGATGGAGGAGCTCATCCAAGAGGTCAGCTGCATTAGCTGCGGCGCCTGTTTAATGGACTGCGAGTCGTTCGCCGTCAATCCGGATTTTCTCGGGCCGCAGGCGCTCGCGCAGGCGTACCGGTATGTTGGAGACCCGCGCGACGCGCACACGCACGAGCGTTTGGGCGAGCTCAGCAAGCCAGGCGGCATCTGGGATTGCACGCACTGCTTTGAGTGCGTGCAGCAATGCCCCAAAGGCGTCGCGCCGCTCGATCAAATTCTGAAGCTGCGTAAGCTCGCAGTCGACGCCGGCTACACGAACAATCCCGGGACGCGGCATGCCGATGCTTTTGCCGAATCGGTCAAACATAGCGGCAGGCTAAACGAGCTGACGCTGCTGCCGAAGTCGGTCGGTCTTTTCAACATCATCGGGCAGCTCCAAACGCTTCCCAGCGCGATCAACATGGTGCGCGCGGGAAAGCTTCCCCCGCTCATCCATAAGACGATTCCAGGGATCGAGCGCATTAGAAAGATTTTCCAACGAGTCGGAGGACGGTTTAAGTGAAGGTCGCGTTCTTCCCGGGTTGCGTCTCGAAGGGCGCCTGTCCCGAGCTCTACGTGTCGACGCAGGCGATTGCCGAGCCGCTTGGCTTGGAGCTCAATGAGCTCACATCCGCGCCTTGTTGCGGTGCCGGCGTCATGAGCGAACAGAATCGTGATCTCACCGATGCGCTCAACGGCTTGATGCTGGCGATGGCCGAAGCCGATGGAGCCGATCTGATGACGATCTGCAGCACCTGTCAGGGCGTGCTGTCAACCACGAACTATCAGCTGCAGCACGACGAGGCGCGGCTCGCCAAAGCCAATGCAACGATCGCCGACCAGGGTTTTCGCTACGGCGGAACGACCAAGGTCAAGCACCTCCTCTGGATGCTTTTCGAGGACATCGGCATCGACCGCGTCGCCGCGGCGATCAAGCGCAAGCTCACGGGCCTCAAGATCGCGCCGTTTTACGGTTGCTACATTTTGCGGCCGAGCGAAGAGCTTGGGTTGCGCGAACGGCCCGAACGTAAAGGCTACCTCGAGCGCTTGATCACGCTGCTGGGCGCCGAGCCGGTCGAATACCGCGGCGCAACCAAATGCTGCGGCTTTCCAATGCTGACGTTCAATCGTGACAAGGCGCTGGCGATGGGCGGCAATCACATCATCGAAGCCAAAGAGAAGGGCGCCGACCTGCTCGTCACTCCTTGTCCGCTCTGCCATCTCAACTTGGATGGACAACAGCCTGACGCCGCCCGCGTTTTGAAGCAAGACATCGACGTTCCGATCTTTCATTTGCCGCAGCTGCTTGGTTTGGCTTTCGGCTTCGAACCCGCACAACTACGGCTCAACCATCACGTCGTGCCGACGGCCAGCGCGCTGGAAAAGGTCGAGCTCAAAGTTTAAGCTCGCGAACGATTGGCAGGTTGTTCCTGCGTGCGCTCGGGTCGCGCTATTGTCGTTGTGCCGACAAAAGAGAGCGCTTGAAAAAAGTCGAAGTAACGGCTTAGAGAGCTCACCAATAACGAAATCCCCCAGCGGTCCTTTCACTAAGGAGGAACAACTGTTGCTTTCCAGTCTTTCGTTTGGCCGTCGGTTGGCGGCCGTTTCTCTGCTGAGTGCGCTAGCTGCAGGTTGCTCGGCATCGGGTACCACGCCCAGCAGTTCGGAGAACAATATCGGCGCCGCGCTAGGCAGGTCATCAAGCCAAAACCGCGCGCTCGCAAACGGACAGGGCACTCACACGCAAGCCGCGCGTGCGACGGGCGGCCAAATTTCCCCCGACGCAAGCAAAAAGAAAAAAGCCCTCATTTATTGGGGCAGCTACAACACCAGCACGATCACGATCTACTCCGCCAAGGGCACCAATGGCAAGGAGGAAGGCACGATCACGACCGGCCTTTCGGAGCCCGAGCGCCTTTTCGTAGACGCGCAAGGCAGCGTCTACGCGACCAATATCGGCAACAACACGATCACGGCATACAAGGCCGGCAAAACGTCGCCGTTTTTGACGATCAGCAACGGCGTAGATAGTCCGACGGGCATCACGGTGGATCACGCCGGCACCGTCTACTGCGCTAACGTCGGCAACAATACGATCACTGTCTACCCGAAGGGCCAGACCTCGCCCTCAGAGACGATTTCGGCGGGCGCTGAGTATCTGGCAACCGACGCAAACGATAATCTTTACGCCTCAACCTTTGACGGAGTCGTTAAGTATGCGCCAGGGACCACAACCGGAACGAACCTGGGGCTCAGCATCGGCTCGACCAGCGACGCACTTGAGGTCGATCGTTCCGGCAACGTCATCTATCTCGACGGAACCACGATCGATTACTTCCCAGCCGGCCAAACGCAGCCGTCGAAGCAGATTGTGATTTCATCCGGTTTCCCGTTTGCGCTCGCTCTCACCAAGAACGAGAAGCAGCTCTACGTAAGTAACGAGGTGGGCTCAGGGTTCGAAATTCAAACAGTCGCCTATCCTAACGGCTCGTCCCTTACCAACAAGCTTACCACCAATGCCGGTCAATGGCCGATCTCGGTCAATCCCGATAACGCCCTAGGCTCCTAGCGCAAACGAGATCGCAGCTTCCGACGGCGGGACGCAGGCTGTTCCCGCGTCCCGCCTCAGTTTGCGCGATCTTCGCGGTACAGGGAGCGCGCAAAAAGTCGAATTAAGGAGGAACAACTGTTGCTTTATCGTCTTTCGTTCGGCCGCCGGTTCGCGGCCGTTTCTCTACTGAGTGCGCTCGCTGCGGGCTGTTCGGCATCGGGCAGTACGCCCAGCAGCGCCGGCGCCAGTGCCCGAGCGCTTTCGCAAGGGTTGGCGCTACACTCGGCGCCGGCTCAGACGGCTTCGCAATCCAAAGGCTGGATTTCGCCCGATGCGAAGCGCAAGAAGGGTAAAGACCTGATCTACTGGGGCAACTTCGACAACAATACGATCACGATCTACTCGTCGAAGGGCGTCAATGGGAAGCAGGAAGGACAAATCACGACCGGCCTTTCGGAGCCCGAGCGTCTTTTTGTCGACAAACAGCTCAACGTCTACGCGACGAATCCCGGAAACAACACGATTACCGCGTACAAGCCGGGCCAGACGTCGCCCAGCCTCACGATCAGCGATGGTGTCAACGGTCCCACCGGGCTTACCGTCGACGCTGCAGGTACGGTTTACAGCGCGAACACCGGTAACAACACCGTGACCGAGTATCCCAAGGGACAGATGACGCCATCAGTCACGATCACGCTTTCGAGCTCTCCGGAATATCTCGCCACCGACGCGCAAGATAATCTCTACGTCGCCACCGGTAGTGAGGTGCTGGAGTACGCGAAGGGAACGACCGGTGGAAAGAATCTCAATCTCAACATCGGATCCCCCGAAGCCATCGAGGTCGACCACTCGGGCAACCTCATCGTGCTCGATTGGAGCAACTCGGATATTGATGTCTTCCCGGCCGGGCAAACGCAGCCATCGAAACAGATAAGCGTCACGAGCGGCTTCCCGTTCGCGTTCTCGCTGAGCAAGAACGAAAAGCAACTCTACGTAAGCCTCGACGCAACCAGCGGTTTCATCGTCCAAATGCTCGCCTATCCAAATGGTACGACGTTATCAAACAAACTCACCACCAATGCGGGCGATTGGCCGATCGCGGTCAGTCCCGACAACGCGTTAGGCTCTTAGCGCAGCCGGATGACGGTCATAGGTTGCAAGCGGTTTTATCATCCAGCTGCTAGATTATCCAAACGGGAGAGCGCGTTGTAACGAGGAGACTCCTTTTAGCAACGCCACTCCACGCAGCCGCCCCCGCCGAACTCTCTCGGCGAGGGCGGCTGATTTTTTTCGCGACATTTTAGGTTTGTAAACGCATCGACCGGGGAAATGCCCTCAAAACTCGACTTTCAAACTGCCCGTACGGGGCGACAAGGAAGGCGAATTCACTCATGCAACTCCCCCAGCCTATCTGCCGCCTGTTGTGCGGCTGCGCGAGCGCGGTGCTGCTGACCAGCTGCGACGGCGGCTCGACCACAGCGGCGTCCGCCGTACCCACCTCCACGAATCGTGTTGGATCGCCCAATGCCCACTATCATCGCGGCTCTCAGGGCGAATTCTTAGGCTGTCCGTATCCAACGGGCGATGTCTGGCAGACGAACATCTCTCAGGCTCAAATCGATCCGGACAGCGGCGCGAACATTCAAGCGACAATCGACGGCGGCGGGGGAAGCGGATTCGTCGCGTCCGCGCCGACCACCGACGAGTACATCAATCCCGCGGGCGCTTCGACGCCGCTCGTCCCGGTACAGCCGAAGGTCAAATGGCACACGCCGTATTCGCCGTGGCCGTGGGAATCGAGTTTTTACATCGAGCCGCTCAGCGATGCGCATGCACTCGTCTTGCAGATGCAAGACTGCCAATACTACGAAGGTTACGACGTATCGTACTCTAGCGGAAGCCTCGCGATGTATAACGGTGGCATGTGGGTCCTCAACGCGCCGTTTGCGCGCCCGTCGCAAGGCGCCACTTCGACAGCCAGTGGGATCCCGCTCGGCCTGCTTGCCGTACGGCCTGAGGAACTTGCGGCGGGGATTATTCCCCACGCCCTGGGATGGGACGGCGTCGCGCACTCCTGGTCGCAGACCGCTTGCGTCTCACCCGCCGCGCAGAGCGACTGTACCGACGACTTACCTTACGACGGTCCGCCGAGCGATACGCCGATGCCTTACGGCGGCCACATTCGGCTCAAGGCGAGTTTCGACGATTCATCCTTCCCGACCGAGGCGAAGATCGTCGCCGAAGCGCTGAAGAACTACGGCGCTTACGGCTACGATACGGGTTGCTGTAACACGATCGTCTTCGTGAATGACGCCTACGGCGGTCCGACGTGGACGTACGCCGATGCGGCCGCTCTCCAGAGCATCACGATCTCCGATTTCGACCGGGTTGTGGCTCCGTAGGGCACTCTTTGAGCAGCGTCATTCCATCCGGAGTGCTGTGCTCGATCACGTACCTTACCAGCTCGGGCTCGTCCCCGAGCTTCTCCGGGGGCGGCGTTTGGAAACGTGTCGGGAAGCTCGGATCTTTGAGATTGGCGTCGGACCACGGGTTGGCGGCTTCGCTCACATAGTACCAGGGGTAGTCTAGAATCACCGATTGCGTGCTGCCACTCGCGAAGTGAACCGACATCCGGATGTCGACTCGGAACCCGCGTGTACGCGGGTCGAACTGCGAGCCGTGAGGATCGGAGAACGTGACGAATCCGCAGGGCTCGTCGCCGGTGGCCGCATCGTTGCCACGTTCCCCTTCTGCAGCCGCGCCGCTTCCGGCCGCCCCCGCGCCGGCACCATTCGCACTTGCGGCGATGCCCTTCCCGACATCCCAGATTGGCTTGGATTGAAGCGAACGGTGCGGCAAGGATTTCGGCCGCGGTCGCTGCGAGCCGCTCGAAACGTGCGCGCCGCTGCGAATGCGCGCTGCAGCGCGGTGTGCGGTGAGATGCTGCGGTGGACGATAGACGATGCGAACGATACGCGGATGCGGCGTGGCGACCGCGCGCACCGCCACGTGCACGATCGCGACGCGGGTCACGACCTCGGGCTGCGGGGGCGCAACGGCCAAACGCTTCGGAACGACGCCGGCGACGATTTCGTGCAGCGCGAGCGAGATCGCGAATGCGACTGCCAACCGTCGCCGGCTCGAACCGCCAAAGAAAACGCCGAGCCACTGTTGTGAGAAAGGCTCGGCGTTAACGGGGCGGGGGTTGTTACTCAGGGCTGGTATTGTAAGTCTGTACGTACCACTGTCTGAACTGGTCGTAAGTCGGATAGTAGCCGTACTTGTGGTAGAACCAGTCGCGATAGGCGTCTTGACGCCGGTTGACTTCCTGCTGCTCCTGACGCTTCTCGCGCTTTTTGTGGTTGTAGTTAATGACGAGAGGAACCGATGCGGCAGCTGCTGCGCTTATGGCGATGATCGTGTTCGTACTCCCGCTGCCATCGGCGAGCGCGGGAGCGGCAACGCTTGCAGCAAGCGACACCGCTAGCGCGGCGGCTAGGGCGTGCGGCTTCTTCATGGTCGATCCTTTCTGCAGGCCATTCGACCCCCCGGCTCAAACCCGGACCTCCGTGGAGATCGAAGCCTTGATTCGAGCGATCCCGGACTTTCCGATTCCCGGGATCCTTTTCCGTGACATTACCCCGTTGTTGCGAGATAAGCAAGGCTTTCGCCGCGCGATCGACCTTTTTGTCGAGCGATTCAACGATCGTGGGATCGACTACGTCGTCGGCGTCGAGGCTCGTGGTTACATCCTTGCCGCGCCGATCGCATACGCAATCGGAGCGGGCTTCATACCGGTGCGTAAGCCGGGGAAGTTGCCGAGCGAGAAACTGCATGAGGAGTACGCGCTCGAATACGGGACCAACTCGCTTGAGATTCATTCCGACGCGATCGCGCAAGGGCAACGCGTTTTAGTGGTGGATGACTTGCTTGCCACGGGCGGTACGGCGGCCGCTACGGGGCGGCTACTCGAGCGGCTTGGCGCGCGGGTCGAGGCCTTTGCATTTCTGGTCGAGTTGTCGGCTCTCCAAGGGCGTAAACTGCTTGGCGATGCCGAGGTCGTTTCGTTCGTAGCCTATCCATGAGACTCGCCGCCGTGGCTGCGCTCATCGCCGCGCCGCTCGTGTTTGTGGTGCTGGCCGCGCCGAGTTGGGGGCGACCCCATGCTACCCCCACCCCCGCCGCGACCCCAACGCCGGTCGCCGACCCGGCGATCACGAAGCTCGCAACCCAGCAGTTCGTCCAGTGGCAAGCCGGAACGGTCAACAAGAGCCTTTACGCGCCCCAGCTCCTCGGGCAGCTTACCGATGCGAAGATCGCCGATACATCGCAGAAGCTGGGCGAGCTTGGGGCCTTTACCGACAGCGTCTATCTCGGTCGGTGGCTCAATCCCCAATTCCCATCTGAGGTGCAGGGCTACATTTACCAGATGCGCTGCTCCTCGGGAAACGTCTACCTCTGGATGGCGGTCAACGACCAGGGCAAGATCGTCTCATTTGTTTTTAAGAATCGTTTCGACGTCGAGAACGTCACGCCGTCGCCTTCGGCCACTCCACAAGCCCCGTAAAAAGTCCCATAGCCGCCCGGGGTTATAATAGTCGGACACCATGACGATCGCCGAGCTGATCGAACGAGTCCGCCGCTACGAACCCTCCGCCGACGGCGAGTGGCTGACCCGCGTTTACGAGCTCGCTACGGCCGCCCACCAGGGGCAGCGGCGGGTCTCGGGCGAGTCGTACATCGAGCATCCCTTGGCGGTCGCGGGCATTCTGGCCGACCTCGAGGTCGATCACCAGACGATTGCGGCTGCCTTGCTGCACGACGTCGTTGAAGATACCTCGATCACGAGCGAGCAGGTCAGCGCACAATTTGGCGACGAGGTGGCGCGGCTCGTCGAGGGCGTAACGAAGCTGACGCGCATCCCCTACCAGTCGAAGGAAGACGCCCAGGTCGAGAACCTCCGTAAGATGTTTCTCGCGATGGCCAAAGACATTCGCGTCATCATCATCAAGCTGGCGGACCGCCTGCACAACATGCGAACGCTGGGGAGCCTTACCCCGGCAAAACAACAGGCGATCGCCCGCGAAACGCTCGACATCTACGCTCCGATCGCTCACCGCCTTGGGATTTGGAAGATCAAGTGGGAAATCGAGGACGAGTGCCTGCGTTATCTCGATCAGTCGTCGTATGCCGAGATCGTCGAGCTCGTAGCGAAAACGCGGCGCGAGCGTGAGGCCGACGTCGAAAAAGCGATCGCGCGGCTGCGCGACGAGTTTAAAGAGCTCAAGATCAACGCCGAAATTCAGGGACGCCCCAAACACTTCTACTCGATCTATTCCAAGATCAGCACGGGCCGCGACTTTTCGACGATCTACGACCTGACCGCGATCCGAATCATCGTCGATACCGTCAAGGATTGCTACGCGGCGCTTGGCGCGGTGCATGCGATGTGGACGCCGCTCCCGGGCCGTTTCAAAGATTACATCGCGATGCCCAAGCCCAACATGTATCAATCGCTGCATACGACGGTCGTCGGGCCGAGCGGCGATCCGCTGGAGATTCAGATACGAACGTGGGAGATGCATCGGACCAGCGAATACGGAATTGCCGCGCACTGGCGCTACAAAGAGGGCGGCAAGGCCGACCAGTTCGAGAACAAGCTCTCCTGGCTGCGGGCGCTGCTCGAGTGGCAGAAGGATATGCGCGATTCGCGCGTCTTCATGGAGAACCTGAAACTCGACCTGTTCGACACGCAGGTTTTCGTCTTCTCGCCGCGGGGCGACGTCTATTCGATCCCGGCCGGCGGCACGCCGCTCGACTTCGCCTATCAGGTACACACCGACGTTGGAAACCATTGCGTCGGCGCGAAGGTAAACGGCCGCATCGTTCCGCTCGACTATGCCATGCAGAACGGCGACATTTGCGAAATCCTGGTCAACAAATCGAGCGGGCGGCCTTCGCTGGACTGGCTCTCCATCGTCAAAACTTCGAGCGCCAAGCACAAGATCAAGCAATGGTTCCGCAAGGAGCGGCGCGAGGAGAACGTCCTTGCCGGCGAAGAGGCGCTCGAACAAGAACTTGCCCGCGCCGGCCTGCGAACAGACGTCGCGCGCGGCGCTCTACTGGAACGCATCGCCGCGCGCTTAAATTATGCGAGCCCGACCGATCTCTACGCTGCAATCGGGTTCGGCGACGCGTCGGCGCAAGCCGTCGCCAATCGGGTGCGCGAGGAGTTCAAGCACGACAACGTCGTCGATCTTACGAAGATCGGTCGCAAACCCGCGCCGCGCAAGAGCCCGCGCCGTTCCAGCGGCGTTCGCATCGCCGGCGTCGACGACGTCATGGTGCGGCTCTCAAAGTGCTGCTCGCCGGTCCCGGGCGACCCGATCATCGGTTACGTCACCATCGGCCGCGGCGTGAGCGTGCACCGCGCCGACTGTCCGAACGTCGCGTACATGAATGCGACGCCGGAGCGCATCTTACAGTCGCAGTGGCTCGACGATGCCGGCCTCACGCACGGCGTCGACATCGAGGTCGAAGCCGATGACCGTTCGCAGCTGGTCCAAGACATCATGGCCGTCTTCGCGGAGCTCAAGACGCAAGTGAGTTCGGTGAACGCGCGCGTGCGCAAGGACGGCGTCGCGGTCACGAGCCTTACCGTACAGATACGCGATCTCGATCATTTGCATAAGCTGTTGACCAAGCTCGAGACACTCAAAAATGTGCGCCGCGTCTATCGCGTGACCAAGCGCGAGCGGACCGCTCTTTAGTACGCACCGCTGGGAGACCTAAGCGGCGCTCATCTAGCCGTCCCCGTGTTCGCCGCGTTTTTGGCGGGGGCGATGAATAGCGTCGCCGGCGGCGGGAGTTTCCTTTCGTTTCCCGCGCTGCTCTTTGCCGGCGTAGCGCCGATCTCGGCGAACGCGACCAACAACGCCGCCATGTGGGTGGGCACGATCGGCAGCGCACGCGGCTTTCACGAAGAGATCTCGGAGCATCGCGCACTTTTGCTACCGGTCGTAATCGCGAGCATCGCCGGTTCGCTGATCGGTGCATGCTTGCTGCTCGCAACTCCGCAGACCCTTTTCGTACGCTTGATTCCGTGGCTGTTGCTCTTCGCGACGAGTCTTTTTGCGGTGAGCCCGCTGCTGAAGCGCAAGTCGCCCGGCGCTCCGCGCCATGCGCCGTGGCAAATTGCTCTTCAATTTGCCGTGGCGGTTTACGGCGGCTACTTCGGTGCGGGAATGGGAATCATGATGCTCGCCGTGCTCGCGTTCTCGGGACTACCGAGTTTGAACGCGCAGAATGCGATCAAGAACGTGCTCTCGGTTACGATCAACGGCGTGGCGCTTGTTCCTTTTGTCATCGCGCGTGCCGTCGATTGGCGTTTTGCTCTGCCGATGGCGGCGATCGCACTGCTCGGCGGATACTTCGGCGCGCGTTTTTTCCGGCGCATTCCTGCGCCGATCTCGCGCGCGTTAGTCGTCGCAATCGGCGCAGCGATGACTATAGTTTTGTTTACGCGAAATCATCTTTGAAAGGTGACGGCGGTTGCTTGTTCTTGCAGGGTACGCAAAAAGGCGATTCGAAGGGGCGGCACTGGAGTTTACTAGGCTTTCAGTGAGGTTTACCATGGCGTTTTCCAAGCAAGGGGCGGCGCTGCTACTGGCAGGGGGCGCTTTTCTCGCACTTGCCGCGTGCGGTGGGAGCAGCGCGGTTCCTTCCGGGTCGCCATTTGGCGGCAATGCAGCATCGCAACAATTCCGCGGTGCTACAACCGAAGCGTCGCCCGACGACACAACGTCGATTCTCAAGAAGCTCAAGAAAGACGTCGTCATCGGTACGACGGTCGATCCAAATAACGGCGACATGGGTCCGCACGGTGTCGCGGTCGTACGGGTAAAATACGGACTCAAGAAGGGCCAGCTCGCCGTATGTAACTTTTCCAACTCGTCGGGTGCTGCCGGCAAAGGCACGACGATCGAGCTGCTCAACCCGACTCCCGGTTCGAAACCGACGAGCTTCGTGCAGAGCAGTAAGATTGAAGGCTGCTCCGGTGACGCGATATCGAACAACAACAGCGTCTACGCAACCGGTATGACGAGCGGCCTGCTGGCCGGATTCGACAACAAGGGAAAGCTGATCAAGACGTACGGTGCGCCGTTCGTGGCGCCGTTCTCCAACGTCGACGCGTCCAACGCCAATCTCTATGCGGCCGAGTATATCTTTGGAAGCGACGTGACGACCGGATCGATCGTTAGCTTCAGCATCAACTACTACGGCAATCCAAAGGAAACCCAAGTAGCGACGGGCTTTGGCATCAACAAGAAATCCGGCTGGAGCGCCCTCGGACCGTCCGGCGTGCAATATTGGCCGAAGACGGACACGCTTTACATTGCCGACGGCGTCGACAACACGGTCGTTTTATTCACCCATGCAAGCGAACTGTTGGTCAAGAACGAGATCGTCGTCAAGACCGGCGGAAAAACGTTTAACTGCCTGCATCCCGCAACGACCTGCGCCAAGCTGGTTCACGCCGGCGCTCCGTTCGACGCACCGGTCGCAATGGCGATCTTGCCGAACGGCAATCTTATCGTCGCGAATACTCAGGGCGGCAACAAGCTGGTGGAGCTGACGCCCAGCGGCACGATTCTCGCTACCAAGGTCGTCGATCAGAGCCAGACGGCGGGGGTCTTCGGTATCGCCGCACGCGGTACCAATGACAGCAACACGGTGCTCTTTTATACGGATCGCAACGACAACAAACTTCACGAACTCCAGCAGTGAGGATGCTATGATACGTTACAAACTACAGTTGACGGCGCTCGCGGCCGTCGTGGCGATGGCCACATCCGCTTGCAATGGCGGCTCCGCGGTCCCGTCGGCCTCGTCGGTCACCGGCACCGGGATGACGCCGTACTCGGCGCGGGGCGCGTCACCGGACGATTCCACTTCAATACTCAAGAAGCTAACCAAAGACGTCGTGATCGGCTCGACGGTCGATCCAACCAACGGCGACATGGGTCCGCGGGGACTCTCGCTCGTAAAGACCAACTACGGACTGAAGAAGGGGCAGCTCGCCGTCTGCAACTTCGAGGACTCGACCGGCACTGCCGGCAACGGCACAACCGTCGAAATACTCGGCCCGCAGACCGGATCGAAGCCGACGACGTTCGTCCAGAGCAGTCAGATTCAGGGCTGCGCCGACGACGTGGTTAACAACAGCAACGGCATCTGTGCCACTGGTATGACGAGCGGTCTGCTCGTCTGTTTCAATAACAAAGCCAAGGTGCAGAAAGCATACGGGTCGCCTTTTGAGCAGCCGTTTTACGACGTCGATGCGTCCTGTCCGGCGAAATCGTCGTTCTGCGGCTACGCGGCCGAGTACATCTTCGGCAGCGATTCGAAGACGGGGTCGATCGTCAGCTTTAGCATCAACCTCTACGGCAATCCCAAAGAAACGCAAGTCGCAACCGGCTTTGCCGTCAACCACCAAAGCGGCTGGAGCACGCTCGGACCGTCAGGCTTGTCCTACTATCCAAAGAAAGATACCCTTTACATCGCCGACGGCGTCGACAATACCATCGTCGGTTTCAATAACGCGAGCGAGCTGCTCGTAACCAACGAGATCACCGTACTCAAAGGCGGCAAAAAGTTCAGTTGCAAGTATCCGTCGACGACCTGCGGTACGCTGGTGCACGCCGGCGCGCCGCTCGCCCATCCGGTCGCGATGACGATGCTGGCCAACGGCAATCTCATCGTCGCCAACACTAAGGGCGGCACCACGCTGGTCGAGTTGACGCCGACCGGCAAGGTCCTCGACAAGAAGGTCATCGACACAAGCAAACCCGCCGGCGTCTTCGGACTGCTGGCAAAGGGCTCGACCGACAGCAACACCGTGCTCTACTACACGGACACCAACGACAACAGCGTTCACGAGCTCGAGCCGTAGCGGCAACCCCGGGACTGGGAAAGTATGGGGACCTCCGATTCGTCGGAGGTCCCTTTATCGTGTTGTGCGCGACAAGCTACCTATTGTGTATCGACCGGTTCGTTCGAGGGCGGCTCGTTGATGAAATGCGAAGCGGGATACTTCGAGGCGATCGGGGTGAACGGACGCGGCGCCTGCGTGAAATCGAACGCGTCGTCGAGGCTGGCCGCGCGGGCGTCGGTGTAGCCCTCCGAGGTGGGGCCGATGCTGCCGGCCGGAAGGCCGTAGACCTCTTCGATGAATTGCAGAATGCTGCCGTACTCATACTGTACGTGTGAAACGTAGTTTTGCTTGGCATACGGCGAGATGATCAGGCACGGAACGCGAACGCCCAGGCCGCGATAGTCGAGCTGCGGCGGAGGAGCGTTGTCGTAGAAACCGCCCCAATCGTCCCACAGCACGATGATGGCGCTGGTCTGCCAGTACTTGCTTTTGCCGATCGCGTTCACGACCGAGGCTACCCACGATGGGCCAGTGTCACTTTTGCGGGCGGGATGATCTGAATCGAGCTTGCTGGGAGTAACCCAGGTCACTTCGGCGAGTTTGCCTTTTTTCGGATCGGTCAAGATCTTGGTCTGCGGCGCGACGATCCTGTTCGGGTTCCAGTCGGAACCGTAACGAACGTACTTAATCGCTTCGAAGGGCTCCCAGAATCCGCCGTCAAGGAACTTCGTCGCGTAGTACTTCCACGAGATGCCCGCGGTGTCGAGCACTTGGGCGATCGTGTTGAACTGGTCGAAACAGGGGAACGGCCCCACGAATTCATGCTTCTTGCGATAGGGGTCGTTCGTGATATAGGAGGTCTTTGTCCCGGGCGGCGAGTCGCAGTCGTCGGGCGCGGCCGTTGGAAAGTCCACCTCGGCTTCCCCCGGAAGCTTGATGTCGTCGGTACCGGCGATCAGCGTCAGGTGGGCGGTGAAGCTCCCCCCGAACTCGGTCGGGAACATTTCATCGGCGAGAACGTACTGATTCGCGATCGTCAAATACGGCTTGATCTGCGAATGCTCGATGTAGTCATACGCCCTGTCCGGACCGTTTTTGATTCCCCACTGCGAAAAGCCGTCCATCTGCCCGTTGTTCCAGTCGACCATCGACGATAGCCAATCGTGCCGCAGGTCGGGGTTGGTCTCAAACGTGTCCTGGTGCAGGGTTACTTGCATATCGCCGGGCGGACACGATGAGCTCGAACCGTGGTGGCGCACGTCGAGACCCGGTGGCGGCGAAGCGCAGCCGGTCATCGGTGCGTTCGCGTTGGGATAGCCCGCGAAGAAATTTTCGAAGCTGCGATTCTCTTGAACGATGACGACGACATGGGAGAGGTACTGGCTCGCCGAGCCGCCTCCCGGCTTCGCCGCAGGCAATATGCGTTGCGCGCCTAATTCCGATTGCGCCGCCGAGCTTCCGGCATGCGACGAGCACGCGACGGAGAGCGTGAGTGTGAGAAATGCAATAGCGAGAAGCGCTGTGGGACGCATCGTTCCTCCTATGAAGGGCGTGCCCGGTGGAGTAATCTGCCCCGGTCGCGCTCTCCTGCTGTAACGGCCAGGCGGCGGCCTGCGCGATGGGAGATTTGCCGGTTCCACTCGAATAGCTTGGACCTTGCTTACTGCCCGCTTCGCATAGAGAGCGGGCCGCCCGCCCGCGCGGGCGTCCATAGTACAGGGAAACGAATGACTGATTACGAGGTAACCTACATTTTGCGCCCCTCGCTCGAGGAGAGCGAAGTCGAAGAGCGCGCAAACGCGATCGGGGAGATCGTCAAGAATCAGGGCGGCGAGGTCGGCGCCGTCGAGCGGCTGGGAAAGAAGCGTCTCGCGTACGAGATCAAAGATATGCGCGAAGGCAACTACGTGGTGATGCAGTTCAAGAGCAATGCCGCGGCTTCGAAGGAGCTGGAGCGCCTGTTGAAGCTGCACGAGGACGTCCTGCGGGCGTTGATCGTGCGGCTCGATGCGAAGATGCAGACGCACATGGCGGCGCTGGCTGCCGCTGCCCCTCCGGCGCCCTTGCCGCAGGCATAAGGCGGGCAGCGTTTGGCAACATCTGTGCCACACTGTTGACACTCTAGGGGGCTAGCCTCATATGAGAACGCAGGTGGCGAAAGAGAGTAAGATATGGCAGCTTCATTCAACAAAGTGATTCTCGTCGGCAATCTCACGCGCGATCCCGAAATACGCTACATTAACTCGGGCTCGGCGGTGACGAAGTTCCGCATCGCGGTGAACCCAAACAAGCGCGATGCCAAACCCGAGGACACGATGTACGTCGACATCGTGGCCTGGGAGAGGCTCGCCGAAACGTGCAACACCTATCTCAAGAAGGGGAGCCCGGTGCTCGTCGAAGGGCGCCTCGCGATCCGTTCCTACGACGATGCCAAACTGCGCGACGAAAGCGGCCAGCCGATTCGCCGCCAAGCGACCGAAGTCGTGATCTCCGGCATGCAGATGCTCTCGTCCCGACGCGACGACGTTGACGCGGGCGATCAGGGCGGCTACAACGGCGGTCGCGGGGCTAATCCCTCGGCGCCGGGTCCCTCCGGCAAGGTCGCCGACGAACTCGAGGACGAGATTCCGTTCTAGGCCCCCGGGTGTTTTAGCCGCTCGGAGTCAAGCCTCGGAACTGCAACAACGGCCGTACATCCGGATCGTTGCCGTAAAACGCGCGGAACATCGGTCCGTAGTCCTCGGAGTCGCCGCGTGAGAGGATCATATCGCGAAAGCGTTGTCCGTTTGCGCGCGTGAGGCCGCCGTGGTCGAGGAACCACTGGTACGCGTCGTCATCGAGCATCTCGCTCCACATGTACGCGTAATAACCCGCAGCGTACCCGCTCGCCCAAATGTGCGCGAAGTACGTTGAACGATAGCGCGGCGGCACGTCGGGAAAATCCGTGCCCGATGCGTGGAGGGCCTGCGTTTCGAACGCATCGACGTCCTGCAATGGTGCGTCTGACGGCAACGAATGCCACGCCATGTCAAGCTCGTCGGCCGCCAAACTCTCGCCCAGCGAATAGCCTTCGTTGAAATTGGCGGCGTTCTCCATCTTGTCTATCAGCTCTTGAGGCATCGGTTCGTGCGTTTTGTAGTTGAAGGCGTAGTGTTTGAGCACGGAGGGATAAAGCGCCCAATGCTCGTTGAACTGCGACGGAAATTCCACAAAGTCGCGCGGGCGAGCGGTGCCCGAAAGTGTCGGGTATTTCTCGTCGGCGAAAAAGGCATTGAGCGCGTGACCGAACTCGTGGAACATCCCCTTTACGCTGTCGATCGTCAGAAGCGTCGGCTGCCCTGGGGGCCCTTTCGGAATGTTCTCAACGTTGTAAACGACGGGCTTGGTACCCAGCAGCGTGGAGTAATCCGTAAACGAGCTCATCCACGCACCGCCCTGCTTGTTGTCGCGTTTGAAGAAATCGAAGTACATAAGCGCGAGCGGCGCGCCGTTGTTATCGAACACTTCGAAAACGCGCACCTCGGGCTGCCAGACCGGAATGTCGTGGCGCTCTTTGAACGTGATGCCGTAGAGCTGATTCGCCGCGTAAAAGAGGCCGTTCTGCAGCACGTTGTCGAGTTCGAAATACGGCCGAATCTCGTTGTCGTCAACGTTGTACTTTGCCTTGCGAACCTGCTCCGCATAGTAGTTCCAATCGTATGGCTGCGACTGAAAATGCTGGCCGTCCCCGTCAACTTGCGCTTGAATCGCGGCGGCCTCTTGGGCGGCTTTCACGCGGGTCGGGCCGATCAGCCCTTGCAGGAATGCCCGTACGGCGGCAGGCGTCTGCGCCATTTCCTGCGTGAGTTGATAGGCGGCGAAGTTTGGATAGCCGAGCAGTTGTGCTTTCTGCGCACGTAGTTTGGCCATCTGCGCGATCGTCGAACGGGTGTCGTTGTCGTCGTTCTTCTCCGTGCGTGTCCAGGAGTTCTCGAAAAGTTGCTCCCGCGTCGCACGGTTCTGCAGCAGCGTCAGCCCGGGTTGCTGCGTCGTATTCTGCAGCGGTATCAGGTAGCCGCCGGGATCGCTCTTGGCTACCGCTGCCTGCTCGGCGGCGGCAATCGCACTATCGCTGAGGCCCGCGAGCCGGCTCTTGTCTTTCACGACCAGGGCGGCTGCAGTCGTCCCGGCGAGCAGTTTGCGCTCGAAGGCGGCCTGCAGCGTCGCCAGCTGTTGGTTGATCTGCCTCAACTGCGCCTGCTTTGCCGGCGAGAGGTCCGCGCCCGCGTGCAGGAAGCGCCGGTAGTACGTTACGACCAGGTGGCGCGATTCGGGATCGAGCTTGAGGCGATCCAAACCCTTGTAAATCGCCCGCACACGCGCGAAGAGTCGCGGGTTGAGGTAAATCGCGTCTGCATGCGCGGCAAGCTTCGGCGCGATGACCTGCCGTACGTGCAGCAGCTCCGGATCGCTGTTTGTAGCGACCTCGACTCCGAACGCACCCGTCGCGCGAGCCAGGAGCCGTCCAGACTTCTCCATCGCAACGAGCGTATTCTCGAACGTCGGCAGCGCGGGATCGTTCGCGATGGCGTTTATCTCTTTGAGCTGTTGCGTCATACCGGCTTCGATTGCCGGTTGATAGTCGCTATCGCTGAGGCGATCGAACGGTATTGCGCCAAAGGGTAACGTGCTCGGCTGCATCAGGGGATTTTCGGACGCGCTCGTCGCTGGGCCGACCGTCAACAAGGCAAGCGCGAGGGCTGCCGGGATTGGAAGAAGACGCATGAATGAGAGATTCGCCGCATAGCTGGAGCCAACCGTGCTAGCGCTTCCCTCCGATTCCGACGTCACTCACAAACCAGGTCCAATACGCGTGAGATTGGCGACGAAGGACGGCTGCCACGTCTTGCCACCGTCTTGTGAATACTGCACTTCGAAGTGATGTGTGTTGCCGCGAATATCCGACCACACGTCCCGGTTAAAAACCAAGGCTCCGCCATCGGCGACGGGAAACGAAACCAGCTCGCCGCGCCCGTCTTCGAACGTGCCGACCATCGGGGCATCGAACGTGCCCGCGCCCCTGCTTGCGAACGTCTGGCTCCACTGACGCGCCTGCCGATTATAGAGAAACAGCGTCAGACCTTGGAATCCGCCGGACGCATTCGATGCCTTGATCTCCTCCATGAGGGCACGGCCTTCCCAGATCTTGCGTACCGCTACCGTTCCCACAAACGCCGTCGAAACGCCGGTGTCGTGGCCGGACCGTTCGTAGGATGTGATGTGCGTCGACCAGGTGCCATAGTTGAAGTCGAAATCATGCGATGTATTCGTAACGCTTCGTGAACCTTCCGACGGAGCGGTGAGGCTCGTACGCGTGAGGTGCGCAACGAAGTTCGGCTCCCACGTCTTACCGCCGTCATCCGAAAACGCTTGCTCGAATGCGTACGACGTGGGTGTGATGTTGAAGAACGTCTGACGGTCGAGGATCGTTCGCCCGTTGAAGGTTTCCTGATCGTAGAACACGCCGCGTCCCTCTTCGAAGCCGCCGAACATCGGTGTGCCGAGCGCTCCGTCCGCGCTGCTCGTCCCATTGAGACTCCACTGATGCGACGCTTTGTTATACAGGCGTACGTTGACAAATTCGAGGTGGTCCGGACCGTTCGCCTCGATCTCTTCGACGCTCGCCGCGCCGCCCCAGACTTTACGGACGGTAACCGTCCCGTCGTATGTCACCCACACGTTGCTGCCGCGCAGCGGGTGCAGCAGGCGCCGAATGTGCGTGTGCCAGGAGCCGAAGTCGAAGTCAAAATCGTGCGCGCCGTCGGGTAGCGCGGGCGCAGCCCCGAGCACCACGAACGCGTACGCGACGGGCAGGAAGAAGCGGCGCATCGCTACTGCACCCGTTTTTCGTAGGTCGCGAACCAGACCGGCGTCCAGCTCTTACCGTTGTCGTACGACCGCGCGATCACGTCGCGATACGACGTGGGCGAGGTTGTCGTTGAGAGCGAGCGTACGATGACGTGTTTGCCGTCCACGCGCTCGGCAGAGCGAAAATCGCCGACGCCGTCATGAAACGAGCCGGCCGACGGGCTCTGCAGCTCGCCGTCCGTGCTGCTTGCAAATGACAGTTTCCAGCAGCCCGTTGCGGGGTCGAAAAGGCGCAGCTGCATGCCCTCGATGCGACCGGCCGGCCCGTGCACCTCGAGAACGCCGATATTCGCTCGACCGTGCCAGAGCGGCGTAACCGTGTGCGTCCCGTCGTACGTCACCCATTTCGTCGAACCCGCGGCATCGCGCGTGAGCCGCGATACGTGAACGTTCCAGGTGCCGAATTGGTAATCGAAGGCGTGGGCCGGGGTGACGACCAGCGCCAGGATCAGAGCAAATAGGTGCATGCGACGATTCTAGGGCAGGAGCGGCTCCCTGTAACGTGCCACTTGAAGCTTTTATGAGAGAGCCGCTTTGCTTGGAGCCTCTCTTCCCCGACCGCAGCGCAGGGGAACCGCTGGCCGTGCAGCTCGTACGCAGGCTCCGCCAGGCTATCGAGACGGGAAGCTTTGCACCGGGCACCAAGATGCTCGGCTCTCGGCAACTCGCAAAGCGCCTGGGGCTCGGACGCAACACCGTGGCCCTCGCCTTCGAGCAACTCACCGCAGAGGGGTATCTCGAAGCGCGATCCGGATCGGGCACGTTTGTTGCCGCGGCCGGCCTCGAACGCC
>Ga0209169_10000259_pt1 | contig 31923 bp, 20 predicted proteins | sample HubBroMetageWRM4_FD_188346 | JGI IMG/M metagenome (GOLD analysis project Ga0209169, IMG submission 188346) | Warmed soil microbial communities from the Hubbard Brook experimental Forest, New Hampshire - Hubbard Brook CCASE Soil Metagenome WRM 4... | ecosystem: Environmental > Terrestrial > Soil...
GATCGAAGTGCAGCCCAACAAGGTCACGGTGCTCGCCGATACGGCGATCCGCGCGCATGACGTGGATGAGGCCGCAGCTCTCGCAGCGAAGGAACGTGCCGAGGAAGCTCTACGGGATCGACCGGGCCACATCACGCAGGCCGAGGCGCTTGCCGAGCTTGCGCGCACGGTAGCCCTGTTGAAGTTCGCGCAGAAGCTCCGGCACCCGCGAGGTTGATCGCTGGACTCTCCGCCAGACGATCCGATCCCGCCCACCGCTTCTGCTCCCGAGCCGCCGCGGTATCGCCTGCGCGCCGGACTCCTTCATAACCTTTCCAGCGGTTTCAAGCTGCTGCTCCTGCGGCGTCTGCCGCCTGACAGCTTCGTCCGCTCTTTCGACCAGGTCTGTGCGCTTCTCGTCCTGAACCTCCTCGTTTGGGCCGGGCTCGGCGCTTTGCACGCCGAGACGGGCTCGCAGCTCATGCTCGACGGGCTGTACGGCTGGGCGTGTTACCTGTTGCTCGGCTTGTTCGGTTGCGGCCTGGTCGCGAGGGCCCAGGATCGCGCGGCGGACACCAGGGGGCTGGTGGTTCCGGTTCTGGCCGTCGCGCCCTACGCGTTGATCGTGTTCTGGCTTTCCGGCGACACATCCCTGGTGGCCGCGCGGCCGTTGACCGCCATGTTGGTAGGTGTGGTCTACCTGTTGGTATTGACCTTCAGGATCCTGCGCGCCGCATATGGCTTTCTCAACGCCCGGGCGGCCCTGGTGGCGATCGTGCTCGTGGTCACGGCACCGTGGATGCTCGCCACTTTGAATCTCGATACCCGTCTGTGGGTTACTGATGACACCGAGGATGCTCAGGATTCCGACGACGCGACGGAGGCGGAGGCGCTCCTCTACGATCAGCCGTCGCGCATTGCCGCCGCCGTGGACCGGGTCGAGCCGAACACTGGCAAGCAGCCGGCCGTATTTTTTGTGGGCTTTGCCGGCGATGGCGACCAGAACATTTTCAAGCGCGAGGCCGTGTTTGCACAGTCGGTGATTGCCGACCACTTCGGCTCGGCGGATCGCTCGATGGAGCTCATCAACGACGTCGACGATCGCGACTCCTATCCGCTCGCCACGGTCTCGGGCCTCACGGACGCCCTGAGGCTTCTCGCCGAGCGCATGAATCCTGACCAGGACGTGCTCGTTCTTACACTCACCTCCCACGGCTCTCGCGAGGGACTGGCGGTGACGAACGGGTCGCTGCCTCTGCTGCAGCTCGGCCCGACAGAACTCCGCCAGGCGCTCGACGAGGCCGGCATCAAGTGGCGTGTAGTCATTGTGTCCGCCTGCTATTCCGGTGTGTTTCTCGAGCCGCTCGAAACCGACTCGACCCTCATCGCGACCGCCTCCGATTCGGAGCACAGCTCCTTCGGCTGCGCTGACGACCGCGACCTCACGTACTTCGGCGAGGCGTTTTTCAAGGATTCGATCCCCACGACTCCCTCGCTCGAGGCGGCGTTCAAAAAGGCCGCCGACCTCATTCAGCGTCGTGAGACCGCAGAGCACCTCGAGCATTCCAATCCGCAGCTTTACGTGGGACCCGCCATCCGGCAGAAGCTGGCGCCGCTGGAGAAAGGCCCGCCCCAGAAGCACGAGGACCCGGTAATCGTCCAAAGGTGATCCTCGGAAGGCGAGTCACGGCCTGGGACTCATTCGAAGCGCTAAACTCAAGGACTATGGCTAAAAAACACCCAGCGTCCGCGCCTCGCCGCACGGCGCCCCTGTCCATCGTGATCCTTGCCGCTGGCCAGGGTAAGCGCATGAAATCCGCGCTGCCCAAAGTGCTGCAGCCGCTCGCGGGTCGCCCGCTGCTGAAGCACGTCATCGACACTGCTCGCTTGCTGGAGCCCGTCACCATTCATGTGGTGTACGGACACGGCGGAGACCAGGTTCGCGACACTCTGAAGGACGAGCCCGTGTCGTGGGTGTTGCAGGCAGAGCGCCTCGGAACCGGCCACGCTGTGATGCAGGCTATGCCCGGAGTACCGAACGATCACGTTGTGCTCGTGCTCTACGGCGACGTGCCGCTCATCAGCCGCGCGACCCTGACACAGCTGCTGGAACTTGCCGGCTCCCAACTGACCGCGCTCCTCACGGTCGAGCTCGATGATCCTTCCGGCTACGGCCGCATCGTCCGAGGTAAGCGTGGCCGGGTGCAGAAGATCGTCGAGCAAAAGGATGCCTCGAACAAGGAGCTCAAGATCCGCGAGTGCAACACCGGCGTGATGGCCGCGCCCGCGCGACTCCTGAAGAAGTGGCTGAAGAGCCTGCGTAACGACAATGCGCAGGGCGAGTATTACCTCACGGACGTCATCGGGATGGCTGCGAAGGAAAAGGTGGAGGTCAGCCCGCTCGTCACCGCTAACGTCGTGGAAGTGTTGGGAGTGAATGACAAACTCCAGCTCGCGGAGCTCGAGTCAGCTTTCCGTCGCCAGACGGCGCGTGAATTGATGCTCGCCGGCGTTACCGTCGTCGATCCCGCGCGTCTGGACGTACGCGGCACGGTTACTCACGGAACCGATGTCTTCATCGATGTGAACGTGGTGCTCGAGGGCAACGTGAAGTTAGGCGATCGGGTCCATATCCACCCGAACTGTGTGATTCGCAACAGCGAGATTGGTAACGACACCGAGGTATTCCCGAATGTGGTCGTCGATAGCACGGTGATCGGCGCGTCGTGCAACATCGGGCCCTTTGCGCGCTTCCGGCCAACCTCCACCCTGTCGGATGGCGTGCATATCGGGAATTTTGTCGAGGTGAAGAACTCCAGGATGGGGGAGGCCTCGAAGGCGAACCACCTGGCGTACGTCGGCGATGCGGAGGTTGGAAGTCGCGTGAATATCGGTGCGGGCACCATCATCGCGAACTATGACGGAGTCAACAAGCACCGCACGATCATCGCCGACGACGTTCATACTGGCTCGAACAGCGTGCTCGTCGCCCCGATAAATGTCGGTGCCGGGGCCACCATCGCAGCGGGTTCCACCGTCGCGCGCGAAGTTCCTGCTGGCAAGCTCACCGTGGCCCGCGCACGGCAAACCACTATCGAAGAATGGCAGAGACCCGCAAAGCAGAAGAAATAAGGACTTCCCAGTCATGAACCAGGACCCTGCGCACGCGCTGCTGCCCTACCTGCCGCTGCTCATCGTCGTCGTCCTCATGTTTCGACGCACGCGGCGACCCCGGATCATCCGGCCTGAGCGGCTTTGGATCATGCCGAGCATCGTCATTCTTGCCATCGGGTTTTACGTTTACGGCGCCATAAAAATTGGCCCCCCGTTGCACCCGCTGGACTGGGCCGTGATTCTCGGTACGGCTGCGGTCGGGGCCGCGCTCGGCGCTGTGCGCGCTCACCTCGTACGGCTGCGACGCCATCCCGACACCGGAGCGATCGAGGCGACCTTGTCGGCCTGGGGCCTCATCATCATCCTGGCGTGGATTGCTGGCAGAATGCTCTTGAAAAATTCGGGTTGGGTGAACGTCAATGCCCAGTTCGGACTCTATAACGAGGCCAGCATGGCGCTGGCACTCGCACTCGTCGTGGCACAGGCCGTCGTGTTGACCCATCGCTGCCAGGCTGTGCGGACCGAATACAAGCCCTCATCAGACAGCCTCCCCGGAAGCACCGTCTGATTTTTTCGGAGTTAAAATGCGTTTCAGACAGTTTGGCGTGCTGCTGCTGGCGGCCGTCCTTTGCAGCACCTCACTGGCCGCCGAGGATGACGTCCCGGCGGACATTGCGGCCAAAATCCGCGCAACCTTGCACGAGCGCATTCCCGACCTGAAGGTCGAGAGTGTGCACAAGTCGCCCTTGCCCGGGTTGTATGAGCTCGATACAGGGGATGAGCTCATCTACACGAACGACACCGGCACACTGATTTTCGCCGGCCGGTTGATCGACACGAAGTCGCGTGAGGATCTGACGGCCGCACGCTGGAACGACCTGCACGCCATCGATTTCAACTCCCTGCCGTTCGACCTCGCTATAAAAACCGTCCGTGGCGACGGCAGCCGCAAGCTGGTCGTCTTTGCCGATCCGCTCTGCCCCTACTGTCGCCAGCTCGAAGAGGAGTTGAAGGGCGTCACGAACGTGACGATCTATACCTTCCTTTTCCCACTCGAGAGCATTCATCCGGGTGCGAGCGTCAAAGCGGTCGCTATCTGGTGCTCGAAGGATCGCAGCGCCGCCTGGTCGAAGTGGATGCTGCAGAAGACGGACCCGGGCGACGTCCGCTGCACGGGTGCTCCGATCGATAAGCTCCAGGCACTCGGGCAGAAGATTCGTATCGACTCGACGCCGACGATGTTTACCGTGGACGGCAAGCGCACGCGTGGCGCTATAAAACATAACGACATCGAGCAGTTGCTGGCCAGCACGCACAAATGACTGTAGGTGCGCGACTGACTGCATCACGTTTGGCTCTGCAGGCTGCAATGTCGCTGTAGCACTTTTTAGTTACCTTGGCCCGCGTCCGAAAAAGAACGCGCGTCGAGGTGAGGATATGAGTGCGTCTGAAGAACAGCGAGCCGAGTGGCTCGACCCGGAGTTCTGGGAGCGTCTCGATCGCCTCGAAGGCCGGCACCTGAGAGTGCAATCCGAGCACGAAAGCGCCCGGCGCGGTCTCGATCGAGTCACCCCCCGCGAGGCGGAAGAGCTGCGTCAGGCCTGGCGGCGCTACTGCGAAGTCATCGACGAGCTCGACAAGACTACCGCAGAGTTTGAAACGCTACGCACCTACGCCGGCTGAGTGGCGAATGAAGCTGCTGTCCCGCCGGGCACTGGACCAGCTCGGCACCCTTCAAGCCAGCGTGCAGGAGCTCGCTTCCCACCGGAACACCGCCCTGCGGATGTTTCTCGCCAGTCGTAACACCACGACCGCCATCGCGCAGCGGGAGTTCTGGTTGGAGTTTGCCTGGGTCGACCAGGAATACCGGATTGCGGTCCGGCGCCTGGCGCAGTTCTGCACCGAGCACCGTGAAAACACCAGCACCCGCTGGCGCGTCAGCCCCGCCTGAGACGTTAGTCGTTACTCAACGCGTGAAGCGCTTCCGAAGCGTGCCGCCCAGAAGTCCGAATCCCGAGAGCAGGAGCGGCAGGGCCGCCGGCAGCGGAACGGGATTGAGATTCAGCGCGCCGGAGTAAGTGCCGCCGGCGGCACCGGTGACATCGCCCCGGACCTCCAGAACGTAAGTACCCGCTGCCAGCATCGTGGGATTCAGGACCGTCAACATTCCGGATTCACCGCCGGCTGAAAAGCTCACCGGTGCGGTCCAGTCCGTCTGGAATCCGGTCGGGTTCCCTGTGACGAGCGACTGCGTCGCGTTAGTCGGGACGCTGTAGACCCGCTCTTCCAGGTCGCCGATCGATAGGGCGCCGAGATTGATCTCGGAGGACATCGAGTCGGCCGTCGCGGCGGCGACCGTAAAGACGTAGTAGTCGTTGAAAGTGAATCCCGGTGATCCCGGGAGCGACCCCGAAGCGGGTCCGAAAGTGTTCGTATAACCGTCCGAGGCCGGCAGTGTCGTGAAAGCCGTTCCGGCACCGTTGCCGGTAACGCCACCGGCGGTTTGATCGTAACTCAGGCTCATTGCCGCCGAGGCGTTGCCGGCGTGTATGAGGCATAGTCCTGTGGCCGCCGCCAACGAGGCGAGCGTCTTGATTTGATGGATTTGCATGGGGAACCGTCTTTATTTGTGCTTTAGCACTTTGTGAAACGGACAATGCTCGCGCCTTATGACAGATAGGCTAAAGTCCTGTGACAGCGGATCCACGCGCCGCCGCATTCTCGTTCCTCATTAGTATCCTGTACTTACACTTCACTTCACGCCCACCTGCGGAGTTGAAGGATGACCACCCGAAGAAAGTTTCTGGCCGCGACACTGGCGGTCACCGGTGCGGGCCTGTTGCCGGCTCGACACGCTCGTCCTGCCGAGAGCTTCAGGTTTTCGACCAACCCGTTTTCGCTCGGCATCGCTTCCGGGTATCCGACACCCGATGGCATGGTGCTATGGACACGCCTTGCGCCGTCGCCTCTCGAGCCCGGTGGCGGCATGCCGCAGGAAGTCATCCCCGTTGAATGGGCGGTTGCCACCGACGAGAAAATGCACACGGTCGTGCAACATGGCACGGACTACGCCACTCCCGAGTGGGCGCACTCCATACACGTCGAGCCCTCGGGTCTCGATCCGGGCCGCGACTATTGGTACCGCTTCGAGTCTGGCGGCGAGCGCAGCCCCATAGGGCGCACGCGGACCGCTCCGACGTACGGCGCGCCGCTGGATCGCCTGAAACTCGGCGTCGTCTGCTGCCAGCATTACGAGCAGGGCTACTACACGGCCTATAAGCACATGGTGACCGATAATCTCGATCTCATCGTGCACGTGGGCGACTACATCTATGAAGGCAACTCGGAGAAGAAAGTCCGGCACCACAACATGCCGGTGGCTTTCACCCTCGATGACTACCGTGCGCGCCACGCTTTGTATCGTACCGACCATGACCTGGCGAACGCGCATGCCGCCACTCCGTGGCTGCTGACCTGGGACGATCACGACGTCGCGAACGACTACGCGAACGACGTCTCGGAAGACGACGACGACCCGCAGCTCTTTCTCGCGCGCCGCGCCGCCGCCTACCAGGCCTATTACGAGCACTTGCCGCTGCCACGTTGGGCCGTTCCGTCCGGACCCGCGATGCGGCTTTATGCGACGCGCGCTTTCGGCAACCTGGCCTCGATCGTGCTGTTGGATCAGCGGCAGTATCGGGCTCCTGAAGCCTGTCCCCCGCTGGGCCGCGCCGGCGGTCACCGCGTCGATGAAGCGAAGTGTCCCGAGCTCGACGACCCGACCCGCACCATGCTGGGTGGCCGGCAGGAAGCCTGGGCACAGGGCCAACTGGCCTCGAGCCAGGCCCGCTGGAACCTGCTCGCGCAAGGCACTCTCATGGGATACAACAACGAAGCGCCGCTGCCCGAGCATCGCTATTGGACGGATGCCTGGAACGGCTACCCGGCGGCGCGTGAGCGGCTCATGAAGTTTCTCTCCGAGAGGCACATCTCGAACCCGGTCGTGCTCTCCGGCGACATCCATGCATTCGTGGTGAGCGGGCTACATCTGAAGGCGGCTGACCTCGAATCCCCCCTCGTGGCGCCTGAGTTCGTAACGACCTCCGTCACCTCGGACGCCGTAGCCGAGACTTACTTCGAGAACATCCGCAAGAACAACCCGAACCTCCTCACCGCGACGGGTGAGCATCGAGGCTACGTGAGGATGGATATCACGAAGGACACGCTTCGCGCGGACCTCATCTCGATAGATACGGTGAAAGAGCAGAACTCGGGGCGCAGCACGCTGATCTCCTACGTCGTGGAGGCCGGCAAGCCCGCACTCCAGCGCGCGTAATACGTTTGTGTGACACGGCCTGTAAGGCATTGTTGCGCTGGCGTCGTAGCGCTACGACATTTCACCAAACTGTCTTGAGCCGCCGTTAGTCTCACGGAACACAGTGGGGATTCCGTGCAGTTGTTCCTTGCCTTCGTTGTTGCTTTGACGATCACCGCGGCTTTGATCCCGGTCCTGGTGCATTGGGCGCCGACGATCGGTCTCACGGATGCCCCGGGTCCTCGTAAGGTCCACTCCATCCCCGTTCCACGAGTCGGCGGCCTCGCCATGGCCGTGGGCCTGCTGCTACCGACGTTGCTTACGGTGGAACTGACTCCGTCCATCCGCGGACTGCTGCTCGGGCTCGTCGTACTGCTGGTCTTCGGACTGTGGGACGATCGTGTGACGCTCGGCTATCGCACGAAGTTCGCAGGGCAGGTGCTCGCGGCGGGGCTGTGCATGATCGTCGGCAACGTCCACATCGGCACTCTGATGATCGGGAGTGTCATCGTCCTGCCCCAGGCCGTCTCGATCTTCATCACCTTCGTCTTTCTCATCGGTATCACGAACGCCGTCAATCTCGCTGACGGTCTCGACGGCCTGGCCGGTGGCCTGGTTCTCCTGTGCCTGTGTGCGATTGCCCTGTTCGCCGCCATGAGCGGCAACAGTACGGTTGCAGAAACGGCACTCATCGAAGCCGGCGCGGTGTTGGGATTCCTGCGCTTCAACACGCACCCGGCTCGCATCTTCATGGGCGATAGCGGTAGCCAGATGCTGGGGTTCAGCGTGGGCGCGCTCGCCCTGCTCGCAACCCAAGGCGAGGCGTCTCCGCTCAGTGCAGCCTTGCCGCTGCTGCTGCTCGGCATACCGATCATGGACACGCTGACCGTCATGTTGACGCGAATTCGCGCCGGGCGGTCGCCGTTTTCCGCTGACAGCAATCACCTGCATCATCGTCTGCTCGCGCTCGGCTTCGCGCATCGCGAGGCGGTTCTGCTGATCTACCTGATGCAGGTCGCGCTGGTTCTGCTGGCCTACTTCCTGCGCTTCGAGTCCGACTCCGAGGTCTTTATCGCCTTCTGCGTGTTTGCCGCAGTGGTGGTCGGGCTGCTGCGTCGGGCGAACCAGGTGGGTTGGCGCCTGAAATACCTGGGGGAAAGCGGCGGTATCCGGCGCTACATCAACGGATTTACCCCCGCGGCCCGGATTCCGACCTTGGCACTCGGGGTCATGACGACGTGCCTGGTGCTCTACGCCACGACCGTGCTCGCATCGAGCCGCCACGTGGGCGCCGATCTCGGGCTCATGTGCCTCGGTATGTTGATCGTGTTGCTGCTGTTGACCTCCTGGAAGGCGCAGCGCTCGCTGCAGTGGTTCGAGCGCACCGCGACGTACATCAGCGTGGTGCTGCTGGTGTACCTCGACCAGACGATCCCCAACAAGCCGCCGCTCCTGACCACATTATCGTGGACCTGCGTCGGAATAACAGGCGCGGCGGCGTTGGTGCGCTTCTGGCTGTCGCCGACCCGGCGATTCGAGCTCACCACGCTCGATCTCATCGTGCTTTTCATTGCGCTGGTGCTGCCGAACCTGCCGGGATCGATCGCGCTACCGGCCGACCTCCCGGGCGGAATCGCGAAAGCGGTGATCCTGCTCTACGTGGTCGAAATGCTGTTGACCATCGATCTCAAGCACCTGATGCCCCGGATGTTTCTTGCGGTCACTCTCGCGGTCATCGCCGGCCGCGCGTTGTTCAGTCTCAGCGCCTAAAGTCGATCGCGGAAAAAACGTCGTCTGCATTGTCATCCGGTCGTCACGCGTACCGCCTACATTGCCGCTCCCGTAACCGACGATTATAAAGAACTGGGGAACGCCGACCATGTCATGGACTAACGGCGCCCGCGCTCTCGCGGCCGCGTGTATGTTTGTCTGCATCAATTCTATTGCGCAGACCTCGCAGCCATTGGTGAATGTGGTGCACACCGTCGCGGCGGCGACCCAGGCCGTGCCGGTGGAGGAGACTTTCAACATCACCACCGCTGGGACGTACCAGGTCACCCTCACGGACCTCGGCGCCCTGCAGATGCCCACCCCTGTCCCACTTGTTTCGGCGACCTTAGCGATCACATCGGGAAACAAGGTCGTCGGCACTCCATTGGTCGCGACGTCCGGAAGCACCAGTTGGAATATGACGTTCAGCGCGACGCCCGGGACGTACATGATTCATGTCGTGGGCACTCTTTCGACGGCGTCCGGCGCCGCTGCCATTCCTGGTTACGGCTCCATCGGCATGCTGGTGACCAACACGGCGAACAACGCCCAGGTCGGTGCATTTTCCGGCGTCCTCGCGCTACCTGCGACGGGGGCTGCGAGCAACGTCGGCACCCTGAACGATAGTTTTTCCGTATCGACGGCGGGGAGTTACCAGGTCACCCTGACCGACTTGCAACTCCCGACAGCGCTCACCACGCTGACGTTGGCGATGCTGGCGCAAGGCAGCTCCACTCTTCTGGCGAACCTGTCAACCGGGGCTGCGCCGAATCCTCTTGTCGCGACCGCTACCGTTTCCCTACAGCCGGGCACCGTCTACCAGATAGTCGCCGGCGGGGAGTCGGGGGCCGTGAACGCCGGGCTCTATGGTGTGAACGTCAGCCCGGCCGGTGGCGGAACGCCGGTCTATACCAACACGATACCGGTCGGCGCTGTCATCTCCGTAGGCAAGCCAGCCCTGACCGCCGCCAGTTACACACTCAGCTTCGCCGACCTGGCGTATCCGACGACGCTCTCGCAGGCAGCCGCGGCCGTGACCCTGAACGGGCAGTCCGTAGCGCAACTCTCGGCGACGGGGACCAGTTCTCCATTCAACGCCAGTGCCACCCCCTACCAGGTCTTCGCGCTGGGGCTGCCCGCCTCCGGTGGGCAGGGCAGCTACACACTCTCGGTACAGCCCGTAAACGGCACACCGGTGCTGAATATCGCGCGCGCTGTCAGCGACCCCACATCCAGCATTTCCGCCTATAGCTTCGATTCGACCACGACTTCGGAGGCATACACCCTCGACCTGGCGGACTTCGGTTACCCCGCCTCGTTCACATCGATCCAGGCCGCGGCCGTCCAGGCAGGCGCTGTCCTGCCGGGCAGCAGCAATAACTCGACGACCAACAGTCTGAGCGGCAGCGGCTCGCTGGCCATCACTCCGACGGCGGGTCCGATCTCGCTGTTGGTCTTCGCACAACCGGCGCCAGCCGCGACCGCGGGCGCTGCGAGCGCTGGCTTGTTCGGAATCGATCTGACGGAAACCGGTGCGGGCGCTCCCGCGTTTCAGACGAGCCAGGGTGTGGGTCAGCTCTTCTCCGTGCAGACCGCTACCGTCAGCACCGGGGGCGCCTACCAGGCCGTGGTGACAGATCTCGGCTTCCCGGCGAACTTTGCCAACCTCGCCGTGATCGTCACCCGCGGTACGTCGAAGATCGGCTCCATCTTTGGCGGTGGCACACTGCCTTTCAACGCAACGGGCGGCGACTATCTCATCAACTTCGTGGCTCAACCATCGTCCACGGCGCAGGCCGGAACCTATTCGATCGTAGTGGGGGCGGCACCGGCCGCTGCGGCAGTGACGCTGCAGACGAGCGCGACGAGTGTCAGCTCCGGTGGAACAGTGACGCTGACGTGGTCCACTCAGAATACGAGCTCATGTACAGCGTCGAGCTCGCCGGCAGGGGCGTGGTCGGGAAGCGTGGCTGCCAGTGGTATGGCGACTTCCGCGGCGCTGACGGCGGCGACGACTTTCACACTGACCTGTGTCGGAACTGACGGCACCTCGCCGACACAGACTGTCACCGTCAATGTCGCCTCCAGCTCTTCCGGCGGCGGCAGTCATGGTGGCGGCAGCATCGGAACAGATGTGCTGGCAGTTCTGTTGGGGCTGCTTGTATTGCGTGGGCTGCCCAGGAGGATGAGCCAATGATGACCCGATATCGCCGTGGCGCGCTGCTCGCGCTACTGAGCGTGAGTCTGAGTCTCGGTGCCTGTGGCGGAGCACAGTCGCGTTTCGACAGTCACATGAAGCGCGGCAATGAGTATTTCGCCGCCGGCGATTTCACCAAGGCCAACGTCGAGTTCCGCAACGCGTTGCAGATCGAGCCCAAGAGCATCCCAGCCCGGCTCGCCGCAGGGCAAGCAGCCGAGAAACTGAAACGTCCGCGGGATGCGTATGGGCTCTATAACTCCGTAGTCGAATCGGCGCCCGATAATGTCGAAGCGCGAGTCGACCTGGGGCGGTTCCTCGTGTACGCGGGATCGGCCCAGCAGGCGCTGAAGATCCTCGAGCCGGCCATCGCCAAACATCCCGACAACCCAACATTGCTGACCTTGCGTGCAGCCGCCCGCACGCAGCTGAAGAATCTTGATGGTGCGATCGCAGACGCCGACCGGGCACTGAAACTGGCCCCGGACAACGAGGACGCCATTGAGGTGCGGGCAGGTCTCTACAAGCAGGCCGGAAATCTCGCGGCCGCCAGAACTCTGGTCGAAGGTGCGGTGGCCAAGTCGCCGGCCTCCAGGAGCCTGTACGACATTCTCGTCGATCTCGACCTCTCGGCGGGAGATGTACCGCACGCCGAGCAGGAATTGATCGCGATCATCAAACGTGCACCCGAACAGGCCCAGTATCGCTATCGCCTCGCCGTTCTCTATGCGCGGACCAACCAGCTCGACGAAGCCCAGCGGGTTCTCGAGGCCGCCGTGCAGGCTTTGCCCAAAAGCGACGACGCGAAGCTGACTCTGACCGACTTCCTCTTTTCGAAGCGTTCGCCCGAGCAAGCACAGCAGACTTTGCGAGGCTTCGTGAAGAATGCTCCCGACGATTACACCTTGAGTCTCGGCCTCGGAGCGCTACTGCAGCGGTCGGGCTCCACGAAGGACGCGGTGGATGCCTACAACGATATCGTTCGTCGCGACGGCACCGGCCCCAACGGACTCGTGGCTCGCGATCGGCTGGCTGACATAGCCTGGGCACAGGGACACATCGACGAGTCCCTGAGACTCGTTTCAGAGGTATTGCAAAAAAATGCCCGCGACAATGACGCACTGGCGCGTCGCGCGGCCATCGAGCTGTCAAGGGCCGATCCGGCTGCCGCTATCGGCGATCTGCGAGCCGTGCTGCGCGACCATCCGCAGTCAGTGCCGGTGCAGCGAATGTTGGCGCAGGCCTATGTCGACAACGGGCAGCCTGCTTTGGCCGAACAAGGGCTGCACGCGGCGCTGGACGTCGCCCCGAAAGACACGGCGGTACGCGCTCAGCTCGCCAAGCTGCTGATCGATACACAGCGCTCCGACCAGGCGGTGACCCTGTTGGAAGAGGCCGTGCAGATCGCGCCAAAGGACATTTCACTGCACTTGGAGCTCATCCGGGCGTACCTGGGAAAGAAGGACTTTGAAGACGCGCGCCGCGGTGCCGAAGACCTGAAGACCATGGCGCCGGAGTCCGCGGCAGGCTACTACCTGGCGGGCATGGCGGCTGTCGGCCAGAACAAAGCGGACGAAGCGCAAAAGCAACTCGAGCATGCTCTGCAAATTCAGCCGCGGGCCTTTGATGCGCTCTCGGCGTTGGTACGACTGGATATCGCCCGTGGCGACCGGCCTCGAGCGCTGGCGTTAGTGGAGAGTGGGCTCCAGCGCGACCCCAACAGCGGACCCCTTCTGAATCTCCTGGGCGAGTTGTATCTCGCACAGAAAGATACTGCCCTGGCGATGGATGCGTTCACGCGCGCCATGGCCGCGGCTCCGAAGTGGTGGGTTCCGTCCCGTAATCTCGCGTTCGCGAAGCTCACGACCGGTGATGTACCCGGTGCCACTGCGGTTTACGAGACGGCCCTGAAGGTCGCCCCGGGAGAGGCCCAGCTCGTTAGCGAGCTCGCTTCGATTTATGAAACCCACGACCGCGTGGACGATGCGATCGCGCTCTACGATGGCGCGTATCGGCACAACCCTCACTCGGCGGTCGTGGCAAACAACCTCGCCATGCTGCTCGTGAGTTACAAAAAGGATCGCGCCAGCCTCGACCGGGCGCGCGACCTCACCGCCGAGTTCGCATCGTCAGACAACGGGACTCTCCTCGACACGAATGGCTGGGTGCACTTCAAACGTGGCGAGTATTCGCAGGCATTGCCGATATTGGGCCGCGCGGCCGATCGTGCTCCGGACTCGAAGGAGATCCGCTATCACCTGGGTATGGCGGAACTGCATGCGGGAGAGACCGATCGTGCGCGTGCCGATCTGGAAACCGCCGTGTCGGGTCCCGGAAAATTCTTCGGTGCCGACGAGGCGCGCGTGACGCTCGCCTCACTGAAGAGCTCCGCGGGTTGACAGACCATGGACACCGCGGAGAGGGCCCGGCAGCTCCGTAAAGAGGGCAACGGGCTGTTGCAACTCAACATGCCGCTGGAGGCACTGGAATGCTTCGAGCGCGCTCTCGCCTTCGATCCCGCCGACGCGTTCCTGCTCAACGACCGCGGAAATGCCTTGCAGAGTCTGCGGCGCTACCCGGAAGCCCTCGCGAGTTACGACCGGGCTTTACAGGGTAGGCGCGAATTCGCTGCCGCTTTTACCAACCGTGGCAACGCGCTGCGCGCCTTGCAACGATTTGACGAAGCCCTTGCGGACCTGGATGCCGCCGTGCGCATCAAGGCAGACTTTCCGGAAGCGCTGAACAATCGCGGTAACGTGCTGCGCGATCTGGGTCGGTTGCCGGAGGCTCTGGACAACTTCACGGCGGCCCTGGCCCTGCGACCCGATTTCGCGCTTGCGGAATGTAATCGCGGACATACTCTGCTCGATCTGCGGCGCCCCGATGAAGCGCTCGCGTGCTTCGAGCGGGTGCTGCAGTCCCTGCCCGATGCCGGCGAGGCTCTTTTCGGTCGCGCCTCGGCGCTGTTGCAATTGCGGCAGCGGCTTGACCAGGCGCTCGTCGATTTCGAGCGGGCTGTCGACTGTGGCATTGAGCGGACGGAGGCTCTGGTCGGCCAAGCGTCTGTACTGGCAGAACTGCAAAGGCACCGGGAAGCGGCGGCCTGCCTGGGAGAGGCGTTGGAGGTCACGCCGGATCGGGAGTATGCGCTGGGTAGCCTGTTGTATTCCAAGCTGCAGGCGTGCGATTGGACCGGGTTGGCGCCCCAGGTGGGCGAGTTGCAGAGCCTCCTGCAGCGGCGGCGGAGGGTGACGCATCCTCTGTCGCTATTACCCCTGATCGACTCACCCGAGATCCAGTTGACGTCCGCACAGACGTTGGTCGAGGACAAGTATCCGCAGGACAACTCTCTAGGACCCTGCCTGCCGCTCGCTGCAAGGAAAGTCGAGCGGCGTCTGCGCGTCGCCTACGTATCGGCTGATTTCCGCGAGCATCCGGTCTCGCGTCTGCTGGTGGGCGTTTTAGAGGCGCACGATCGTGAGCGCTTTGAGATTCTCGGGATATCGCTTGCAGCCGGGGAGGGCGGAGCGTTCGAACAAAGGGTGCGTCGATCGTTCGATAGCGTCATCGACGTTACCGCGCGCAGCGACCGGGAGGTCGCGCAATTATTGCGAGAGCAGGAAGTCGACATAGCCGTGGACCTGATGGGATTCACGCAGGGTCTGAGACTGGGAATCTTTGCGCACCGCGTTGCGCCGGTGCAGGTGAATTACCTGGGTTATGCCGGGACGTCGGGCGCACCGTATATGGATTACCTGCTCGCCGATGAGGTGGTGGTTCCCCGAGGCCAGGAGCAGGCTTACAGCGAGCAAGTGGTGCGAATGCCGCACTGCTATCTGCCCTATGACAACCGTCTCGCGATCGGCGCCGCGCCCACGCGCCTGGAGGCCGGTTTGCCGGAACGCGGGATGGTGTTCTGTGCCTTCACCAGCCCCTACAAAATAAACTCCGAAGTCTTCGGGATCTGGATGCGGCTGCTGCGTGCCGTCCCGGAGAGCGTGCTGTGGTTGCGGGAAATGCCGGACGAGACCCGGGAGAATCTGGAGCGGGAGGCGCAGGCGCGCCGCGTGGACCCAAAGCGACTGATCGTTGCCGCGCACGTAGCGAGCATGGAGGAGCATCTAGGGCGGCACGCGCTCGCGGACCTATATCTGGACACGCTGCCCTACAATGCGCACTCAACGGCCTGTGACGCGCTGTGGGCGGGCGTACCGGTGTTAACGTGCCCGGGTAACAGCTTTGCCTCGCGGGTGGCGGCCAGTGCGTTGACGGCTGTCGGCTTGTCGGAACTGATTGCACCCGACCTGCCAAATTACGAGCGGCTTGCATTGGAGTTGGCGCAGCAGCCGCAGCGGCTGCGTGAGTTACGTGAGAAGCTCGCGCGCCAGCGGCTGCAAGCACCGTTGTTCGATACTCAACGCTTCTGCAGGCACGTCGAAGCGGCTTACCGTGGAATGGTCGAGCACGCCATCCGTGGTGAGGCACCGGTCGGCTTTTCGGTACCGATTCAGAATTGACCGATGAGCGGAGCAACCGGAACCGTCATCTGGATCGTCTCGTACCCGAAGAGCGGCAACACCTGGGTGCGTTTCCTGCTGTGTAACCTGTTCTTCGGGCCCCAGGATTCGGCAGCGGCACTGAATCGCCTCGCGCCGGATATTCACGAATTCGCGCAGATTCCGCAACCGCCGGCGGCCCACACCTTCATCAAGACCCATTACCCGTTCTCGCGTGAGTTGCCGCTCGCGGCTCATACGGCCGCTGCGATCTATGTCGTTCGCGAGCCCGCCGATGTAATGCTGTCGAACTTTTACTATTCCCGCCGCAGCGGCGTTGCGACAACCGACAGCAGTGCCGCACTCGAGCAGTACGTCGAGGAATATCTCACCGCACGCGGCGACCCTCGTTGGATTCAAGCGCGGATGGGCTCCTGGGATGAACACGTGCGCAGTTGGCTCGGTGTCCAGCACCCGTTTCCTGTGCTGCCGCTTCGTTATGAGGATCTGCTTGCCGACGGGCACGGGGGGGCGCGGCGGATCTCTACTTTCCTGGGTCTGACACGTACGGAAGAGGAGATCGAGCAGGCTGTCGCGGGGGCTTCCTTCAAGCGCCTGCGGGAGATCGAGGAGGCGGATATCCGCAATGAGAGTGTAGGAATTTTCTATAAGCCGTATCTGCGCCAGTCGATCGACACCGGCCGACGCTTTATGCGATCCGGCAAGGCCGGCGAGGCCGCTCTCGTACTCAGTTCCGAGCAACGGCGGCGCGCGACGGCAGTCTTCGAGCCGCTCATGCGCGAACTGGGCTACTCGGGCTGACTGCCGGACGCCCGCTCAGCCGCCATGCCGATCTCTCATCGCCACAAAGCCATCTTCGTGCATATTCCGAAAACGGCAGGCACTTCCATCGAAGCCGTGCTGGGGATGCATGGCGACAAGCAGGACATCGGTGTCGTCCCCTACTTCAACCAGGAAGTGGACCGTGAGCATCTGTACGGCCGCCAGATGCAACACATGACAGCCCAGTCCATCCGCGCCGTGTTGGCGGACGATGCGGCCTTCGACGCCTATTTCAAATTCACGGTCGTCAGAAATCCCTGGGACCGCCTCGTCTCCGCGCTCGCCTGGACCGGTCAGAAATGGGCGCGCGGGGAGTCGCTCACGCAGCTCGAGTTCGAGCAGCAGGTACAGCAGGCCTCCGAACTGTTCAACGTCGCCCGCCGTGCCGCCGGCTCCGTCCCGCTGCCGCAGTTCCTCTATCCGCAATGCCTCTACGTCTATGACGCCCAGCGCCGGCCCCTCGTCGACTTCGTCGCGCGCTATGAGAATCTCGAGGCGGACTGGCGTGCCATCTGTCAGAAGTTGGGAGTGGATGCACCGCTACCGCAGCGCATGCGGTCCCATCACAAGGTCTACCGAGACTACTACTCCCCCCGGACCCGGGACCTCGTGGCGCAAATGTATGCCGCGGACGCCGAGAGCTTCGACTATGACTTCTGATCCGTTGACCGTCACGTTCGTCGATGCCGCCTACCTGCCCCTGCTGCGGATCTGGCTGCCGCGGCTGCGAGAGCTCGGCGTCACACGGCTACAAGTCTTCTGCCTGGACGACATCACTTACGACTGGTGCGTGTCACAAGGGGTCGCCGCGGAAGTGCTCGATTGGTCGGGAAATCTGCGGGACTTGTGGGTGCAGCGCATCCAGATCTTCAGTGCCCTGCTGGCGGCCGGCCAGGCGTTCGTCCATTCCGATATCGATGCGATCTGGATCAGAAATCCCCTGCGGGAGGGCGCGGCCTGCGGCCGCGACGAGGACCTGGTATTCAGCCAGGGAACCGTCTGGCCGCCCGACATCCATGATAAATGGGGCTTCGTATTGTGCTGCGGTTGGTTTCGCGCGCGGCCGTCGTTGGCCTGCCAGGCGTTCTTCCAGGGTCTGGAGCGCGACGTGCGGGTCACTGGCGACGACCAGATCTCGGTGAATCGTCTATTGGCCCAGCTCGGTGCGCAGTGGAGTCAGGGTCGCACGGGCGAGTACCAGTTGCCTTTTCGCGACCGGGTAGTGCAGTGTTGGTCGCAACCGGTTCGGGCGCGCACGACGGCAGGTCCTTTATCGGTCGCGCTGCTGCCGCAGCGGGAATTCCAGCGCCTTCCCGAGGAATCGGCCGCCGCCGTCGTGAAACACTACCTCACTCCCAAGAGCTGCCCGGAGAAATTGCAAGTTTTGCGGGACTATGGACTGATCTGACTCCGCTCATACAGGGCGCTGTAGGCCTGCTCCACGTTGCGGCAGAAGAGGGCAGTGTCGAAAAGCGGTGCCTGTACCCGTTGCTGCGCCAGGCGCGCTCTGAGGCCCTGCAGGCGCAGCGGTTCCCGTGACAGCTCCAGCGCAACGCGTTCGTACTGCGCCAGATCATGTGTGATCAGCTCGGGTAACCCCACGGCCTTCAACGCGCTTGCCGCCACCCGGGCGGCAAAGCTGTTCCCCGAACACGTTAACACCGGCACGCCCGCCCACAGGGCGTCGCAGGCCGTCGTGTGTGCATTGTAGGGCAGCGTATCCAGGTATAAATCCGCAAGGGTCTGGCGCGCCAGGTGTGCGGCCATGGTTTTGGTGTGTGGCGCGAAGATCAGACGCCCCGGCTCCACCCCGCGCGCCTGCGCTTCGCGCTCGAGATTCTCCCGCGCCTCGCTCGTCATTTCGCGCAGCCACAGTACGCTTCCAGGCACCTCGCGTAGCAATCGCATCCACACGTCGTATATCGGAGCGTTGATCTTGTAGGGGTGAGTGAAGGCACAAAACACCAGCCCGTCTTCTGGTAGACCTGCATCGGAGCGCGTGGGCACGGGGCCGATCTCGCGTCGATCGTCATTCGGCAGATAACATCCGGGTAGCCGTATCACGGTCTCGCGATATTCCGACTCCTGCCCCGGCGGGATGACCGTCTCGTCTGCCAGAAGGTAATCCATGTAGGGTGCTCCCGATGTCCCGGCGTATCCCAGGAAACTCAACTGCACCGGCGCGGCTCGGCGAGCAAATATGCCCGGTCGCCCACCGATGGTATATCCATTGAGATCCACCGCGATATCGATCTCCTGGTCGCGCAGCAATTGCGCGACGTCCGAGTCGCTACGCGCCGAAACATCATGAAAGTGCTCGAACGCATGACGCAACCGCTGTCCGATCTCGCTTTCACGCGCTTCGGGTTGGAGCGAGACCGCGTGGATTTCGAAGCGATCGCGATCGTGCTTTTCGAGAACGCCCGCCAACACATAGGCGACCGCGTGATCGCGCAAGTCCGATGAAACATACGCGACGCGTATCCGCCCGTTTCCTGCATTCCTGCGTAGCTCGGTGCCGCCCGACATCGGCGAGCCCGAGAGGACGCTTCGGCAGCGAGCCGCACTGATCCGGAATTGCTCCGCAGGATCTTCACAGACACTCAACGCAAGGAACGGATGGATCCCCTCGATCCCTCGCGGTATGTCTCGGAGTCGCTGCAGGCTACGGGTGGCGGCTGTCCAACTGCAAGTCCTGACACTGCAGCTCAGGATCCCCGCATGTGAGCCAGGGTCGTCGGGTGCAAGAGTGGCGGCTGTCTGATAGCTCTCGAGCGCTGCCCCGAGTTTCTGTAGGGTCTCCAGAGCGCGCCCCCGATCGCGCCACCCTTCAGACGCGTCCGGCCGTAGACTCAGAAATCGCTCATAGGCACCGACGGCCGCCACCAGTTGTCCGGCTCGATGCCGCGCGACTCCCAGGCCGTAATGAAGCTCCGGGACGGCGGGGTTGGGGGCCGCCGCGTTCTCGAGCACGTCCAGGGCCTCCGCATGCCGGCCCTGTTGCGACAAGGCTGCACCCAGATTGGTGAGTGCCGCGTAGTGGCGCGGTCTGATGCGCAGCACGTTGCGCCACTGCCCTATGGCAGCCTCGGCCTCGCCGGCTGCTGCATAGCTCAGACCGAGAAAGTAAATCGCATCCGCGTGGAATGGGTCGATCGCCAATACCTGCTGACAGCGCGTCGCGGCCTGCCGTGGTTTCCCTTGCGACAGAGCGGCCTGAGCCAGCCGGAGTGTGGCTTCGTGGTCGGTAACGGGCATGCAGCGATGATACGCGGCGTCATGTGACAGAAATGTTTCTCGGACATCATCGCGCGGATGTGGCCCCGCGAACGACTGCTGTTGGAATGGCGCCAGCGGGCGCCCCGCTGGACCGCGGCTGCCATCGCGGCGTTGCTCGCGGTGGACCTGGGCCATTCTGCGTGGTTACTGCGTCCCACCGCCTCAGGCGAATATGCATCGGGCACGGATGTCTCAGTGCCGCCCCGAGCCGGCGGTGGTAGCCCGAACTTACCTCGTCGTCCGGACACTCAACAAATCATCGGCTCTCATTTGTTCGGAGCCGTTGCGGGACGCCCCGGCACGGGTGATGCCTCGAGCGCACCCGACACGCGGCTGCAGCTCGCCCTCAGCGGAATTATCGCTGGTAAAAACCCGAAAGATGGCCTTGCCATGATCGGCCCACAGGGCCAGCCCACACGTCTGTATTGCGTCGGCGATCCCATCGCCGCTGCGGGCGGTGCCCGCCTCTATCGCGTATTCGCTGATCGTGTTGTGTTGGAATCTGACGGCGGGCTGGAGACCTTGCGGCTGCCTCGTCACAGCCTCCCGGGACTTGCGCCCTCACGATCCACCGAGGACGTGGCGACAGTCGCAGACGCGGCGTCGCCCGCTCCCGCGCCGGCACCGGCACCGGCCGACGACCCGAACCATCCGACGCCCGCCCAAGGTCTCTTCGGCTACATGGCGGTAGAGCAAAACAACATCGACGGGCGGATGGTCGGCGTGGTGCTTCATCCCGCCAAACTCATTCAGCGGCAGTACGGCTTGCATGACGGGGATACGGTCACGGCGGTCAATGGTATCCAGATAACCGATCCCGGAGTGCTCGAGGATACGTTGAAGACCTCCGGGAAGTCGCTCTCGCTCACTCTCACCCATGACGGCGTGCAGCAGACGAAGACGGTGCAACTCAACGACTGACGATCTCGAGTACGAGTGTCATACATTTCGAAGACACTCCGCAGCCGTAAATTCCAGACTTTCGTCCGTTGGCCTGACTGCAGCAGAAACTTCACGAGAACGTAACCGCTGTCCTTGACTCTAGCGTCCGCAAGAGCAGCGGATGCCGCCATCGATAGCGCCCCCTCTGTCATTGCAGCGTCCGCAAGGCGGCGCGCGTTTCTATCGGGGATATTCGTTTACGGAAATTACTGCATCAAATCATTGGGAGTTTCTCAGTATGAAGAATCTAGTTCGTTTCGCCGTCGCCGGCGCTCTGCTGGCCGGTTTCGCGACCGCCCAGGCGCAGAGCCTGCCGAGCAGCGGCTCCGCCGACCTGTGGCTGTTTGTTGCTGACACCACCGCCGGCACGACATTCGCGGAAGAGCTCACGGGCCAGTCGCTCTCGAGCCTCCTGCCGACTTCGTCACTCGCCTCCAGCGGCACCGTTACCGAGTTGAGCACCAAGATCAGCGCTAACTTCACGGTCGGCCCGTCGGCTGCTCTCACGACCTTCCTCGCGGGCGCGGGCAGCGACAACCTCGAGTGGGCTGTCGACGGAGCGCAGTATCCTTCGGTTACCCAGAAGAGCAAGACGACAACCGCCCCCGGCGGCATCGTAGATCTGAGCAACTTCGTCGAAACACCTTCCGTTGACGGCAAGATCAGCGGTCTGGCGTTTGGCAACCTGCAGACCATCGCGGGCGGCTTCGGCGGCGACATCGGCTACCTCCAGTCCTCCGGCTACACCGCGGGTGGCACGGTCTACAAACAGAAACTGGGCGGCGGCACCGTCGACGTCTGGGGCACCTCCACCGGCGATGCGGGTGGTAGCACCGACCTCTATGGCCAGGGACCCGACCAGGCCGGCGTTGCGCTCGGAACAGCCACCTCCCTCTACGGCATCACCGACAACGGTGGCACCGGCGAGGTCCAGTCCTACGTTCTCGGCACGAACCTGACGCTGAGTGCAAACGGCACGCTGACGATCTCCTCCTCCGGCACGACGACCCCGCCGGTTCCGTTGCCCGCCGCTGTCTGGCTGTTTGGCAGCGGACTGCTCGGCCTGATCGGTGTCGGCCGTCGCCGCGCCGCCGCCTGATTGATCCAACACGAATCCAATCGAGGGAATTTCCATGACTTCTCATAAATATCCGATGATCGCGGCTGCGGTCACCGTGGCGCTCGGCGCTGCGGGATTCGCCGACGCTGCCGTCCCCAGCCTGTCGCAGGCTGCGGCTGCGCCCGTTCAGCTCGTCATCGCCGGCTCCTCCGCGGCCGAGAGCTCCGTCGCCAGCGCTGTCGAAACCACCGTCTGCGGTAGTGTCTCGAACACACTCGTCGTCCAGTCGAAGGGCGGCAGCGGTAACTTCTTCGCGTTCTCCTGTAACACCGCGGCCACGATCTCGGGCATCACGACGGGCACGCTGGTCACGGTCTACTACCGTACCGAAGGTGGCTCGGTTGTCGGCGCGTTGCCGCTTGTCCAGAACAAGAAGATCCTGCGCCTCAACCTCGCTGATACGGCCAACTGCGCCACGACGGGCGCGGCCACGGCGTCGTGCACGGTTAACGGCGTAACAGCCACGGCTGGCACGACGGACAGCTGGACCGGTGGTCTGACCCAGGACTTCGTGCAGTTGGGTGTGACGGACGTCGAGCCCGCGCAGTTGACCAACGCCGACTTCCCGACGAACTATTCCGCGTCTGTGTTCGGAAGCGCGACGGCTGCCCAGTTGAAGGCGTTGCCCACCTCACGCATATTCGACCAGGTCTTCGGACTGGCCGTGAACACGACCGGCGGCGGGCTCCCCGCCAACAGCTCCACCGCTGGCATCAGCGGTATCCACCTGAGCAAAGAGGCGGCTGCGAACATTCTCAATGGCAGCTACTCGGACTGGAGTGCTGTGCCGGACGCCACGACGGGCAACGCGGTGGCCAGCTCCTCGGTTGGCGTCACCCGCATCGACCGTGAGCCGGGTTCGGGCACGCGCACCGCGACCAACATCTTTTTCCTCGGGTACCAGTGCGGTACGACCAACGCCATCCAGAGCACCCCGGGTGAGCAGTTGAACTTCTCTACGGCCGACGAGCTGACCCAGGCGAACGGCATCCCCGGCGCCATCGCCTACACCAGCATCGACCAGATCCTGAACCCGAGCAACCTCGCCAAGTGGCCCAACCTGGCACTGGTGACCATCGACGGTGTCGCGCCCAGCACACAGGCCGCTGCGGCCGGTGGCTACGGCTTCTGGTTCGAGGCCACGTTCGTTCCGAACACCACTGCCCTGGGTAGTGGCACGGGTTCGGCCGCGCTGGCGACCTTCCTCGAGAACAGCCTGCCGACACTGGCGGGTGCGCCTTCGTCGCCCGACATCAACGTCATCCCGAGCTACAAGGGCAACACGGCCTCCGTGCCCCTCACGGGCAAGGGTTCGGGTACGACCGCGGTGTTCGTCAACGCGTTCTCGCGCCTGGGCAATAGCTGCAACGTTCCGGCCGAGCAGAACTGATCTGACCGTCCGCAGATAGAAGTAGAACAAGACGACAAGTGTCGAGCTGCCGGCCCCTCGCGAGAGGGGCCGGTTTTTACGTTTCAGGGTTTCGCGTGAAACAACGCACGAAAGTCGCGGCGTGGGTCTTGCTGGTGATCGCGTCGGCATGGGCATATAACACGGTCCTCGCCGCGGATACGCCGCCTGTTCAGGCAGGGGCGCCCGCTCCGGACGCCGCCGGTCAACATTTCGCCGTGCACGAGTATCGTGTTCTCGGCAATACCGTTTTATCGAATCGGCAGATCGAGGGTGTGCTGTACCCGCGCCTCGGTGACACGAAAACATTTGCCGATGTGGAGAGCGCGCGCACGGCGCTCGAGGATGCGTACCACACACTCGGCTTCGCGACGGTGTTCGTCGACATACCGCCGCAGGAAGTGTCCGATGGCATCGTTCGGTTACGGGTGACTGAAGGCCGCCTGCGAACCCGCACTATCACGGGCGCCCGTTACTTTTCGGAAGGCAAAATTCTCGAAGCGCTGCCGGCCACGCAGCCCGGGACCGTCCCCAATCTGAACGAGCTGCAGCAGCAGCTCAATGCCGTCAACACACAGACGGCCAACAGGTCCGTGGTGCCAGTGCTCAAGGCGGGACCCGATCCCGGCACGATGGACCTTGCGCTGAAGGTCGACGACCACCTGCCCCTACATGGCAGCGTGGATCTGAATAACCAGTACACCGCCGACACCGAATCACTGCGGGCGACCGTCGCGGTCTCCTACGACAACCTGTTCAACGAACTGGACAGCATCGCCGCGCAATACACGACCACACCGCAGAAGACGGGCCAGGTCGGGGTATTGAACACCACTTATGGGTTCCGTCCGTTCGGACCCGGTATCCGCACGAGCGTCAGCTTCACCAACTCCTCGAGCAATGTCGCCACGCTCGGCACACTCGGAGTACTGGGCGATGGCCAGGTGTACGGCGCGCGAGTCAACTTCCCCCTGGTGCAACTCGCCGGCGACTTGCAAGCCATGACCCTGGGTCTGGACTACAAGCACTTCCGTAATACGATCAGCCTGGATTCCAGCGGCGGGCAGGGCTCCGCCAGCCAGGACATCGAGCCGATCTCCTACGTCAACGCGTCTCTCACTTATGTCGGCGCGTGGCAGCGGCTCTCTTCCGGAACGGCTCAACAAACAGGCTCTTTCGATGTTTCCCTGAATTTCGGGCCGCGCGGTCTGGCCAATGCCACCGAGAATTTTGACAACACGCGGTTCCAGGCGCGTGGCAACTACGCTTATCTGCGGTCTGACGCTTCCTTTTCGACACGTCTACCCGCCGGTGCCCTGTTGACTTTACGGGCATCCGGGCAGGCGGCCCAGGATCCTCTCGTCGTCTACGAACAGGACTCGGTTACCGGATCGGACGGTGTCAGAGGTTACCTGGAAGCCGAGGTGCTGGCCGACAGCGCGATAAAAGGCACCCTGCAGTTGCAGACACCGCCGGTGAGCACCCGCAAATTTCTGTTAGGTGACGGCTTCCTGTTTTTCGACGCGGGCCGCGCCCATGCCATCGATGCGTTGCCCGGCGAGCCCGGCCACACCTCGCTGCGCAGCTTCGGCGCCGGACTCGATCTGCTGCCGGGACATTGGATCACCGGCACGTTGACCATCGCCGATCCGCTCTTGCCGGGACCGAGGACGAAATCCCATGAGCCCCGGGTGCTGTTCGATCTGAAGGGATCATTTTGACCATCATGAACCTCGTCTCTACCTGGCGCTGCAATCTGCGCAAGCTCTCGGTCACGACCGTCGCGGGCCTGGCGATGGCCCTCAGTCTTTTGTGCGGTAGCGCCAGTGTGGCCGCGACCCTGCCAGTACCCTGCGCGGCGGCGAGCTGTGCCGGTAATAAAACTCCGGGGTTCACGGCGCCGACCGGATTCGTCACTTCCGGGCAGGCGACCGCCACCCAGTCGGGCAACACCCTGACGGTCTCGCAGACTTCGAACCAGGCCATTCTGAACTGGTCCTCGTTCAACGTCAGCGCCGACGGCAAGGTGGTCTTCAACCAGCCTGGGGCCACCTCGATCGCGCTCAACAAAATCTACCAGGCCAATCCCAGCACCATTCTCGGCCAGGTGTCGGCGAACGGTCAGATCTATCTCATCAACCCGAACGGTTTCGTATTCGGAGCCAATGCGACGGTCAACGTCGCAGGTCTCGTGGCTTCCTCCCTCGGGCTCACCCAGGGAGATTCCGAGCTTGCAGCCGGAATCCTGTCGCCCGCGGCGACCACTCCGGCGCCGCAGTCAGCATTTTCCTCGGACGGTCGCATCTATGTAACCGACTCCTCCGGTAACCTCGTGCTCGACGCGCAAGGCAACAAGCAACCCGTGCAGATCGTTGTGCAGCAGGGTGCACAACTCAACGCCGCCGACGGGGGCAGAGTGCTGTTGGCTGGGCAGAACGTGACCAACGGCGGTACGCTCACTGCGCCCGATGGCCAGGTGATACTTGCGGCCGGCCAGTCCGTCTATCTCCAGGCGAGCCCGAGTTCCGATCCCACGCTGCGCGGCCTCGTCGTCGAAGTTGGTGGTAACACGGCGGCCACCCCTACCAGCGCCGGCACCGGAACGACGACCAACCTGGCGGGCGGCCTGTTGTCAGCCGCGCGCGGTAATGTCTCTCTCATGGGTCTCGCCGTGAATCAGAGTGGCCGCATTTCTGCGACGACCGCCGTTACCGCCAACGGCTCCGTGATCCTCCAGGCAGGGGATTACAACCCGCTGCAATCGGGCACAGGGTGCAACACCGGGGAAACTCTGTGCGTCAACCAGGGTGGCACCCTCAAAGTGGCGGCGACCAGTGAGATCGATGTCCTGCCGGATCTCACTGACACCACGACGGCCGTGGTTGCCCAGGCGCAAGTGCCCTCGACCATCAAGCTCACCGGCCAGGAAGTCGATATCGAGGGCGGCCAGATCACCGCCCCGGGCGGCACTCTGAAGGTTCTGGCCGCTGCGAATCCCGATCTCGGGCTGGTCACCAACGGCAACTCCGCCGCACAGATTCAGGTCGACGCAGGCGCGAGCATCAATCTCGCCGGCAGCGATGCCGTGCTGCCGATGTCAGCCAACTTGCTGTCCATCCAACTCCGCAGCAATGAGCTCGAGGACGATCCCCTGCAGCGCAATGGTGCCTTGGAAGCGCAGACGGTCATCGTCGACATCCGTGACGGCAAGCCCCCGCTCATCAGTGAGGCGTCCTGGCAGTCGGCCCTGCAGGGCATCGAAGAAAACATCCTGCAACGCACGTCCGGCGGTGGTAGTGCCTCCTTCCAATCGGAAGGCAGTGTCGTGGTCAGCAAGGGGGCCACGGTCAACGTGTCGGGCGGCCAATGGACCTATCAATCCGGCGTCACCCAGACCTCACAGCTCATCGGTGCGAACGGTCAGACCTACAACATCGCTACGGCCGATCCGTCTCTGGCGTATACGGGCGTCCTCAACCCCACCTATACCCAGTCCTACAGCGGTTTCGGAGTGCAGATCACCGGAGCCACACCAGGTTTGGGTCACACCGAGGCGGGGTACTCGGATGGTTTTTCGGCGGGGACTGTAACTTTCGCCGCGCCGGCGCTGGCTTTGCAGGGCAGCCTCGTGGGCACGGCGGTCAACGGCCCTTACCAGCGCAGTGCCGCTTCGATTCCGTCCGAGAGCCTCATGGGGTTTCTCGCCAGTACGACGGGCGGTAACGGGATCGCCATGGGCGGTACGCTGGTTATCGGCGAAGCCACTCCGTTGAGTGTCGGCGGTCTGCCGGATTTCTTCTCACCGGCAGTCACTTTTGTGGCCAACGCTTCCCCCGTCATTGTGGCCGAAGGCGCGCCTCTGCCCCCGCAGGTGCTGCAGTTGCCGACCTCCTACATCACCAGCGGTGGGTTTACGCAGACCCAGATCTACTCCGACTCCATTGTGACTTTGCCAACAGGCCTGCCGTTGAATCTAGGCGCGGGCGGATCCCTTGCGGTCGTTGCCCCCCACATTCTCATCGGCTCCGATATCGAAGCGGCCGGTGGCAACATCGATCTGCAAAGCGCCCAGACTGCCGCTTACGTTGCAACGGGACTGCCGCGCATGGGCATCGATATTACTAACGGCGTGACGCTCGACGTGCGCGGGCAATGGACTAACGACTCGCCGGACGCACCGGCGAGTGCTGTCGCACCGGCCTATCAGAACGGCGGCCAGATTGACTTGTCGCTGACCTCCTCCTTCTCACCGCTCGCTACGGGCGCCGCCCTGGTGCTGGGAAATAACGTCAGCCTGGAGGCCAGTGGGGGTGCATGGGTCGAGGCGAACAACACCGTCTTGGGCGGTACCGGTGGAAAAATCACGCTGGACGCGACTCCCTATCAGTCCGCGTTGCAGGTAGGTAGCAACGTCTCGTTGGACGCGTTTGGCGTGCAAGGAGCCGCCGGGGGCTCGTTCACGCTCGCGGCGCCGCGTATCACGATCGACCAGGGAACAGCAGGCGTCTGGGCGCCGGCACAACAGGTCGATGACCTCCTCAAACCCGGCGGCACGTTCGACATCGGGGCGTCGTTGTTCTCCCAGTTTGGCTTTTCCAGCGTCAGTCTGACGGCGACCGCTCCACTGACGCCCGTTCCTCCGGCGACGACTGTGACGAGCACCGACGTCCTGACGGTCGAGACCGGCACGTCGATCAGCGCGCAGGCGGAATCGCTCCAGTTGATACCCGGCTATCTCACTCGTGCGTCGGGCGGCGGCGTGGAGAGCTTTACCCAGGCGCAGCTGTTACCCGAGGCGATGCGGAATCCGTATACGATCAACTTGCAAGTCGTACCCGCGACGACCGATCCACACTCGACGGTCATCGGCGATCTCCTGGTGCAACAGGGTGCCAGTATCACTGCAGACCCCGGCTCGACCCTGACTTTGACAGGCGAGGGCAGCGTCGTGATCGACGGAACGCTGCGCGCTCCAGGCGGCACCATCACGGCCCAGATCACCGCGCCCGATACCTTCGTCGACCCGGGGTATCTGCCGAATCAAGTCCTCGAGCTCGGTGCACAGGGTGTCCTCGATGTCTCCGGCACGACTATCCTGACTCCCAACAGTCTGAATCTCCCGCTCGGCACCGTGTTGGCTGGCGGCAGCATCAATTTGCTGGCTGCGCGCGGCGACATCGTCGCGGACGCCGGCTCCTCGATGGCTATCCAGGGCGCGAGCGCCCTGCTGGACGTGCAAACGATCGGTGGTGCCGGTGGCTATCAGAAGGCGACCGTGGGCAGTGAGGGCGGTAGCCTGACAGTGGAATCGGTGGAGTCGATTTCATTGCTCGGTAGTCTCTCCGCCGCCGGGGGCGCGAGTAGCACCGGTAAGTTGGCGGGCGGCACGCTCGAGGTCGAGGTGGTTCCGTCCGTGTTCGCCCCGGGAAGTAACGCATCGGGCGCGGTAACGACTGCTCTGCCGAGCGCTCCGGCCACCATCGAACTCGTCTCCAGCGCGGCCGGGTCCACTGCTACGGCGTCCTACGGCAATCTTGCCGTGTTGGGTATCGAGCAGCTTGCGGAGTCGGGGATCGATGCCCTCATTCTGAAGAGCGACAACACCATAGCGCTCGATAGCAACACCGCATTGACGATGGGTCGCGAAGTCAGCCTGGACGCGCCTGTACTCAGTGTGAGTTACGGAACGAGTGCGGCAATCAATGCACCGTACGTCGCGCTGAGCAACAGCAATGTCAACTTGCCATCGTTGCCGCCGGCGCTGGGCGGTACGGGCGCCCTGAACGTGTCGGCACAACAGATCGTACTGTCGGGAAATACCACGTTGCAGGGCGTCGCCAACGCGACACTCAATAGCTCCGGGGACGTGCAGCTCGAGCCCCTGGGCTCCGGTCAGCTTTCGGGATCTCTCAATCTGGCCGGCAATCTGACGATCGACGCTGCCCGCCTCTACCCGGCGACCCAGACCGCATTCACCATAAATGATTCCGGAAGCGCCGGAACCGTCACCATAGGGCAAACGAACGCCTCGCCCGGCACGCCGCTCTCGGTCGCCGGGTCGCTCACGATCGACGCGACGAACATCGTCAGCAGCGGCACCATTCTCGCACCCTTCGGCGAAATTTCTCTTAACGCGACCAACTCCCTGTCGCTGCAGGACGGCAGCGTTACCTCGGTGAGCGCCGCTGGCGCCACGCTGTTGTACGGGCAGACTGTGTTAGGTCAAACACAGTGGGTCTACGATGGCACCATTCCCGTGAACGGCGTGCCGACCCGGCAGGTCTCGCTGACGGCGCCGAATGTCTCGTTCGCCAGCGGTGCAACCATCGATGTCAGCGGCGGCGGCAACCTCTCGGCCTACGAGTTCACCGCGGGAACCGGCGGCTCCGTCGACGCCCTGGGCCAGGCGAGCGCGAATGCCGCCGGGTTGTATGCGGTGCTGCCGTCAACAGTCGGGCAATACGCGTCGTACGATGTGCAGGAATTTACCGGCTCCGCCGTCAAGGCTGGCGAAAGCGTTTATCTGAGCGGGGTGACCGGCCTTCCTGCCGGCATCTATCCGTTGCTGCCGGCACGCTATGCGCTGCTACCTGGCGCCTATCTCGTGCAGGTCGAGCCGGGCTATCACAGCCTGACCAGCGGTACCCTGGGGAAGCTCACTGACGGTGCCCCCGTAGTCGCGGGCTATACAACATTCGGTACCACCGGTCTGCAGAATTCATCGGGCTACACCGGCTTCGCCATCCGTCCGGGGAGCTACGCCCAGAGTTTGGCGCAATATACGATCAGCTCGGCTTCCAGCTATTTCGCGACGCCCGTCGGCGACTCGACGAGTACGCCGGTGCTGCCTGCGGATGCCGGCACCCTGTTGTTCGCGGCCAGCAACTCCCTCAGTGCCCTAGGGAAAGTGAATTCGGCGGCCGGCAGCGGAGGAACTGCTGCCACCATCGAGATTTCCTCCAGCGATCTCACCGTGACCGCCTCTTCGAGCTCCGGCACGGGGGCCACGGGAAGTGCTGGCGTGTCGATCGCCGCTCCGGTCATCCAGAGTTGGAACGCCGGCGATCTCATTCTGGGCGGCCAGCTTGCCGCGGATGGCAGCGGTCTGATCGTCACAGCGCAGAACGTAACCATCGGGTCGGGAGCGCAGTTCAGCGCCGGCCAGGTGCTCGCCGTTGCGGACAATTCCATCGAAGTCCAGGCGGGCGCGAACGTCGCTTCGACGTCGGGCATCAGCGGCGTAGCTCCGAAGACCTTGCCGGCGGCTACCGCGTTGAATCTCGTCCATGCGGATCCGACGACGAGCGCGCTGGTCGCGGATTCGGGCGCGGCGATGTTGGCCGTCTCCGATCTCGGTCTCCCCATGGTCACTCGGGCTGCAGGTAGCACCACTGGAGGCAGTGGCACGGGCTCGGGTGGCACGAGCAACTCCGGCGGAGCCGGCACCGGGCTCGGCACAGTACAAATCGACAGCGGCGCCACCCTGAGCACTCTCGGTGCCGTGGCTCTCGATGCCCCAGGCAAGGTCGCTATCGCGGGCACCATTGACGCACCCGGTGCGAGCTGGTCGCTGGCCTCCAACAGCATCGGGTTCGTGGGCGCCAGCGGCTCATCTGCCGACACCTTACAGATCAATCCGGCGCTGTCAGCCCAGATGCAGACCGCCGGCTCGATCCAACTCACTGCCGCGGGGTCCATTGACCTTCTCACGAACGTGACACTCGGCGCCGCGAGCGCCTCCGCCACACCGACGCTCGGGTCTTTGGGGCTGACCGCGAGCTCGATCAACAACTTCGCGGGCGGCACCTCGGTATTCGGCGCGCAGACCCTTGTGCTCCAGGGAGTTGCCAGCGGCGGCAGCAACGCGGGCGGCTCACCAGCGGCACCGACGGCTGGGACGGGAACACTGACGTTTGTGGCGGGTACGCTCGATATCGGCGCCCCCAACAGCGCGACCGCAGCGACTTCCGGTTCTGGGAATGCCAACACTCCCGCCCCGAATCTCCTCATCAACGGGAATTCGCAGACGACTCTGCAGGTGAATGGCGCGGTAGTCGGGCAGGGCACCCTTGACCTGGGGATAGCGGGCAACGCGACCATCGCCGCCACCGAACTCACCGCGGCCAGCGGGTCGGCCACGAGTGTCAGCGTACCCGATGGCACATTGAGCATCGTCCAGAATGGGACGGCGGACAAACCGTCAGCGTTGTCAGGTTCCCTGGGTGGACAGCTCAGCCTGAGCGCGAACGCTATCCAGGATTCAGGCACGATCATTGTTCCGGGCGGCCGGATTTCGCTGTCGGCCGCAGTAGATCCCAACGCGGCCAACGGTTCGGGATCGGCGCTCATACCGGCCAACATTACGTTGGGATCGAGCGCGGTCATCGATGCCAGCGGCATTGCGGTCAGCCAGGGAAATGAGACCATCGGTGCCGCCGGGGGCTTCATCAGCCTCACGGC
>Ga0209169_10000260_pt1 | contig 31909 bp, 20 predicted proteins | sample HubBroMetageWRM4_FD_188346 | JGI IMG/M metagenome (GOLD analysis project Ga0209169, IMG submission 188346) | Warmed soil microbial communities from the Hubbard Brook experimental Forest, New Hampshire - Hubbard Brook CCASE Soil Metagenome WRM 4... | ecosystem: Environmental > Terrestrial > Soil...
CGCGCGGGCGGGGGCGGCGACGCAAAACCCAGTCGGCGGTCTTGTACATGTCGGGGACGAGGCGTTCGACATTCAGGAAGGTAACGGGCTCGTTTGGATTGACGAAATTACCGACCAGGAAACGCGTCCAAGTGTTTCCTGAACGCGGATAGGATGTGAGAAAAACGTCGTCGTCGAAAATAGTGATTTCGCGCTCGATCAGAGTGCGGCGAAATAGCACGTCATGAACCCGCGATAGATGCCTGAACGCCCTGCGAACCAGTAACGCCATTTAGTGCTTCCCCCGGTGATTCTATTCTTGGTCTTATATTCTTCAGCGTCGTTTCTGTTTAGCTATTCCTCTGCCACTATTCCTCGGTGGATACGCGTTCGGCCGTTGAACGATTGCCTTGGAGCCATCCGAGAAATTTTTGCTTGCGCGCAAACATGTTGCGGGCTTCGTTGCGCAATGCACCTACGATCTGATATCGAGACTTGGTGAACCAAGGCACACGATGGGGAGCGCATCCATATTTTTCTTTGTAAGTCCCTTCGCCACCCCAATCAAAGATTGTGATACCGCGCTTTTTCCAGTAACGCATGGCGTACCAGTGGCATGCCTCATTGGGCCGTAATCCCTGATAGGCGCGGAAGCTGGCGTTACCCCAAAATTCAGCGATCTGGTTGAAGCCGGGATAAATTCCGGTGGCGATGCACTTCCCTTCCGGATCGCGCGCACGAAGGAGCAGGATGTTGCCGCCCGGTTCGACATTGCGAACCAGGGCTCGGACCCGCTCTACCGAATAGGTTGGAACGAGGGACTGTTTGGCAAAAACGTCCTTGAGCTGTTCGTAATACTCGTCCGCGAAAGCGAGGTCGTGCGCCTCCTCGATCTTGAGACCACTCTTCTCCGCTTTGCGAATGCAGCGGCGGCAAGCGCTTTCCATACCGTTGAACAAATCCTCTTCCGAGCGGGTCAGGTCGGTACGGTAGGACGCGTAATATTCGGTCTTGAATCCTGGGATCTCGCCGTCTTCGAAGGTGAAATTCGGATCAGACACTTCGAGATGCAGGCATTTGAGATCGTCCCAGGCAAACTTCTCGAGCGCTTCTAAAGCGGCCCTCCGCGAGACGCCCGGATTGAGATTGAAGCCGATGTATGGAGTCGTCCAACCGGGAAAGGAACTGCCCAGAATCTTCATGCCGAACCTTGATAGTGTGAGGCCGGTGAAGTATCCGAGAATTTCGTTTTTTTCGCGGAGTTCGGCTAGCACGGGTTGGGCGTTCTGCGACTCGGCAACGAATTGCAGCCACTCGCGTGTCTGAAAGACAGTGCGATCGGCAAACTGGTCCAGGCGTTTCCAGTCCGCGGATTTGACATCGATGGGATAGAACTTCATTTTTCCGATTGCATCGCTAACTACAAATCTCAATTGCCGCTTCCTACCAACAAATTCCTTCGTATGTCTTTACGCCTTCGGGGCGCCGCGCCTTATCCAGATGGATGAGGTCAATCACGATCTGTTCGGGACGAAGATATTTCGCCAGCTGATCTTTGCTGGCGGATTTGTTCCCCAGGATCACTACCTCTGCATTACGCAGCACGTCTTCGAGATCGGCAGAGAGCACGGATCCAATGTGCGGAATCACTTCTTCGATGTACTGACGGTTGGAGCCGGCGAGGCGGCCTAGAGAGACATCCTCGTCCCAGACTTTGACTTCGAGGCCCTCGCCCATTAGGCGCTTGATTAACTGCACCTGCGGACTCTCGCGCAGATCGTCGGTACCGGCTTTAAAGCTCAGGCCAAGTTGCGCGATTTTCTTCTTGCCCGTGGTGATCACCATTTCCACGGCTCGATCAACGTGCTCGGCGTTGCTCGGCATAAGAGATTCGAGCATGGGGAGCTTCAGATCCAGCTCTTTCGCCTTGTAGGTAATTGCCCGCAAATCTTTCGGAAGGCAAGAACCGCCGAAGGCAAAGCCAGGCGACAGATAGGCTGGAGAAATGTTGAGCTTGGTATCCGAGGTAAAAATCTTGGTGACTGCCTGCGCGTCGACGCCGAGGTGCTTGCACATGGTTCCCATTTCGTTGGCGAAGCCGACTTTCACCGCGTGATAGCAGTTGGAAAAATATTTGACCATTTCGGCGACGGGAATCGTCGTCTCATAAAGAGTACCGGGAGTGTCCTTGTAAAGTTCGCGCAGAGGCGCCAGGTGCTGAGTGTCACTCGCTCCGAGAATGGTGTACGGCGGATTTAGAAAATCTGCTACCGCACTGCCTTCGCGCATGAACTCGGGGTTGTAGCAGACGGTGAAATCCTGGCCGCATTTCTTGCCGCTTTCTTTTTCGAGGATAGGGAGCACAACCGTTTCAGTGGTTCCGGCCAATACCGTGCTGCGCAGAACAAAGACGTGTGGCGACTGTTTCTGGCGGATGGCGGCGGCGATTTCGCGAGCTACATGCTCGATGTGGCTGAGGTCGAGCTTGCCGTTTTTCAGGCTCGGGGTTCCGACGCAGACGAATGATACTTCGGAATTCAAGACGGCTGCGGTGGCATCGGTGGTCGCGTGCAAGAGGCCGGCGCGGTGCGCCTCGGCGACCATTTCGCTCATGCGGGCCTCGATGATCGGAGTGCGGCCCGAGTCCATCATTTCGACTTTAGCGCGGCTCACATCGACGCCAATGACCTTGTGGCCCATGGACGCGAAACAGGCAGCTGAAACGGAACCGACGTATCCCAAGCCAAAAATGCTAACGGACAAACCCAAGCGTATTCTCCTGGCGATCGAGTATCTGGGGGCTACTGCGTGGCACTAGGAACTATACCAATCCCCGGTTAAACCATAGCAAACGGTTCTCCATCGGAGATGCCAAAGGATCTCTTTTTCGGGAAGCAAGCCGCTTATTTTCAATACTTTAGCTGATACTCGATAAAGCTTTTCGGAGTGCAGCACCGCTATGGGGCAAAAAGTGGAGAACTTTTTCCACTAGGAGAGCGACCTGCTAGGCTAAATTGCCGGAACGATCATCAAAACGGGACGATCATCAAACCGGAACGATCATCAAACCGGGACGATCGACTGCCGGGAGTAATGAAGGTACCCAGAGTAACCGCCGCGTCTGGTGTCCGCTTTTCGACATGTAAGATAGTGAAATTGTGGCTTCCGGATGGCAAAGCAAGTTGGCACGCGTATCTCGTATGGATTGGGAAGAGATACGGGTTCGGTCGGCGCAGGAGATCCACAAGCGGCGCGATCTCCTCATGCACCGGTTGGGTATTAGCACCGGAGCGATTCGGCTAAACGCTGATTGGGGTGCACATCGAGGCCAGTTTTTTTTTGCGGATGGAGAAGCTTCAGAGCGAGTGGAATTATTGCGTAAGCATCTTCCTGACGAAGGAAATGAAATCCTTCGCGAGGCTGATGAGATCTGCGGCCATCGTTTTCGCTTGCTGGGATATGAAAATCTTGACTTTGCTTTTGTATCCGGCCATTCCGGTTTTGATGGTGTGGATCTCAAAGATGTAAATTTCAAAGACATCGACTGGCACCTCGATCCCATGCACGGCAAGCGCGCCCCGCTGGACCCATGGTTCAAAATTCCTTTTCTTGATTTTGCTGCCGTGGGCGACCACAAGGTCACCTGGGAATTGAATCGGCATCAGCACCTGGTGACGCTGGCTAAAGCTCGGCTGTTAAGTGGCGACGTGAAGTACACGCGCGAATTGATCGCGCAGTGGCGTAGCTGGATCAAAGCAAATCCTTATCCGTTGGGGATCAACTGGGGAAGCACGCTGGAAGTTGCGTTCCGCAGTTTGTCCTGGATCTGGATAGACAAATTACTGGCGGGAGCAGCGGAGTGCGCGGAGTTTCGTTCTCAACTGGCTCCGGCGCTCGCATTTCACGGACGTTATATTCAACGCTATCTATCTACTTATTTCTCTCCCAATACGCATCTGCTGGGAGAAGCAGTGGCGTTATTTTTTCTAGGCACACTGTATCCGCAAATGCCGGGTGCGGCGCGCTGGAAGGAATCGGGGTGGAAGATTGTAGTGCAGGAGGCACAGCGGCAGGTGCGTCCGGACGGTGTTTATTTTGAACAGTCACTGTACTACCACGTTTATGCGCTCGACTTTTTCTTATACGCGCGATTGCTTGCGACCCGGAACAGGTTTGAGGTTCCACCGACATATGACGCGGTGTTGAGGCGAATGCTGGATGTAGTGGCAGCGCTGGCACAGGCAGGAGTCGCCGAAGGTTTCGGCGACGATGACGGCGGACGGCTTTTTAATCCGCGACGCAACCAGACGGAGCAGATGACAGACCCACTGGCGGTGGGCGCAGTGATGTATTCCCAGGAATTTCCTGCTGTGCAACTGACGGAGGAAGCGATCTGGCTGTTTGGGAACAAAGCCATCGAGAAACTCTCGCCTAATCGTTCGAGTGCACCGTTGAACGGGACAGTCCAGTCGCTCGCCTTTCCTGATGGTGGCGTCTACGTTCTGGCTGCTTCGCAACCATTCGCGCAAGTGATGGCGTTGGATGCTGGTCCACAGGGCGTGGGCCGTTCGGGCCACGGACATGCCGACGCGCTCAGCCTACGACTCACCATGGATGGCCAGCGCTGGCTGGAGGATTCTGGAAGCGGCGTTTACATTTCTGCAGATCTCGCGACGCGGAACGCGTTTCGCGGAACGGCTGCACACAACACTCTACGGGTCGATGGATTGGATCAGGCGGTGCCGGACGAACCTTTCTCCTGGACTAATATTCCGACCACTCGCGTCGAGAACTGGATTGCGGGAAAAAGCTTCACCTATTTTGTGGGCAGTCACAACGGATATGAACGGCTGGCGGACCCGGTTGTGCATCGTCGGCACGTGCTCAGGATTGGGGGTGATCTGTGGCTAGTCCGCGATCTTGCGCTCGGTAAAGCGGAACACGAACTCGATGTGCGTTGGCATTTCGCGCCTGATCTCGAGGTTCATGCCGCCGGCCCGGGGCGGATTGAGGTATCGAGAGCCAGGGCAGCGGCGGATTCCTCGGGCTCGAGTCACAGTTCGAGTTTGGGCTTGAGTTTGATTGTCCCCCAAGAAACCGTCTGGCAGACGTCGCTGGAAGCGAGCGGGAATTTAATCTCTCCCGCTTATGGGATGTTCCAACCGGCGCCATTGGTACGAAGCAGTGCGCGAGTATTGCTTCCGGCAGAAATGGCGACGGCGCTCATCCCTCGTTTCAACGGAATCCTACACGAGGAGAAGCCACGTCTGATCAGTACGCCGCTACCTGCGGTGCAGACGTATGAACTCGACTATCATGGCAGAAGGCATGAATTCTTTTTTGCGCTCGGCGATGAGACGTGGAGTTCGGGGCCTTGGACTTCGGACGCTCAAGTACTGTATTGCTGCACCGAGAAAGAAAGAATGACGCATCTGGTCGTGATCGGTGGAACACATGTCGCGTGGCAGGGCCAGTCTCTACTGAAAACGGCGGGGGCGTGTAACTTTTTCGAATGGAGCGCGCAAAAAGCGGTGATGAATGCATCTTCGAGCGAAATTTCTGTAACGCCTTTGTTCGAGCAATTGATGGGCGAAACGGCGGCAACGGACGTGAGCAATATTTCATCACCGTACGCGGAGAAACACTGAATGTGCGGCATTGCTGGCATCTTTGAATTCGGACGCGACACGCGGGCAAGCGCCGCTGCCCTGCGCGAAATGTGCCGTGTGATTACACACCGCGGTCCGGATGACCAAGGCTTTTATACCGACGGCGGGGTGGGGATCGGCATGCGGCGGCTCAGCATTGTCGATGTGGCGGGCGGACATCAGCCGATTTCGAATGAAGATGGCACGCTTTGGATTGTATTCAACGGCGAGATCTACAACCATCTAGCGTTACGCGAGCAACTGATTGCGCGCGGTCATCGCTACAGCACTCATAGCGATACCGAGACACTCATTCACCTCTTTGAGGAATATGGAGCGGATTGTGTGCAGCATCTGCGCGGCATGTTTGCTTTCGCGATCTGGAATCGCAATACGAAAACGCTTTTTATTGCGCGCGACCGGCTGGGGATTAAGCCGCTGTACTACAAATTGACGCCGGAGCGACTGCTGTTCGGATCGGAAATCAAAGCGGTGCTGGCGCATGGCGGAATTCGTCCTGAATTCAATCGAGCGGTGCTGCCGGAGTATCTGGCGTTCGGATATTTGTCGGGTCAAAAGAGCTTCTATGAGGGAATCCTCAAGCTGATGCCCGGGCATACGATGACGATTGGCCCAGAGGGAAAAGCGGAAATCCGGCAGTACTGGGATCTGGATGCATCGAAGCCGCACGAATCGCGTGATGAGAGTCACTACGTTCACAGCTACCGCGAGTTGCTCGAAGGCGCAGTTAAGAGTCACTTGATGAGTGATGTACCGCTCGGTGTGTTTCTGAGCGGTGGAGTGGATTCGAGCGCTGTGGCCGCGCTGATGACGAAGATGCGCCGCGAGCCGGTCGAAACTTTTTCCGTTGGTTATACCGAGCAAACTTACAGCGAGTTGCCTTTTGCGCGCACTGTGTCGGATCACATCAAGTCGTTGCATCATGAAGTGTTGGTCAGCGAGCAAGAATTTTTTGGAGCACTGCCACATTTGATCTGGCATGAAGACGAGCCGATCGTGTGGCCATCGAGCATAGCGCTTTATTTCGTCGCCCGGCTCGCACGTGAGAGAGTCACGGTGGTTTTGACTGGCGAGGGCGCGGATGAAACTTTGGCGGGTTACACACGCTATGCGTTTACTTTAAAGAATGCTGCTATGGATCGAGCGTATCGCAGCGTCGTTCCGAGTTTTTTGCGACGCGGATTACGCAACACAGTTGCGACCTCTTCCCTGTTGGGAGCAACCCTCCGCCGGAAACTCGAGCATACATTTCTTGGCAAGGATGGAGATTCCTGGGCATCCTTCTACTTTGATAATTTCTTTTCTGCCTTCGGAGAAGTGGAGCAGGAAGGATTGCTAACGAACGAATTCGCTCGGGAAGCAGCTCCCAGCACGGCATATAAAAACGTACTCGATTATTGGGAACACTCGTCGGGAGAGATGCTCCAGCGATTGCTCTACACCGACATCAAGACCTATCTGGTCGAACTGCTGATGAAGCAGGACAACATGAGCATGGCCGCATCGATCGAAAGCCGTGTGCCGTTTTTGGATCACGTGCTGGTCGAGTTCGCGACCCGAATTCCGCGCGAAGTGCAAATCGACGGACTTGCCGGCAAGCGCATCCTGAAAAAAGCGGTGGAAGATTTGCTGCCGCACTCGATTCTTTACAGGCCGAAGCTAGGATTTCCGACGCCCTGGAGCGGCTGGCTGGCCGGATCGCGACTGGAATCGATCCGCGAGATGCTGCTTGAACCGCGCAGCTTGAATCGAGGATATTTCCGGCGCGAGGCGATTGAAAAACTGTTTGACGAGCACCGCGCCAAGCATCGGGATAACTATGATCGCATCTGGCGCTTGGTCAATCTCGAGTTGTGGCATCGCGTTTGCCTGGAAGGCGAGGCACACGACGAAGTTGCCGAGCCCGCGATGAAGATGGCTTCGACACCTTAGCTCTTTTCAGGCCTTCAGCCCGATCTCCGCGCCATTTCTAGTGCTATCCTCGTTACCTTATGCGTAATTTTGGCCTGCTTTGCCTCGTTATCGTTTTCTTCGCGCTTTGTGCTTTCGGTCAACAGCCTTTTCTTAGTATCCGTGAATGGACAATGCTTCGGGATGAGTCAAGTGGCGCCGCTCCTTATGAAAACCTTCGCTATTTGACGGGGTTACATCGAGTGCCGGCGACTCCAGAATTCGATCAAGCCGCGCAGTTTATTTTGCAGCGAGCGCGGGAATACGGGCTCGCCGATGCTCATAGTGAGCAGTTCCCTATCGACGGCAACAAGAATTATGGATTGATGCGTTCGTATCTTGGATGGACGGTCGAGGAGGGTCGGCTGTGGGAGATGCGTCCGCAACATATTCTACTTGGGGATTGGAAGACTGATCCCATTCGCCTGGCGGATTATTCGCACAGCGCAGATGTGGAAACAGAATTGGTTGACGTTGGCGATGGCGGGAGGGAGGCTGATTACTCCGGCAAAGACGTGCGGGGCAAGATTGTGCTGGCTGATGGAGTTTTGGCACGAGTGCAGGAGTTAGCAATCGTGCAGCACGGCGCGGCAGGCATTGTCAGCGACATGCCTAACCAGACCACGGCTTGGTCAGGCTTGGATACAACTATTGTGCGGTGGGGACATCTGGAAGCGCGGCAAACGTCTGGCTTCGCCTTTATGGTTTCGCGCCAGACTGCGGAGTCACTGAGGACGCGCTTGCGCAATGGCGAGCACATTATTCTCAATGCCCATGTGAAAGCCACTGTCGGACCTGGCCACTGGACGGTCGTGAGCGCTACGATTCCGGGTACCGATCCAATGGCCGGAGAGATCGTCTATAGCTGCCATCTCGATCATGAACGACCTGGAGCAAATGATAACGGAAGTGGATGCGTCACCATTCTTGAATCCGCGCGAGTGCTCGCGCACTTGATTGGTTCAGGCCAGTTGCCGCGGCCCAAGCGCACGCTGCGTTTTACGTGGGGACCTGAGGTGGAGGGTACCATTGCGTTTCTCGCCACTCACCCGGAAATTAAGCAGCGGTTGCGCGCCAATATCCACATGGACATGGTTGGCGGGGATCTTTTTAAGAACAAATCTGTGTTTCATGTCACCGGCACTCCCTGGTCGTTGCCGAGTTTTGTCACTGATGTTGGTGCGGTGTTTCTTGACACGATTCGCAATGCGGCTAGCGGGTATGCTGCGGGTGAGACCTCGGCGGAAGACGGCATTGTTGAAACCCGCGCTGGAGGCCCAGGGACGCGCAACGAACTTTTCGCAGATGTGACCTCCTACTCGAGCGGGAGCGATCACGACGACTATGACTCTTCGACCATTGCGGTTCCGTCGCTTTATCTGCGCGACTGGCCAGATATTTACATCCACACCGACCATGACAGCCTCGATCAGATTGATGCGACGAAGTTGCGCCGCATAGCGCTGCTGGGAGCGGCTTCGGGTTATGTCTACGCCAGCGTTACTGCACAGCAACTTCTAACACTATTACCGTTCCTCACCGCGCAAGCCGAAACTCGCGTGGCTCAAGCATTCGGACCGGCGCAGGAGCTAGTGAATGATCCTCGACTCGATGCAGGCGTCGCCTGGTATGAAGCGCGCAATTTGATGAATCAAACATTGCGGCGGGAGATTGCGGCGTTGCATTCTCTTGTCGAATTCACGCGCGGATCGGCCGATGCAGATGCTCAGGCAGCGAAAGTGCTGACCGAGCAGGCTGCAAACTTCCAGAATTCCCTCGATGCACAGGCGAAATTGCGAGGAGCAAAAGGGATGTCACCGATCGCGCCGTGGGCGGACGATGCGGGGGCAAGACGCGTGCCCCTTCGCATTGGCGAATTCGGTCCGCTCACTTATCAGAACGACAATGTTCTACTGGCGCGTCTGGGCAAAGAGCGCTACGGAAAAATCAAGCTCATCAATGCTGATGCGACTCAGTTGTTGAATGTGCGTGATCAGTCCGAGCTTTACGCTTATGAGATTGTCAATTTCGTCGATGGCAAACGCAGTGTAGGCGAAATACGCAATGCGGTGTCGGCTGAATATGGACCATTGCCGATCGACCTTGTAAGCGACTACCTTGACGCTTGCGCTGAAGCTGGGGTGATCCAGTGGAAATAAGTCACCGTGTCTTCCCGATAAGATGACATGTATGCTAGTAAGTGAAACGTTTTGCACTTTGCCGGATAACTGCATTTGTAAATAACTACAGATCAGTTGCAAAGCTGGCGCGAGGGCACTACAGTACGTTTCAAGCAGTTCGAAAGGATACAAGATTTGAAGATTTCGCAAAAAGGTCTTTACGCGTTGCAAGCGATAATGACTTTGGGCCGTCGGTACGGAACCGAGACGGTAAAGATCCGTGACATTGCCATCGACAGCGACTTGCCAGAAAAGTTTCTTGAGTTGATTCTGCTGGAGCTCAAGAATGCGCGCATCGTGGAAAGCGTTCGCGGCGCTAAAGGCGGCTACAGGCTGCGGAGAGCGCCAGCTGAAATTAAGCTCAGCGAAATTATCCGGCTGGTGGATGGTCCACTTGCGCCATTTGGCGATGCGGATCAACTTCGGGGCCTGATCGTTACTGATCCCGACCATCGCGCGCTCTATAGCGTGTTTCTGGAGGTACGAGATGCCGCGGCTAAAATATTAGAGAGTACAAGCGTCGCGGACATCGTTGGAAATTCTTCTAAATCTGGCAAACGATCAAGCGGGAAGAAGAAAGCAAAGAAAGAGCCTGTGCTTTCGATCGTTCACAAGGGAGCGAAGATTAAATAGCCATTCTTCCGATGGTTCAGAAAAAACAGATCGTTCGCTCCGCTCAGAATGACAAATATTATTTCGGACCACTGGTTATTTAGGTTCGGCTGGCATCCAGTGGTTAAGCCAAGACGGCCTGATACTCGCCATATGCTCCCTTGAAATCCGTGATTTCGTGGGTGCCCTCGAAGTGCCAAATCCTGGTCGCGACTTCATCGATCAGATCTTCGTCATGCGTGACCAGCAATACAGTTCCCGGGTAGCGCTGCAATGAAATGTTGAGCGCGTTGATCGATTCGAGATCAAGATGGTTGGTGGGCTCGTCGAGCACGAGCACGTTCGGCTTCTGCAACATCAGCTTGCAGAATAGCAAGCGCGCGGCTTCTCCGCCGGAGAGTATTTCGGTACGTTTTTCGGCGTCGTCGCGGGGAAAGAGCATCTGTCCCAGAATGCCGCGGATCTCTTCCGTCGAAGCAGCGGGATCCCACTGATGCAGCCACTCCAGAACCTTGATGCCGGGCTCGATTAGCGCTTTGTGATCCTGGGCAAAAAAACCGACCCCGGCTTCGTGGCCCCAGATAACTTTCCCGCTGTCGACAAAGGGCCCGTCATAGCCGCTTGTTTTGCGGAGTTCCGATTCCGAAACCGTTGGTGAGTTCGCGAGCAGCGCATTGACAAGAGTGGTCTTGCCAGAGCCGTTACGACCCATTAGCGCGATTTTTTCTCCGCGAATCACACTGGCGGTGAAATTGGAAACTACTTTGGCTTCTCCGTAGGACTTCGTGAGACCTTCGATTTCCAGAATATGTTTGCCGGACGGCCGTTTCTGCTCGAACTTCAGGTACGGACGTTGGATGTTGGATCTCGCCAGTTCTGTAACCTGCAAACGTTCAACTTCTTTGCGCCGCGACTGTACCTGGCTCGAGCGGGTTCCGGCGGCGAAGCGGGCGATGAACTCATTTAACTGGTCGATTTTCTTTTCGCGCTGAGCGTTCTGCGATTCGATCTGCGAACGAATCTGCGTTTTTGCGACGACCATGTCGTCATAAGTGCCGGTGTAGGTGATGATGGTCTCGTAGTCGATGTCGGCGATGTGCGTGCAGATCCCGTTGAGAAAATGACGGTCGTGCGAGATCACGATCAGCACGCCTTCATATTGGTTGAGAAAATTCTTCAGCCAATGGATCGAATCCAGATCGAGGTTGTTGGTAGGCTCGTCGAGCAGCAGCGCCTGTGGATGGCCGAACAGAGCCTGCGCCAGCAGCACGCGGACTTTCTGGCCGCCGGGTAACTCTGACATCATGCGTTCGTGCTGCTCGTCGGGAATGTCGAGGCCCTGCAGGAGAATTGCGGCGTCACTTTCTGCCGTATAGCCGTCTTCTTCGCCTACGATGCCTTCTAGTTCGCCGAGCTTCATGCCATCGGCGTCCGTCATCTCGGCCTTCGCGTAGATGAGTTCGCGTTCCTCCAAAGCGGCCCACAAACGGCGATTACCCATGATGACTGCGTCAATCACGCGGTACTTGTCGAAGGCGAATTGATCCTGGCTCAGAACGCCGAGCTTTCGCGGGCGGACAACGGTGCCCTTCTGGGGCTCGAGTTCGCCGGTCAGAAGCTTCATGAAGGTGGATTTGCCAGCACCGTTGGGGCCGGTCAGACCGTAGCGCTTCCCCGGAACAAATCCGGTAGACACTTCGTCGAATAGAATTTTAGCGCCGTAGCGCATGGACACATTGCTAACTGAGATCATGGTGTTCAGGGAACTGCGGGAATCGATCCTAATCGTATCGGAAGAAGACGCAGCTGCTGGTATTAGGATATCACGAGGTTTCTATCGCTCAAGATCAAAGGCCTTACCACAGAGGATCACTGAGGTCACGGAGAACAGCCACAGGGATCGGCCATCGGAGCGCCGTCGACAACTTTGCATTCGTGTTAGCCTTTTCAAGCTAGTCTTCACGGAAAGCGGAGTGTGAATGAACGATTCTCATAGCGGCAATCCTCGTACTAATACTCCTCAGTCTTCTTCTATCAATCTGCCAGCAATCGCGCGGCAGGTCATGCAGGCACACGGTTTTGAGCCGGATTTTCCTCCAGAAGTTCAAAAGCAACTGGCGGATATCAGTGCGCATCCGCCGCAGCTGACACCTTCGGACAAGGTTCGAGACTTGCGCAACCTGCTTTGGTCTTCGATCGACAACGACACGTCGAAAGATCTTGACCAAATCGAAGTTGCCGAGCGCCTGCCGAATGGCGACGTTAAGGTAATGATCGGCATCGCGGACGTTGACGCTTTTGTTCCCAAAGACTCTCCGATCGATCAGCATGCAGAGCGCGAAACGACTTCGGTCTACACCGGTGTGACCATCTTTCCGATGTTGCCGAATCAGCTTTCGACAGGCGCTTCGTCTTTGCTTCCGGATGTGGACAGGCCTGCGGTGGTTACTGAATTTGTGGTGGATGCTGGCGGCGAATTGAAGTCGAGCAATGTGTATCGGGCGATTGTTCGTAACAAGGCGCAACTTACTTACAACGGTGTGGGAGCGTGGTTGGATGGTTCAGCTGCGGCTCCTCCGAAAGTGGCTGCGTCAGCAGACCTGCAGGCCCAACTCAAATTGCAGGATCAAGTCGCGCAGTCGCTCAAGAAACTGCGTTATGAGCACGGCGCTCTGGATCTTGACACCAGTGAGATTGTTCCGCTGCTCTATGACGGCCAGGTGGTCGACGTGGTGAAAGCTACCAAGAACCGGGCCACTGATTTGATCGAAGACTTCATGGTTGCCGCGAACGGCGTGGTGGCGCGATTGCTGGAGAAGGTTTCTTCTCTGCGCCGTATTGTTAGAACTCCCGCACATTGGGATGGCATTGTGCGACTGGCGGCGGAACAAGGTGAGAAGCTGCCAGCAACGCCAGATTCCAAAGCACTCAATGATTTTCTGGTGAAACGTAAAGCTGCTGATCCAGATCACTTTGCCGACCTGTCGCTGGCGGTGATCAAGTTGGTGGGACCGGGAGAATATATTCTGGAGCGTCCGGGCGACTCTCCGGAGGGACACTTTGGACTTGCGGTGCAGGACTACACACACTCGACCGCGCCTAACCGGCGCTTCCCAGATATCGTGACGCAAAGATTAATTAAAGCCTCGCTCGATGGAAAGTCTGGATTTTATTCCGATAACGATCTGGCGGCGATCGCTTCGAACTGCACCGAGAAGGGCGACGCGGCGCGAAAAGTGGAACGGGAGATGTCAAAGCGATTAGCCGCTATGGCGATGAGTAATCACGTGGGCGAGACTTTTGACGCCATGGTCACTGGAGCCACTCCCAAGGGAACGTTTGTTCGCGTCCTGCAGCCTCATATGGAAGGACTGCTGACTCAGGGAGCGCAGGGATTACACGTTGGCGATAAGCTGCGGGCTAAGCTGGTGCGGACTGATGTAACTCATGGATTTATTGATTTTGTTAAGGTGTAGCGCACTTACTACGGGTTGGTTTCGCCTATCGGATGAAATCTGAATGGTGGCTTAGCTCCGAGTAAGGATTCCCTGACGTATCTTTTGTGTGTGAGAAAGTGTAGGGGTCCTTCGACTTCGCTGAAACTTCACTTCGTGAAGTCCCGGCTCCGCTCAGGATGACAGTGTGATGGGTGGTAAAGTTCAGCCGTTCTTTTTTTCTAACTCGGCCCAGCGCGTGTAGAGAGCATCCAGTGCCCCCTGAGCCTCGTCCAGCGCGGCTTGCGCGCTTATCAGACGGGCGGCATCCATTGCGTGGGCTGGATCTTCTAGCTCCGCACGCTTAGCTTGCACTGACTGCTCGGCTTCTTCCACTCGCTGCTCGATGGTCGAGTATTCGCGCGCTTCGAGATATGACAACTTTTTTCTCGTGGTTACTGGCGCTGGCGACTTAGAAGCAGTGGGTACCTGCGAAGTTGTATGCATTGTTGCCGGGTCTGATTTTGAGCGTTGTGCTTGCCAGGTCTCCCATTGACCGTAGTCGGCGAAGCTATCGGCTCCGCCTTTTCCGTTTAGTCCTAAGACGATAGTGGAGACGCGGTCGAGCATGTAACGGTCGTGAGTTACCAGCACTAATGAGCCGGGAAAGTCGAGCAGGCTTTCTTCCAGAATTTCGAGGGTGGGAATGTCGAGATCGTTAGTGGGCTCGTCTAGCAGAAGAATGTCGGCGGGTTGGAGCATTAATTGCGCGATGAGGACGCGGGCGCGTTCGCCTCCAGAAAGTCGTCCCACGGGCTGGCTTAATTGCTCCCCGGTGAAGAGGAATCTGGCCGCCCATCCGGCGACGTGAATTACTCGATCGCGATAGACGACGGAATCGCCGTCGGGCGCCAGAGCGCGGCGCAGAGTTACATCGGGATCGAGAGTGCGGGTTTGATCGAAGTAGACGATGCGGAGCCAATCGGCGCGGCGAATTTCTCCTCCGGTTGGAGGTAGGTCACCTTGTAGCAAGCGAAGAAGCGTTGTCTTACCGCTGCCATTGGGACCTACGAGGCCTACGCGCATTCCGGCAGTGAGGATGAAGTTTAGGCCTTCGAAAAGCGCGCGATTTCCCATGGTGCAGGTAACGTCTTGCAGTTCGATTAGGCGCTTCGTTTTGCGGTCCGTGGCTGAAAAATCGATCTGGGTTGTAGCGCTGCGGGTTCGCTGATTCAAGTCGGCTAGCTCTCCCATGAGTTCGCCGGCTTTGCTGATTCTTGCTTTGGATTTGCGGGTACGGGCTTTTGCGCCGCGGCGGAGCCACTCGATTTCTCCATGCACCAGATTCTCGAGCGCTTCCTGACGCTTGGATTGCGCGTGGAGAAATTCTTCTTTCTTCTCGAGAAACTCACTGTAGTTACCGTGAACGCGAAGCGAGCCTTCGGGATAAATGCGATTGAGCTCGACCATGTCGGTGGTGACGTTCTCCAGAAAATAGCGATCGTGGCTGACGATTACGCTGGCGAAGGACGCGGCTTCGAGCAGGTCTTCTAGCCAGGTGATTCCCGGGAGATCGAGATGGTTTGTGGGCTCGTCGAGCAGAAGAATATCGGGATGCTGGACTAAGGCTTCGACGATTGCGAGACGCTTTTGCCAGCCTCCGGATAACTCGGTGGCTTGGGCTTCGAGGTCTTCGAAACCGGCTCGGCCTAGAGTTTCGGCGAAGCGCGCGCCACGCTCTGATTCGGAGACGCCAGCAGATTCTAGCGCGCTCTCTATCACGGAACGAATTGTCTTTCCGACTTCAAAACGGGAGTCTTGCTCTACATAGGCCAGACGGGTTCGCTTGCGGAATGAAATTTCTCCATCGTCGGTGCTAACTTGGCCGGCCAGGATTCTTAGCAAAGTGGATTTGCCGGAGCCGTTGGGACCGATCAGGCCGATGCGGTCTCCGTCAGAAATGGTGAATGAGACATTCTGGAAAAGCGGGTTGGCTCCGAAGGCTTTGGTGATTTCTTGCGCGTTGACTATGGGCGGCAATGAATTACTGTCTCCGACTATGGGGATATGTTGAGAGTATCAGGTGGGGGTGTGACTCGGCTGGTGCTTCGTCCATGCGCTACCTCAGCGGCTAAAGCCGACTTGTAGAGCAGGCCGTTATCGCAGCGGTAAACCGCTGCGCCACCCTAAAGCGAGAACAGAGTTGTACTGGCCGGGCGAGGACGCCCGGCTCTCCATTGGGCTTTTTAACGGGCTCCTTGGCCGAACTATTGCGTGATGAGTTTCAGTTTCAGATCGCTGGCGGCTTGGTCGATGTTTGCTGGAGTTCCTAGATCGCGCCAATAATATTTATCGGCTCGGAAGGCAAGGATTTTTTCTCCCTGGGCGGCTAGACGGAGGTATGAGGCGATGGTGGAGAAAGCTCCGTCTTCAGTGATCATCTTAAGGATACGGGGCGAGAGTACTTGTATTCCTGAAAAGGCCAGCGGCAGTGCTTGCTGGCAGGGTCCGACTAATTCTGGCGGATTGCTGGAGGACTGCCTGCCACAAAGCTGATGCTGGTCGTCGAATAGTAGGTAGCGAGAGGTCTTACGATCCTGCACGGCCAGAGTTGCCAGGGCGTGATTCTCGTTGTGAAATTTCAGCATGCTTCCTAGATCGATGGTGCTTAGCACGTCGACGTTATGGACTATGAAGGGATCTTCGGGGTGGCGGGAATCTTTTAGAAAGAAATAGGCGGCTTTTTTCAGGCCACCACCGGTGTCGAGTAATACTTCCTCACGCGAAACTTCAATGCGCATGCCGAAATTGCGGTTCGCTTTCAGGTAGTCGAGAATCATGTCGGCGAAGTAATGAACGTTGATGATCACTTCGCTGACTCCAAATTGGCGTAGGCGCGAGAGCGTAACCTCAAGCAAGGTGCGGCCGTTGATTTCGACCAGGGCTTTGGGACGGTCGTTGGTGAGCGGACGGAGGCGCGTGCCCAGGCCGGCGGCGAGAATCATTGCTTTCATTGAGTCATCGCCTTCATTGATTCAACTGCTCCTGCTCGCGATGATGCACGACCACGTCCACTCCATTTTTGTCGCGGAGATGCTTTGCCAATTGCTCGGCTAGATAGACGGAGCGATGCTGGCCACCCGTGCATCCGAAGGAGACCATCAGGTGCTTAAAGCCGCGACGCTGATAGGTACTTACGCTTTCATCGACGAGCGATATTACGCTAACCAGAAAGCGATGAACGCTCTCTTGCTGGTTAAGATAGTCGATCACGGGCGCATCTTTGCCGGTCAGACTTTTGAAGCGCTCTTCGCGGCCGGGATTGGGGAGACTGCGGCCGTCGAAGACGAAGCCGCCGCCGTTGCCGGTGTTGTCCTGCGGTAGGCCACGATGAAAGGAAAAACTAAAAATGCGCACAGTCAACTTCTCTGGCTGGGAGGTCGGCGTCAGATTTTGCAATTTATCCGAGGCCACCATGCTCTTGAAGGCTTCTGTCAGAGTGGGGAGGGCGATAGGCAATTCGACGTTGTGGAGGAGCCAGCGCAGGTTTCGTAGTGCGTAGGGCACACTTTGCAGGAAATGTTCTTTACGCTCGTAGAAGCCGCGAAAACCGTAGGCACCCAGGGCCTGCATGATCCGGACATAAACGTAGGCGTAATAGAACTGCATGAACGCGGCACGATCGAGATCGATGAAGTTCGCCAGACTGTCGAGATAATGATCGAGCAACTGCTGGCGCAGATCGGGCGGCAGATCGGCTTTGGCGTCGTACAAGAGAGATGCGATGTCGTATTGGAGAGCGCCTTTGCGGCCACCTTGATAATCCAGGAAATAGGGCTGGTTTTCACCCTGCGCGCCCTCGACTTTGTGCAACATGATGTTGCGCGATTGGAAGTCGCGATAGAGAAAATAGTCGCGATCGGCGCTTAACAGGAATTTCGTCAAGCGGCCGAAGTCGTGCTCGAGCGCTTGCTCGTTGAAGGGGATGGCGGCGAGCCTTAGAAAATAATATTTGAAATAATTCAGATCCCAGGCGATGGATTGACGATCGAAACTGCCTCGGGGATAACACACTTTATAGTTCAAATCGCGTCCGGCTTCTACCTGAAAACGCGGCAGCACAGCGACTACTTGGCGATAGGCCGCGATGGCTTCAGGAGCGATGATGGCTCCGTTGCGGTGGTCCGAGAGATATTCGAAAAGCGTAGTGTTGCCTAAATCTTCTTCCAGATACGCGCCCTGGCTTAGATCTTCGCCGTAAATTTCTGGTACGGGCAGACCGTGACGGCGAAAATGCCGGGAAAATTCCAGGAAGGCTACGTTTTCTTCGCGGACGTTATATAGGATTCCGATGGCAGCCTGTTTTTCGCCGGAAAGGCGGATGATCTTGCGGCCTGAGCCTCCGAGGTCGCCTTGTAGCGGCTGCACGCGTTCGACGGGCACGTGGAAGTGCTGCTCAAAGAGTGTTTTTAGAATTTCCATCTATTTAAAATTTCGATGAAGCTGAGGTCCTTCGCTTCGCTCAGGATGACAGCCTTACTGGACGCTGCATTAGCTTGCTTCAGGATACAGGTTTCGCGCAACCGTTCAGCGGACGACGTTAGGGAGTGGCGCGTCATTTTGAACGACAACATTCCCCCAGCGGCTAAAGCCGCTGTTAATTTTATGCAGTTACGGCACGGCTGAAGCCGTGCCCTTTCAAAACAAATTCAAACTGACCCACTACGCGTTTAGCGGACTACCAGGTGGGTGAAGGGGAATACGTAGGCTTGCAGGGTCACCATAATTCCTACCAGAGCCGCCAACGCCAGGCTGTGAAAAAAGACATAGCGCAGGATTTCGCCTTCGTGTCCATACCATTCGGTGGCGGTGCTGGCTACGACGATGCTTTGGGCATCGATCATTTTTCCCATCACACCACCGCAACTGTTGGCGGCTGCCATCAAGTTAGCGGAGACGCCGATCTGCTCGGCGGAGATTCTTTGCAGGCTGCCGAATAGAACGTTGGATGAGGTATCCGATCCGGTCAGCGCGACGCCTAACCAGCCTAGCAGTGTGCCAAAAAAAGGATAGAGCACGCCGCTGCGGGCAAATGCCAGGCCCATGGTGGCGTCCAGGCCGGAGTAGCGGGTGAGGTAGCCGAGGGAGAGCATGGTGGCGATGGTGAGCAAAGAGAAGCGCACTCGCACGATTGTCTTCCAGTATATGTGCACCAGCTTCCAGGGGGTGAAGCCCATGATGAAGCCGGAGATAATTGCGGCGACTAGAATTCCCGAGCCGGTAGCGGACAACCAGTTCAGCGAATAGACGGCGGCCTCGGCTGTCGGCTTGCGCACTACCGGCGGAACGCGTTGCACCATCTGGTGCAGGCCTACGACTGGAAATTTTGGGGCGGAGAGACCGTCAAGTTTGGCTTTGATGCTGGGCAATCCCCAAGCGAAAACTACAAGGCTCAAGACCAGCCAGGGTACCCACGCTCTGGTCACTAGTGTGCGGGTGTGGCCGTGCGCGCCGCGAGCGGCGCGATCGGTTTCGTTTTCAAATCCCCAGATGCGCTTGGGCTGCCACTTCAATAGGAAAATAATTAGAGCGAACATGGAAACTACGGCGGCAACGATATCTACCAGCCAAGGGCCGTGGAAATTCGACATAAGAAATTGAGGGATGGCGAAGAAAACGCCGGCGACGAGTACGGCGGGCCAAACTTCGAGCATTCCCTGAAATCCTGCGAAGGCCCACACTAGCCAGAAGGGCACGAGGACGGAGAAGAAAGGCAGGATGCGTCCGGCTTGGGCACTCAGCTCTCGAAGATCTAATCCGGTGACTCCTTGCAGGGCGACTAGAGGGGTCCCTAGCGCACCGAAGGCCACTGGCGCTGTGTTCGCGATCAGCGACAGACCGGATGCCTGGAGGGGCTTGAATCCCAAACCGATCAACACGGCTGCGGTGATGGCCACGGGCGTGCCGAATCCGGCGGCGCCTTCAAAAAACGCTCCAAAGCTGAAGGCGATGAGCAAGAGCTGCAGGCGACGGTCTTGCGTAATGCCGGCCAGGCTTTCCTGCAGCACTTTGAACAATCCCGCTTCGCAGGTGAGCTGGTACATGAAGATGGCGTTGAGGATGATCCAACCGATGGGGAGCAGGCCATAGCCTGCGCCGAGGACAGCAGTCTTAGCGGCCAGGCTGGCGGGCATCCCGAAAAGCAGGATTGCACAGAGTAGTGAAGTGGCCAGACCCAAGAGTGCGGCATAATGCGCCTTCATGTGCAGCAAAGCGAGAGTGCCGAGCAGCACGACCACGGGGAGCGCGGCGACCAGAGCGGATAGCCACCAGTGCCCTGTCGGGTCGTAACCCTGCGGCCAAGGATGAGCGAGAGGCGGGATCTTCAAAATGAAAACGGCGGCGATGATCGCTGCCAGAAGCGTTGCTATCCATGGCAATGGGCTTGCTGATGTTGGAGAAGTGCTGGGTGCCGAGGTCGTTGCAGCGGTCACGGGTTCCTCCGGGAACCTGCATGGTTTCGCTAGTCGAATGCGAAGGCATCCTACACCTATCTTTGAATCCGGCACAACGATTTATTCGGCGCTCGACGGACCCCACCAGCGGCTGAAGCCGATATTAAAACAGGCATTTTTCGCAGCGGTAAACGCTGCGCCACCCAAAAAGCGCTTCCGATGGACCGGGCACAGAACTCTGGTTTGTCGTGGTGGAAACTCCTTTCGGGGCTGGTGGTGACGCGGGCGGGTATGGGGTCCTTCGACTTCGCGAGGACTTCACTTCGTGAAGTCCCTGCTTCGCTCAGGATGACTAATTTTGGAGGGCGAGAGTTTTTTTCTGTAGGACTTCGCACCCGAAGAATTTCGGTGGGGTGCTGAAAAAATCAGTCGGCTGACATAGTCACTGGGCTTGCCACCAGTGCAGGCGTCTTCAGAGGATTAGCCGATTCAGTTGGAGCCTCCAGCCATTTGCGCACTTGCGGCAAGGCGCTGCGCATTGCCAGCTCGCCTACGTGGATCAATTCGTCGGCGCGCTTGAAGTCGTCATAGTCAAATCCCGCGACGTCGGGTTCGATCACAAGGTCTGCTGCACCTCTCCATACGGGACCCATCATGTCTTGCGCGATGGCGAATGACTGGCCGATGACGTCGAACAGATGCCGAGGGGCACCAGCCTTCGACCACTGGCCTTTGAGGTGCACGGCTAGTACGCGCTCCGCACCCATTTTGCGTAGAGGATGTGTCGGCACAGGATGAGAGAGCATGCCATCCACCAACCAGCGTTTACCGATTACTACGGGCAGAAACATTCCAGGATACGCACAACTAGCCCGCACGGGATCGATGATTGGGCCAGAGGAGAAGACTACTCCTTCGCCGGTGTTGAAATCTGTTGCGGTTACGCCTAGAGGAATACGCAGGTCTTCGAAGGTTTGTGTTTTTAAGGTACGAGCGAGAAATGCGACCATGCGATCGTTGGTGGCAAAGCCGCAGCGTGAAAGCGTCCAGCGCGCGAATGTAGTGAAGCGAACTTTGTGGGCTAGTTCTTCCAGCTCCTTGATGGTGAGTCCGCTGCAATAGGCGGCGCCAATCAGTGCACCTACGCTGGTGCCTGCAACCATGCTGACCGGGATGCCTTCTTCTTCGAGAACCTTGAGGACGCCGATGTGGGCGATGCCGCGGGCGAAGCCTCCACCGAGAGCGAGACCGATGGCGGGCTGACGCGTCGTCTGGGATGGTATCGATCTGCCGGAAAGCTCACGGCCAAAAGCTTGCACGGACCGGATAACCTTGCCCAAACGCTTCATGGGAACCCCACTTCCAGTTTGCCGGAGGGTCGGCAAACCTTACATCTGCCTTACATTATATAAGATGCTACTAACCTGTGTTTAGTACATTCCACGTTGGTGCTATGTGGGGTTACGGGCGACTTTGCGCGTGGTTACCAAAATGTGACCTCCGGCTTGCGGTGGTGACTAACTCTCGCATTCCTGATAACTTGCCGAACTGGCGGCCTGCTTGTTCAGTTAGGGGTGGCCCGGGCGCGGACGCCCGGCGCTCCACCGGCAATCTCCCCCCGGGCAGTTTGAGGAGGAATTTCGACGATGGCTAGCTACATTGGCGCGATTGACCAGGGAACTACGAGCTCGCGCTTCATCGTGTTCGACGGTTCGGGACGTATTGTCAGCACTGCACAGAGGGAGCATGAGCAGATCTATCCCAAGCCAGGATGGGTGGAGCATGATCCCGACGAAATTTGGCGCCGCACGCATGGGGTGATTCAGGAGGCGATGGAAGCTCGCGGGCTGCGGCCGGAGGATCTGGCGGCGATCGGGATTACGAATCAGCGCGAAACTACGGTGGTGTGGCACAAGAAAAGTGGTAAGCCGGTCTATAACGCGATTGTCTGGCAAGACACACGCGTGGCCGCGGCGGTCGCTGAGTTTTCGGCGAGTGGTGGACAAGATCGTTATCGCGACAAGACCGGGCTTCCGCTGGCTACTTATTTTAGCGGGCTCAAAATTCGCTGGATTCTTGAGGAGGTTGCGGGGGCGCGGACACAGGCGGAAAACGGCGATTTGCTGTTTGGAAATATCGATACTTTTCTGATCTGGCATCTTACCGGCGGGACGGAGGGTGGCGTTCACGTGACTGATGTGACTAATGCCAGCCGCACTCAACTCATGAATCTCAAGACGTTGGAGTGGGACCGGGACATATTGAGAGATTTCAATATTCCGATTCAGATGTTGCCGAAGATTGTTTCGAGCAGCGAGGTTTATGGGGTGGCGACGATACCGTCTATTGCCGGAGTTGCGATTGCGGGTGATCTCGGCGATCAGCAAGCGGCTTTGGTTGGGCAGGCCTGCTTCAATCCCGGCGAAGCTAAAAACACTTACGGCACCGGCTGCTTCATGCTGATGAACACCGGTGAAAAAGCGGTGCTCTCTAAATTTGGCCTGCTGACTACGCTGGCTTATAAATTTGGAACAAAGCGCGCTTGCTATGCGCTCGAAGGGAGCATTGCAATTACGGGCGCTCTGGTGCAATGGCTCCGCGACAATCTTGGGCTGATTGAAAAGAGTTCGGATATTGAGACGCTTGCCCGAACTGTCAGTGATAACGGCGGAGTTTATTTTGTCCCGGCATTTTCTGGGCTATATGCTCCCTACTGGAAAGATGACGCGCGTGGTGTGATTGCCGGATTGACTCGTTTTGTGAATAAAGGGCACATCGCTCGCGCTGTACTTGAGGCGACAGCATTCCAGGTGCGGGAGGTGGTCGACGCTATGGCGAAGGATTCCGGCATTACGCTCGATGTGCTGCGCACGGATGGCGGCATGGTGATGAACGATCTGCTGATGCAATTCCAGGCTGACATTCTGGCGAAGCCGGTGGTGCGTCCGATGGTGAAGGAGACTACTGCTCTGGGCGCGGCTTATGCGGCCGGATTAGCGGTCGGCTTCTTTAAGGATACCGAGGAGCTTGTAGCCAACTGGGCAGTCGATCATCGGTGGGAGCCGATGATGGATGGCGAGACTCGCGAGCGGCTTTATCACTTTTGGAAAAAAGCGGTGACGCGATCGTTCGATTGGGTGGAATCTGCGTAGGAATAAGGGAACGGAGATCGACACGATGCATGGACCATTTCTGGGCGAGTTCATGGGGACGATGGTGATGATTTTGCTCGGCGACGGCGTCGTCGCGAATGTTCTGCTGAAGAAATCAAAGGGTGAGAACTCGGGCTGGATCGTGATCACGACGGGCTGGGGCATGGCAGTGGTGGCGGGCATCTTTACGGCCGTCGCTTTCGGGAGTCCGGGCGCGAATCTAAATCCGGCGATCACTTTGACTGTGGCGCTGCTGTCAGGAAACTGGGCTAACGTTGGTCTCTTCTGGGTGGCGCAAATTTTGGGCGCTTTCGCAGGGGCGACTCTGGTGTGGATGACTTATCTTGCACATTGGAAAATTACGCCCGATGCGGGGGCAAAGCTGGCGATATTTTGTACAGCACCGGCCATTCGGAATCTTCCTGCAAATCTACTGACTGAAATTATTGCTACTACTTGTCTGATTGTGGTTGGCTTCAGCTTTGGGAGTAAGGCCGTTTCTGCCACCGGGCTTCCGGCGGGATTCGGGCCCTGGTTGTGGGGAGTCCTGGTGTGGGCGCTGGGCCTGAGCCTTGGCGGTCCTACGGGATATGCGATGAACCCTGCTCGTGACTTTGGGCCGCGAGCGGCGCACGCTATCCTGCCGATCAGCGACAAAGGAAATTCGGATTGGGGATACGCGCTGGTGCCGATTGTTGGCCCGCTGATCGCTGGCGGAATTGGGGCTGCGATTATCAAAATGGCGGCCGTGTTGTAATTGCGCTGATGATTTTGTTTATGGGTGAAAGAGTCAGAGTCAGAATCTTTACCGCAGGGGGCACGGAGGAACACAGGGGGTTTAGTGCTTCACTGCAGAGGAACACAGCTAACGACCTGACTAAGAAGTCTCACTATGAACCGAACGGACATGTGGCGCCGCATCGAAGCACATCCCAAAGTATGGGACATGATTGTGGTGGGCGGCGGCGCGACAGGTGTGGGCGTTGCTATCGACGCGGCTTCGCGCGGCTATGACGTGCTGCTGCTGGAGCAGAGCGACTTCGGCAAAGGGACATCCAGCCGAAGCACTAAGCTGGCGCATGGTGGCGTCCGCTATTTGGAACAAGGTGACATCGGGCTGGTGATGCAGGCGCTCAAGGAGCGCGGACTCCTTCTGCAAAATGCTCCTCATCTGGTTTGGGATCTCGCGTTCGTGGTGCCGAATTATGACTGGTGGGAGGCTCCGTTCTACGGGCTTGGTCTTAAGCTATATCAACTGCTGGCCGGAAAATACGGCTTTGGAATCTCACGCATTCTTTCCAGAGAAGAGACACTTGCACATCTGCCCACATTGAAGACGGAGGGCCTGCGAGGCGGCGCGGTTTACTACGATGGACAATTCGACGATGCGCGGCTGCTTATCCACATGGCAACTACGGCCTTCGAGCAGGGTGCGACTTTGCTCAATTATGCTGAAGTCGCGGGATTGACTAAGGACGCTCAGGGATTTGTGGACGGCGTCCGTGCCCGCGACGCCGAGACAGGGAACGAATTTGTTGCAAGCGCGAAAGTTGTGGTCAACGCTACAGGTGCGTTCAGCGATCTGCTTCGGTTCAAGGCGGAACCTTCAGGTGAATCGATGATCGTGCCCAGCCAAGGCATTCATCTGGTGTTCGATTCCAGCTTCTTACAGGGAGACAGCGCCATCATGGTTCCTCACACCAGCGATGGGCGCGTGCTGTTTGCGATTCCTTGGCACGGTCATACTCTTGTTGGAACTACGGATACTCCCATTGCTGCCGCGACGCTTGAGCCGGTCGCCATGGAGCAGGAGATCGAATTCATTCTTACAACTGCCGCGCAATATCTGACCAAAGCGCCTACACGTGATGATGTGTTGAGCGTGTTCGCCGGAGTGCGGCCACTGGTGCGGGCTTCGGGCGTGGCGAAAGGCATGGTAGGAACTTCGGCACTGTCGCGTGATCATGTTGTTCACATCGATCGTTCTGGCCTGGTCACGATCTGTGGTGGAAAGTGGACTACGTATCGGCATATGGCGGAGGACTGTGTCGATCAGGCGGCTACGCTGGCGCAATTGCCGGACAGACCGTGCGTGACGCATCATTTGAACATTCACGGATTCCATAACGCCGCGAAACAATTTGGGGCGTTGGCCGTTTATGGTTCGGATGCATACGAGATTCGCAAGCTGATTGACGCTGACACTGCGCTTGGCGAACCTTTACATTCCGCTCTGCCCTACGTGAAGGCGGAAGTTATATGGGCGGTACGACAGGAAATGGCTCGCACGGTTGAGGATGTATTGGCAAGGCGTACGCGCGCGCTTTTCTTGAATGCACGGGCGGCTCTGGCGATGGCTCCCGCGGTCGCGGAGTTGATGGCTTCAGAACTGGGCTGGGATGAGGTCACGCGTGCGAAACAGTTGGCTGCATTTCGCGAGGTAGCTTTGAACTACGTGCTTCGTTCGTAAATCATTCGTGAATCAATGCTCTGTGCAGTGACGTTCCTAATTAAGAGTAAATAGATATGAAGTAGAAGCAGCAAACGATTGGTTGATTGCGTCAAATTCATTGTGATCATGCCGATTTTGCAGGGAACTTTCCGCCAAATCCCTTTTTGCTTTTAGGGTAATCGCCATGCAAAACGCAACCCCGGTGGGCATTGCGGTGCTTGTGCTGGAACTCGTGCCAGCAGCCGCGTTTGGGCTTGCAGGGGAACGGATTGGACGAGCGTGCGCGCGCTGGCCATCCGCGGTACGAACCATATTGCCGGTGTCGTGTGCCCTGCCTTACGTTCTGGTTTCGCTGTCGCAACACATGTTCTCATGGAAGTGGTGTGCTCTCTACACCTTGCTGCCCGTAGCGATTGCATGGCTGCTGAGGCAGGCCGCGATCTCCGATCCTGAACAGCGTGGTAATTGGCGGGATGCGATTATTCTTCTTTCGTTGGGGCTGGCGGTTGACTTGCGCTGGTTCGAGCGGGCTTGGCCTGGCGGGCTGGCAGGGCTGGGGAAATTACTTCTCGTCGACGCAGCTTTGTATGGATTTGTTGCGATCCGGCGGCTCAGTGGAACCGGTTTTGACTTTCACTTCCACTGGAGTGATTGGAAGACTGGGCTGCGTGAACTGGTTCTCTTTACGCCATTAGTTGTGGGGCTCGGGCTGGCGCTCGGATTTCTTCATCCGCATGGGAATGTGCCACAGCTGTCGATGATCCTGAAGTGGATCTATATTTTTATTTTCATTGCGGTTCCGGAGGAGCTTTTTTTTCGCGCGTGGGTGCAAAACCTGCTGGAACGACGAGTGGGAAGACGCGCAGCACTTGCGATTACGGCGGTGGTGTTCGGCCTCTCGCATTTCAACAAACGATCGACACACTTCAACTGGCGCTACGTCATACTGGCAAGCATCGCCGGGATATTCTACGGGCGGGCATGGCGCGAGCGACGGCGAGTTCCGGCCTCGGCGATTACGCACGCTAGCGTCGATGCCATCTGGTCGTTTTGGTTTTAAAGCGGCGCCGGACTATAACAAGGATAGAGACGAAGCAAAATGGCAGTTGAGTCAAGAACTCTCCCCACTGAGGCGTCCGCAAATCCCCTAACCGGCAAGGTCTGGAGCCTCACGGTACCCTCCGCATATCGGCGGTACTTTATTTGGGCAGAGATCATCTTTGTGTTTTTATTTTTGGAGTTTGCCCTTTGGGCGCCGACTCGGGAAATTCGAAACCGCTGGGCGCTCATTGCGATGATCTCGATTCTCGTCTTCGTTCTGATCGACAGGCCGTCGCTGGAGCGACTCGGCCTGCGCTTGCCGAAAACGTTCGGCGCCAGCGTAGTGTTGGGAATCGGTTTTGCAACGGTTATCTTGATGGTAGTTCTGGTGAACTGGGCGGGGGGGCAAATTCCCGCGAATCCGACCTGGCCGAATTTGCGGTCGGTCTGGGGATACCTGATTTGGGCGCTGATTCAGGAATTTATACTGCAATCATTTTTCTTCAACCGCTTTGAGCAGCTCTATGGAGGCTCCTCTGCTGTATGGCTTGCGGCCACGCTCTTTGCCGCTGCCCATTTGCCCAGTCCCGTGCTCACGACGGCTACCCTTATCGGTGCGCTCCTCTTCTGCGAGATGTACCGGCGCTTTCGCAGTATCTATCCCATCGGGATCATTCATGCCATGCTGGGGTTGACGATTTTTCTGGTGACGCCCGATAGCCTGCTGCACCACATGCGGGTAGGGATTGGGTATCTGCAGTATTAAGGTGTGATCGCACGTTGATCTGACTGGGCCGGGCGGGGATGCCCGGCTCTCCACTGGCCCGCGCCCACTAGCTGACGGCTTTATGGCGGAATTGCCGCAAACCGACTGCGAGAAAGAGTACGTCGAAGATCGCCAGGGCTATTAATACAACCAATACTGGAAGGTGCGGGAATTGCGGCACGAGGGTTCCACGCAGGCCTTCGCTCGCGTACACGAGAGGATTGATGAGAACTACTTTTTGCAGGATTGGAAAATGGTCTAAGGCGCTCCACGGATAATAGGCGCAGCCGAAAAAGATCATCGGCGTGAGGACCATGCTAAACATCAGGCCGATGTGGGTCTGGTTGATGCTGCAGCCTAGAGCCAGCCCTCCGCAGGCTGAGAAGAGCGCCACCAGGATGGTGACGAAGGCGAAGCTCAGCGGAGAATCGATATTTAATCCAACTCCGGGGCGAAGCAACAACCATGCTGTTGGGATTACGACCAGTCCCGCAACAATTGCCTGCGCTGTGCCAAAAATTACTTTCTCGATAGCCAGCCAGTGGATTTCTATCGGCGCCAGTAGACGGTCTTCGATCTCGCGGGTGAATTGGAATTCGGCGATCAACGGCATGGCGACAGCCCACACGCCGGTAAACACCATGCTGATTGCCATGATTCCGGGCAAGAGCAGGCTCTTGTAAGCGGGAGGCATGTAGCCGCTGCTTACCATCACGCGGCCGAAGATAAAGACAAACATCATCGGCTGCAAGAATGTTTGCAGCAGCAAGGGAATGAAGTTGCGGCGGGCGACGTGAGCATCGCGACCAAGCAGAGCGAAAAAAGTCTTCCAGTTCAATCGCGCAAGCTCCTTCCGGTGTGGTGCAGGAAAAGATTCTCCAGGCTGGGCTCCAAGATGTGGACGTCGCACAATTCGACCGCGTTAGAGGAGGCCAGATTTGCAATCTCGGAGATGAGAGAGCCTCCGCGGTCGGCGTACACGTCAGCCGAGTCGTTTTCGTTTATGCCAGTATTGGGGCGCACTTCTCTCACACCGGCCAGGGTCTGGAGATGCTGCAACAATTCTGGAGAGTGGTTACCAAAACGCAACCGTAGCAAATATCCGCCAGGAACCGAAGCCTTCAACTCCGCAGGAGTGCCGAGGGCAATGTTGCGGCCATGATCGATGATGGCCAGACGCTGGCACAGGGCATCCGCCTCTTCGAGGTTGTGCGTGGTCAGAAGGATGGTTTTGCCGCGCTGGTTGTATTCACGAATGATCTCCCAGAGCAACAACCGGGTTTGCGGATCGAGGCCGGCGCTGGGTTCGTCCAGAAAAAGGATTTGGGGATCGTGCATCATGGCGCGGGCGATGGCGAGGCGCTGCATCATGCCGCCGGAGAATCCGCGAACCATCTGATCGGCGCGGTCGTTGAGTTTGAAGCGATCGAGCAATTCCTTCGCTCGATCGGCGCGCTCCCGCGATTCGATGCCGAAATAAGCGCCGTGATAGAGCAGAATTTCGCGAGCGGTCAGAGAAAAATCAAGGTTGGGACGCTGCGCAACGACTCCGATGAGGCGCTTGACTTTGACCTGTTCCGCCCATACGTCATATTCGCCAATCCACGCCTGGCCGCTGCTTGGCCGGACGCGCGTGGTAAGAATTCCGACCGTCGTCGATTTGCCCGCGCCGTTCGGTCCTAACAGGCCGAATATTTCTCCGGGCAAGATCTCCAGCGACAGGCCGTCGAGAGCGACGATCTCAGGTTTAGGCTGCTTGTTCTTCTTGCCGCGCGCGGTATTGAAAGCGAAGCCGCCGCCGGAGGCGAGAGGCGGCGGTGAAGTGTAGATCTTGCGTAAGTCGCGGGTTCGGATGCCAGCCAGCACGCCAGACTCCCCAAAAGTATTAAGAGTCCGTTTAGCATATCAAAACTTTCAGGGAATCCGTTTTCTCGCAATTGCGTGGATTTGATTGATGAGAAATTCTTGTCGACAACTCAATCGACGCAGGCCAGAAGTAACAAATCAGTCAATAAAACTATAGGGAAAACTCACAAAACTCTACAGTTTGGGGCAGATGGGAGCGGTATGATCCAAAGCAGATATGACTGGAGCCAGAGAGCACCGATCGGCCGCGCGATGCTATGAACAATTCTGGTCTTAATTTTCTAGTGATTTTTCCAGTAACCAAGTGCAGGCTGCGCCTGGAATTCATTTTCCTGTTCGTCTTCTTATTTCATGGTGTTGTGTTTTACCCCCAGCTTCTGCGGGGACAGGCGGTTCCACCGGCAATAGGGGTCAGGATAATTCATGGCATTGTGAAATCGGGGAATATGCCGATTCCGGGTGCTGGAGTTTCTGCCACGAATACGGCCACGAAGGAACAAGTCAATACCTCGACGGATGTCGACGGCAGTTATTCGTTGCGCGTTCTGGCTGATGGACACTATAGCGTGCGAGTACAGATGGCGGCATTCTCTGCCAGCGCGCGCGAGGTGGAACTGGATGCGGGCCATCCAGATGTGCTGACGAATTTTGAGTTGATACTGCTGTCTCGTGCGCATGAGGTTCCTAACGAACCGCAACGACAAGCGAGTACGGGCAGGCGCGGATTTCAGAACCTTTCGGTGTTTCAGAGTGAGGCGGGGCAGGATTCCGGTGGCAGTTCGATGGCTGACATAGCGCCTTCTGGTATGCCGGTTCCAGGGGCCGCGCAAAATAGCGCGACGGAATCGGTGGCGGTGTCTGGCAATACCACTAATTCGTTCAATGCGATGAGCGCCGACGAAATGCAGCAACGCTTCAATGATGCCCGGCAACAAGGCGGAGGATTCGGCGGTGGAGGCGGATTTGGCGGCGGTCCGGGAGGAGGTCGCGGCGGCGGCGGTGGCGGCATGGTTTTTGGCCGCAGGGGTTTTGATATCAACCGACCCCATGGATCGATCTATTACGGAGTCGGCGATTCGGCGCTGAATGCTTCACCATTTTCGCTTACGGGCGCGCCGACCGAAAAACCGGCGTATCTACAAAACAGTTTTGGTGGATCCGTGGGCGGACCGCTGAATATTCCGCATATCTATCATGGCGGGAGCAAGACTTTTTACTTCTTTAACTTCAACGGAAAGCACGGAGAGAATCCTTTCGATCAGTTTTCAACGGTACCGACGGTCCTTGAGCGGCAGGGGAACTTTTCTCAGTCCACATACAGTTCAGGGGCAGCGGTAGAGATTTTCAATCCAGCGACGAACGCCCCATTCCCGTGCAACCCTACCTGCAACACGATTCCGCAAATTAACCCGGCGGCGCAAGGATTGCTGAACTATATCCCGTTGCCGAATCTCCCCGGAATTACGCAAAACTTCCACTACGTAACGGCGGCCACCAGCGACAGCGACGATCTGAACGTGCGGGTGAACCATAGCTTTGGCGCGGCGCCGGCGGGCGGACGGCGCGGCGGTGGAGGACGCAACGCTCCGCGGAATAGCCTACAGGTGGGCTTCCACTACCACCAAACTACCGCGACGCTGACGAATCCGTTCCCGAGCGTAGGAGGAAGCACAACGGTTCGAAGTTTTGACATTCCGGTGTCCTACACGCGCAGTATCGGAAAGCTGACTAACATTGTTCGCGCTGACTTCAACCGCAACCGCACGCGCACCCAGAATCTATATGCTTTCAATAATGATATTGCGAGTGCACTCGGAATCACGGGAGTTTCTACGAATCCATTCGACTGGGGACTGCCAAGTCTTTCTTTCAGGGACTTGGCCAGTCTTTCGGACACGACTCCTTCGCTCGCGCGGCCGCAAACTTACACCTTCTCCGACAATGTGATCTGGAATCATGGCAAGCACACTTGGCGCTGGGGTGGGGATTTCCGGCGGGTGCAGGTCAACACAGACACGGATAGCAACCCGCGCGGCTCGTTTGTATTTTCAGGTACCAACACAGCGCAGTTCAATGGAAGCACCCAGATTCCTAACACGGGATATGACTTTGCCGACTTTTTGCTTGGATTGCCGCAGCAGACTTCTGTGCAGTTTGGACAAGGCAGTTACTTTCGAGGCAACTACTGGGATCTCTATGCGCAGGACGAGTGGAAAATGCGCGGGAACCTGACGCTTAATCTCGGCGTGCGCTATGAGTATGTTTCGCCGTTGACGGAGATCAATAATCGCATTGTGAACCTCGAGCTTTCTCCCGGGGTGCTGACGCAGACGCCGCCATACAGCGTGACGCC